>WUUC01219343.1_pt1 | contig 11879 bp, 12 predicted proteins | sample 6278441 | NCBI WGS metagenome assembly WUUC01 (sample SAMN13675441, study PRJNA597444) | soil metagenome | isolation source: soil | place: USA: Washington | collected 2017-10 | reverse complement strand
CGAATCCTTCGATAGTGGCTGGCCATGGCCCACCACCCAGCCCGTGCATGCGCGCGCGGAGACCCGCTTGCGCGCCATCCGGACGAGCGTATCGAGCGGCCGTGACCCCTGCCGGCTGACCGCCACGTGGCAAACTGCTAGATCAGCGTCCTGGCTCAAACGGGTCCAGGTGGCCCGCAGTGCGATGCAGCAGATCGGCGCAGCTATGACTCGCGCACCAGCGCGGTGGCTCCACCGACCTGCCGTCCGGAGCTCGCTAGCTCCTCCACCGCGCGCGCTGCTTCGTCGATCGCGCTGTGCGCGTAGGCGCTCCACCCCGCATCGGAGTTGGCCATCGCGATGCGGCCCACGCGCCGGTGCGCGACCTGCGGCAGCTCAGCGTCTGCGGCCCCGCATAGAGGGCTGTTGAATCCGTAGGCGTAGCCGTGGGCCCCAGCGATAGACGCTGATGGCCGCGATGTCGCGCTTGGCGCCTGGCGGGGTTAGAATGCGGCGCGATGCATCGAGCCCTGTTGGCGTTTCATGGCGCCCTGATTGTCTGCTTTCTGGCTTCCAATCTGCGTGCCGCCGCGCAGCCTTCCAATCCCGCCGATCCACCGCAGGCATCGGCCTCGGCGCCCGCGGCTTCGGGAGACGCTGCACCAGGCTCTGCCGCGGCACCGGAAACTCCAACGGCCACGACGCCGCGCACACCCGGCGCCACTGCGGAACGGAAGGCGCCCAGTGCGACCGAAGCCGTGAGTGCGCCAGCTCTTGCGGGTAGCATACGTTTGCTCGAAACCAATGGGCGACAGGTCAGCCTGTTCGAACGCAAGCTCGGAAAGTGGCTTTCGGTCTGCACGTCGCCGTGCACCTTTCCGGCGCCCGAAGGGCCTGGCGACTATGCCGCACCCGCCAAGGGGCCGCCCGTCAGCAAGCGCCTACAGGTGGCTGCGGAGGGACTTTGGCTAGCCGCTGGCGACGGCCTGCAAGCCGAGTTTCACGACCGCCGTATCGTGCGCAAGGTCGGCGCTGGCGTGATCCTGGCGGGCCTGCTGATGTTCTTTCTGCCCATGGTCGTCGGGATAGAGAACGACGCAGCGATGGCGAGCACCATGGCAACGGGCGGGGCGGTCACGCTGGCAGGCGCCGTGATGCTGCTGATGAAAGACCGGGTGAAGCTGAGCCGTTGCGTCGGGTGCTACCCGGCCGGCCGGCCACACCAATCGCCGTAGGTGCTCCCAAATGGCCAGGGCGGCCGCGTCGCCACGCCGGCATGACCGGTGTCAATATCGGCCTCCCGGTGGTGTACGCCACGGTGCTCTCAGGAAACACCTTCAACGGTGTATCGACGCCACTGATGGACACGGCACAGGCACCGTCCAGGTCCCGTAGCGCGAGTGCCGACTGCGCCTGGGTCGCGCCTGGTCGAAGACTTGCACTCCGCTGCAGCGCGGATTGCAAGCTCCAGTCGTGTGCCGAACGAGCAGGTCAGAGGCCGCGCAACCTGCGGCGAATGTTTTCACGAGCATCGCCGAACCGCTCCTGAATGATGCCCACCAGCTTGTCCATCGAGCCTTCCGCGTGCTTGAAGTCGTCGTCGGTCAGGTCGCCCCAGACGCGCTTCGCCTCACCTCGCAGTCGCAACCAAGATCCTTGAAGCTGATCACGATTCATAAGTCTCCCCCTTCCTGTGGAAAGCATTCGGCCATCAGATCATGAAGCGAAGCGTCCTGCCAGGTCCCGATACGCACCGTGCGGACTCCGCGCAATGCCAGGCACTCGCTCAGAAAGGTATCCGTTCCTTTCGAGGAGGTGATCCAGTAGTGCCGGTCCAGCGACCGACGATAGAGCGCCTCGAGACTGTCCTCGGGGGGCAGCTGGCCGGCCTCGCACTGGTTCTTGCGGTCCACCGCGATCTCGAACGTACGCAGCGCCAGCCAGCGCCAGACGTTGAGGTCGGTCATGGACGTGCCGATGAACACGCAGTGGCTGTCGTGGAGCGCAAACGAAAAGGTTCGGTTCATGTGGGACGACGGGACGGCCGCCGACGCCCAGTACTGCATGTCGGTGAACACCAGCACGTCGGGCGCTTCGTCGGGTTCGGCGAGGTCGTGCTGACTGCGCAGATAGCCGTGCAGGTGGTAGATGGGCAGCGCAGCATTCGAGTAAGTTTGGGTGGCGTTGAAGCTGGCGCGCGCAATCGGCCGCAAGGGCGGCGGATCGTCTCCGGCCAGCTGTTCCACGGCTCGCTCGAGCAGATCGTCCACATTCAGCGTGATGACACGCACCACGCGGCGCAGCCGAGCCCGCGACTCACGCGCGATCGCACGGGCAAGAACCGCCAGTGTGTTGGTCTTGGACGTGGCCAGCTCGTGCCGGCTCGGCAGCCCATGCTCGGCGTACAGCGTCTCCTTCAGCCGACGCGCGAACTCCTGTGGCATCGCCTCCCTGACACGCTCGAACACGAACGGATAAAAGCGCGGATCATCGGCCACCTCGGGCAGCTCACAGCCGAAGGCTTCGACCCAGAGCCGTACCGCGAGCTCACGCCAAGTGGCCACATTGCATGCACCAGAGACGCCCGCCCCGAGCACCAGTGTGATGCCGCCCTCTCTCGCATCGGCTATCAGACACTCGCGCGCATCCGTGGTGCTCGTCTCCACGTTTCCTCCTTCGGCCAACACGCGTCATGGACGCAAACACTGGTCCAACGCGCGTGTGTCGAAGTCGCTTCGATGGGTTTCATTCGGTGCCGGGCTTGCAGCCACGGGTCAGCGCCTGGTCCTCACACGGTTCGCCAGCGCCAGCCTCGCCCGCCTGCCCCTGTGTGGCCATCGTGCCCGCATCTGCGGCGGGTGCATTGTTGCCGCTCAGTGCGCCGGTGCTCTTCTTCCACCATCACTCGTAAGCGAGATGGGTGCCAGCGCCCGAGCGCGTGCTCAATGACGGGGCGTCCGCTCGCCAGGTGTGTCTGCAGTGCCGGACGGGGCCTTCGACCTCGCCCCAATCGGGGTAGGCTCCCCGCCCGGTAGGCGCTCCCGAGCCAGGGCAAGCACCTGCGCATGGTCGAAGGCGAGCGGCGGGAGCGCATCGAGCGCGAACCAGCCGGTCTCGCCGGCGTCGTCGCCGGCCTTGGGTGAATGTGCTGCCACGTCGACGACTGCCATGTGCGCAACCGAGATCACCCGCTCACGCGGATCGCGGTCGATGGCATCGAAGGCGCGCAGCTGTTCCATCTCCGTGAGCCGCACGCCCGTCTCCTCCTCGAGCTCTCGGATCGCCGCCTGCTCCAGGGTCTCATCCAGCTCGAGAAATCCACCCGGCAGGGCCCAGGCCCCCTGAAAAGGTGGAGCGCCACGTCGAATCAGGAGAACTTTGAGCGCGCCTCCATCACGCCCGAGCACGACACAGTCGACGGTGAGCGCAGCGCGTGGATATTCGTATTCGTAGGTCATCCACGATCAAGCTACCACGCACGCGGCATCGCGCCGCCTCGGGCCCTTCGCGCGTCTCGCGCTACTCGAGCTTCGGGTCCGCCGCGATGCGCGGCCAGTGCGTTGGGCCTCGTACTGGATCCACCGCGCCAGTTCGCATCCAAGGGTATGCACGAAAAGAACGGGCGTGCCTCTCGTCGAAGCACGCCCGACTGGATACGCGGGGCGTGGCTCGTGCCGCATCGATTCGCATCACATCCGCACCCCGCAGATACATGGATTCTATTTTTTCAGCGTCACCACCGGCGAGAAGCCGCCGTAGATCATGCGCTTGCCGTCGAAGGGCATCGGATTGCTTTCCGGATTCATGCGCGGATCGGTCTTCGTCAGATCGCCCATCTTCGCCATCGCGCCGTCCCGAGTCGCCTTGTCCGGCCACTCGACCCACGAGAAGACGACTGCCTCATCCGCGGTCGCTTGAACGGCGCGGCGAAAGTCCGTCACTTTGCCTTCGGGCACATCGTCGCCCCAGCATTCCACGATGCGCGTGGCGCCGAGCTCTATGAACACGCTGTCGCCTTTGTTCGCGTGCTCAATAAACTTCTCCTTGTTCGCCTTGGGAACCGCGATCACAAAACCGTCGATGTATGGCATTGATATTGCTCCTCTGTCAGTGGTAGCGAATGCGCCCCCGAGCCACGGACTGTAGCGAATCACAAGCGCCGTGTTCGACATTGCATATTGGGACGACGAACGGCGAGGCGTGAAATCGACACAGGGGTGGTCGATTACCGAGATCCAGGAGTCGATGGATCGGGTCGGGAGGTCCTGGGAGACACATCAGGCCCGCGCGCCATTCGCGTATGGCGCCGATCCACCCAAGAGGCTCGCTCTTCGCTCGGTCTGGGCCGTTTCTGGCCGCGAACCACGGCTGACACATCCGACTGCGAGCACCAGCGACAGACACAAGCATGCGTAAGGTCTGGCACTCGCATAGACGCGCCTATTCAGCAAAAGCGACCGGCTCTCACTTATCGCCTATCCATTCCCTACATCGCCCCCTCTCGTGGCCAGGCTGAATTCAATGAGAAGCTCTCCGTTGCGGTGCTCCTTCCACCGCGATTCAGGAGGCTTCACGTGAGACAAGTCGACGCCGAAAACTTCTTCGACGAATGGTACCTGCTGCAGAACGCGAGCGCGGCCAGCGCGTTCGCTGAGTTGCTCAACGCATTCGAAGCCGGAACAGCCGTCCCGAGCGCAGCGTCCGCGCTGCTGGCAGGCCTGGGCGTCGACGTCGCGAAGCTCGAGCGAGAATTCGAACGCGATTGGATCGCCGTACGCTACGCGAAAGGCAGCGCGGCGGGGGAGCTCAGCTTTGGCCTCGACGAGCGCCGCTGCGGCTTTCCCTCGGCGTTCCAGAACGCGCTGCATAAGTTGGGTGTACGCCGCGCGTTCAATTGCTACGTCAACACGGACCCCGGTATCCGCCAGCTCGCGGTGCAGGGCGAGGGCGAGACCCGACTGCGCACGATCTACGTCGACGAGGGCTACGGCCCCTACGACACATTGTTCGAAGAGGGCGTGGGCGCGCTGCGAACCGCGCACGAGCGCGGCGAGATCGAAGAGATGAGCGAGGAAGAGATCGCCGAACGCTTCATGTGATCGTCTCGCGCGTCGGGCCGCTGCCCTTGGACACAGGCCAGCAGGCCCTGGCTCACTAAACAGCGCTTGCAGCTATTGCAGCAAGATAGACCCTGGCGCGCCCTCAGAGATTCAGGCGCGGGAGCCGGCTCGGGCAGCTTCAATGATCGCGATGTCGATCTTCTGCATGGTCATCATCGCGTCCATGACGCGCTTGGCGGCGGCGCGGTCGGGATCGGCCATACCCACCATCAACGCGCGCGGGGTGATCTGCCAAGAAAAGCCCCAGCGGTCCTTACACCAACCGCATTCGCTCTCGCTCCCGCCGTTGCCTACGATCGCGTTCCAGTAGCGGTCGGTCTCAGCTTGATCGTTGGTGTAGACCTGAAAGCTGACCGCCTCGTTCGGTCTGAAATTCGGACCGCCGTTTAGCCCGAGAAAAGGCTGGCCGAGCACGGTGAACTCCACCGTCAACTCGTTGCCCGCCTTGCCATCGGGATAGGCGCTCGGGGAGTCGAGCCCGCCTTCGACGCGGCTGTCGGGGAACACGCTCGCATAGAATTCAGCAGCTTCTCGCGCCTTGCCCTGGTCGAACCACAGACAGGTGCGCATCTTCACGTCTGGCATTCATGCTCTCCTCACTCTGCGACCTCGGCGCGTCGGCAGACATTGCACACTCGCTTGCCACCGTGAACTCGGACTTCAACTCCGCTCCCTCGACGGCCGCGGGCGCGGATTTTACCCCTCCGATGCAAGCGTGCAACGGCCCCGCTACGATGAGGCCACACATGCAGTGGAGGGGCCAGACCTGAGCGCCCTCGCGGGCGAACCGTTCCGCCGTCCGGCGACCGATCTGGCCTCCGGCGGCGTGAACAAGCGCGACTTTTCCTTCCAGCAGCATGTGGTGTCTCCCGGGTAAAGTGCGAGCCGTCGCGGCCCGTCAGGACTTAAGACGGGTGACGAACCAGAATCGGATGGCGCACCGGTTGCATAGCGCCGGGGCCAGATCAGCGCGCGACGAACTCGATTGCTTCGCGCAGGAGCTCTCGCCAGCGCCGCCGGTCCGGCCTGGGAACGGCGAGCCACTCCTTGAAGACCTTAGCTTACCCGCCGGACCGAACGGCTTGCCCACGCCGGCCAGCTTCGTTTCCAACTTCCGGGGCGATCGGCGCCCATGGCATTCTCCGCGCATGCATTTCCGCCCAGCTTGGCTGCGACTGGTTTCCCTCTCCCTGATGCTCGTCGGCTTCGGCTTCGGCTGTGGCGACGGCGACGTCCTTCCCAGGCGCGATGCGGGGGTGCAAACAGGCCCCGGCTCGGATGACGACGAAGATTCGGGCACCGACCCTGGAGTCGACCCGGGTGAGGACGACGAGGACCCCGCCAGAGAGGACGACGCGGCCGTCGAGCCCGGCATGGACGCAGGGCCCGACCGGAGCAACGACGCTGCGGCGGACCCGCTCGCCGACGGCGCGCTCGACGCCAGCGGGGAGGCTGGAGCGGAGGTGCAAGCCGACGCGGCAGCTGACGCCAGCAGCGATGCCGGCCCGGACCCGATCGATGCTGCGACGGACGCCAGCAGCGATGCCGGCCCGGACCCGATCGATGCTGCGACGGACGCCAGCAGCGATGCCGGCCCGAACCCGATCGATGCTGCGACGGACGCCAGCAGCGATGCCGGAGCGGATGCTCTCGTCGACGCGGCTTCGGACGCAGACGCCGATGCCGGCGACTCCTCCAATCAGGACGCTGCTGCCGATGCCGGCTCCGACGCCGACGCGGCAGTGGCGGTCGCCATCAGCTTCTCCACCACCAGCTCCAGGCCCCTCTGCCACGGCGGCGCGACCGGGAGCATCTCGTTTGTGTCCGTGAGTGGCGGTACCCCCGCGTACACGTATTCGATCCATGGCGGCGTCGACTATCAGACGTCGAGCACGTTCTCCGGGCTGAGCGCGGGCACCTACCAGCTCGCGGTCAGAGATGCAGCCGGCCACGTGCAGACCGATTCACTCGTCCTGAGCGAACCGGGCGTGCTTCAGATCACGGATGTCTCTTCCACCGACGTCCGCTTGACTTGCGGCGGCTTGACCCAGCGCGGCACCGCGCGGGCGACGGTCAGCGGCGGCACGGCACCCCACGTATTTGCCTGGTCCCCCAACGACGAGCTCACGGGCGACGGCACGAGCAGTGTCGTCGACCTGCCCGGGAGCCCGAGCGGCATCACGTACACGGTGAACGTGACGGATGCCAACGGCTGCAGCGCCGGTCCGGAGAGCGTCGTCATCGTCGACAATACGGCCGCCATGATGAACTACTACGGGCTCTACTGCTTCCACGCGGGCATCTTCGATCACTTCGGCTTGCCCGAGCCGGTCTCGTTCGCCGACTGCTTCACCGACGAAGATGCCACCAACGCCAACCTGTTCTTCATGACGTGGGCCGATGAGGTCGCGCAGAGCACCGCCGTCGACGCGGTCGCCGTCACCATCGCCTACCTCGACGGGATCGGCGACACCAAATACACGACCATGCTGCCCATCACCGAGTGCCTCACCGGCACACCCGACTATGCCGCGCTCGTGAGCGCCGCCAACGGGCAAGACGTCTACTCGTCGGACTTCCTCCAGGTGATCATCACCTACATCACTGCGAACAGCGCCGACTACCACCAGCGCTTCGTGGCGATCGACGCGGAGTTCGACAACGAGGTCCCGTTCAGCGCGGGGCAGCTGTGGGGCGACTTCGTCGAACTCGTGAGCGACGACCCCTGACGGCGGTTCTCCCCGGTACCTGCAGGCGCTACAGCAGCTACCGCGTGGAGACCACGTCGCCCGACGACCCCTGGCTCCCGAAGCGTCCAGGCGGTACTTGCAGGTGCCACAGCCACCGCGGCTCGAGACTCAGTACCCGCTCGACTCGAAGAACTTGATGGCGCTCTCCACCGAGGCGCGAAACGCGGCGTGCACCAGGGCTGCCATCTCGTTGGGCTCGGCGCGCAACGCCTCGTAGTAATGCTGGCGGTCGGTCGAGTGGATGATCACGGGCGGAAATCCGTGCCGCAGCAGGATCAAGTTCATGAACAGCCGCGCCACCTTTCCGCTGTGCTTCGCAAACGGATAGATGTGCAGCAGCTGGTAGTGAGCCTTGGCGGCCAGCCGTACCGGGTGCGTGGCGCGCTTGGCCTCCGGCGAGTTCACCCAATCCACCAGCGTGCGCAGCTTGGGGCTGATTTTGTCCGGCGTCGTGATCTCGTGGAAGTAGAGCCGGTGCACCGGCATTTCCTTGCGATATTTGGGTGGCCCCTTGGCTTCGTTGTCGTCCGGCGCAAGCGCACAATAGATGAGCTTGATCGTGTCGAGCGTAAGAGGCGCCTTCTTCTTCTCGGCCATCTCCCGGATCAGCTCGATCGCGCTCTTGTGCTGCCTGATCTCGTCGTAAGCAGGCAACATCGCCGGATCGGTCACCGGCTGTTGGTGCATGGCCGTGATCAACTCCTCCTGGGTGTACACGACTCCTTCGATGGCGCTGTCGTGATAGATCCACGACATGTCGAAGCGCTGGTTGAACTTGGCGAGCGCGTCCGGGTCCGCCCTAGAGACGAGCTCATGGAAACGGGCGACGCGCTCTTCGACTGGATCGGCTGGCAGAACCGGCTGCACCGTTGCTCCCTAACATAGGTCAGCTACTCAGAATTGGCCTCACGTATCGGGATAGATCCGCGCCGGCCGGCGCGCCAATCTAAGCACGTCGTTGATCCCAGTCAAGAAAATGCGGCTAATCACCTGATTAGATTGACGATTTGCTTTGTGAGCGACGCTTCCGTAGGTTCGCCATGATAAATTTTGCGAACGACGCCGGCGGAATCGATGACCACGACGGTCGGAAACACTTGAACCCCGTAGGCCAGCTGAGTTTGCAGCTCGGGGTCGCGCAGAATCGGATAGCGAAAGCCCCAGCTGTTCGCAACGAAAGCCAGCATCCCTGGCCCGATCGATTCACTGTTGATGCCGTAGACGGTGGCCTGCTTGGCGAAACGCGCGGAAATGCGATTGAGCAGCGGGACGCTGTGTCGGCAGGGACCGCACCAGCTGGCCCAGAAGTCGAGCACCACGACAGTGCCGTGCAGGTCCGAGAGCCGCACGCGGTCTTCCTGCTCACTCCCCACGCCGCGCGCCAGCGGCAAGCTGAATTCCGGTGCCGCGCGCCCCTCCAGCGGGTCTCCGTCCAACAGCGGGCCGAGCGCGAACGCCAGCGCGGCTCCGAACAGCAGCGCCACCCCGAAACCCAACAGGCGACGACGCGAGCTGCTCATTTGCTCCACCCGCCGCGCGAAGCACGCGAGAAAGGCAGCCAGATCTGCAAGGCGGCGCCGCCCTCGGGCGCCTCCGTGCACAAGATCTCGCCCTGGTGCTCGAGTACGATCTTCTTCACGATGGCGAGCCCGAGCCCGGTGCCATCGCTCTTGGTGGTGTAGTAGGGGTCGAAGACGCGCTCGCGCAGCTCTGGGGAAATACCTGGACCGTTGTCGCGCACTTCGAGCACCACGCGATCACCCACCGCGCGCGCAGCCACGGTGATGGTAGGGCTCGGGCTGTGCTCCTGGCGCAGCGCCTGGGCAGCATTTCGAATCAGATTGTCCAGGCAGCGCTTGAGCAGCATGGCATCCATGCGCACGGGCAGCGCGCCGGGCTCGACCTCGGCGCGTACGGCGACGGCCACTGCATCCTCTTCCATGCTGTCTTCGGCGCCGAACGGGGCGCTGACCGCCTCGCGCACGAACACCCCCAAATCAGCGGGCGACAGGTGGGCTTCCGGCAGGCGCGCGAACTCGCTGAACTCGCTCACCAGCCGGCGCAACGTGGCGATCTCCTCTTCCACGATGCCGCGTGCATCCTCGACCAGGCGGCGAAAACGCGGATCGTCGCCCTTGTAGGAGCGGTGGATCTCCTGCACGGCGAGCTGGATCGGCGTGAGCGGATTTTTGATCTCGTGGGCTAGGCGGCGCGCGAATTCCTGCCATGCGCTGATGCGCGACAGGTACTCGATGCGCTCCCGCGACTCGCGCATGTCGCGAACCATCTCGTTGAAGGCGCGGCTCAACTCGCCGACCTCGTCGGAGTCGTCGTCTGGAACCGAGGCCGTCAGGTCGCCGGCGCCGACGCGCGCGGTGGCTTGCGCCAGCTGCGCGACGCGCCGGGTCACGCGTCTGGAGAGGACGACACCGATCCCGAGTGCCACCACGATCACGCTCAGCAACAGGACGATATATATGGCCAGATAGAAACCCGACACGTAGGCCGAGCGCTTTTTCAAGGTATTGAAGACCTCGGACACCTCACCCGCACGCTGGTAGTCGCCGAACGCGCGGGCGTCCGTGCCCACGGTCACGCGCAGCGCGTAACCTGCCTTGGGCAAGGGCTGATCCAAGCTCAACAGGCGCAGCCCTTGTGTATCGAGGCCTTGCCGGTCGCGTGCGAACAGCACGTCTTGCTCGTGCAACACCTCCAGACGCACGATGTTGCCGTAGCGCTCGAGCAACGCGTCGATCACGCTCGCCAAGCGCGGTGCGTCGAGCTGGTGCGCGGCATCCTGCTTTTGCTCGCGCGCGGAACCGCGCGCTTCGACCTCGAGCAGGAGCTGGCCCAGTGCAAAGTCGTGCGCCGCCGCGGCGGCGGTGCGCGTGGCGTCCTCGCGCAGCGCCGCAAAGTGCGCCTGATACAGGCTGAGGCCGCGCTCGAGCTCGGCTTCGACCTGTTCGTTCACGCCCACCGCGTACGCTTCGCGCAGCGCGCGTTGACCGAGCACCAGCGCCCCCAAGAGCGGCATGAACGCGACCGCCGAGATTGCCAGCACGATCTTGCGTTCGAAGCGCCCTATGGCCATGGCGAAAGCTCGACGTCCTGCGACCTGAGCCGCAGCACGCGCTCGGCAGCGCCGATGCGGTCGTTGACGAACAAGCTCACGAACGAGCCGAAGAACGATTTGCCCTCGACGTTGTAGTCGCCGCGCGGGCGCGCCAGCCAGCGGCGGATGCGCGCCAGGGTGGTGTTGGACAGCGGATTGAGCTCAATCAAGCTCGCGACGTACACGCGCGACGCGTTGCTCATGTCCGGAGCTTGTCCGAGCGGAAAGCCGCGCATCACCAGGCAGCGATCGATCACTTCCGCGCGCGTGCGGTAGGCAAACGCGCTGACGCCCACGCCGAACAGCTCGTACTCCACGCGGTACACCGCCTGCCACAAGTCGTAGACGATGCGGCAGCTGTGCCCGGAGATCGCAATCGGCTCGGCCCGGCCGCGCGCGTAGACGAAGTGCTGCACCACGATGCGCTGCGGAAGCCCGCTGTCCAGCTTTCGCTGCGCATCCGCGTTGATGAGGTCGCGCGCCGAATAGAACAGCGCAAGACCGGCCGTGCTGGATTCGATGCCCATCTTGCGCGACTGCACCGGCGCCTCCGCGGCCGCGCGGGAGGCCAGCGACGAGAGCAGCGCGAACACCAGCACGAGTTGGTGGAAGCGGCGCTTCATTGCGGCAACCACAAGAACTTGGCGAGCCCGATCTGAAACACACCGACCTGCGTATCCAGGCGCACGCCCAGGTCGAGCGTAAGATCGATGGGAAGCCGAGCGATCCCCGAGTAGCCGGGCATCGCCACTTGCAGGTCTTTCGGGTCGGCGAGTCCGTACAGGCCCAGCAAAAAGAACGCATCGGCGCTCTTCACGAACTTGCGGCGGCCGCGCACCAGCGGCCAGACGTACTCCACGTCGATGCGCGCGGCCAATTCTTCCTGGCGCATCTGCGCGACCGCGGTGCCGCACTCGG
>WUUC01091875.1_pt1 | contig 11879 bp, 8 predicted proteins | sample 6278441 | NCBI WGS metagenome assembly WUUC01 (sample SAMN13675441, study PRJNA597444) | soil metagenome | isolation source: soil | place: USA: Washington | collected 2017-10 | reverse complement strand
TCTCCCGGCACCGGTCCAGGATCCGGTCCGGCGGCTCGGCCATCGTGTCGCAGTACGCCACGATGTCCACGCACCGACCGTCGGGCAGCCGCGCCGGCACGGCGGCGACGAGCGACGCACCGGTCACCTGACGCAGCACCGCCTCGACCTCGCCCAGCTCGACGCGGTAGCCGCGGACCTTGACCTGCCGGTCACCGCGTCCGTGGAAGAGCAGCCCGCGCGATCCCGCCGCGCTGACGCGATCTCCGGTCCGGTACCACGTCCGGCCGGCCCGGTCGTCGGGAAGCCGTACGAAGGCCCGTCGCGTCGCGACCGGGTCGTTCCAGTAGCCCGCGACCACCTGCGGACCGGCGAGCAGCAGCTCACCCGGTGCCGCGCTCGGGGCGGTCGGGTCGGCGTCGACGCGCCAGGCCATGCCGGGAAGCGGATGTCCGATCGGGACCACGTCGGCCGCCGGGTCGTCGACGACGTGCATGGTGGCGAAGATCGACGCCTCGGTCGGCCCGTACAGGTTGACGATCTGCGAGTGCGGTGCCGCCCGCCGCCACGCCCGAACGATGGTGGCGGACAGCGGCTCGCCGCAGAACAGCGACAGGCGCACCGTCGGCATGCGACCCGACCGCAACGCGCGCATCGAGGCGAGGTTCGCCGCCAGCGTCGGCACCGAACTCCAGACCGTGACACCGTGCCGGTCGACGAAGTCGGCGGCGGCCATCGTCTCGGCGAACGACGGCACGCAGACGCAGGCGCCCGACCGCCAGGCCAGGAACAGCTCCGCGACCGACACGTCGAAGGACAGCTCGGCGAACTGGCTGACGCGGTCGGTGGGCCGCAGGACGACCCCGGCGGAGACCGCCTCCAGACAGGCCGTGGCATTGGCGTGCGTCACCGGTACGCCCTTGGGAAGGCCCGTCGATCCGGACGTGAACATGAGGTACGCCAGGTCTTGCGGGCGGGCCGGGGAGGCGCGGTGGGCCGGCACCGGATCGGCGGTCGTGGTGTCGAGGTCGAGCAGCGGCGGCCGGGGCGCGCGGCGGCACCGGTTCAGCATCGCCGTCGCCGTGGCCAACGTCGAGCGGTCGACGATGACCGCGGCGAGACGGGCCTCCTCGACCAGCCGGGCCAGCCGCTCGGCCGGGTACCGCGGGTTGAGCGGAACGTAGGCGTTGCCGGAGTGCAGCACGCCGAGCATGCCGACGTAGGCGGTGGGCGTCTTGCCCGCCAGCACGCCGATGGTGCGGCCGGCGTCCCACCAGCCCCGGTCCGCGAGGGACCCGGCGACGCGCCGGGCCGCCGCCGACAGGTCGCGGAACGACCAGGTCCGGCCACCGACCCGCAGCGCGGCGCGATCGCCGCCGTCGGCGGTGCTCGCCTCGACGTACGAGTGCAGGGTGGGCATCGGCATGGTCGCGCTGGAACTCCTATGCGGACGATCGGACGAGAAGCCCGCGAAGGGACGGGGCGAGCGCGATCTGCGCGCCGACGACCCGCAGGTCGCGAGACAGGCGTTCGAGGTCGGTGCGCAGGGCCGGCAGGTTCCGTTCGACCGACGCCGGGTCACCGTCGACGAACAGCGGCTCGAAGAACCGCGCGAGTAGGTCCGCCGCGGTCGCGCTCACCTGGTGGAACCGCTCGACCGGCCGCGACGCTCCCTCCGGATCGAGCGCCCGCAGGGTGCTGAGGGTGTACGAGACGTGGTACATCCGCCCGTCGAATTCGCCGCACACCCGGTCGTCGCGGAGCGGGTCGAGCGCGCGGTCGAACTCCGCCGTGCGCGGGTCGCGGATCGCGTAGGCCATCGGGGTGGCGTAGGAGAAGTCCGGGTCGAGCAGGCCGTCCTTGGCGAGCCGGTCGTGCAGCGACGTGCGCCAGTAGACGTCGACCTTGCGGGTGAAGTGGTCGACCTTTGACGCGCGGTGGCGCACCAGGAAGTCGTAGTTGGCCCGCAGGGTGGTGAGCGTCGAGTACGGGTTCAACATGATGAACCCCATCGTGGTGTCGATGCCCGAGCGCGCGAACAGGTCCAGCACCGCCGAGTTGTGGCGTACCCTCGCGATCTTCCGGAAGGCCCGCAGGTCGTCGTCGTTGCCCGCCTCGATCCCGATGAAGATGTGGGTGAACCCGGCGCCGCGCATCAGGGCCAGGAGGTCGGCGTCGGCGTCGGTGAAGCTCTCCGCCCGCACCGAGCAGCGGATCGCCAGCCGGCTCCCGTGTGCGACGAGAAGTTCGCAGAGCGTCCGGATGCGGGCCTTGCCGATCGCGCCGGGGTCCTCGAAGCTCGGGTCGTTGAAGACGAACGACCGGATGTCGTGTTCGGTCTCCAGCGCGACGATCTCGCGGTAGAGGTCCTCGGGGGTGCGGGCCCGCCACTTCTTGCGCACCACCGGCGCGCTGTCGCGCAGCGGCAGCGCGCCGCGGTCGCGGGCGTCGCGCTCGCGCCGGCGGTCCTCCGTCTCGCGCGCGAAGAAGCTGTTGACCGAGCAGAACGAACATGACGCGACGCAGCCCCAGGAGGAGTTGAGCCGCGCGGTCGGGTTTCCGTGCGCGAGCGAGGCCCGCAGGTAGTCGCGCGCTGGCCACGGCAGGTCCGCCACGTCGACCTCGCTCAGCACGCGCGGCGTCGACGTCGCGCGCGTCGTGATGGCGGGGATGTCGTGCGGCGGCGTCCCGGCCCGCCTGGCCTGCGCGAGCCGGAGCATCGGAATCTCGCCGTCACCCAGCACGCAGAAGTCGATGGCCGGGCAGTCGGCGAGCAGTTCGGCGGCGGCGTCGGTCGCGAGCCGCCCACCGGCGCCGACCAGCAGGTCCGGTCGCGCGGCCTTGAGTTCGGCCGCGAACCGGAACACGGCCGCCACGGTGTTCGGGTAGATGGAGAACGCCACGATGTCGTGGTGGTCGGCGACGTGTCCGGCGGACGGGTCGCTGGTGAGCAACGAGTGGAGGTCGGTCGGGATCCCGCGATCGCGCAGGAACGCGGCGATGCTCGCCAGGCCCAGGTGCTCACGGTCGTCGGCGTTGCGTTCGTCGAGCACGTCGACGAGGGAGATGTCGCGAGGTGGACTCATCGCTGTACGCTCCGCAGCCACATGGCCAGTGCGTAGACGACCCACAGCCGGAACGCGTTGGTCGACCGGGCCGGTCCGGACGACCGCCGCACCGCCGCGCGCAGGGCGACCACGGCGGCGCGGTCCACGTACTCGAACAGCGGGTGGTCACCGGCGAGCACGTCGGTGTCGACCCAGCCCGGCAGCGAGCGTTCCAGCAGCGGGCCGAATGCCCGCCCGAACCCCAGCTTCCGGCCCGCGACCAGCCCCGGGCCGTACCGGCGGGCGAGCAGTTGACGCAGCACGTACTTGGGTTCCCCGTCGCTCCAGGTGACCGACGAGGGAAGCCGCAGCGCGCGCTCGACGACGACGTGGTCGAGCAGGGGCGGCCGGGCCTCCACCGACGCCGCCATCGTGGCGGCGTCGACCCGGGGCAGGAGGAACTGGGGCAGCCGTAGGCGGAACTCGCCCAGAAGCGTCTGCCGGACCGCGGCGTCGGGCAGCGCCGGGTCGATGTCGTCGATCAGCGAGCGCACCGCCGTCTCGGTGTCCCGCACCGCCGCACCCCGCCACCACTGGCGCTTGTCCGCAGTGGGGAAGACCTGGATGTGCCGGGCGACGGCACCGTCGCCGCCGCTCACGCGGGAATAGGACGGGTATCCGCCGCCGATCTCGTCGCCGCCCTCGCCCACCAGCAGGACCTTCGATCCCGCCGCGCGGGCCGCCGACGTGAGGTGGTGCAGCACGACGATGTCGTGGGCGGCCAGCGGCGCGCTGCCGGACCGCTCGACCAGGTCCCGGAAGGTCTGCCGGAAGCCGTCGTCGTGGACCGTGTGGACGGTCAGGTCGACGCCGAGGGCGGCCGCCGCCGACGTCGCACCGCCGCGCTCGCTCGCCGCGGCCGCCGCGTGGCACTCGGCCACGTGGGCGCCGGCCCGGGGGCCCGGACCGGCGGCGGCCACGGCGGTGACGAGAATCGAGTCCACACCGCTGCTCAACGTGGTGGCGAACGGCACCTCGTCGGGCACCCGGAGCCGGACGGCCGTGTCGACGAGGTGGTCGAACTCCTCGATCGCCCCGTCTCCGGTCACCGTCGCGTCCGGCGTGTTGAGCAGGTGCGCGGCGTCCCAGTACCGGTCGACGCGCACCTCGCCGGCCCGCGCGAGGAGCACGCTGCCGGCCGGCAGGGCCGACACCCCGCGCAGCATCGTGCCGGGTGCCGGCACGCAGAGCAGCGTGAGGTAGTCGGAGACCCCCTGCGGACAGACCCCGCCGTCGACCTCGGCGTCGTCGCACAGCGCGGCGGCCTCGCTGGCGAACAGCAGGCGCCCCGCGACGACCGTGAAGTGCAGCGGCTTGACCCCGAGGCGGTCGCGGGCCAGGCACAGCCGGCCGGTGCGGCCGTCCCAGGCGGCGAAGGCGAACTCGCCACGAAACCGGCGTACACAGTCGGCACCCCACTGCTCGAAAGCGTGCACAGCGACCTCGGTGTCGCTGCGCGCGCTCCGAAAACGGTGGCCGGCCGCCTCAAGTTCCCGACGCAGCGGGCCGTGGTCGTACAGCTCCCCGTTGAAAACGATCCGGATGTCGTCGCGGCAGCCCGCGAGGGGCTGGTTCGCGACCGCGGTCCGGTCGACGATCGCGAGCCGGTGGGCCGCGAGGCCGACCCGCCGGTCAGCGGCCATCCACCAACCGAAGGCGTCGGGTCCGCGGTGGGCCTGTGTCCGCGCCAGGGCGTGCAGCCGTATCTCCGAGACGCAACCCGCACCGTCCCGGTCGTAGATGCCGGCGATCCCGCACATCGGAAAAGCCTCCCGCTGCCTCCGGTCCCTAGCTGACGTTGATGATGCGCAGCTTCGACGCCGCCGGGAGCTGCTCGGTCATGTGCATCTGGTGCACCCGGTCGGCCGCGGGCCGATACGACGCCCGCCGGAAGAGCGAGATCATCTCTTCCATCTGCTCTTTCTTGTCGGTGCTCTTGGCCCGGGCCAGCGTGGTCCAGTTGCAGGCCCACGCGGTGTTGTCGGCGAAGATGAAGATGTCGTACACACCCTCGTGGCACGGGTAGAACGGGCACCCGGAGCAGACGCCCTCGGTGTCGTACTGGGAGCCGTTGCGCACGCTCTTGAGGGTGACGTTCACCCCGTCGATGGTGTAGATCTTCGTCGGCGTGCCGAAGCTGCGCGCGTACTGGTGGTCGCGGATCCGGGACGAGCGGCGCTCGAGTTCCTGCTCCAGCTCGACGGTGCTCACGTGCACGTCGTTCCACTCGTTGAAGGCCCACGGAACCGACACGACGTCCTGGATCTTCAGGTTGGTGCCGACTTCGCGGCAGTAGTCGATGATGTCGAAGATCTCGTGGATGTTGTACTTGTTGGCGACCGTGTTGAGCCGGTACAGGAGTCCGGCCTCGGCGAGCATCTCGATGCCGGCGCGCGCGATGTTGAAGTACCCGGTCGACGCGCTCACCTTGTCGTACACGGCTTCCGTGGCGCCGTGGTAGTTCACGACGTAGTGGCAGTTGGCCGGCGAGCCGCGCCACTTCTTCGGGAAGCGCTTGATGAGCGTGCCGTTGGTGTTGACGAGCACCTCTTTCGCGTCGGCCGCCACCGCGTCCAGGATGCGCCGGAAGTCACGGTGGAGCAGCGTCTCACCGCCGGTGATGCGGAACTTCTGCACGCCGAGCGAGCGGGCCGCGGCGTGCCAGTCCAGCAGGTCCTCCGTCTTGAACTGACGGGTGTCGCAGAGGGTCATCTCGGCGCCGTCCCCGCAGTACACGCACTTCTGGGTGCAGGTGTTGATCAGCGGGAACGTGACGTACGGCGTGATGCTTTCGCTGATTTTCTCGGTCGGCTCGATCACGTTGAAGGATTTCAACGGGCCTCCTCGGGTCAGTGGAGCGCCAGGCGCGGCGGGACGGGGTCGTACAGAAAACCACGGTTGGCGAAGGCCGCGAGCGCCTCGTCGAGGTCGACCGGGCGCAGGTCGTTGCCGACCAGGCCGCGCACCGCGCGAAGCCCGTAGAAGTCGTCGCCGAGCTGCGGGAACTGGGCCTTCGCGAGTTCGTAGTAACGGGTCCCGAAACGGGGAGTGGCCGGCATGACGCCGCAGTACGGGGCCTGCAGGTCGTGCATCTCGGCCAGCGTGTTGTCGATGCTCGCCCGCGTCTCGCCGGGCACGCCGATCATGATGAAGAGGTGTGGTTGGATTCCGGCGGCGGTGGTGCGCCGCACGGCGCTGCGCGCCACGTCCGCCTCGCGGTACTTCTCCAGGCTCGAGACGATGCCGGGGTCGAACGACTCGACGCCGAACCACAGGTCGCTGCAGCCGGCCGCGGCCATCTCGGCGAGCACGTCGTCGGGGACGCTGTCGCTGCGCACCTGCGCCGACCACGGAATCCGGACGCCGGACTCCCGGATCAGCCGGCACAGCTCGGTGACCCACCGCTTGTTCTGGGTGAAGTGGAAGTCGATGAAGAACAGCCCGCTGACCCCGCGGCCCTGGAGGTAGCGCAGCTCGTCGACGACGGCTTCCGGCTCCCGGTACCGCATCCGGCGGTCCCAGAAGTTGTAGCAGAACGAGCAGTCGAAGGCGCACCCGCGCGTGGCGAGGACGGCACCCCACCGCGGCACCCGGGTGGGCCGGTTCAGGACGTAGTGGTCGCCGTAGTAGTCCTCGAAGTCGATGAGATCGTAGGCGGGCAGCACCTCGGCGTCGTCGAGGTCGGCCGAGCCGTGCTGGCGCAGGCTGGTGACCCGCCACCGGCCGCTGGCGCCCTCGGCGTCGGGTGCGGCGACCGCCTCGTCGCGGGTGACGACCATGCTCTGCGAAGCGAGGCCGGTGCCGTTGACGATCGCCTCGACCAGGGGCGGGATGGCGGCGTCGAACTCGCCCTTGAGCACGAGGTCGGCGCGGCAGTCGCGCAGGACGATGTCCGGGCGGACCGTGCCGTGCGCACCGCAGGCGACGACGGTGGCCCCAGGGACACCCGTCTTCAGCGCGTCGATGGTGCGCAGCGCGTGGCGCAGCCGGTAGTCCAGGAAGTAGTTCTGGATGTGGTCGTAGGGCGTGGTCGTGACCACGATGACGCGCGCGTCCGCGACGTCGGCGACGAGGTCCTCCGGTGCCAGCCGCCCGACCCGGTTGTCGACCAGCCGCACCCGGTAGCCGAGCCGGCGCAGGCGGGCGGCCGCCAGCAGCATGCCGACCGGTGGCTGGAGGAACGAGTCGGCGGACAGGTAGGCGGGCACCACCAGCGCGACGAGCGGCGCGTCGGCGTCGCCGGCCACCGGCGGCGTGTGCCGCTGGGCCGGCGCCGGAATGGCCACGCCGAGGCGGTCGGCCACCTCGGCCCGCCGCTGCGCCGGCAGCCGCTTCAGCAGCCGCCCGATTCCCATCTGGTCGTCGCCGTCGTCGCGGAGTTCCAGCCACCACCGCAATGACCGTTCCTGGTCGGCGGGGGCCATCACCTCCAGGTGCTGGAGCAGGTCGTCCAGGGCCGCGCCGGCCACGGCCGGCGACGCCGAGTCAAGGCGGGCGACCAGGTCGGCCAGGACGCGGCGGCCGGCCGCGAGGTCGAGCTGACCCAGCTTGAGCGCGACGAACCGGGCGGCGTCTCGCAGGTCGTGTTCGGTCAGGTCGTTGTTGTCTATGTCAGCGCGCATCGTTCGCCTTCTCCGATGTCGACGTTGAACCCGTCTCCGCGGACCCGCACCGGCCCGCCGGGAAGCTCGTCGGGCAGACCGGTGGTGTGTCCGACCCAGGTGACCGCCGGATCCTCGGCCACGACGAACTGGAGATGATCGTCGTGCCGCCGGACGCCGTGATCGACGACCACGGCCAGGTCCCGCCAGCCCATCCGCAGCGCGTACTCCAGCAGCGTCAGCGTCGACGTGCCGGCACCCGCGAGGTGCCTGACGACGAGCACGTTGCCCGGTTCGCCGTCCTCCGCCCGTGGCTGGCGCTGGCGCAGGTCGACGAGCACCCCCTCGCGGGAGCCGATGGTGCCCAGCGCGTTCGACGGCGGGCCGGTCTCCAGCACGCGGGCCCACGGGTCGTCACCCAGCATCGACCAGGTCGCGAGGTGCGCCTGGGAGATCGGCCGGACCTGGGTGATGAAGATTCCCTCGTCGCGGCTGATGACGAACTCCACGTCGACCGGCATGCCGACCACCTCCTCCAGGCCGGCGAGGCATCGCACCAGCCGCCCGTCGAGGCCGGGCGGTGGGGCGGTGCCGTCCGCCGCGCAGCGCAGCGGGTCGTCGAGGAAGGTGGCCAACGGGGTGTCGTAGTAGGTGACGAGCACGCGGCCGCGGTAGGAGTAGCCGGTGCCGTGCATCGCCATCGCCGGCACGCACGTGCTGTACATGACGTCGATCGGCCGCTCGGTGCGCAGCCCGTGGCGCGCGTAGTAGTAGTCGGCGACGCGGCTGCGGCGGCCGGTCATGACGGTGACGAGCCCGTCGACGAGGTACTCCAGCCGGGGCCGGCCCCGCGCCGGTCGGTACGACTGGTAGACACCGGCGAAGGACAGGTGACGCGCCACCTGCTCGTCGTGTGGGGACGCCCGGGCGAACAGCCGCTCCTCCGGCAGTCCGTCGGTCTCCCGCAGGAGGTGGTCGGCCAGCGCCAGGGCGCGCTCGCGTACCTCGCCCGCGGGCAGGTCCAACTCGAAGGCCGGCATCGGGACGATGCGGTAGTGCGGTGTCGCGGCGTCCAGCACCGGCAGCGAGCCGGCCACGGCCCGCAGAAGCGACGCGCGGACACTGGTCCGGGCATCCAACAGCGTGCGGCTCTGCCCGCTAGTCACGGCCGCCCCCACGTGGTCGATCACGACGCGGCATCAACACGATCTCGTTCTCTCCGTTCGCGCATCGGCACTTCGGCTTCGTGTCTCGGTGTCGGGACCGGTGGCCGGGCTAGCTGCCTCGGTGCGCCACCGGATTTCATTGAAGCCAGTCGGTGGCGCGGCGCGCATCAGCAAATCTCACTACTGTCGCGCGGACCGGGTTCATTACCCGACGGCGGCCCACACCGGCCGACGCGCGCGCGACCGTGGCGCACACCTCAGGTGAAATCGTCGTGACCGAGGCGCCGGGCGCGCCGGGCCTGCACATCGACGATGACGAACGCCAGCGCCAACCAGCCGACGCCGACGGCGACCTCCATGAGGGCCGGCTGGAGCCAGGGCCGGCCGGCCAGCGAGGCGTGCACGGCGGCGAGACCGTGCCGGACCGGGACGACGACGCCGATCGCGTCGACCCAGGCGACCCGCCCGGGGGGCAGGAAGACGCCGCCGGCGAGCAGGATCAGGTACTGCAGGAGGTTCCCGACCAGCACGTCCGCCCGCCGTCCGACCGCGACCGCCGCGCCCGCCATGCCGGCGGCCGCCGTGGTCAACGCCATCAGCAGGTAGAGCGGGAGTCGCGGCAGCAGGTCCGGAATGAGCGCGGTCGATCCGACGATCGGCGGGACGATCAGCAGGGCCACGAGAACCATCGCCATCGCCTGCACGGGGTACGGCGCGCACCGCGCCAGGTAGATCACGAACGGGTGCCTGGTCGCCGTGCGGACCCGGGAGAACGTGCCCGACCACTTGTCGTGGGCGAGCACGTCGGCGACGGCCACCGTCGCGGCCAGCGGCAGGATGCCCGCCAGCCCGCCGACGGTGGCGAACTGGCGGCCGGCCGCGCCGCCCAGGGCGCCGCCGAGCACGGCGAAGAACAGGCACTGCAGCACCGCGCGCGGCAGCATCGTGGTGACGATGATGTGCGGCGGCTGGAACACGAAGAACTCGCGAACGCCGAAGCGCAGGGTCGCGACCACCTGCCCGAGGGGGGTGGCGCGCGCGTGCCTAGACATCGAGGGTGCCCCGGTGCCGGGCCCCGGCCGTGACCCGGGAGAACGCCAGGCTGGCGGCGGCCAGGTAGCCCATCGTCAGGGCGATGGCGACACACAGCGCGGCGACGTCGATCCGGCCCCGCGCGGCCTCACCGAGGAACTGCCCGACCCACCGCAGGCTGATGAGAGCGGCCGGCCAGCGGAGCGCCTCGGGCAGGACCCCGGCCGGGATGAGCAACCCGCCGAGCAGATAGACGGGGTACATCATCAGGCTGGACAGGTGGTGGCCGTGGCGGCTGAGGACAAACAGGTTCGACAGGAGCATTCCGAGCGCGGTCGCGGACGCCACGGCGACGAGCAACCCGACGGCGACACCCACCGGGTGGGCGAGGCGGACCGGGGCACCCTGGACGGCGGCGACCACACCCACCGTGGTCACGATGACCGTGGTGGTTCCGGCGGCGGCGCCGAAACACTTACCGAGCAGCACCAGTTGCGGCGGGCGTACGCCGGTGAGGTTGGCGGCCAGCGTGCCCTGCATCAGTTCGCGGCGCATGATGCCGCCGGCCGTCCAGATCGTGGCTCCCCACAGCGCCATGAGCAGCACACCCACGGCCAGCGCCGAACCGTCGGTCGTCCGCCCGGCGCCGCCGGCACGCGCGGGGGTCAGCGCGCCGAGCGTGATGATGAACAGCACCGCGGGCTGTACGACGGTCGGGATCCACACCGTCTTGTTGGCTCGCAGGTCCTGTATCTGCATGCGCGCGCTCGCCCACACCACCCAGAGGCCGTCGAGGAAGCCGCTAGGCATCGGCCATCTCGCGGTCGAACCGGGCGTAGACGTCTTCCAGGCGCAGCGGCGCGACGTCGACGTCGAGGACGTCGCTCGTCCCGAGCAGCGTCGTGAGCCGGCCGAAGGAGTCACCACCCCAGTCGCGCACGCGCAGTGTCGCGGTCCAGACGCCGTTGTCGACCGAGACGTTGTCGAGCACGAGGCCGCCGTCGCCGGTCGGTAACCGGCCATCCTGGACGGTCGGGGCGGGGCCGACCCCGCGAACCGTGACCAGAGCGGCGTAACCGGCGGTTCGGGCGAACTCGGCGACCGTCATGTCGCCGCGCACGGTGCCGCCGGCGAGCAGCACCACCCGATCCGCGAGCCGTTCGACATCGAGCAGGTAATGGCTGGTCAACAGCACCGATACGCCGCTCGTGCGCAGCTTCGCGATCTCCAGCCGGAAACGCTGTGCCTCCACCGGATCCAGGCCGATGGTCGGCTCGTCGAGGAGCAGGAGACGCGGTCGGGTGATCGTGCCGATCGCGATGTGCAGCCGCTGGCGCATGCCCCGCGAGTAGGTCTCCACCGGGCGGTCCGCGGCGTCGGCCAGGCCGACCCGTTCGAGGTACTCGTCGACCCGCCGGTCGAGGGCCCAGCGGCCGAGCCCATTGATCATCGCGAAGAAGCGCAGATTGTCCCGACCGGACAGGCGGTTGTAGAGGCCCCGGTCGCCACCGACGACGACCGAAAGCTGGCGGCGCACCGCCCGCGGTTCGCGGACCACGTCGCGGCCGAACACGAGTGCGCGTCCGGCCGACGGGGTCAGCAGTGTCGACACTATCTTGACGAGCGTGGTCTTTCCGGCGCCGTTGCCGCCCAGCAGGCCGACGATCTCACCTTCGCCGATCGTGAACGAGACCTCCCGCAGCGCGGTCACGTGGCGTTTCCCGGATTGGAAACGCCGGGTAACCGCCTCGATCTCGACCGCTGCGCCCATCATCGACCACCATAGTGTCGTCCGACGGGCTGAGACCCTACCCGAACACCCCATGCGGTGGAAGCGCGGTTGCCGGCCCGGCGCGAGGCACCGTGGAATAGTGAATTCTGCTGATGTTGGCGGCGGAACGGACGCGTATCGTCGTCAGGCGGGGTTGACCAGGTGGGGTGTTGGCGTGAGGTTGAGGCGGGCGAGAGCCTGGTTGAGGTCGACCGGCCAGATC
>WUUC01237382.1_pt1 | contig 11881 bp, 8 predicted proteins | sample 6278441 | NCBI WGS metagenome assembly WUUC01 (sample SAMN13675441, study PRJNA597444) | soil metagenome | isolation source: soil | place: USA: Washington | collected 2017-10 | reverse complement strand
CGATCCGGCGTTTGCGCACCGGCGCCAGCGCGAGCAGCGGTCCGATGGTGTCGATCACCCGGTGGGCCGCGGCGTGCGAGACACCGAACAGCGGGGCCGATCTGCCGCATTGCGGCGCGGGGAAAGCACGCTCAAAGAACGGATGAAGCGAAGTGCCCGGGGGGCCGGTCAGGAATCGGCTGGCCCTACCGGCCATGGCTGATGACGATGTCCTCGGAGGGCAGGCCACCCGCGACCGGCATGGGCCGTTCAGCGTATTGCGTCTGATCGGCCGCATCGGCAATGCTGATGGGCCGTGAGCGCGAACTGGGGAGCGCTCTGTGTCCTGGGGGCTCATCATCGTGCGTGTTGAACGTGTCCTTCGTCAGCGTGCGTTCCGGAAGTCGGTCGCCGCTGCGGTTCTCTCGTTGCTCGTGGCCGGAACGGCCGCAGGGCTCGCGACGCAGGCGGGGGCGGCTCCTGCGGCACAACGCCACCCCGCGGAGGCCGTCGGTCCGGTCGGTGCCGAGCCGGCACGGCACGCCAACCAGTCCACCGTCGTGACCGTGCCGAACTCCCCGCGGGGCGGCCATGTCGTCGAGACCGGCGCAGGCTACACCGTGCCCGGCGCGCCGACGAACCCGCACATCGATCCCGACTTCGGTTGCGCCACCACGGCTCCGGGCCCGGCCATCAGCCCGGCACGCCTCAACGATGCCGGTACCCCGGTGCTGCGCGCCGACATCACCGACCCGGACCAGGACGAGCTGTCCGCGCGGTTCGTTCTGTGGCCGGTCGCCGATCCGGCGCAGCGTCACGAGATGGTCTGGCCGGTGAGCAACGGCCAGACCCACGCCCAGGTGGACATCACCCTCGTCGACGCGACCGGCTACGCGTGGCAGGTCCGCGGCGAGGACGGCACGAACGCCGGACCGTGGAGCGACCCCTGCTACTTCACCGTCGACAGGACCGCGCCGCCGACACCGACCGTCTCCTCGGCGGTCTACCCACCGGGGTTCACTCCCGGGGGCGGCCCCGGTGTGCCCGGCTCGTTCACCTTCACCGCCAACGGATCAGCCGACGTGGTGGCCTACGAGTACCGGTTCTACCCCGAGGGCGACGGGAACTGGCGTTCCGTGCCCGGCGACGGTCCCGGTGGTTCGGCCGTGGTCGACTACACACCGGCGAACAGCGGCTCCCAGTCGGTGTCGGTACGCACCGTGGACCCCGCGGGGAACCGGTCCTACGAGACGTACTATTCCTTCACGGTCCTGGAGACCCGCCCGTTCGTCTTCTCGTCGATGTATCCGGCGGAGTACCCGAACCTGTCTGGTGGGATCGGGGTGCCCGGGGTGTTCGACTTCCAATCCAACCTGCCGGGCATCGTGAGCTACGCCTACCGCCTCGACGACGGTCCCGAGTCGACGGTCGCCGCTGGAGCGGACCACAGCGCCAGCGTCACCATCACGCCGACCAGCGGCGGTGACCATGTCCTGCGGGTGGTCAGCACCAGTGCCGACGGCCAGGTCTCACCGCCGCGTGACTACCGGTTCACCGTGGACACCGGGCCGTTGCTCGGCGGGCCGGACATGGTGGTCATCGGCTCCGTGAACCATTTCCCGCTCACGCCGCGAATGCCCGATGTGGTGGCCTACGAGTACTGGTTCGAGGACAGCCAGAACAACTCCACCCCGGTCGAGACCATCGCGGCCGGACCGGACGGCACCGCCGACCTGGTCTGGACCCCGACGACCAGCCAGGAGAAGTGGCTTCGCGTGCGGAGTCGTGGCGCGGACGGGACGCTGTCGACGGCCCGGCTCAAATACCTCTCCGTCGACGGTGCGACACCGGACATCGACAGGGTCGGCGCCGACGCCGTGAACCAGCCGGGCACGTTCACCTTCAGGACCCGGATGCGCAACGTCGCCGAGTACACCTACACCCTCAACTCGGACCCGAGCACCAGAACGACCGTCCCCGCGCGGCCGGACGGCACCGCGGTGATCACCTGGACCCCGGTGCACGGCGGTTTCCTGCGGGTAGACGTGGTGGCGAGGACCGCGACCGGGATCGAGTCCACAGCGGGCGCCGTGGGCTGGTTCGTCGACGACTCGCCAACGGTGACCTCGGCGGAGTTCCCACGCCAGGGCCGGGCCCGCCTGATATCGGGCAGCTTCCGGTTCGCGTCGGCGGTGCCGAACACAGTGACCTACGAATACACCTTCGGCGTCGGCACGCCGTACACGAGCCTTCCGGCAGGACCTGACGGCACCGCGACCCTGTCCTGGACACCGGACCGGAACGACACGACCTACGGATTGCGGGTCCGCAGCCGGGCAGCCGACGGCATCGTGTCCGCCACCGTCCAGTACACGTTCACCATCACCAGCGGGCCCGACGTAGTCTCGGACGAATACCCCGAACTGCACACCAGCGGCAGCCCCGGCACACCCGGCACGTTCACCTTCAGGCCGGGGATGCCGAACGTCACCGAGTACACCTACCAGTTCCGCTACCAGAACGGCAACGCCGAGCCCGAGGCCACGATCGACGCCGACGCCGACGGCGTCGCCAGCATCACCTGGACCCCGACCCAGTCCACCGGCTACATCCTCGTCGTCCGCAGTCGCACCGCGACCGGCACCGTCTCGGCCGACCTCTGGTACTGGTTCAGCGTTGGCTGGTCCCGCTGATCGCGACGTCCAAAAAGGATCGACGGCGACCGCGTAATGCGGCCTCTACCTGTTGGTACATGCGGCTGATGTCCCCGCCCGTTCTGTTCCGCGCCGACTACACCGGCCCGACCCTGCGCGACCACCTCGGCCTGACTACCCCGTGAGGGTGTTCCGCGAACTCACGCCGTGTCGTCCACGAGAAGGGACCCAAGGCGTCTGATTGGTATGGAGCCGGTTGGCTCCATACTCGCGATCACGTTCAGGAGTTCGGCCAAGCCGCCCTCGAGGTCGAGGCACGTGCGGAGGATGCTGGTGATGTGCGCGCGACGGGTCGGGAAGTAACGGATCATGCCGGCGAACCGGAGTTGGTCGATCACGATGGCTCGCGTGGGTTCGTTGCGCATGCAGGGGATTTCCTCGAGTGCGTTCACGATGTCGTAGAACTCCGGGGACGACGGCCGCAGCGTGGATCGGAGAGCCCGTGTTGTGGTAGTGGGCGAGGCGACTGGCACAGGCACTGCATGACCGGGTAGGCGGATCCAGCCGGTGCCGGTGGTCTCCTTGACGCTCACGCTGACGCGCCGGTACTCGTTCGGTTCGTGGTCGGCGCTGTGCCTGACCACGTCGGTGTAGAACCAGTCGGACACGATCATGGCGAGAGAGCCGGGTGAACTTGCCAGGGCTTCCTTGAGCGGCGGTGCGTCGAGCAGTCGCGCGGCGTGGATGATGGGGGCGCCGGCTATTCCGTAATTGTCGAAGGTGATCTCTCCCGCGTGCAGCGACAGTCTGAGTTTGACCCGTTCCTCGGGGATGTGTGTCGCGTTGTGCGAGTCCAGTGCTTTGGTCAACGCCTGTGGGAGGGGGCCGACGAAGGCTCCCTTGGGGATGGTGGGCGGAGCGAGCACGAGAATGCTGTCGCCGACGTCTTCCTTGACACAGGCGTCCCACGGAATGCCGGCCTCGGCGAACGCCGTCGTGACCGACTCGTACATGCCGGTGCGCAGTGCGACGTAGTTGGCGCGGGTTCGGTTCATGCCGCCATAGCCGGCGATGTCGACGGCGCAGATCGTCTGGTGCGTCGTGCCGACGTACTCGCGGTGGTCGAGGTCGATCAGGTGGATGTCACCACCCGCCCGGAGTTGGGTGACGAGGTGGCGGCGGGTGGCGAGGAGGAATCGCGGTGTGCCCTGCCCCTCCTGGATGAGCGGTAGGAGCAGCGTGGTGATGAGCTGATCCGGGTCTTGGGCTTCGTCGATGCCGTCGAGGAACACCGCCGGGAGGTGGTGTCCACTGCCGGCCTCGGTGAGGATGGCGTGGATTCCCCGTTCGACGTCCATGTCCACGAGGTCGAGGAAGAACGCCTCCAACAGTTGGTGAAGCACCTCCTCCGTGCTGCGCTGACCCGCCGACACCAGTGCGACGGAGGTGCCATGAGGCCACAGCGACTGATCGTCTCCTGACAAGGTGGATCGCCGTGACGCGGAGTCGGATGCGTCGGTGAGGTAGGACAGCAGCGTGGTCCTGGCGGAGCGGGGGTCCCCGGTGAGCACAAGAGGACGATGGTCGGTCGCGTTGGCCAGCCAGGCGGAGATCCTCTCCACCACCCGGCGGCGGCTCACGGTGTACGCGGAAGCCGGGGCGACGTCCCGGTCAGCGGCGCGGGTGCCTGCCGAAGACCGCGGTGCCAGTTCGGCCTCAGGGAAGAGCGCGGAGACGTCGTCCGCTGTCAGGCCGCTGTCGTCCCAACCGGTCCGCCGGTCGTCGCCCGACAGGACGTCCTGGTTGATCCGCCGTACCAGGTCGTCCACGGACAGGATGCGGTTCGTCGGCAGTGTTGAGGTGTCGACGAGGATCAGAGACCTGCGAACGATGGAGCTGGCCAGCACCCCCGCCGCCTGGTCCAGTTCGGCCGTGGACACGGCTGTTCCGGACAGGTCGAGAACCACGACGTCATCCGGTCGCCGATCTTGGGCGTGCGCGAAATCGCGTAGCTCTGCCAGGACCGCGGACCACGTCAGCGGGACGTGCTCGTATCCCATCCGCTGCAGGATGCCGACCGTTCTCGCCTGGTGGCCGCCGGGTGCGTAGGTGAGCACGTAGCGGCGTGCGCGGTCCTGGGTTCGCCACAGGGCCGCGGAGACAGCGGAGCCGGTCACTGGTGAGGCGAGGTAGCGCTCGGCGGTGTGCGAACCACGGCCGTGGGCGACGACGTGCATCTCGACAGCACCGCCGACCAGGCTGCGCAGGTTCTGGCCTGCGCCGACGACGTCCCCCCGGCTGACGATGTCCGTCCACGACTCGATGCCGCCCGGCCACTGGTCGGCCGATGGCCCGATGACATCGAGCCGCTCGAACACCGCCGGGCTGCCGAGCGGAGAGCCCACAGTGATCAGTGTGTGGACAGGCCACTCCGGATGGGCGCGCAGGGCCTCGTAGGCGACGACCGCGCCGAACGAGTGCGCCACGATCATCCGGGTGTCGTCGGTGACCAGGCGCGCGACGCGCTCCTGGACGGCGGCCCGCGTGGCGGGATCGGTGAGGTAGCGCCACATCCCCGTCGCATAGGTGAGTGGGGCGGGCACGCCGTGCAGCTCGTTCAGCACATTCGCGACGTTCTGCCGTACTTCCGGCCACGGTGATGTCCGGCTGAACTCGATCAACTCCTGATGCTCCTTCGTCCTCGGCCCGTTGGCCAACCACTGGAGAAGGAGCGTGCGTTCGAACTCCTGGCTCTGGGTGTCCTGGGGGAGTGCTGTCGCGTCCGCCAGCAACTCGGGGTAGGAGGCGAGTGGGACACTGTGGTCGGAGAGCATGTCGGCATTGCCGTGGTCACCGCTCCCACGCAGGCCATCGATCAGGGCTGAAGTCCACTCGGCTGCGGTGATCTCCGCTGGCTCGGCGGGGACGATCCCGGGAATGCACAGGATGCCGGAACCGCCCCGGCTCTTCGGCACGACACCGCTTCGGTTCTCCGACCGGGATGGAGTCTGTCTCGGGTGCTCATCCTTCTTTGCGCCGACCTCTGGCAGCTCGATACCCAACCGACCGGCCAGTTCTCGGCCCAGCGCGGCGAACGGTATGAGATCGCCATTCGCGGCGGCGTTGCCGTGCGGGTCGGCGAACATCGCACTGACGGCGTCGCCCGAGCCTACGTGGTGTTCCAGGTAGCGGGTGAGGACTTCGAAGACGCTCCACTCCTGGCTGGTGGTGGTTCCCTGGAACAGGAGGTCGACGGCGTCCGGTCGGAACCGCAGCAGCCCGGGCGGAGCATCGTTGGAGGGCAGCTCCTCCAGAAGGCCACTGACGAGCACCTCTGCCAGTTGCTCGACCTCGGGGGCCGGTACCAGTTGCTCGTGCAGGACCCGGATGAGCGGTAGTGATAGCAGTTTCGCGCCGGCCAGGATGCGCGCTAGGTCCTGCGCGCCGTCACTGGCGCGCGTCTGGAAGGCGTGGACGCGATCCGCGATGGTGAGTGGGGCGCCGGGTGGGGGTACGGCAAGTGGTTCCGGAAGTCGGGCCCACACAGCGTCTGTCCACGTGTTGCCCGCCACCACGGCTCGTGACCAGCCCACGATGTCGTCCGAGCGCATCGCCAGGACCGGCAAGGGAACACCGGCGCGGCTCTCGTGGTCACTCCACCACACTGTCGCGACCTCCAGGGTGGAGTTGGGGTGAGCCGGACGGCGGGACCGGGCAACCGCCGTGGGACGACCGGTCGCTGTGTAACCCCAGTAGGAACGGGGCAGCAGGTGCAGCAGCGCGGTCGGCATCGTCCGTGCCCACCGCGCGAGTGCCTGCCAGATCGGTCGAGAATGCCACCTCTGCGCGCTGCTGTCGGTCAGTACCAGTACGAGGCGACGCCCGGACGGGTCAATGATGAAGTCGGTGCCGTGCGCCGCGCCCGCGACGTCACGGAGGACGAGCTCGTCGGCGGAACGGTTCGCGGTGTCCAGCGACCACCGAGTGACGGCACGGAAGGCCCCCGTTCTTCGCAGCGTTGCCTCGAGGTCCGCGATCGCCTCGGCCCACACCGTGGCGACCGGTGTCTGGTCCACCACGAGCACGACGTCGAGCCCGCGTTCTCGTGCCGGTCGGGTAACGACCACGAGCCGCCGGGCGTCGGCTGTCGCCTCGACCGTGCCGTCGACGTCGACGGTCGGCGGTCCTGGGCGACGTACGCGACGGAACAGGGACAACGCGGTCGCGGTGGCCGGTGTCGGCCTGGCCACCACTGGGACGTCCAGGCCGACCTCCGTGGCCGGGACCGTCGGTGTCGGCTCCGGTTTCGGCTCGTCGTCCGCCAGTGCGAGTTCGGTTACGGCGTCCGGGTCGTCGTCGATGATGGGCGGATGAGGGTCGTCGTCGGGATCGGTTGACCGCGAAGGAGGCTCAACGGGTGTGAGCTGTGGGGCAGCCGGCTTTGCGGGCTGGTCGTACCTGGCGGCCAGCCACAGCGCGTCGGCGAGGTCCTCGCCGACGTACTCCGGCAGGGCCGCGGCGAGTACCCGCGCGAGCCGGTCGATCACCTGCCGCTCAACTCCTCAAGCAGGGTGGCTTCCAACCTGGCGCGGACGGTGTCATCCATTTTCGCGGACGCGGCGGAGTCGGAGGTGACCAGGTACAGGTAGTTCAACAGCTGGTCGATGGCCAGCCGCTCACCGGCGACGAGTCGCTGGGCGAACGCGGCGATCGTGTCCCGGTCTTGTCCTTTCACGTGGTCCAGGTAGCCGTCGACAACCTGTTCGAGGAAGGCCTGGTTCGGTGTGCCGATCTCGAACCGCACGCACCGGCGCAGGAAGGGCGCGGGAAAGGTGCGCTCCCCGTTGCTGGTCATGACGATGACGGGCCAATGGCTCCTGGACACCACGCCGTTGTGGATCGTGTACGTCTCCCGGTCGGCTCCGCGAACGTGGTGCGTGACGTCCTCCGCGCCGTCGTCCCCCTTGCTCACTCGGGCGTCCCGTACCAGGGGCGGAACGTCGAACTCGCCTTCTTCCAGAACGTTCAGCAGATCACCGGGGAGATCGAAGTCGCTCTTGTCGATCTCGTCGATGAGTACGGCGCGGGGCTTGTGCTCGCAGGCGAGCGCGGTGCCGAGAGGACCCAGGGTGACGAAGTCCTCGACACGTGCGGCCCCGCGCTGGTCGCGGCCCGGTTCGATCTGGGTGGCGTGCAGGCGGCCGAGGGCGTCGTACTGGTAGAGCCCTTCTGCCAGCGTGCTGCGAGAGGTGATGTGCCAGTTGAGGGGACTGCCCAGATGCAGCTCGGCCGCGACGCGGTGGACCAGGGTCGACTTGCCGGAGCCGGGGGCGCCGGTGAGCAACAACGGTCGCCGCAGGTGCAATGCCGCGTTCACCGCGTCGACCAGTTCCTCGGTCATGACGTACTGCCCGGTCGCCACCTTGCGTTGCCGCCACGGTGGCGGCTCGGGAAGGGTTCGCCAGGCCTCGTTCCCGGCCGGTGTCCGGTCATCGCCGGTGAAGATGCGCCACGGCACGTCCGTCTCCTTCACAGCTGGTGTGTCTGTATGTGTTCGGCCGGCACGAGCGGGGGCAGGGCGAACTCCCCCCGACCGCGGGGGTCGTCCCAGATGACCGCCGGGGGAAGGTCGACGCGGGGCAGCACGTCCGGGATGGCCAGGCGGCGGGCCCGGACAGGGATCTTGGCCACGACTTCGGCGATCTGCTCCTGCCTGCCGTCGTCTCCGCGCGTCGGAAACCAGATGAGGAAGCCGCATCCCTCGCGGAGCAGCACGCGCAAGGGGTCGGCGCCTGTGGCCAGAGGATGGCTGCCCACCAGCCACGCGTGACTGGTGGCCGTCCGAACCCAACTCTTCAGCCTGGGGCCGTCGCGAAGGAGTTCGTCGACGAGTGGTTCGGGCATCGTCTCCCAGCTCGACTGGATGGCCCGTTCGGCGCAGCGCCTGTGCAGGGCCAGGTCGCGGCGCCGCAGGGACCAGCGGAGGCGGGGATGGCAGCGCTCGCTGAACGACTCCCACTCGTCGTCGACCCTCAACACCGGCCAGTGCTCGATTCCCTTGTCGAGAAGGGCGTACGGCATCGCGATGTCGACCCACAGCGGCCAGGCAGGCGGGATGGTGCGGACGATGTCGCGCAGCGCATCCAGCAGGCCGGCCTCGGTCGGTGCCGCAGGCACGTGGCGGGTGATCTGGTTGGTCACTGGGCCTTCGCGACTGAAACAGGTCCACATGACATGGTCGGGCCACGGAGCGAGGTCCCGCGCCGGCTCGTCACCAAGGTCGACCAGCAACCAGGCAGGCGCGTGCCGACGGTCGAGGTAATAGCTCTGCGCGTCGGCGGTCTGGTGTCCGAGCGCCTCGATCCAGCTCACCAATGCCGGGTGGTCGTGCGGCGCCGCGGACAGAGCGGCTGCCGTGCCGACCACGAACCGAGCAAGAGCTCCCAAGCCGCTCGGCCACGCTCGTCGTGACTCGGTGAGGGCCACGTCCGCGGCCTCGACCAACAAGGCGTCGCAGGAACCGCCCTTGGGCCAGCCACCCACCTCGCGCCGGTAGATCACCTGCAGCTGACCGATCTCCAGGTCCGACGCACCCACGCCGGTCAGCACGGGCTTGGCAGCCACCGCCCAGCGAAGCGCCTGAACCAGGTCCGCCAGTCGCGAGGTCGGCCTGGGCTGGACCGCATGGAGCGAGGCGACCGTCAATCGGTCAGGCAGCGCCACCCCAGCCGACTCGAACGCCGGGCGGCTGGCTTCGAGCACGTCCGAGGACAATCTAACTTCGTCCTCCTCGGCTGCCCGGTCGCCGGCCGCCGAAGGATGAATGTGCACACCCCCGTGAATGATGTGTGCTTGGACGGCGGCACCGTGGACCGGGCCGGTCAGGCGATTCGTGGCGTCCTCTTCCACCCGGCAAGAGTAGCCGGTTCACGTCGCGCACGTTGATTGCCGACATGCACGACGCCGGGGAGTTCCACACGGAAAATGGACAAAAAGTGGACAGATTCGTTTGCGATCAGGGCATTGTTCGAATCGTGTCGTGCTGTTGATGGCAAAGGGTACGTCGGTCACCGATCACACCGTGAGTATCAGCTGCGCCCGGGAAGGGAACTGCCGTGTTCGTCGGCGAGGGCCAGGTTGGTGGTCCTTTTCTCTTCGATGCGGCCGAAGCGCCAGCTGGTACAACCCGAAACGAAGACATTCCAGCATCGGGATGTACAGCCCTGTCACGTTTGAAGCCCTACACACCAGGTCAGACCAAGATCGCTGCCCCCACACCGCCAAGGTGTCCGGCAAACGGGGGAAGGTCACCCGACACCGCACCGACCCACCCACCGTCCAACGGTGGGGGACCAGGCCCCGGCTGCGGGACCCAGAATCAGCTGACCGGTGGACCTGGCTGGTCATCGCCGTCCACACCCAACTGCGTCTGGCCCGGTCACTGGTCACCGACTTACGCCGCCCGTGGGAACGCCCCGCGGAATCAACCAGGTTCACCCCAGCACGGGTCAGACGCGGGTTCCGCAACATCCACACGAAGACCGCACGTCCAGCGGCGGCACCAAAACCCACCCGGCCGGGACCAGGACGGCCACCCGGCTCGAAGAATCGTGTTGCCGCGCAACGCTTCGACGTCGGGCGCATCCTCGCAACCGGCCAGGCATACACCCGACCAACCCACCATAAGAAAAACCACGCCGAACCACTTAACAACAAGCTCAAGACCCGTGTTCCTCGTGAACGGCGTCGATGATTGCGGTGGCTTGCGAAAACCGACAGCGCCACTGGCCGTCGGCGCCGATCGCGTAGATATCGATGTGCTGACACTCGTGCGCAGGGATCTTGGCACCGTCCACCCGCACGACTATGAGACATCGATAGCGCAGCACCGCCAGGGCGTTCGAAACAAGGACGTCGATGTCCGACGTCGCCGCGAGCTCGTCATAGGCCAGCTGGCCTGTGACCAGACGCTGCACGTACTCAGCCTTGTCCCACACAGCGCCGGTGGGGTTGCACAGCTGGTAGGCGTCATCGTGCAACGTGTCCAGCTGTGCCGTGTCGACCGCGAGCAGCGCCTCGATCCGCTGTTGCTCCAACCGCCGCAGACGTACGGTGAGATCCGTCGGCATACTCTCGGCCTCCTATGATGTCGCATGACGGCAGGGATCGGCGCGCTGCGGCGTTGGCGCCCGGGATGATGACGGACTCGACCTTATCCTGAATGCTAGCCGTCCCAGCCACACGGACGTCCGACCGCCGATTCGACCGGCACGTGCCACCAAAGGACGTCAGAACAAGGTGTCGCGCACCCGCAGTGGTCGGTATCCGGTCGGGCCGAGCTGAGCGAGTTCACCTTCGATGGCGACTTCGATCGCGCCGAAGAAGTTGATGTTCTCGCTGTGCGCCGGGGAGATGTGGGCCAGGACGTCGTCGTCGATGTGGCGCCCGGCCGCGCGCATCGAGTCCACGGTCAGGCCGTAGTACTCCGTCGACCAGGCCACCACGGCGTTGGTGACCAGCGTGAGGCTCCAGGCCTGTTCGGTCTGCGCGTCGAGTTGGCGGGCCCGCACGGTGCCCTCGACGGTCAACGGTCAGCAAACCGTCGCTACAAGCTGATCACCCGGCACAGCCGGTGGTAGTCCTCCGCGCGGCGCGCAGAACCTGCGCTGGCGCGACGGCGAGGTGTGGACCGTGCACGACTGGGACAGCCTGGCCTGGCAGCCGGAGGCGGCCCTGGTGGGCGCGGCCAGCGGGGCGTTCGCCAGTGCCACGCCCCCGACCCTCGCCCCGGCCGAGAGCTCCGCGGCGTTCCTGACGACCTACCAGGACCGCCGCGGCCGTCGGTTCACCGTGGAGGAGCAGGAGATCGCCTGGGCGGCCAGCCTGTGGCCCGCTGCCCACAACGCCCGCTGGGAGGCCCTCCACGACGACCCGCCGATCTCCGGCGACGCCGTCCGCGCCCAGGGCGCCGAACGGCTTCGCCGGGCGAACGCGTAGGCACTCGGGCGTTTCCGCGCGGATGTCACGTGAACGGCGTCGGCGGTGCTGTACGGATGTGGACGTAGTACACGGTGGGCGCGCTCCGGCCGACGCCCTCGCGACGGCCCTGTCGGCGGGCGGTCGCGGGGCGGCGGCCGGGCGGTCGGAGCGGAAGGACGGCGGAGTGGCCTTGTCGGGTCCTCGGGAGCGAGGGGCTGTCCGAGCCGACCTCGAGGAGGTCTTCCGGGCCACCTACCCGCGGGTCGTCG
>WUUC01038285.1_pt1 | contig 11881 bp, 11 predicted proteins | sample 6278441 | NCBI WGS metagenome assembly WUUC01 (sample SAMN13675441, study PRJNA597444) | soil metagenome | isolation source: soil | place: USA: Washington | collected 2017-10 | reverse complement strand
TTTATACCATGAAATTAATGACAGAATAGCAGGCCTCTAATGCAATAGTTGATTATATAGAATCGTTTTATAATCGTCAGCGTAGACATTCTACACTGAACTATCTTTCACCCATGGATTATGAAGCTGCAGCGTAAACTCGGTGCGCACTTTTTTCGGGACAGATCAGTTTATTATCAAACGATAATCCACGACACCTCAATCAGTTTAACGATCCTGATCTAAAAAATAGGATATACTCCTAAAAAAGCCAGAGCCAGAGAGAGTGGAACCGTTTGCATGGTTGATGATCCCTATTTAACCAGGGAGGCTGAAAAATATAGCGATCCAATCCCCAGCCGTGAGTATATTTTGAGTTATCTTGCGCAGCGCCAAACCCCCGCTGATCGACAAACTTTGTGCGGTGAGCTGGGTTTGATCAGCGAGTCGCACCAAGAGGCGTTGCGTCGCCGTCTGCGCGCCATGGAGCGCGACGGGCAGTTAGTGTTTACGAGGCGTCAATGTTATGCCCTACCAGAGCGACTTGATCTGGTACGTGGCCGGGTATTAGGTCACCGAGATGGCTACGGTTTTTTGCGAATTGAAGGCTGTAAAGAAGATCTCTTTTTATCCTTCCAACAGATGCGCCAGGTCATTCATGGGGATGAAATATTGGCGCAACCAACGGGCATGGATCGGCGTGGGCGACGAGAAGCACGTGTGGTACGGGTACTGGTGCCACGTCAGGGGAACATCGTCGGGCGCTATCGTTTAGAAGTTGATTTAGGGTTTGTAGTGCCGGATGATCAACGCCTTAATTTTGAAATTGCCATTAAGCCCGATTGCGAGATCCCAGTGCAGGCTGGGCAGGTGGTGGTGGTTCAGTTGCTGCAACGACCTACCCAACGTCACCAGGCGGTGGGTCAAATCATGGAGATACTCGGAGACCACTTGGCACCTGGTATCGAAATCGAAATGGCGATCCGTAACTATGATATTCCTCATGAGTGGCCCGAAGCAGTAGGACCTCAAATTGCAGCATTGACAGATGTTCTTCCCCCCGAGGCGATGGAAGGCCGTGTTGATTTACGATCATTGTCATTAGTGACTATCGATGGTGAGGATGCCCGTGACTTCGATGATGCAGTTTATTGCGAGCCCAAGCGTGGTGGCGGGTGGCGCCTCTGGGTGGCGATTGCAGATGTTAGCCATTATGTCCGCAGCCACACCCCCTTAGATGAAGAGGCACGGAAGCGTGGGAACTCAGTGTACTTTCCACTGCAGGTGGTTCCCATGTTGCCAGAAAGACTCTCTAACGGATTATGTTCTCTGAACCCATTGGTTGATCGCCTCTGTTTGGTCTGTGAAATGACCGTGTCAGCACACGGTAAACTGAGTAGTTTTAAATTTTATGAGGCGGTGATGCACTCTCGAGCACGCCTAACCTATACGCACGTAGCGCAGCTGTTAGCCAGCGAAACCTCCCAAGAGCAACCCTATGCGCCCTTACTCCCTAGGTTGCAAACCCTCCATCAACTGTTTACTGCTTTGAAAAATAGCCGTGAGCTTCGCGGGGGTATTGAATTTGAGACTCAAGAGACCCAATTCCTCTTTAATGCCCAGCGGCGGATTGAACGTATTGTGCCGTTAGTCCGCAATGATGCCCATAAGATGATTGAAGAGTGTATGTTGTTAGCCAATACGGCCGCTGCGCATTTTGTGCAAAAACACTCCTCAGAGGCAGTGCTCTATCGGGTGCATGATGCGCCCAATGAAGAGCGCTTGACAGCATTCCGGAAATTTTTAAAAGAGCTCAATTTAACCCTCGGTGGAGGTAGCCAACCTTCACCCAAGGACTATGCGACGTTAATGAAACAAACCATCGATCGACCCGATAGCGAATTGATCCAGGCGATGTTACTTCGATCCATGCAGCCTGCTCTGTATACGCCAGAAAATCGAGGACACTTTGGTTTGGCACTACCTGCCTATGCGCACTTCACTTCCCCGATCCGCCGCTACCCTGATCTCACCCTGCATCGCACCATTAAAGCTTTATTGACTCAACCAGCAGCCATCACGGCGCCAGATCAGGAGGTGATAGCACTAGAACAGCGGGTTCAGTTGGGAACGCACTGCTCTATGACAGAGCGTCGAGCTGATGAAGCCACTCGTGAAGTAGCTGATTGGCTTAAATGTGAATTTATGCAGGAGCATGTCGGTGAGCAATTCCGTGGCGTCATTGCTAACGTCACTGGCTTTGGTTTTTTTGTACGCTTAGAGAAACTATTTATTGATGGGCTAGTGCACGTCTCAACCTTAGATAATGACTACTATCAATTTGATGCTGTAGGTCAACGGCTGATTGGAGAGACCTCAGGGATGATCTATCGGTTGGGTGATGTGGTTCAGGTTAAAGTAGCCGCAGTCTATTTAGATCAGCGTAAAATCGATTTTGTGCTAGTTAGCAGTGAACGCCCCTCACGTACTAAACGAACTAAACGGGCTAAAGGCGCTGATCCTGCCACAGCAGAGCGCGTGGAAAAAAGAGTTGGGGGAGCGAAAAAACGGCACAAACAAATGACAGTAAACTCCATAGCAGTGAATTCACTGGACGAGCTGCTGGCTGTGGAGGCTGAGAGCAGTAATTCTCAAAAACCACGCAAATCCCGTAAACGCCGCAGCAAAAGCCTTCAAGGTAAAGGGCTTAAACAAACCAGACCAGCTACCGCCGCTGGTACTCGACAGCAGTAGCCCCTGCCATGAGCAATCTAATTTATGGTTTCCAGTCCGTTAGCGCTCTGTTGGCCCAGGAACCACACCGGGTGTTGGAGGTGTTTATCGCTATCGGCCGGACGGAGTCACGACTGCAACCAGTTATCCAGACTTTGCAAGCCCAGGGCATAGCACTGCAGCGCGTACACCCGGCGGTGTTGTCAAGTAAAAGTGGTGGGGCAGCACATCAAGGGTTGGTCGCACGTATTCGCCCACAACCGCTCTATGATGAACGACAGTTGCCGACTCTCCTGGAGGCACCAGCTCCTCTGTTGCTGGTATTGGACGGCATCACCGATCCACACAACCTAGGAGCCTGTTTACGCAGTGCCGATGCTGCGGGCGTGCAGGCAGTGCTTATTCCCCGAGATCGGGCAGTACAGTATAATGCGACCGTTAGCAAGGTCGCATGTGGGGCTGCAGAACGCATACCTCTGGTGGCCGTTACTAACTTGGCAAGGACCCTTCGAGATCTGCAAACAGCAGGAGTATGGGTCGTAGGAACTAGTGATCAAGCCACTCCGCTACTCTACCAGCAAAAACTCACCGGAGCGCTGGCCTTGGTGATGGGTGCTGAGGGTCATGGCCTGCGCCGCTTAACCCAAGCTCAGTGTGATGTGGTCGTCCGTCTGCCCATGCAGGGTAGTGTGGCTTCATTAAATGTCTCAGTAGCCACGGGGATCTGTTTATTTGAAGCGGTACGGCAGCGTACTGGCGCGATAGTCGCTTAGCGGCGATTAAGTGATAAGAGACAGCTATCGCGCTAACCAGAAAAGGTGACTTGTATTCGTTCAAGCTCCCCAGTACAATCAGCCGCTATTTAGTTTTCTGACTAGCTTCCTTGCTGCCTTGGGCTAACAATGACCCTTAGGCAGCTACTTTATCCATAAGGAGCCCATGGTGCGTCATTACGAAATTGTTGTTATGTTCGATCCAGATCACAGCGAGCAGGTGCCGGTGATGATCGAACGTTATTCTGAGATAATTAAAGCGGCGGAAGGGAAGGTTCACCGTCTAGAAGATTGGGGAAGACGGCAATTAGCCTACCCTATCGAGAAATTGCATAAAGCCCACTATGTACTATTCAACGTCGAACTGACCTCCAAAACTTTGGAGGAATTGGAGGACCAGTTCCGTTATAATGACAAAGTTATTCGTTCGTTGGTGATACGAACTAAGCGGGCAATCACGCAGGCGTCGCCGATCGCTAAGCCCAAAGATGAGCGCCAGGAGCGGCGTGAATCACTCTATCAAGACCAAACTGCTAGAGTGCCTGAAGCACATAACGAAGCGTAGAAAATGAAGGTCCCTGCGGTTAATCGGCTTGTTTTATCAGGAATGGTCTGTAGGCCACCGATACGCAAGCAGAGCCCATCCGGTGCTTCCCACTGCCAATTTACGCTGCAACACCGCTCACAACAGCAGGAAGCGGGTTGTCAGCGACAAGCCTGGTGTAGTATTCCGGTCATTATTACTGGACCGCAGGCAAAGTCAGCAGTAGCTAATCATCTGACGGTGGGCAGTCATGTACAAGTATTGGGTTTCTTGAGCAATAGTCAAGGTACCCGTGGACTCAGTAGGCTCGTACTGCATGCTGAATCTGTTCAATGGACTCATTCTGGAGAGGAATTCAATGGCACGTTATTTTCGGCGCCGTAAATTTTGCCGGTTTACTACTGAAGGTATTCAAGAAGTAGACTACAAAGATATTATTCTGTTAAAAAACTACATTACCGAAAGTGGCAAGATCGTTCCTCGCCGCATTACCGGTACTTGCGCGAAATACCAGCGGCAATTGGCTTGTGCCATCAAGCATGCTCGCTATCTAGCGCTGCTGCCCTATACTGATAGTCACCAGTAATTGATGATAATCCGTCTGGCCAGAATTGAAATGAGGATAGAGGAATGGATGTAATCCTACTGGATAAAGTGAGCCACTTAGGCCACTTAGGCGATCAAGTGACCGTTAAAGCCGGTTATGCGCGTAACTTTTTGATTCCTAAAGGTAAGGCAGTGATCCCCACTGCAGAAAACATCGCTTTTTTTAAAACCCGTCAAACCGAGCTGCAACAGGCTGCTGAAACAAGGCTACAACAGGCAAAAACACGGCAGGGACAGCTGTCTGCTTTAATGCGCGTGCAGATCTCTGCCAGGTCTGGAGCTGAAGGTAAACTGTTTGGATCCATTGGCGCCAGGGATATTGCTTTGGCCACTGCTGCCGCTGGGGTTGAACTCTCTAAGCAGGAACTCTCGTTGCCCAATGGTCCCTTACGTCAGGTAGGCGAGCATGTGATCACCTACCAGCTTCATGCAGAGGTGTCAGGCACGCTGAGTGTTGAGGTAGTAGCCGCCGTATAAAGTTTTACGGGAACTTCTAGATCAGCCATTGGTCCAATCTAAACAACAGTGGCTGGTCTTTAACAAGCATCGAGATATCGTGAGGAGGTCAAGTTATCATGAAGATTTTTGGCCGTTATAATCCGTTACAAATTGCCCGTTATGTGAAAACTTTTTTTCGCGGACACCTGTATATCAAAGGGATTGGTGCATTTGAATTTGATCAGGGGCGGTTGCAATTACCGAAAAAACGCACCAGTGACCAGCTGGGTGTCATGTCAGAAGTAAACCGAAAGATCCTACAACTAAGGATGACTGTGGTCTAGAAGCTTGGTCACGCACCTACCACTTTCATACAAATTTCTCCTTTATAGAACCACGCTGTGCAGCTGCCTGTTGTTACTGAGCTTTTCGTCTTCGCAAGCATTTGAGCTTCAACTCAGTGGCTTGACGGCAGAGTTACAAGAGAATGTAGACAGCTATCTGGCACCACTGATTAAAAAAGCCGAGGTGCTAGATCACCGTTTGCAAGTGCATATCGAGGAGGGGATCTATCAAGCTCTCCAAGCTAAGGGTTATTACGCCCCTCATATCGTCTCACTGACAGCAGTTCAGCAATCCTTTTCCCAACGGGTATTGAAAGCGCACATCGATCCTGGAAAAGCGCTCACCATTGCTGGGATCAAAATCACCCTTAACGGCGATGCTAAAAATGATGTGGCCTATCAAGCGTTACTGAAAAATCAGATTCCTGCTATCGGTGATGTGTTGGACCATGGGAAGTTCGACTATTTTTTGTCTCAACTTTCTAATCTTGCTGCCTATCGTGGCTATTTTGACGCAGAACTCATCAGCGCTGAATTACAGGTGGACCCCACCAGCTACCAGGCTTTTTGGGATATCACCTTTAATAGTGGGAAGCGCTACTGCTTTGGTCCCATAACGATACAGGGTTCAACAATTGCCCACCCGTTCATACAGGCATTAATCCCTTTTAAAGTAGGTGATCCTTATACAGGGGAGAGTCTGCTCGAGTTGAGCCGCCGCTTATCAGCCACGCAGTGGTTTAGCTCAGCCACCGTGACCCCGCAATTTGAGGCTAAAAAAGAGCAGGATGGGTTGCCGCTATTACTCCTAACCACGCCTCGTAAACGAAATAGCATTGAGCTGGGTTTGGGCTACGCTACAGACAGAGGTCCAGGATTCCGGGTTAATTGGCGCAAACCCTGGATCAATACACTAGGTCACAGTATAGAAAACCGCCTTCAGATTGCTAAACTGGAACAGAAGCTAAAGTTCACTTATCGATTGCCGCTGTTGAAAAATCCTTTGGAACAGTACTATTTATTTTCCGCAGGTTTTGAAAATAAACGTCAAAATGATACTTATTCCAAAGCATTTACCGTAGATATAGCACGTTATTGGGATCTATGGAGTGGTTGGCAGCCCGCTCTTAATTTGCACTGGCGTGGTGACCGCTTTGCCCAAGGTACTCAAACTGCGACTACCAGCTACCTACTCTATCCCAGTGTTAGTATCAACCGTATCCGGCAGCGTGGGGGTCTGATGCCTGATTGGGGTGATAGTCAGCACTATATGATCGATTTTTCTAATCAATTATGGCGATCGGCAGTGACTTTTACCCGTTTTCAATTAAAAAACGTCTGGATCCGCACCACTAAGCAACACCACCGCTGCTTGATTCGTTTAAATGCAGGTTGGATTAACACCGGGAATTTTTCGATGATACCCGCTTCACTGCGTTTTTTTGCGGGAGGCGACGGTAGCATCCGGGGTTATCCCTATCACACCCTCTCCCCAAAAGACACGCAGGGTAAATTGACAGGTGCCTCTCGGCTAGTCACCGGTTCACTGGAGTATCATTACCTTCTAGCCGGATCTTGGTGGTTAGCGCTGTTTGTTGACAGCGGACTGGCGTCTCATCAGCTGACTAAAAAAGACCTCAAGCGTGCGGCTGGGGTTGGCTTACGTTGGTCTTCCCCTATAGGTCCTATTAAATTGGACATCGCCAGAGCCATCGGTGATCGGCAACAACGTAAACTGCAATTTTATCTGGCCTTTGGAGCAGAGCTGTGAGGGTTTTACAACGCAGCCTCACGACCCTGCTACTGTTGCTATGCTTACTGACTGCTGCCCTGCTCTGGCTGCTAACTACATCCACAGGGTTGTGGCTCTTAATTGCCGGCGCCATCCGCTGGGTTCCAGGGTTGAGTGCAGAGCAAATTAGTCGCAATGGATCTGAATTGGTGGTAACACAGTTACGCTATCAAACAGCCAAGCTCGCGCTACAGGCTGCACGGCTGCAGCTGAAACCTAGCTTTGGTGCTCTTAAAACGGGCTATCTAGGGATTGACAACGTTCGGTTAAACCAGATCACGCTCCAGATGTCGTACACTCAGCGCCCGATTAACATCACATTAGCGGAGCTAAACACAGCGCTGAGCTGGCGTTTCCACAGGCTACAGGTTCATCCAAGCCACCTTGAGAGGCTCACTGTGACTTGGCAGCCAGAAGAAAAACCGCCCTCTTCCCAGCTCCACCTGGAGTCACATCAGACGCTAGAGAGCCGCATCACTACCTTACTGCAACAACTTCCTCAAGCAATTCATTGTCCTTTAGCAATCAACCTAGAATCCATCACTGGGAACTATTGGCGTTTTGAGGGCTCCCAAGTGCAGCTGCTGAATCGAATCATGCTCTCAGCGGAGTGTCATGCCTCACGCTTCATTATTCATAAAATCAGCCTAGCTTCCCCTGAAGCTCAGCTCACCCTGCAAGGAATCATTGGGTTACATCAGCGCTATCCACTCTCCTTGACACTAAAAGGGGAGGTTATTGCACCGTCACTGCCACTAACCGGAGAGCAGGTGCATATAAAACTAACCGGAGCACTGCAGGAGCAGCTGACGCTGCAGCTGCAGACCAGTGGGCCACTCTCGCTGCAGGCCACGGCTGTAGTGACGCTCAAAGCATCTAAGCTGTTATTGGCGTCGACCCTCCACAGTGATGAGCTTCGCTGGCCTTTAGCTACCCCAGCGCATTGGCAAGTGCGGGCAGTCACTGGAGAGCTCCACGGGCGCTTAACGGACTACACCTTTGCTTTAAATGCGCAGGGGCAAGGCAACGGCTCTCCCTGGAGTCGACAGCTGTTTCAAGAGACCTGTGAACTCCACGTTCAAGGAAACGGCAATCAGCAGCAGCTACAGCTAACAACAGTACAGCTCACAACGCCGACAGGCAGGGCGCAAGCCACTGCCCAGATCGCATGGTCTCCTGCATGGCGTTGGCAGGGTAGCTTCGCCCTCCAGGAATTCACGCTCCAACATGAGCAGCTAGGAACACTCACCTTGGGTGGCGTGCTTGAAGCCACTGGCCAAAGTGCATTCAATCAATGGCAGCTGGCGCTTCCACGCCTACAGTTGCAGGGAACACTGAATACGCAGCCTATTACCCTGAATGGACAGTTATCTAGGCAGGCCAACGGTCAGTGGCATACCCCACAGCTGCAGGCCTCTTTAGGGACTAACCAGTTTGATCTGCGAGGAGAACTAGGCTCGCACTGTGATCTGCAAGCTTCGATCAATGCCCCCCAGCTGTCAGGCTTATTACCTGGACTAGCGGGCGCTATCAAGGGAAAATTAACGCTGTCTGGAACGCTGAAACAGCCAGAGCTGCAGAGTGATTTACTCCTTGAGAAATTTCATTGGCAACAGCTTAGTATTGCCCAGGCAGTGCTGAAGAGCCAGATCAGTACTGGAAATTCAGCCCACGGTCATACAACCCTATGCATTAAGCAACTAATACATCCAGAGTTTACCGTGAGTGATCTCTATATGACTGCACAAGGTTATGAACGGAGGCATCAGTTACAACTCCAGGTCCACGGAACGCCGATCGCCGGAAACCTGCAATTACAAGGCCGATTTGAACGCCAAACAGCCCACTGGACCGGCACCCTGAAACAGTTACAGCTACAAACCCCTATTGGCGAGTGGCGCCCGGTGCACGCTATTCAGATGGCCTATCAGCCTTCTCAGCAGCACTTGACGATAAATGCCCACAGCTGGCAGCACGCTCAAGCCCTGTTATCTATTCCAACATTAACCTATCGTGCGGGTAACACTGAGGCCCTCATTGAGATCCAGCGGCTGGATTTAGCTTTATTGCAACCACTGCTCACTTCAGTAACTCAGTTACAGGGCTTAGTCACTGGCCGTAGCTGCTTCCGTTGGCAACAGGGCGATCGCTGGCCTCGTTTCACAGTAGCTCTGCAGGGGCAGCAGATCAAAGCCATACCATCGATCCAAGAGAAGTTATTCCCGGTTGATTGCCAACGGCTCCAGCTGAACTTCCAGCTGGCACCTGACAAAGTGGTACTGGATGGCGTGCTATTATTAGCACAGCAGGGCGTGATCCAGACGCACCTACAAGTTGATGATCCGCACGCACAGCGCCTATTATCCGGCTCTTTACAGCTCAAGGCCCTCACACTCTCTTCATTAGCCAACCCTGTAAGAACGCCAACTGCTTCGGGGAGGCTCAATGGAACACTCCGCTTTGCAGGGACGGTTGCTCGTCCTCAGCTATTTGGTGGGGTGCTCTTGACTGAAGGCAGTTTACTCAAACTGTCGCCTATTGATAATCTTAAAAATGGGCAATTAAAACTGAATTTCAAAGGCCAGCAAGCTCAACTGACTGGCAACTTTCAAACAGAGAGCGGTGAATTGAGGCTACAGGGAAATACACGGTGGCAACACTGGCAGGAGTGGAGCAGTGTTCTCACTATCAAAGGAGATCCCTTGATAGTTAATTGGTCCCCGGATATTCAATTCACCATGGTTCCTGATCTACACTTGACTTCGATACCTAATCAAATAACGCTGCAAGGTGCGCTGGTTATTCCCCGAGCACGGATTACTATTGATATGCTGCCGAGTTCAGCGGTTAAAGTCTCTAAGCATGAAGTGTTCATAGATAATACCTTTCAGCCAAAGAAAAAAACTGCTCCACAGTGGACCGTTCTGAGCGACCTCACTATCTCCTTAGGGGAGGACGTCCAACTGACAGGATTTGGATTACAAAGCCAGTTAGAGGGAGAGTTAAAAGTCAAACAAACGCAACAAGGAGTAGGGCTATATGGTCAAATTAATATTCCTCAGGGACGCTTACGCGCCTATGGACAAAATCTATTAATCCGTAAAGGAAAGCTGCTATTCTCTGGGCCTGCTGATCGTTTACTGCTCGATCTCGAAGCCATCCGTGATCCAGAAAAGACTGAAGATCAGGTCATCGCTGGACTGCTGGTACATGGTCTCTCTGATTCTCCCCAAGTGACGATTTTTTCTGAACCTGAGTTGCCACAAATTGAAGCATTAGCCTATCTTTTGAACGGTCGTAAGCAAGCGGAAGGTCAATACAATAACTTGGCAGCCCAAATCAGTTTAAGTCTGCTACAGAGCGGAAAGTTGGTTAAATTACATGGTATTACTCATTTTATTGGACAAATGGGTGAAGCATTTGGTATTAGTGATCTCGCACTAGATACTGCTGTTGTGGCTAATCATTCCCAAATCGTCATCAGCGGTTACTTACAACGTGATCTACAATTTAAGTACGGCGTTGATTTCTCAACGCTGACACTGCGTTTCCGGATCAGGCCTAGGTTGTATTTGGAGATGATTTCCGGGATTGAGCGAGCGTTAGATTTACTTTATCAATTTGAGTTCTGAGGATGAATGTATTTGTTTATGGCAGCTTGCGACGCAAGCAAGGTAACAGTCGTTGGATGACTAATGCACAATGGTTAGGATCCGATCGATTAGCCGGTTATGATCTTTATGATGTAGGCCTTTATCCAGCGGCAGTGCCTGGCGAAGGGATCATCGAAGGTGAAGTTTACCGGATAGACTCTGCCACCTTACAGCAGTTGGATCAGTTGAAGCGCGTTCCGCGTCAGCACCAACGGCAACTGGTCATGACCAGTTGGGGGCGTGCCTGGGTGTATCTTTATCAGCGTCCCGTTGTTCATTTGAAACGCATTCCTAGTGGAGACTGGATCCAACGCGAGTATTAAACTGACGGTTAATGATCACCGTTTTTTACGAACCAGGCGAATACCTGTAGCCAGCAGGACAGCTTTGATGCAACCTGGCAGGATAAAGGGAAACAACCCGACTCGAGCAGCAGCCAAAAGATCCATATAGTTTAGCAGCCAAGTAATTCCTAAACTGTAAATAATGAAATTCCCTAGCAACACCATAGACAGTAAAAACCACGCACTAGGACGCTCTGTTTTCTGCAACAGATAGGCCATTGTAGGCGCAGCGATTAAAAATCCCATAAAGTAGCCACTACTCGGCCCTAACAATGCCGGAGAGCTGATGACGGGAAGCCCAAAAGCCGCTAAACCCAGCCACCCTGCGACGGTCTCGAAAGCCGCACGTGGCGTATAGGTCAATCCGATCAGCAGCACCGCTGCACTCCCTAGCGTAATGGGTACAGGAGTTATTGGAATGCAGATCTTAGAGGCAGCAGCCAATAACAATATACCTAAAGCAATGCTGCTTGCCCGTGATTTACTGAGGATGTGCCAAATGGGCAATTTAGTAAAAGCTATGGGGCGCATAAACATTCCTTAATCAGGGTATCGATAGGAAGTTGTATTGTACCCTATTAGTATGGATTGTAAAACTGATCTGTAAAGAGCGCTGCCACTTTTTTAAAAATTAATTTATCTTCTTCTAATTCACTGACCTTCCTTTTTAAACGC
>WUUC01011786.1_pt1 | contig 11881 bp, 7 predicted proteins | sample 6278441 | NCBI WGS metagenome assembly WUUC01 (sample SAMN13675441, study PRJNA597444) | soil metagenome | isolation source: soil | place: USA: Washington | collected 2017-10 | reverse complement strand
GCAAATGGCCGTTGGCTCTTTGTTGTTGTTCATCATTTCGCTGGTGCCGGTGTTGGGCGGAATTTGTGTGGCCGTACTGTGCCTGATGGGACTTGGCGCCATCGTGCAGGCGGTGCGCGCGGCGCGTTCGCAGAACAACGTCGTCATACCGGGCTAAATCCCGTCGCCGCGCCACGTGAGCGGCGAACGGCATTGCACGACACCGCTTGAGCTCGAGCGCGTCGCTGGCGGGCTCTCTCAGTTTCTCCCGTATTCGAGCTCCTCGCGCAGCGCTTGCTCGTTCCACAGCTCTGCGGAGGGCGTGCTCTGGCTCTGCGCGCGCGGATAAGTGCGGGGAGACTTGGCTCCGCCCAAGCAGTCGGCAAAGAACGCTATCGACTCGGCCCACAGCGCCTTCGCATTGCGGCGAAAGAAGCCGAAATGACCCACCCGCGCAAGCCCGAGCTCTCTCGGATCTAGATGACGATGTTCGAGGGCCGCGCGCTCGTAACGAGCATGGAGCCAGCGCACGTTGATCAGTGGCGCATACGGGTCGTCGTCGAACGAATAGGCGAGGATCGGCTTGTCAAACGCGGCGAGCGGAGCGCGATACTCAGGGTGAGAAGTAAGGTAGTACTCTGAGGACAAACACCAGCTCGCCCACTCTCGGGCCACGCCGTTCGGCAAATCTTCTCCCGAGCCGCTCCAGCCGGGAAGGTAGCCGAATGTCTTGGTGATGCTCGGTAACAGCACGCGCCACAACAGCTGCATACGCCACGGTTGAGCGAAGTTCCCGTAGTAGCCGTTCTGGCTCGCCACGGTCACGACACCGCGGAGAGCCTGCGAGCGCGGCGTGAGCGCAACCGTCTGGCCGCCGAGGCTGTGACCGACGGCAAAGGTCGATACCTCGGCATGGTGATCGAGCAACCAATGTAAGGCCGCTGGGTAGTCCCTTTCCGCCCAGTCTGAAAGCTGGGCATCGAAGCCGCGTAGCGTTTGGGGACGCGAGCGGCCCAAGCCGCGATAGTCGAACGTGAGCATGCGGTAGCCTGCACGCGCCACATAGCGAGCAAATGAAGCGTAGAAGCGCTGGGGCACACCTACGGCACCAATCATCAGCACGTTGGCCAACGGTTCAGCGACCTGTGGCTCATAAACGGTCGCCCCCAGCGTGTAACTGTCTGTAGTGCGGAGCGAAAGCACACGTTCGTGAACGGCATCGGACAGTTCGTCGGTTGCTATTTGCATGGTTCTAGGTTGCTCTCGGCGGCCTTGGTTTGCAGCTCAAAACTCTGCAGTAGGGGCCTGCGTTTCTGCAGCCCGACCCGCGCTATCATGGCGCGTGGCGATCGACTGGAATGATTTGCGGTTCTTTCTGGCCGTGCAACGCGGCTCCACGCTGAAAGCTGCCGGACACGCACTCAAGATCGACCCCACCACCGTGGGAAGACGCTTGGCGGCTCTCGAAACGGAGCTGGGAGCAAGATTGTTCGACCGGACGCCGGAAGGTTACGTTCTTACAACCGCGGGCGTTCGCTTGCTGCCTGTTGCGGAATCGATCGCGGAGCGCATCGACACGTTGGTTTCCGAAGTTGCAGGGGATGACCAAAAACTCGCGGGCACAGTAAGGCTCACTGCCACGGAGATGTTGGCCACGCGATTCATCATGCCGTACTTGCCGCACTTCGCGCGCCGCTATCCCGATATTCGCCTGGAAGTCGACTGCTCCACGGAGATGCTCAGCCTGGCCCGTCGCGAGGTCGATATCGCCCTTCGTCTCGCGCGGCCCCGTGAAGACGGGCTCGTCGCGCAACGTTTGGCAGCCATCGAGCTCGCTCTGTATGCAGCGCCGCGCTATGCCGCAGACCATCCTCTGCCCGACAGTGCGGAGCAGTCGCTCACTGGCCACCACATCGTCGCCTTTGCCGATACGTCGGCATTTGCGCGCGAGAACGGTTGGTTGTCAGAACACATTCAGGGCGCCCAGGTCGTCATGCGCTCAAACAGCGTGAGCTCGCTGTATGCGGCCACGGTCTCGGGATTGGGTATCGCTCTCTTGCCCTGCATCGTCGCGGAGAAGGATCGACGCCTCGTGCGCGTTCCCAGCGTGGCGGGGCCTAAACCACGCTGGATCTGGCAGATTGTTCACCGCGACCTCCAACACACCGCCCGCGTTCGAGCGGTGCTCGGTTTCGTAGCACGCGTGCTTCGTCCGGATACGGGGCAGCTGGCCTACGCCGCAGAAGATCCGCTGTAAGCATTCCTTGATCACGCTGTCGCAGGGCGTGTGCGATGCGGAGCTCGCCAGCGACTCCGTCGACGACCCAGTCAGCGATCAGCTACAGCTTCGAGTCGCGCTTCACGCCAGCAACCAGGTAGTGCACAGGACAATTACCGTGCTTGCCTGAAGCTGCGGAGCCCGAAAAAGAACACCTTCGGGCCGCTGACGAAGTCTCGCGCCCGTCGCACCGACCTCATCCAGTGGTCTTGCGAGGGCGCAACGAAACTGCGTGAATGGCAGCTTCCACTTCGACGACGCGGAAAGGCTTGGGAAGGAGTGTGATCGGCGCCGTTCGTGCGAGCTCTTCCACGCGCTCGTCTGCGGCCGCCCCCGTCATGAGCACGAACCGATCGGCGAGATCGGGTCGGCGCTTGCACAGCTCGCGATAGAGCTCGATCCCGCTCATCATCGGCATGCTCAAATCGCACATCACCACGTCGATGTCGCGGTCTTCGAGCCGGAGCAAGGCCTGCTTCGGGTCGGTGACGCAATCGACTCTGAACTTGTCGAGCACCGAGGAAAGAACGGAACCTATCATCGGCTCGTCGTCGATCACGAGCACGCGAGGCTCGATCTTCGCCGCCTGCATGGGTGCAGGGGCGGTCACATCCACCGTCGGTTCGGCGATACGCAGATGCGCGCGAAACTTCGAACCTTGGCCGGGCGAACTCTCCACGCTGAGCCGACCGCCGAAACTTTCGACGACCTGACGAGCAAAGCTCAAGCCGAGCCCGGTGCCCGTGCCTGCAGGCTTGGTCGTATAGAACGGTTCGAAAATGCGCTTTTTTACTTCATCGGACATGCCATGCCCGCTGTCTGACACTTCGATCACCACATGGTCGTCTGCGACGTACGTCGCGATCGAGATGCGATGCTTGCTGCGCTCCCCGTTCGGAATGGCGTGTGCAGCGTTGACCAGCAGGTGCAGAAGCACGTGCGCGAGCGGGCCCTCTTGCGCTTGAACCTTGGGGATGGGGTCGAGACGGCACTGCAGCACAGCTCGGTGGCGGATGTGATTTACGGCGAGCCGCGTGGCCGCGTCGACCGTGGTGTGAACGTCCGTTGCGGTGAGTGGTTCGCTAGAGGGTCGAGAGAAGGTAGAGAACAGGCGAATGATGTGAGCGATGCGTTGCACGCCTTCGAGCGAATGACCGAGACTCGCGCGTAGCGCACTTACTGTCGCGTCATCGAGGGTCGGTTGATCGACAATCTTATCAAGGCGGCGGCTCAGTAGCTCGAGCTCTCCCATCACATAAGCAAGTGGATTGTTGACGGCGTGCGCGACGCCTTCGACGAGCATTTCGAGCGTCTGCGATCGTTCCCGTTCGACTGCCCTTGCCAACAAGCGCCGCTGCGAGCTCTCGAGCAATACGTGCTGCGCCACGCCCAACAAGTGATCGAAATCGAACGGCTTCTGAACGAACGCTGCCGCATCGACAGCCGCGGCATGTGACGAAGGGTCTGCCGACATGGCGATCACAGGTACGTCGGCGAGGTGCGCTCTGGCGCGTTGCTCGAGACGAAACTGCCAGCCGTCCATCCCCGGCATCATCAGGTCTAGGAGAATCAAATCCGGCCGCGATGCTTGTAACTCCAACAATGCGGCCAGCGCGTTTCCGAACGACAGCACGCGAAAGCCTGCGCGTTCCAACAATCGCTTCAACGCGTCGCGCAGCGCTACGTCATCGTCGATGACCGCGACCGTCAACCCTGATCCCGACATGGGGGCGGGCGCCCGCGCTGAATCCTCCTCTTGTGCAGCCGACTGTTCATCCGCTCGCGTTCCTTCGTTCGGCATGCCTCTCAAACCCCTGCACAACGCTAACGCGGGGTGGCGTTGCTAGGTAGCGATATGAGCGGCCAAAACTCGAAAAGGTGACGCGCCACAGCGCTGCTCGGGTGCAAATCGCCTCATCGGGCAAGCCACGCAAGCGCGCCTCAGCTTTCCCGCAAAGCGCCTTTGCTTGCGGTGCTCACAACGTCTCAGTGACCGAACCAATGGGCCGCGGCAGAGGCTAAATCGTGGGGGTTCGGAGGGAGAGATTGCTGGAAGTAAAATGTAAGGTGCCCGTAAGGATGCAGGAGGGCATGACGCATCACGCGCCGGATCAGGAAATCCCCACGCTCGCCTTCCGGCACGCCGTAACCGTCCAAGAAGTGGCGAAAGGCTTGCTTGTCGCCACGGCTGACGAACAGTCCCACCGCTGCGAAGTCGAAGCTGCGTGGTCCCTCGCGTGCTTCGCCAAAGTCGAAGATTCCGCTAACGCGCGCGCCGTCTGCCAAAACGTGGCCGAGCCCTAGCTCGGTATGCAGCAGAACGTGCGGCCCCTCGTCACTCGCGTCGGCATCCACTCGGACGAGGAACGCTTCGAGTTCTCGCGCGCGCGCCGCTGAAAATCCGCGAGCGATATGGTGGGCCACCGCTCTCGACCGGCAGAGGGCGCGAAACGGATCCCCTGCCGCATCCGCGCGGGGTAGGGAAGATGCAGGAAGCGCGTGCAGCCGCTTGAGCGTGGCACCGAGCTCTTCCACGAGTCGATAGAGCACCGACGGCCGGTCGGCGAAGTCTTCGATGGGGGTCCCCACCAAGCGCGTCATCAACAGGTACGACCAACCCTCTTGTGTGCCTTGGGCGAGTACACGCGGCGTGGGCAGGGCGGGATCGTCGCCAGCCCGTCGCAAGACTTCGCGCTCGAGGGCCGCATCGCGCGCGTAAAACGACGGATACAGTTTGAGAACGGCCTCGCCCACGCGATACGCGACCGCGGTTCCAGAGCGGTAGCGCTCCATTGGCTCGTGGATACCGTGTCGAGCGACGATCTGCTGAGCAGCTGCCTGAAACTGGCTGTCGTCCGACCAGATCGCTTCGTAGGCCTCGGGGCTCTCGAGCGGCGGCAGCAACGAAGGACGAGAAAAGGACGTCATGGCGAGCCAGCTATGCGCATTGGGTCGGGTCGTTGGCGCCCACCTCGCAGCGCGAAGTGCAGCTAAAACAGCTTTTTTCAGCAAAAAAGCTGTCAGCGATCGAACCGACCGCCCGGGTAGATTTCGTCGAACCCCGCCCTAATTCAATCGAGCTTTCAATCGGACGTTGTCATTGCTGTTTACCGATGAGTTCACTCATACGGTGTGGAAATCGCTTACTTAGTCCGACCCCCGTTGAGATAGGTTGCCATTGAAAATCGCTTGCCTGCGCAGCTCAAGCAGACGCGCACACAAGACATCTTTGTTAGCGGGGTTCTGATGAAGTCACGATTCCAGGTGCTGTGCAGTGTGTCCTTTGCCTTTGCCCTCGCGCTCGGCGCGTGCTCGGGCGACGACAAGGATCCCATGACGATGTTCGACGCCGGGATCGGTGGGAGCACCGGCGGCTCAAGCAGCGGCGGCACCATGCAGCCGACGCCGATGTGCCCCGCGATGTGCCCGGACGGCCAGGTGTGCAGCGCCGATACCAATTTCCAGTGCATGCCGGTCGCGGGCCCGTGCCCCTGTCCGAAGGGCGCGCACTGCGACGCCATGACCAACATGTGCGCGCCGGGTTGTGAAACCAACGCGGACTGCAACATGGGCGAGATGTGCGACGCCTCGACGGGTACCTGCTCGCCAGGCTGCAACGGGACGCTCGTTCCCGGCCTCACGCTGAGCAAAGTGGCGCTCAACCAAGCCGTTTCCATCACGCTCGGCGAGAACGGCGCGGCGAGCCCCGCGGCGATGCGGCCGGCTCCCGTCGTGCAGAATCGCCCGGCTTTGATCCGTGCATTCGTGAAGCCGGAAGCCACGTACAAGCCGACGATGGTCACGGCCATCCTGCGGATCGACAACGGTGGCGTGGAAACCAAGCTGATGGCCGGGCCGACGATGGTCACAGCCGCCTCCACGGAGAACGTGCTCGACAGCACGATCAACTTCAACGTCGAGGCACCGGCGATTGGCGCCGCGACGAAGCTCAGCATCGAGCTGACGCAGAACGAATGCGCCACGACGCCCGGCAACAGCCGCTTCCCCACCAGCGGAACGGTGGCCCTCGAGGCCCAGAAGACCGGTGTGCTGAAGGTCGTAATCGTTCCCAATGAAGTCGCGCCCAACAAGCTCGACGTGTCGGCTCCCGCGGTTCAAGCCATCAAGGATGCCTTGTTCGCGCAGTACCCTGTGGAAAGCGTCGAAGTCACCGTTCATGACCCCGTGCCTGCGGACGCGACGGTCACGCTGCAGAAGCTTCTCCAGACCACGCGTGCACTGCGCCTGGCGGACAAGCCCAGTGCCGACACCTACTACATGGGCTTGCTCACCTCGAAGGCAACCTTCCGCGAAGCCTGCCCAACCGGCTGCGTCGCGGGCATCTCCACGCTCGGTGGCGCAGGCGATGCGGGCACCCCCGACGATCGCTACGGCGTTGCGCTCGGCTACCTCGCCGAGACCGCGGTCATGGCGAACGGCGGCATGGCCACGACGGAGCGCGCGATCACGTTGAACGAGATCACCCGCCAGATCGGCCACGCGCACGGCCGACCCAACGCACCCTGCGGCACGCCACTACCCGAGAGCGTCGATCCGATGTTCCCCACGGTGCCCGCCAACGCAGCGATCGATACGGTTGGCTACCACCTCGTCTCGAAGGCGATCGCCACCCCGGAGACGCACAAGGATTTCATGGGCTTCTGTTCGCCCAACTGGGTCCACTCCTACACGTACAACCTGCTCAGCAAGCGCGTGAAGGCTGTCGCAGGCATGCCCGCACCGTTCAAGATCCCGGGACCGACAGTCGAGTACGCATCGGTCTTGGTGCAGAGCAACGGCGAGCACTTCTGGGGCGACAGCTTCAAGCTCAACGAAGAGCTGTCGGGCGAGAAGATCGTGACGCGCGCGTTCGACGCGAACGGCAATGTCGCGGCCAAGAACGTCGCAGTAACGCTCACGGAACTGAGCGAAGCAAGCGATGTCATCGCCACATTCGCGAAGCCAAACGCGAACTGGGCGTCGATCGAGATCAACGGCCAGCGCGTTCCTGTCGCGCACTGAGCATCCCTTCCGCTCTGCACCTGTACTCGCCTCACGCGTGTGATACGCGATGGGGCGAGTGCCGCGAGCGACCCAAACGCAAGCCCTGATCTTGTCGCGCGAGTGGCGCGATGGAGCGATGGGTATCGAGATCGTACTGTGGCTGGTCTCCGAGGAGCACGGCTCGGTACGCGCACGCTTTCGCGGCCAGCGAGCGGTTTGTTTTGCGCTGGAGCAAGACGTCCCGCGGCACGCAGAGGCTCCCAAGTCCAACCTTCGTACCCGCGATGGCCGCCCCGTCGTGCCGCTCTACTTCGAGTCGCAGCGCTCGCTCTTGAACGAGCGTGACCAACGTCGAGCCCGCGGCCAAGAAGTTTTCGAAACCGACGTGAAGCCGGCCGATCGCTTCCTGATGGAACGCATGATCACGGCGGGTGTTTGCCTGAGCGGACCGGCATCCACAGTGAGCGGCGTGCTGCACTTCGAGGACCCGGAGGTGCGCGCTGCCGACGTACGACCGAAGCTTCGCGCGCTCTCGCTCGATATCGAGACCGACGGTTGGGACGGCCCCATTCTTTCGATTGCGATAGCCGGCGAGGGCATCGAACGCGTGTTCGTGCAGCGCGAAGGTGAGGCCCAGCAAAGCATCACCTTTCATCCCGATGAGCGAAGCACAATAGCGTCCGCTTTCGAAGCGATTTGCGCCTGGGATCCCGATGTGATCATCGGTTGGAACGTGGTCGAATTCGATCTGCGCGTGCTCGAGAAGCGCGCGGCTTTGCACGATGTTCCCTTCGCGATCGGTCGGGCTGGCGAGAACGCGCGCGTCATTCGCGGCGCGACCAAAAAGCAACCGAGCATCGCGCGCGTGCCCGGCCGCGTGGTGCTCGACGGTGTGGCCACGATGCGAACGGCGACGTGGGCCTTCGAACGGTTCGCGCTTGAAGACGTCGCACAAAGCTTGCTCGGGCGAGGAAAAGCGCGCCGGCACACGAGCGATCCGCTCGCCGAGATTCAGCGCATGTACCGCGAGGATCCGCTCGCCCTGGCTGCCTACAATCTTGAAGACTGCCGGCTGGTTCTCGAGATCTTCTCGGTCGCAAAGCTTGTGGAGTTCGCTGTCGAGCGCTCGTACCTGACAGGGCTTTCGTTGGACCGTCAGGGTGGGTCGGTCGCGGCGTTCGATCACTTGTACTTACCGAGGCTGCATCGTCGCGGTTTCGTGGCGCCGGACGTGAACATGGGCCTTGCTGGAGCCCCGGCACCGGGCGGACATGTGCTCGAGTCGGTCCCCAAGCTTTATCGCAACGTGCTCTCGTTCGACTTTCGCTCGCTGTATCCGAGCATCATTCGCACCTACGGGATCGATCCGCTCGGCCTCTATCAACCGGGCGAGCGGGCAATCCCGGGTTTCGACGGCGCGGCCTTCGCGCGCGAGAGCGCGATCCTACCCGAGCTCATCGCAAGTATTACCGAAGCTAGAAAGCGCGCCCAAAACGCCAAAAACGACGCATTGCAACGCGCGATCAAGATCCTGATGAACTCTTTCTACGGCGTACTCGGCTCACCTGGCTGTCGCTTCTACGACATGCGGTTGGCGTCGTCGATCACGCGCCGCGGACATGAGATCATCGAACGCAGCCGCCGCTTCTTTCAAGAACGCGGTTTGGCGGTTTTGTACGGCGATACTGACTCATTGTTCGTCAGTGTGTCGGAGGCTCTGGATGAGGCTGCGTGCCGCGATCGCGGCGAACAGCTGGCGCAGGCGATCAACGAGTTTTGGATGCAGTCCTTGCGAGTCGAGCTCGACCTGACGAGCCATCTGCAGATGCGCTTCGAATCGCACTACCTACGGTTTCTGATGCCGACGATGCGACACTCGGGTCGCGGCTCGAAGAAGCGCTACGCAGGTTTGATTCGCAACGAGCGTGGCGAGCTGGAGCTGGTCATTCGCGGTCTTGAGGCGGTGCGGCGGGATTGGACGAAGCTCGCGCGCGAGATGCAACGTGAGCTGCTGTGGCGTGTGTTCAACGATTTACCCTGGCAGGACTGGCTACGCTCACTACGACGAAGGCTGGAGCACGGTGAGTGTGATGATGCTCTGGTCTACCATCGGCGGCTGCGTCGCGGCGTCGACGAGTACGAAAGCACTCCGCCGCACGTGCGCGCGGCAGCGATGATGGTGGATGCGGGCGAGGGCGACGAAGTTGACTACGTCATTACGAAGCGCGGTCCCGAACCTGTCGGGCAGCTCAGCGCCCGCATCGACTACGACCATTACCTCGAGAAGCAGCTCGCGCCGGCAGCGGATGTGATCTTACCGTTTCTGGGAACATCGTTCGAAGCTCTCACGAGTCGGCAGCTTCGGCTGTTCTAGGTCCGAGGGGGCCGAACGCTGTAAGGTTTTCGTGGGGCGCGCGGCAATCACAGACGCCGCGATGAGCTCGATTTGCCGCAGGTGGGGCAATCGGGCTCACACGTCGTCGACGGCTGACCACTCTCTCACGAGAGCTGAAGCAAATTGCGCTGAAAACGGGCACTTCGCGATGGCATGAAGTTCGCTTCAGCCTTGAGTGCGCCTAAGGCGCTAGCGGAGGCCTGACTATGAAGATTCAAAACGTCGCTTTGCTCGTCGCCCTCGTGGGCTCAGCAGCGGGGTGTGAGCGCACGACTGAACCTGTCCGCGAGAACCGTAGCGAGATCCCGGCAGTTCCGCCGAACGTGATCCCGGAGCCCAACGCGGCGACGGTTCCTACCACCGATTCTCCTCAGACGAACGGGACCGCTATCACGAAAGCGCCCGGACTCGTTCCAAACGCGGGGGCGACGAACACCGAACCTGCACCTGCAGCGCCCGGCGAGCCAAAGCGCGAAGCCGAGGCCGACTTTAAAGTGGTCGATGGCATCGAGCTCAACGGCGAAGCCAAGCTGGAGGAGTTTGCTGGCGGCGTCCGCCTCAAGGTGAAAGTGGCCGACGCCCCTCCTGGCGTACGTGGCATTCACATTCACGAGAAGGGCGACTGCAGCGACATCCCCGGCAAGAGCATGGGCGAGCACTTCGCTCCCACAGGCCACAAGCATGGTCTCCCCGGCCAAAAGGAGCGCCACTTTGGCGATCTCGGCAACATCACCGTCGCGCAAGATGGCACGGGGACGCTCGACATTACGGTTGCGGACGCAAACTTGCGCGCCGATGACCGCCTCTCGCTGCTCCATCGCGCAGTAGTCATCCACCAATCCGAGGATGTGGGCAAGGGGCCGTCGGGAAACTCAGGCTCCCCTGTGGCCTGTGCCGTGATCGAGAAGATCTGACGGTGCGGAGCCTGCTCGGACCGTCTGTTCAGACCCGCGCCACGTTGAGAGCAGCGGTCATCGCCGGCACGGCAGCGCTCACGCTAGGTCTTTGAACTTCGCCCTGATACATACGGCGAATGTACTCGTAGTGTGAGGGCATTTCGGCAAGCGCCTTGCGGCGCAGTTCGTCGATCACGGCCAGCTTCTTCATGCCGGCTTCGTAGCCCGTGTGCTGCAGGATGGGATAGACATGCTTCGGGCTCTCGCCACAGCCATCCAAGATGCTTGCGTAGCTGAGCGTCTTGAACATGACGAAGCCTGCAGGATCCACGACAGGAAGAGACTCCTTGAAGAACTCCATCTTCTCTTTGAGTGAGTCCGGGATCGCGTCAGGGTGCCGGGCTGCCGCCCAGAAGGGGGTGTCCTGGCGTTTGTTGACAGCGTAGTGGAGTACGACGAAGTCGCGCGTCTCCTCGTACATCGTACGCATGATCTCATTGTACTTCTTCGCGTACGCCGGGGCGAAACGGCGATCGGGAAAGAGCGTAAGTAAGTTCGCGAGGCCGTACTCGATCAGAAAGATGCCAGTCGATTCAAGCGGCTCGAGAAAGCAGCCGGCGAGGCCAATGGCGACGCAGTTCTTGACCCACAGGTTGCGAGAGCGGCCGGTGCGAATCTTGATGTGCTTGGCCGTGCCCTTGTCGCTCCGCGGCCCCAAAAACTCGCGCACCTCGCGCTCTGCGTCGTCTTTGTTCGTGAAGTTGCTGCAGTACACGTAACCGGCACCATTGCGGTGATAGAGCGGGATGTCCCAAACCCAACCGTGCTTGATCGCGCTCGCGCTCGTGTACGGACTGATGCCATCGCGTTCGGGATTGTTCTCGCACGAGATCGCGATCGCCGAATCACACAGCAGATGCTTGTTGTCGTTGATGAACGGCTCTTTGAGCGCGCCGTTGAGCAGCATCGCAGAGAAGCCCGTGCAGTCGATGAACAGCTCGCCATCGAGCAGTGCTCCGTCAGTCAACTTGAGCGCGGCAATGTAGCCACGGTCATCGAGCTGAACCTCTCCAATATGACCTACCTGATGCTTGACGCCGCGGCCCGTTGCAACCTTACGCAGAAACTTTGCGAGCAGACCGGCATCGAGATGATACGCAGTGCGCACGTTCATCGTGGGGTCGGTAGGATGAATCGGCGATTTCTTCTCTTCGCACAGCGCATTCGTGGGCAACACCATGCCGCCGAGGAGGTCAGAGTTGCCGTTCATGCGCGCATGCTGAGCGTAGTGCATGATGGAGAATCCCTGACCGAGCTCGATGAAATACG
>WUUC01182606.1_pt1 | contig 11883 bp, 12 predicted proteins | sample 6278441 | NCBI WGS metagenome assembly WUUC01 (sample SAMN13675441, study PRJNA597444) | soil metagenome | isolation source: soil | place: USA: Washington | collected 2017-10 | reverse complement strand
CATTCAGGCCGGAGCCGGAAATGCAGCGCGTGAGCGACGCGCTCGCGGCGCTCGCGGCTGCGCAACGCCCGATGATCGTGGCGGGAGGCGGCGTCATGACTTCTTCGGCCCAAAGCGAACTGGTCGAGCTCGCCGAGCGGCTGGGCGTCCCCGTTGCGACGTCGCTCAACGCGAAGTCGGCAATGGTCGATTCGCATCCCTTGAACGTCGGTGTGCCCGGCGCTTACTCCCGGGACTGCGCGAACCGCTCTCTCGCCGAGGCCGACCTCGTGTTTTTCATCGGCAGCCACGCCGGCGGGCAGGTCACCAACAACTGGATGTTCCCGCCGCCGGGGACAAAAGTCGTGCAGCTCGACATCGAGCCGGGCGAGCTCGGGCGCAACTACCCCAACACCGTCTCCATTCTCGGTGACGCGAAAACCACCCTGCGCCGGATGATCGATGCCGCACCGGCCAAACCGGCGGAATCGCGAAGCCAATGGATCAAACGCGCCCAGCAGATCGTTGCCGAGTGGCGCGCCGAAAACGCGCCGACGCGAAGCTCCGACGGGGTGCCGATACGTCCTGAACGCGTCTGCAAGGCCATCAGCGACGTGCTGCCTGCGAACGGTGTCGTAGTCTCCGACACCGGACACGCCGGAATCTGGACCGCGCGCATGATCGATCTCAACGCCCCGACGCAGCGCTACTACCGCACGGCAGGGTCGCTCGGCTGGGGTCTTCCCGGGGCGCTGGGCGTGAAATGCGCCTTGCCGGACCGGCCGGTCGTCTGCTTCACCGGCGACGGCGGCTTCTACTACCACATCGCGGAGCTCGAAACCGCCGCGCGTCACAAGATCAATGCGGTCATCGTCGTCAACAACAACAGCGCGCTCAACCAGGAGATCAGGCTGAACGACATCGCTTACGGCGGCAAGCAGCGCGGGCGCGCCGAGGAGATGTGGCGCTTCCCGCATCTCAACTTCGCGAAAATCGCGGAAGATTTCGGGTGCGTGGGCATTCGCGTGGAGCATCCGGGCGAGCTTGCGGACGCGATGAAGCATGCGATTTCGACGGACCGGCCGGTGGTGGTCGACGTGGTGACCGACATGTATGCAATCGCGCCGCACCCATGGACTTCGACCGGGCGCGACTTTCATTCGTACCAGAAAACCGGCGCCTAAACTGTGTGTGAAGAGGTGACATGAGGCTCGCTTCCCATGTCGTCGTGTCAGCTTTGTTCGCGGCAGCCGCGGCGTCGGGCGCACCTGTGCTCGCGCAAGCCGCGTCGACAGGTTCAGGGCACCCATATCCGACGAAGCCGATACGCTTCATCGTTGGGCCGGGACCGGACGTGCTCGCGCGTGTGATCGGGCAGAAGCTCACCGAAAGCTGGGGCCAACAGGTAGTCGTCGATCAGCGTCCCGGGGCGGGAGGCATCATCGCCGCGGATACCGTCGCCAAAGCCGCGGCGGACGGCTACACGCTCCTCCTTACCACCGGCGCTTATACGATCAACGCTGTGCTTTATCCCAAGCTCCCTTACAACCTCGAGCGCGATCTCGCGCCGGTGAATCTTCTGGCGTCGATCTCGTTCATCGTGATCGTCAACCCTTCGGTTCCCGCGAAGTCGATGCAGGAGCTCGTGCACCTCGCGCGCGCGAAGCCCGGGCAGCTCAACTGCGCCCATTCGGGCCCCGGCACCACTGCGCACCTTGGCTGTGAGATGCTGAAAACCAGCGCGCGCATCGACATCGTGTCGGTGTCGTACAAAGGCACCGGTCCTGCGATCCTCGACGTGATCGCGGGCCAGTCGCAGCTCATGTTCGCGGTGATGCAGGGCGGACTGCCACAGGTGCAGGCGGGCAAGCTTCGCGCGGTCGCCGTAACGGGCGCCAAACGCGCTGCTGCGCTTCCCGATGTCCCGACGATTGCGGAAGCGGGCTTTCCCGGCGCCGACTTCATTACATGGAACGGCGTCCATACCAGGGCGGGCACGCCGGACCCGATCGTTGCGAAGCTGAACGCCGAGCTCAATCGTTTGCTCAAGCTTCCTGACGTGCACGAGCGCATGTCGGCGCTCGGCCTGGATGCCGCCGGCGGAACCCCCGAATCGTTCGCGCTGTTCGTCAAACAGGACATCGCCCGCTGGGCGAAAGTGATCAGGGAATCGAATGTACGGGTGGAGTGATACTCGCAAGCGGGGAGGCGCCATGTTGATAGCAGGCGGTTACGAAATCGCGAAAGTCGCGGAGATCCCCTGGGAAGACCGAATGAATGTCGACGGCTGGCCCAGCCGCGCCGGGATGTACTGCAACGACACCAAAAACAGCCTGTGCATGCGATTGATCGATTATCCCGTCGGCTCGACCGAGCCGCGTCACGTGCACGCCGGAACGCACGCGACGACGGTGCTCAAGGGAGCGACGCTCGTGGACGGGTTCACCCTCGGGCCGCTCGACGTGATCCTCGGGCCCGCCAACGAGCCGCACGGCCCGCTGCACTATCCCCAGGGCTGCCAGCTTTTCAGCGCTTTTCAGGGGAGCTACTTCCATAGCGAGGTGGAAGCGCTCGGCACAGAAAAGCACTACCGGCTCATCCAGGCGGCTGAGATACCGTGGGTCCCGGAAGGCGACATCGAACGCAAGACGCTGGTCGACCGCGGTTGCGGCAGGCTTCTCTTGCAGGCGCTGCGGATACGTCCAGGCGGTACGATCGAGCGGCCGACGATGCTCGCGGCGATCGTGGTCGACGGGAGTGCCGTCATCGAGGATGAGAGGCTCGGCGCCTGGGACTTTTTCTACGCCGACGAAGATGCCGAGCACGCGCCGGTACGCTTTCCCACGGGCGCGACGCTCCTCACCGTCACGATGCGCTAGAGCGATGGCCGGCTATCTCGACGCCTGCAACGTCTCGGACTTGAGAGCGATCGCAAAGCGAAGGCTGCCGAGAGGCGTCTTCGAGTTTGTCGACCGCGGCACGGAAGACGAAGTGTCGCTCCGACATAATCTCGCGTACCTGAAAGAGATCCGGTTCAGGCCTCGCACGCTGGTCGACGTATCGGGCCGCTCGCAGGCAATCACCCTTTTCGGTAAGCGCCACGAGATGCCGATCGCGATCGCGCCGACGGGCTCCGCCGGACTCACGTGGTACGAAGGCGAGATCGCCCTCGCTCGCGCGGCGGCCGCCGCCGGCATTCCTTTCACGCTCGCGACGGGCTCCATGACCGCGATGGAGAAAGTCGCGGCCGAAGCCGGCGGCACGCTGTGGTTCCAGCTCTACATGTGGCCCGACCGGTCGCTTTCGCACAAGCTCGTGCTGCGCGCTAAAGCCGCCGGATTCGAAGGGCTCGTCGTAACGGTCGACAGTCCCGTCCCGCCGGCGCGCGAATACAACCTGCACAACGCATTCACGCTTCCGTTTTCCCTCACGCGGCGTAACGCTGTCGACATCCTGTCGCATCCGCGTTGGCTGCTGACTGTGCTCACACGCTATCTGTTGACCACGGGAATGCCGCGCTACCAGAACTACCCGACCGAAATGAAGCAGAAGATCACGGCGCTGCCGATGGGCCGCTCCATGCAGCTCAACGATTCCCTCACGTGGGACGACCTTCGCGAGCTGCGCAGGATCTGGCCCCACCGCCTCATGGCCAAAGGCGTACTCACTGCCGAGGACGCCAAGCTCGCGGCCGATTGCGGCGCCGACGCGGTCATCGTGTCGAACCACGGCGGACGCGTCGTCGACGGGACTCGTGCGCCGATCGAAGTGCTGCCGGAAGTCGTGGATGCCGTTGGCAAACGCGTTGAAGTGATCGTCGACAGCGGCTTTCGCCGCGGCTCGGACATCGTGAAGGCGCTCGCGCTCGGCGCGCGCGCCGTCCTGATCGGCCGCGCGACGCTCTACGGAATCGCCGCCGGCGGTGAAGCGGGCGCAGCGCGCGCGATCAGGCTGTTCCGGGAGGAAATCGACCGCACGCTCGCGCTTCTCGGCGCCACGTCCATCGACGCGCTCGGGCGCGACTGTCTCGTTTTTCCACAATGAAGGAAGGGCAATGAGCGAAGGTATCAAGCCGATACGCCGTGTCGTGACGGGCAACGACTCGCAGGGACGCTCGCGGGTGCTGTACGACAGCGCTGCGCCGCGTGTAAAGCCAAGCGCCTTCAAGAAAGGCACCGGCATGACGGATATCTGGATGTTCGAAAGCTCGCCCGCGCCGATTTCGGGAGAGCGCGACGACGGCGATCTGCCGTTTCATTTCGAGCCGCCGGACAACGGCGGGCGCCTGCGCATCGTACAGTCCGATGCGAAGCCGGCAGTGTATGACTCGTCCAAAGACGAGCATCTCACCGCCGAGCATCCGCCGCGCAGGACCGAAGGCGGGACGTGGGAACGTGGACGCCAGAACCTTTTCACAACCCGCATTCACAAGTCGGAGACACTCGATTACGGCATCGTGCTGACCGGCGAGCGCATCCTCGTTACAGACGCCGGCAAGCACCTGCTGCACCCGGGAGACGTGTGCATCCAGGTCGGAAGCTGGCACGCCTGGGAGGAGACATCTAAAGGCAGCCAGATGGCCTTCGTCATGATGGCGGGACGCTTTGGCGAGGAGGCAGCCACGTGAGCGACGCCGATAGAGGTTTGCGTCGAATCGTCGTGGTCGACGAAAACGACAAATCGAAAGCGATCGCCGATGGCCCGACGCCCGACGTTCGCACCGACCCCGCACGGCCCGGATTCAGGTCGGCCAGGATGTGGGTGAGCGACGGCACGCCGGTGCGGTTGAAGAACTTGCGTGAAACCCTCCACCTCCCGCACACGCTCGAACCGCCGCCGCAAGGATCGGTATGCCGCGTCGTCACTTTTCCTCCGGATCACACGTTCATCGGAAAAGTGGGGCAGAAAGAGGTGCAGGCGTACTTCGATGCGATGGGCTCGCCCGAAGCGTCGACCTATTCGCCGAATGCGGCGCACCCCTACATGCAGAAGACCCGCACGCTCGACTTCTGCCTGGTGATCGAAGGCGAGATCACGCTCGTGCTCGATACCGAAGAAGTGAATCTGAAGGCCGGCGACACCGTGGTTCAGCGCGGCACCAATCACGCGTGGAGCAATCGCTCGGGCAGACCGTGCGTGATCGCTTTCTCGTCCCACGATGCCGCCGGGTGAACGGCGTGCAGGAGCACGTCGTAGGGCGCTTGTAGCGCACTAGCCGAGGTGCGGTGCGCTACCTGCGCACCTCAGTTCTCGGCTGCTGATCCGTGCTCACCCGTTGTATGCCACGACTTTCTGCCGTTGCTCGCCCAGCTTCTGTATTCCCAGCGTCACGACGTCCCCCGGCTTCAGCCACACCGGCTCCGGCTTCTTGCCCATGCCCACGCCCGGCGGCGTGCCGGTGCAGATGACGTCACCCGGAAGGAGGCTCATGTAGTGGCTGCAGTACGAGACGAGCTTCCTTACGCCGAAAATCATCGTCTTCGTATTCCCGCTTTGCATCCGTTTGCCGTTCACGTCGAGCCACATGTCGAGGTTCTGCGGGTCGCCGACTTCGCCGCTCGTCACGAGCCAGGGTCCGAGCGGCCCGAAGGTATCGCAGCCTTTGCCCTTGTCCCATTGCGACGACTGGAGCTGGAAAGCGCGCTCGGAGACATCATTGGCAAGGCAATACCCGGCGACGTAATCAAGCGCGTTCGCTTCGGAGACGTATAGCGCTTTTCGGCCGATGACAATCGCGAGCTCGACTTCCCAGTCGAGCTTGGTCGAGTTCTTCGGCTGCACCGTGTCGTCGTTCGGCCCGCAGATGGAGGAGAGCGCTTTCATGAAAATGATCGGCTCGGTCGGCACCTGCATGTTCGCTTCCGCGGCATGGTCGGAATAATTGAGCCCGATCGCGACGTACTTGGAGATGCCGTTCACCGGCACGCCGAAGCGCGGGCTGCCTTCGACCAGCGGCAGCGATTCGGGCTTCGTCGCGGCGAGCTTCGACAGCGCTTCGGGAGAAAGCGCGGCGGAGTCGATGTCTTTAAGCACTTTCGACAGATCGCGGAGCTTCCCCGCCGAGTCGATCATTCCGGGCTTTTCCTGCCCGAGATTTCCATAGCGACAGAGTTTCATTTCGTTTCCTTTTGCGATGTTTGCTGCAGGCGAAGGCGCCTGCGCTACTTAAAGGCCAGCTCGCGTTTTGCCTTTGACGGCGCGGTTGACGACATTCACGGGCCATTCGCCCTTGAGCACGCGCGCAACCTCGCTTGGCGCGCCGGCCTGGAGGCCTTTCATCGCTGTCTCGCTGTACCACGCCACGTGCGGATTGATGATGACATTGTCGCGCTCGCGCAGCGGGTGTGGGTTCGGAAGGGGCTCGGGATCGGTGGTGTCGAGCGCCGCCCCGCCGATCTTCCCTTCCTCGAGCGCCCGCACGAGCGCCTCCGTGTTTACGATGGGGCCGCGCGCACAGTTCACGAGCCAGGCCGTTATCTTCATCTTGCGCAAAGCCTCGTCCCCGATCATCCCGCGCGTTTGCGGCATGAGCGGAGGGTGCAGCGACACGAAATCGGATTCGCGCAGCACCGCATCGAGCTCGACCGCCTTGCCCGGCGCGTCGAACTGCCCTTGCTTAACGTATGGATCGCTGTAAAGGACGTTCATGCCGAAAGCCGCGGCGCGCACCGCCACCTGTCGCGCGATGTTGCCGAAGCCGACGAGGCCGAGCGTGCTGCCTGCGAGCCTGAAAAGCGGTTTGCCGGGCGGCACCGCCCAGCTTCCGCTGCGCACCTGCCGGTCGTAGAAGACGATTTTTCGTGCGGCGGCAAGGAGCAGTGCCATCGTGTGCTCGGCGACTTCCTCGATGCAGTAAGTCGGATTGTTGGTCACGATGATGCCGGCAGCGGTGGCGGCGTCGAGATCGATCGTGTCGACGCCGATGCCGTAGCGCGCGATGATCTTGCACTTGGGCATCTTCGCCATGACGTCGGCCGTAATCGGCCCGGCGTAGGTATTGAGGAGCGCGTCGCAGTCGGCGGCTTCGCCGAGAAACTCATCGGGTTTCTTCGTTTGCAGGGGCACCAAGTCGGCGAGACCCGCGAGTGTCTTTTTTTCGACCTCCAGCGATTCCCAGACGTAATCGGTCAGCACCACTTTCGCTTTATCGGCCATCGGTATTCCTTCCAGTTCAGCTTTTTGCTGCAGCCGCCGCCGAGTAGATCTCGGGATTCCAGCAATTCGGCGGCTGGCGGCCTTGGAGCACCGCGACGATGTTGTCGACGACGACGTTCGCCATGGCCGCGCGAAGCTCGGTCACGGCGCTGCCGACGTGAGGCGTCACGACGACGTTCTGCATTTTCAGAAGCTCGGGGTGAGGGCGGGGCTCGTGCTCGAAAACGTCCAGCCCGGCGCCGGCGATGCGCTTTTCAGCGAGCGCGCGCACGAGCGCCTGCTCGTCCACCAGCGGCCCACGCGCGGAGTTGATGAAATACGCAGTCTTTTTCATGAGGCCGAACTCGCGCTCGCCGATGAGGTGACGTGTCTCGGGCGTAAGGCGCGCGTGGAGCGACACGAAATCGGACTCGGCGAGAAGCTGGTCGAGCGGCACCCAGGTGATTCCTAGTGTGGTTTCTTCGTCCGCTGCCAGGCGTTTAGGATCGAAATAGAGCACGCGCATCGAGAATCCGCGCGCGCGCTCGGCTGCCGCGCGTCCGACACCGCCCATACCGACGATGCCGAGCGTTTTCCTGGAGATGCCGCCGCCTTCCATGTACGGCGACTGCGAGCCGGGGAACGTGCCCGAGCGCATCAGGCGGTCGCCTTCGGCCACGCGCCGTGACACCGAGAGCATGAGCGCCCACGCGAGATCAGCAGTGGCGTCGTTCAGCAGCGCTGCCGGGATGACCGTCACGGGAATGCCACGCGCGCTCGCTGCGGGTATGTCGATGTCGGCCGGAGTGATGGTCATCGACGTGATCGCCCGCAGCTTCGGATTCGCGGCGATCACTCCGGCATCGACGTGGTCCTGCAGCAGGCAGAACAGGATGTCGCACCCGCGCACCGCCGCCGTGAGCTCGTCCGGGGTCAGTATGTGCAGCGGATCGCGGTTCCACTCGACCTCCGCAACGCGTCCCAGCCGTTCGATCGCGCTCGCGTGCACCGGCTGCGTGACGAAAACCCGGGTGCGCATCAGAGGCGCCATAGACGATGATCGGGAGGGATTCTGCCGCGACCCATGTCTTCAGCTTTTCCCGGCCGCACAAACGGCGCACGCGTAGTTTTCGAGCGCTTGGCGCGTGACGCCCACCGCGGCGTGCTGGCGCCGGTTGTATTCCTCGGATTCGAGCTCCGTGCGGAATGAATCATTGAGCCGGTTGATCATGTTGAACATGCCGCAGGCGAGCGAGATTTCGACGATCTCGGCCTCGTTGAAAAGTGCACGAAGCTCGTTCCACACCGCGTCGTCCCGCTTCGCGGTGTTGAGCGTCATCGCTTCAGACCACGCGAGCACGGCTTTTTCACGCGCATCGAAAAGCGGGCTCGCACGATAATCGTCCTGCAGTGCTTCGAGCTCGCCTTCGGTGAGTCCCAGTGCTTGACCAAGCACCCGATTGTGCTCCGTTCAGTATCGGCAGCCGTTGATGGTGGAAGTCTTCAGCACCGCGAGGTTGCGCAGCCTCGCCGGCGTGACGGCCCCGGCAGCTGGCTGGCGCACCGCGGCGACTAGCGGCAGGAACCAGCGCGCTAGATAAGGCGAGTGGGCGAGTATGCGCAACAGGTTCGCCGTGCGTCCGAGGAGCTTGTTGGACGCGTCGAAAACGTCTTTGACCGGGCCGGTGGCTTCTTCGTCGCTGATGCCGCGTATTCTCTGTGTCATTGTTACGCCTTTGCAGTAGCGTGCATCCAGCGCACGATTCCCGCCACGCCGTCGACGGCGATCATCGCGCCATCGGGAATTTTCTGTGTGGCCTGATGGACGCCGAGTACCATTGGAATGCCGCGCTCTCGCGCAAGAGAGGCGAGGTGTGAAGTGCTGCCGCCGCGCTCGGCGACGACTGCCGAGACGCGGTTGAGAATATGAGCGAGCGCGGGACCGGCGGATTTGGTTACGAGCACGTCGCCCTGACCGACGGTCGACAGCTCGCACTCGCAGTTCACGATGCGTGCGCGCCCGGAGCCCCAGCCCACGCCGGCAGGGTGGCCGCTCAGACGTGGGTGATGCATCCAGATGTCGTCGGGCACTTCGGACGCCTGCATATGCAGCGGGCGCGCCTGGAGCATTTTGAATCCCGACTCGTCTAGCGCCCATTCGATCTCGACCGGCATGCTCATGAAAACGCAGATCCGGCGCAGCAGCCCGGCGAGCTCTTCGGCTTGTGCGCGACTCAAGCATGGTTTTTCGATGAGCGCCTGCGGCACCACCTGCGCTAGAGGCTCGCCTTTGTGCATGCAGCCGACTTGATGATCCTTGCGGCCCGCCGCGACGTGGGTGAGCCTGCCTTCGCGCGTGAGCTCGTAGCGGTCGGGCGTCACTTCGCCTTGCGCGATCGCCGAGCCGAGTCCCCACGTCGCGGAGATGAGCATGCCCCCGTCGGCGGTCTCGCTCAAAGCACCGCCCGAAGCGATTGCCGAGACGAGCGGCTGGATAAGAATTCCCATGGCGGTGTCGGCCGGATCGGCGTCGTGCGTAGCCATGTAGCGCAGCGCACGGGTCGACCACAGAGCCGCCCAGCACGACTTCACGGCGGTGATGAAATCCTCTTCGCTCTCAAGGCCGACGAAGCTTTCGAATTGCCCGGCGAAGCTCGAGCCGAAGCGGTCCTCCACGAGAGCGGATGAGCGCACGACCATGAGCGCGTCCGTTTTATCGATGAGCGCGCGACGCGCTTCAAGCAGCGGCTCGAGTATCTCGGGCGTGATCGGCTTGTCCATGAGACCGAGCTTCATGTCCAGGGCACAGCGCCGCGCGCGGGCCCCGTCTTCATTGCCAAACACGCCGCGCGCGCTCGCCTCCAACCCGAGCGAGCGCACCTGAAGGCGGTAAGCCTCGGAAGAGAGGCAATAGCCTTCGGGGATCGGCAGCCCCGCTTGCCCGAGCGCGGCGAGGTTCGCGGCTTTCGGACCGAAGACGTCGGCATCGGTCGCTTCGGGCGCCGTGACGGGAATGATAAGTGAGTTCATGTTTTCTCTTTGTTCGGTAACGCGGAGCTCGTGCTTTATGACGATATAACCAGGCGCAGCACGTTCCCGGGATGGCCTTCGTATTCCTTGAATGCTTCGGGCGCGTCTTCGAGCGAATAGGTACCGCTCACGAAGTCCGAGACGTCGATTTTTCCTGAGGCGACGAGGTCGATTGAAGGCTGCATGTCCGCCGCCGTCAGCGCACGCGAGCCGATGATGCTGACTTCCTTGTAATACAAAGGAAACGTCGTGAAGGTGTTGCAGCACTCGTGGCTGACTGCGTAGGGCGAAAAGCGCCCGCCGGGGCGCAGCATGTCCATTCCCGCCTTGAGTGTTGCAGCGCCTCCCGCGGTGTCGATCACGACATCCGCGCCCGCGCCGCCGGTCAGGCGCAGCACTTCATCGAGCGCGTCTTCGGCGGCTAGCTCGAGCGCGTGATGCGCGCCCATGCGCTCGGCGACTTCGAGCTTCCAGCGGCTGCGTGAAATCGCGATGACCGGGTTGGCGCCCGCGAGAACGGCAAGGCGGGTATGGAGGAGCCCCGTGGTGCCCTGCCCGAGCACGACAACTGATTCTCCCGGGGCGAGGCCCAGGCGCTCCTGCGCGTGCCGCACCGTCGCGAGTGTTTCGATCAGCGTCGCGTTGGCGAGCGGCAGATCGGCCGGCAGCGCGTGGACGTAACGCGCGTCGAGGCTTACGAGCTCGCTCATCGAGCCGTCGACTTCGCGCCCGAAAAGCCCGGCGTTGCGGCATAGGTTCTCAGCGCCACGCCGGCACGAATCGCAGTGACCGCAGGCAATGATCGGGTTGATGATGACCGGCTGACCACGCGTGAGCCCGGAAACCTCGTCACCCATCGATTCGATGCGGCCGGTCGCTTCGTGCCCCATGACTACAGGGTAGCGCACGCCGGGATGGTCGCCGGTGTAAATGCCCAGATCAGTATGGCAGACCGCGGTCGCGGCGATGCGCACGACGACGTCGCTGGGACCCGCGTCGGGGAGCCGCCGATCGACGATGCCGAAGCGGCGAGGGGCTTCGAGCACGGCGGTGCGCGTATGTTCGGTCATGTGAATAGCCGCTTCGACAACCGTAGGGCGGGTGGAGCGCGGCGTAACGCGCCGGCGTCCACCCGTGAATCGGCGGCGGGTTTACACCCGCCCTACGACTACCTGCCTGCGAGCGTGGAATACCCCGGCATCGGGTCGACGACGCAGATCTGCTCGACAGGGAAGTTCGAAATGATCTCGACCCGGTCCTTGTGCACGATCAGCATCTCTTCGATACGGACACCCCACTCGAGCATCTTGCCGTGCTGCGTTTCAAGCGCGAACACCATGCCTTCCTTGATCTCCAGCGGGTGGTCGAGCGACCAGATGCGTGAGATGACCGGCTGGTCGTACTGCGCGAGACCGAGGCCGTGCCCCCACAGGTTGGCGGCCGCCTGGTCTTCCTCCGCGTAGCCCCACGCCTCTTTGGCCGAAGGCCATTTCGATGCGATGTCTTTCGTCGTCGCGCCGACTTTCACCTCCTTGATGGAATCGTACAGCCACTTGAGCGCGGTCGAGTAGATGTCCTTCTGCTCCTGCGTGGGCTCCTTGCCGGCGCAATAGGTGCGGTAGTAGCAGGACTTGTAGCCGTTCCACGTGAGCGCCGCGAGATCCATGAAAACGATGTCGCCGGGCTTCACGATGCGATCGGAGAAGTTGCGCCAGTTGGGCCACGTGTTGGGACCGGAAG
>WUUC01138692.1_pt1 | contig 11883 bp, 10 predicted proteins | sample 6278441 | NCBI WGS metagenome assembly WUUC01 (sample SAMN13675441, study PRJNA597444) | soil metagenome | isolation source: soil | place: USA: Washington | collected 2017-10 | reverse complement strand
GCGCGGGCCTCGGCGGCGGACACGACGAGCGCGAGCAGACGCTCAACCAGCTCCTCGTCGAGATGGACGGTTTCGACATCAAGGGCGGCGTCATCCTCATCGCGGCGACGAACCGGCCCGACATCCTCGACCCCGCGCTGCTGCGTCCCGGCCGTTTCGACCGCCAGATCGTCGTAGACCGGCCCGATCTCAACGGACGCATCGGGATCCTCAAGGTGCACACGCGCGGCAAGCCCCTGGCGAAGGAGATCGACGTCGAGGTCCTCGCGCGCCGGACGCCGGGCTTCACGGGGGCCGACCTCGCGAACGTCGTCAACGAAGCGGCGTTGCTGGCCGCACGTTTCTCGCGCAGCGAGATCGGCATGCACGAGCTCGAAGAGGCGATCGACCGCGTGCTCGCCGGGCCGGAGCGCCGCAGCCGCGTGATCAGCGAGAAGGAGAAGAAGGTCATCGCCTACCACGAGGCCGGTCACGCGCTCGTCAGCCACGCGCTCCCGAACGCGGACCCGGTGCACAAGGTCTCGATCGTGTCGCGCGGCCGCGCTCTCGGCTACACGCTCACTCTGCCGACCGAGGACCGCTTCCTCGTAACGCGCTCGGAGCTGATCGACGAGCTCGCGATGCTGCTCGGGGGCCGCGTGGCCGAGGAGATCGTCTTCGACGAGCCGACGACCGGCGCGCAGGACGACATCCAGCGCTGCACGCGCATCGCGAAGCAGATGGTGACGGAGTTCGGCATGTCCGAGCTCGGCCCCCTCGCGCTCGGCCAGACCGAGTCGCAGCCGTTCCTAGGCAGGGACTTCGGCCACGTCCAGGACTACTCCAACGACGTCGCCGCGAAGATCGACGAAGAGGTCAGGCGCCTCGTCGAGGAGGCCCACGACGAGGCGCGCGAGATCGTCACGAAGTACCGGGACAAGCTCGACTTCATGGTCGAGCGCTTGCTCGAGAAGGAGTCGCTCGAGAAGGAGGAGGTCGCCGACATCCTCGCCGAGGTCGCGAAGCAGAGCCCGGCGAACCCGCTCGAGCGGACGCGCCTGCGCCGCGAGCAGCGCGACTCCGGCGACGGCTCGGAGGAGACGTCGCAGAAGAAGCGGCGGCTGCCGATCCCGGCGCCGAAGCCCCGCTTGGGCGAGATCTAGGCTAGACGTCCGTCGGGGCGCTCCGCTCACGCCGCCTATCCTTGCCCCATGAGCGACCCCGGTGACGTCGTAAGGAACCTTCGGCCGTCGCGCGTCGACCGTGCGCGCATCGAGGCCGCGGTGCTCGAGATCCTCGACGCGATCGGCGAGGACACGTCCCGGAACGGCCTCCGGGGGACCCCGCGGCGCGTCGCCGACATGTACGCGGAGGTGTTCTCCGAGATCGGGACGAACGGCGCCGATCAGCTGGACGTGGTGTTCGACGCGAGTCACGACGAGATGATCATGGTGCGCGACATAGCGCTGCACTCTTTCTGCGAGCACCATCTCGTCCCGTTCCTCGGGCAGGCCCACGTCGCGTACATCCCGAACGTGAAGGGGCAGATCACGGGGCTGTCGAAGCTCGCGCGCCTGGTCGACACGCTCGCGCGCCGACCCCAGGTCCAGGAACGTCTCACGACGCAGATCGCCGACGCGATCGACGACGCGCTCGAACCGCGGGGCGTCCTCGTCGTGATCGAGGCAGAGCACCTGTGCATGACGATGCGCGGCGTACGCAAGCCCGGGAGCCAGACGGTGACGTCCGCCGTCCGCGGCCAGTTCCGCGACAGCGACGCCTCCCGAGCAGAGGCGATGAACCTCATCCACCGGGGCTAGACGTGGAGCTCGTGTGCAAGGACCACAAGCTCTCGCTCGACCGGACCGTGCTCATGGGCGTGCTCAACGTCACCCCCGATTCCTTCTCGGACGGGGGGCTGTGGCTGGACCCCGAAGCCGCGATCCCTCACGCGCTCGCGATGGTGTCCGAGGGGGCCGGCATAGTCGACGTCGGCGGGGAATCGACGCGACCCGGCGCGCAGCCCGTCTCGGAGGAAGAGGAGCTGCAGCGCGTGCTGCCGGTGATCGAGGCGCTTGCTACGGAGATCAACGTCCCGATCTCGGTCGACACGCGGAAGCCCGCGGTCGCGGCTGCGGCGATCGAGGCGGGCGCGTCGATCGTCAACGACACCTCGGGTGAGGAGTTCGATCCCGCGATGGACGAGCTCGCGGCGCGCACGGCTGCCGCGCTCGTGATCATGCACTCCCGCGGGACGCCCGCGACGATGAAGACGCTCACCGACTACGACGACGTCGTCCGTCAGGTCACGTCGTTCCTCACGACCCGCGCGGACGAGGCGACAGAGGCCGGCGTCTCGACCGCATCGATCGCGCTCGACCCCGGCATCGGCTTCGCCAAGACCCCCGAGCAGAGCCTGCGGCTGCTCGCGGGCCTCGACGAGCTTGCCGGGACGGGGTGGCCGGTCGTCGTCGGTACGTCGCGCAAGTCCTTCATCGGAGCGACCCTCGGCGTGCCCGAGGACCAGCGCCTCGAAGGAACCGCGGCGAGCGTGGCCTGGGCCGTCGCGCAGGGCGCGCACGTGGTCAGGGTCCACGACGTCGAGGCGATGACGCGGGTCGTCCGGATGACCGAAGCGATCCGCGAGGCGGCGCGCAGGCCCGTGCAATGAGCGACCACATCCTGATCTCGGGCCTGCGCCTGAAGACGCGGGTCGGGTGGACGCCCGAGGAGAGGGCGATCCCGCAGTTCGTCCTGGTCGACCTCGACCTCGAGACCGATCTCGCGGCGTCGTCGGCGAGCGACGATCTCGGCGACACGCTGGACTACGCGGCCTTGATCTCGGAGGTGGCCGGCTACGTCGCGTCACAGGACGTCCGCCTGCTGGAACGCCTCGCCGGCGAAGTAGCGGAGATGTTGTCCGCCAAAGACGGGGTAAAGAGCGTTACCGTGGAGATAGCGAAAGAGGCAGTCCCGGTTCCCGAAGAGGTGGCGAGGGTGGCAGTTCGTGTAGCGAGGTCCGGTTGATGGTCGTCGCGTACCTGGGCATCGGCTCGAACGTCGGCGACAGGGTCGCGTTCTGTCGCGCGTCGGTCGAGGCACTCGATGCGCATCCCGAGATCGAGGTCGACGCGACGTCGAGCCTGTACGAGACCAGCCCCATCGGCGGGCCGCCGCAGCGTTCGTTCGTGAACATGGCCGTGCGAGTCCGGACTTCCCTGGACGCGCGCGGCCTGCTCGAAGCGGTCAAGGGGATCGAGCGGCAGCTCGGACGCGAGCCGAACGAGATGCGCTGGGGGCCGCGCGTCGCGGACCTCGACATCCTGACCTTCGACGACGAGAAGGTCGTCGAACCGGATCTGGAGATCCCGCACTCGCGGCTGACCGAGCGTCGTTTCGTGCTCGTCCCGCTCCTCGAGATAGACCCCGACGCCGCGGACCCGTGGGGCACGCGCTACGCGGATTCCGTGGACGAGGCCGAGGGCGAGGTCGAGCTCCTGGAGCCGTTCGGTTCCTAGCGCGTCGTCACCTTCTTGTCGTAGCGAGCCCTTAGGTTGAGCGGCATGAAGAGAGCCGCGGCGGTTGTGGTCGTCCTGCTGGCGACGGTGGCGGGCCTTGCCGGGCTGCCCGCCTCCGCGCGGGCGCGTCCTCCGTTGGTGGTACCGGGGACCGGGACCGAGACGCCGGCGCGGGTTACCCGGCTGGCCGAGCGTGCGCTCCCCGGGAGCCCCGTCGCTGCAGCGCGTGCGCACCTGGCAGCGCGGCTCGATCTCTATCGCATCGCCGACCCGGACCGGCAGCTGGCGGTCCTCGAGACGATCTCCGACGCCGCCGGCTCGTCCGTTCGGTTCGCGCAGATGCATCGCGGCGTCGAGGTCTACGGGGCGCAGTACGTCGTGCACCTCGATCGTGACGGCGACCGGCTCGCGCCGGCGTCGGCGAACGGTCATTACTTCACCGAGATCGACGTTCCGGTCGCGCCGGCGATCGACGCGAGCGCCGCCCGGCGGCTCGCGCTCCTGTGGAGCAGGCCGCTCGTCGCCGCGAAGATCGAGCGACAAGGGCTCACGATCCTCCCTCTCGGGCGGGGGGTCCTCACGTACCGGTTCACGTTCTGGGGGACGCGCTTCGGGCGCCCGGCGAAGCAGGAGGTCTTCGTCAACGCCGCTACCGGACGGCTCGTGCTCGCGTACAACGACCTCCAGCACGACGGGGCCGTATCGACGAGCGGCACCAACGTCCACGGCGACACCGTGCCTATCGAGGCCTTCGAGAGGGGCGGCCGCTTCGAGCTCCGCGACCGCTCGCGGGAGATGCTCGCGCTGGGCTCCGGCAATGGTCAGATCACCACCCACAACGCGCACGGGACGCCCGCTTACTTCGGGACGTCGCGGAACATCGTCACGTCCTCGTCGCCGGTGTTCCGGCGCACGGCCACGTCGACCGGCGCGGTCGACGCGCACTGGGGCGCCGGCAGGACGTACGAGTACTACCGGCGCCTGGGGCGCAACTCGCTGGACGATCGCGGGGCGACCATCGTCTCGACGGTCAACGCCGCCGACTCCACGACGAACGAGCCGATGTTCAACGCGTTCTGGGACGGGACGCAGATGGTCTACGGGAACCCCGGGCCGATCTATCCGCTGTCCGCCGACCTCGACGTCGTGGGGCACGAGCTGACGCACGGGGTCATCGAGCACTCCGCGAACCTCGTCTACCTGAACCAGGCGGGCGCGATGAACGAGGCGCTGGCGGACTACTTCGGCAACGCGATCGACAACGAGGCCTCGGGGATACCGATGGACGATCCCGACTCGGGGCTGCTCGGCGAGGACCTGTGCCGGCCGGAGAACCCGAGCCCGCGCGACTGGGACTGCCCGCTGCGCGACCTGAACGACGGGATGACGACGGACGACTACGTCTACTACCTCGCGGACTTCGACAACGGGGGCGTCCACCTGAACGCGACGATCTTCGGCGGTGCGTTGTGGGACGTGCGTGAAGTGCTCGACCCCGACCTCGCGGACAGGATCGTCTACCGCGCGCTGACGCGGTTCATGACTCCGCTGGACGACTTCCTGGACGGCCGCGCCGCGGTCGTCGACGCAGCCGGTCAGCTCGGAGCCTCTCCCGAAGAGATCGCTGCGATAGAAGACGTATTCGACGCGAAGGGCATCGTGGAGGGGTGGGAGACCGCGGCGGGAACGGACGCCAGGGTCCTCGTGGACGACGTCGCCCCCGTAGGGCTGCTGTTCTCGGCGCCGCAGGTATCGGGCTCGCGCTTCGTGATCGCCGACTACCGGGATCAGGAGGACATGTGCTGCGAGCCGGTCGAGCTCTACGTCGGCAACGTGGACGGCTCGGGGCGTCTGCAGAAGGTGGGCGAAGACGATTCGCCGGGCACCTATACGGACGAGACACCCGACATCTCGGGGCGCAAGGTCGTGTGGGCGCACGGCGTGCAGACGTTTGCGGGGCTCGAGTTCGACGTGCACGCTCGGACGCTCGGGGGCCGTGTCCGGAAGATCGCAGACGCGCCGGGCTTACAGCTCTATCCCTCGATCGACGGCGACGTGATCGCGTGGGAGGACTCGCGCCGGGGTTCGACCGACATCTGGGTCAGACGTGGGAACGCGAAACCGCGCGTCCTCTTGCGTGCACGAGGGGAGCAGTGGCAGCCGCAGGTGTCCGGGAGCTGGGTCGCGTGGTGGGACGTCGGCAACGGGAGCCTCGCGACGCCCGCGTCCATCGGGATGCGCAACGTCCGGACGGGACGGCGCGTGACGCTCGCGCCGCGATCGCGGGCGTCGTTCGTCGGCCCCCCCTCGGTCGGCCCGGGATACGTCTCCTGGTACGAGGACCGCGACGGTGACGGCGACGGCGCGATCCTGAAGGCGCGGCTCGGGAGCACGAAGCGGACGGTGCTGGTCGGCGAGAACGACGCCGGCGCGCCGACGTGGGAGTTCGGCGCGTACGCACTGAGCCCGCCGGTGCCGTCTGCGAACCGGAGATACGTCGCATACAACGACGAGCTCGGGTACGTGCGGTTCTTCGCGCAGCAGGATCCGGACTTCCCGGCCGGCGAGGTCGGGCGCGACATCTGGATCGTGCGCGCGTCCGGGGGCCGGGCGCGGCGTATCACGACGAACAGGGGGGACCAGGCGTATCCGTTGATGGCGACCGGACGGCGCGTGCTGTGGCTCGACTCCTCACAGGGGCACACCGACCTCGTCACCCGCATCCCCTGACGCGACGGGGGCTTCGCGCTCTTTAAGCTGTGCGCCGACCGGTACCCCGTCAAGGACTGGATCACTCGAAATGACGCCGGCTGCGCCCCCTCGTCCGTTCAGCCTCTGCCTCGTCGGCGCGGGACGGGCGGGGACCGCGGTTGCCGCGGCGCTGAGGCGGGCGGGGAACGAAGTGCTGGCGGTCGGCTCCCGGAGCGCTTCGTCCGCCGGTGCCGCGGCTGTCCGGCTGGGCGCGGACGTCGTCACGGTCGACGACCTGCCGGAGTGCGACGTCGTGCTCCTGGGTGTGCCGGAGTCCGCGGTCGAGGACGTTGCGGAGGCCGTCGCGGCGCGGCTGCGTGAGGGCGCGATCGTCTGGCACCTGACGGGGTCGCTGGGCGTGGGGCCTCTGGAGGCCGTCCGTTCGGCCGGCGGGTTGCGGTGCGCTCTTCATCCCGTCCAGGCATTTCCCGATCCCGATGCGGGCCTGGCGCGCCTGCCGGGCTCGGCGTGGGGGCTGACCTGTGACGGCGTCGTCCGGGCGTGGGCCCGGGAGGTGGTCGCGGAGGATCTCGGGGGCCGGGTCTTCGACGTGCGGGAAGGGGACCGGCCGGTGTGGCACGCCGCGGCGGTGACGGCCGCGAGCGGAGCGGTCGCGCTCCTGTCGCTCGGCGAGAGGCTCCTGGCGTCGATCGACGTCGAGGCAGCGGGTGAGGTGCTCGGCCCCCTCGCGGCGGCTGCAGTCGCGAACGCGTCCGAGCGCGGAGCGACCGCTTCCTTGACGGGCCCTGCGGTGCGCGGCGAGTGGGCGACCGTGACGTCGCACCTGCGCGCGCTCGAAATCGCTGCGCCGGAGCTCGTGGAGCCCTATCGGGAGGCGACGCGGCTGATCTTCCGCGCCGCCGCCCGCGCCGGCAAGGTCACGGACGAGGCGCGTCGCGCGGCCGCGACGATCCTCGGAGAGAGTCCGTGAGGATCGCGCGGACGGTTCCGGAGGTGCGTGCGTTCTACCGGAACGAACGGCCCCGCGGCACGATGGTCGGGTTCGTGCCGACGATGGGGGCGTTGCACGAGGGGCACCTCTCTTTGATCCGGCGGGCGAGGGACGCGTCGGACATCGTCGTGGTCAGCGTCTTCGTCAACCCGCGGCAGTTCGGTCCTTCCGAGGACTTCGAGGCGTATCCACGCGACGAGGCGCGCGACCTCGCGCTGGCGGAGTCCGAGGACGTGAACCTCGTGTTCGTCCCGGGTGTCGAGCACATGTACCCCGCGGGGGCGGTGACGACCGTGCACGTCGAGGGGCCGCTCGGGGACACGCTCGAGGGCGCGGCGCGACCCGGTCACTTCGACGGCGTGGCTACCGTCGTGGCGAAGCTGTTCAACGTGACCGACCCGGACGTCGCCGTCTTCGGGCAGAAGGACGCGCAGCAGGTCGCAGTGATCAGGCGCGTGGTGCGCGACCTCGCGTTCCGCACCGAGATCGTCGTCTCTCCGACCGTGCGCGAGCCGGACGGTCTCGCGCTGAGCAGCCGCAACGCCTACCTCGACGGGAGCGCACGCGCCGCCGCAACTGCGCTGCATCGCGCGCTGGTCGCGGGTGAGGAAGCGTTCCGCGCGGGAGGCCCCGCCGCGGCCGTCGAGCGCACGCGGGCGGTCCTCGCCGGTACCGAGGGGGTCGAGCCCGATTACGCCGCGGCCGTCGACCCGTATACGTTTGAGGCCCCCGTCGACGGGGCGCCGCTGCTGCTCGCGGTCGCCGCGCGGGTCGGCGGGACGAGGCTGATCGACAACGTCGTGTTGGAACCCTAGGAAGGGGCCGGACGTGCTCCTCGCGGTGAACGTAGGCAACTCTCAGACTCACATCGGTGTGTTCGGCGGAGAGAAGCTGGCACACGAGTGGCGCGCGTTCACCGACCCGCGGCGGACGCCCGACGAGCTCGCGCTCCTCTTCGCCCAGTTCCTCGAGCTCGGCGATCTGTCGTTCTCCCGGCAGATAACGGGAGTCGTCCTCTCGTCGGTCGTGCCGCGTGCGACGACGAGCCTGCGCGAGATGACCGTCAAGTACTTCGGGTTCTCTCCTGTCGTCGTCGAACCGAAGACGAAGAGCGGGATCGACGTGACGGCGTACACCAATCCGGTCGGCGCCGACCGACTGGCGAACGCGGTCGGAGCTCACGACAGGTGGCCCGACGAGCACGTGGTCGTGGTCGACTTCGGCACCGCGATCACGGTCGACGCGGTCTCCTCCGACGGCAAGTTCCTCGGCGGCGCGATCGCGCCGGGCGTTGACGCAGCCGCGACCGCCCTCTACTCGTCCACCGCCCTGATCGCGCCCGTCGAGCTGCGCCCTCCGGCCTCCGCGATCGGCACCAGCACGAGCAAGGGCGTCGAGTCCGGGATCGTCTTCGGGATCGCGGCGATGACCGACGGTCTCGTCGCCAGGATCGTCGACGAGGTCGGGGGTGACGCGCAGGTGGTCGCTACGGGCGGCTCCGCGCCGACGGTCGTCGAGCACTGCCGGCGGATCGACACGATAGACCCGACGCTCACGCTGAACGGCCTGCGGATCATCTACGACAGGAACGCGGGGCGCGCCGGTGGTTGAGCACGTGCGCTATCCCTATTCCTTCGACAGGACCGCGCTCGCGGGCGACCTGCGGAGGCAGTTCGAGTCGCTCGAACCCGGCGCGGAGTCGGGCCACGAGGTGCGCGTCGCGGGACGTCTGATGACTGCGCGCTCCCACGGGAAGATCGCGTTCGCCGACCTGATGGACTCGAGCGGCCGCATCCAGCTCTTCGCCCAGCACGCGGTGCTGGGTGACGAGGGCATGGACGAGTTCACGTCGTTGAACGCCGGCGACATCGTGGGGGCCGAGGGGCAGGTCGTGATGACGCGGCGCGGCGAGCTGTCGGTGCGTGTGACCGGCGTGGTGACGCTCGCACCCTGTCTGCGGCCGATGCCGGAGAAGTGGCACGGCATGACCGACGTCGAGGCGCGGTATCGCCAGCGTTACCTCGACCTGATAGTGAACTCCGACGCGCGCCGCGCGCTCGACGCGCGCTCTGCCGCCACGGGCGCGATCAGGCGCTTCTTCGACGAGCGCGGGTTCAGGGAGGTCGAGACGCCGTTGCTCCAGCCGATCGCCGGCGGCGCGATCGCCCGCCCGTTCGTGACGCACCACAACGCGCTCGACATCGACCTCTACCTGCGGGTCGCGCCCGAGCTCTTCTTGAAGAGGCTCCTGGTCGGCGGCGCGGAACGCGTGTACGAGCTCAACCGCAGCTTCCGCAACGAAGGCGTGTCCACGCGGCACAACCCGGAGTTCACGATGCTCGAGGCCTACGAGGCATACGTCGACTACGAGCACACGATGACGCTGGTGGAGTCACTGGTGCGGGCGATAGCGGAAGGTGTGCTCGGCGGGCTCACGATCGAAGCGGGCGGCCGCACCATCGACCTGACGGCGCCGTTCGCGCGGAAGTCGATGTTCGAAGCCATCCAGGAGACCACCGGCCTGGCCCTCCTCGAGCCGTGGACGGACGGGAATGCCTCCGCCGTCGCAACCGCGGCCCGGGGTGCGGGCGTCCACGTAGAGGAGGGCTGGACCGCGGGGAAGGTGGTGGCCGAGATCTACGAGCAGAAGGTCGAGAAGGCGCTCATGGAGCCCACGTTCGTCGTCGGGTTCCCGAAGGAGGTGTCGCCGCTCGCCAAGGACCACCGTTCGATCCCCGGCTTCACCGAGCAGGCCGACCTGATCCTCGCCGGCGTCGAGATGGCGCCGATCTACTCGGAGCTCAACGACCCCGACGAGCAGAGACGGCGATTCCGGCAACAGGCCGCGGCGCGCGCGGCCGGTGACGAGGAGGGGATGGTGCCCGACGAGGACTTCCTCGAGGCCCTGAGCTACGGGATGCCCCCCGCGGGAGGGTTCGGGCTCGGCATCGACCGTCTCCTGATGATCCTGCTCGGGGTGTCGAGCATCCGCGAGGTCATCACGTTCCCGACCCTCAAGCCCGGCCCCTGACGTGCGCCGCTCCAGGCTGATCGCGGCGGGCCTCGCCGTCGCGGTCGCGGTCGCCGGATGCGACTCGGGCTCTTCCCGGGACGGGCGTACCCTGCGGCGGCCGGTCAGCTCGCCGGCCAGCGCGGACACGACGATCGTCGGCCTCGTAGGCACGATGACCGGCTCCGACTCGTGGCGCGGCGAGGACGCGTTCGAGGGGGCCGACCTCGCGGTGCACGAGCTGAACCGCGCGCTCGACGAAGACGACCGCAGATACGAGCTCGTGACCCTGGACGACGAGGGGGACGCGGCGCGGGCGACCGATCTCGTAAGGCAGCTCGCGGCTTCCGACCGGACCGCCGGCGTCGTCTACGCGGGGCCGCCCGAGGGGCTCCCGTCGGCAGAGGCCGCGCTGGAAGACGCCGGGATCCCCGCGCTGCTCTGCTACGGCGACCTGTACAGCGCGCGTCTGCTCAAGCCGAACCTGTTCCAGGTCTCGCCGCCGTACCTCTGGCAGGCGCGCCGTATCGCGGCCTACCTCTATCGCGACCGCCGGTACGAGCGCGTCGGCCTGCTCGTCCCGAAGACGCTGTCGGGGAGGACTGCGCGGGGATCGTTCGCCGCCGCGGCCCGCGCGTTCCGCCGGCGCGCCACCGTCGTCCAGACCTACGACCCCGCCGCCGAGACCCTGCGCGACCAGCTCGACGCGCTCGAGCGCGCGCGGGTCCAGGCAGTGGTGGTGGACGGCAGCCCCGGCGCGGTCGCGCTCGCACTGGGCGAGCTGAGGGCTCGGGGCGCCACGTACCGGACGACGCGGCTGGCGCGACGCGGACGGCCCGCGCCGTGGCGTCCGCAGGTCGCCGCGTTCGATCTCGCGCTGAGCCCGCGGATCAGACCCGGCCTCGTGCCCCCCGGGACGGTCGCGAGCGACGACTACGCGCGCGGCGCGCACTACCTTCCCGTCCCCAGCCTCAGGGAATTCCGCAGCGCGTTCGAGAACTGGTGGGGCGAGCAGCCGCTCGGTTGGGAGCGCCGCGCGTACGAGGCGACGCGGCTGATCGGGTGGGCGTTCGCGCGCGCGGTCGCGGAGGAGACGTCCGTGGCGGAAACCCTGGGCGGGGTGGAGCGGCAGCGTTTCGGGGGCCTCGACGTGGTGCTGGGTCCCGACGACCACACCGTGGTCAACCAGCCCTACGTGGGGCTCTGGGTGGTCCCGCGTCCGGGCGCGCCGGTACCGGAGCGCCCGCGGCTCCCGGAGGCGCTGCCGTGGGTCCCGCTCGCCCGCGGGTTCTCGATCGACGGCGAGACGACCGACGTTGCGGCCCGCGACTGGCGCTATCTGTTCCGATCGGCCCCCTCGGCCCGGGGGCAGGCGCCGAAGAACCCCCGCTGGCGCTTCGGCGTCACGACCCCACGATCCGACCCCGTCCACTAGCCACGTGCCAGGATTGGCTTACTGAAGCGCCCCCGCGCGCCGATGGGGAGGTAGGGGAAGGGTCCGGAGGGGACTATTCCCCGCCGGACGTTGTTCTAGGTACATGCGCCGTCGTAGACGGCCGGGTAAGGAAAGGTCCCTCCCTATACTGGGGGGACGGGAAAGACGTAAAGGAGGCTGGGCCCAGTGTTCGAGAGATTCACAGACAGGGCCCGCAGGGTGGTCGTCCTCGCTCAGG
>WUUC01064465.1_pt1 | contig 11884 bp, 7 predicted proteins | sample 6278441 | NCBI WGS metagenome assembly WUUC01 (sample SAMN13675441, study PRJNA597444) | soil metagenome | isolation source: soil | place: USA: Washington | collected 2017-10 | reverse complement strand
CGAGGCCCGCGGTTTCGAGGATCTTGACGACGGCGCCCGAGACCTCCGGGCCGATCCCGTCGCCGGGAATGAGCGTGATCGTGTGCTTCAAGCGTTCCGTTCCGGGGCGGCGCTACCCGGCCCACTTCTCTGACAATACTGCCGCGACCGATTCGAGCAGCCGCTTGTCGTCGGGGCCGAACGCGGACGCGCGATCGCTGTCGATGTCGATCTCGCCCAGCACGTCGCACCCGCGCATGATCGGGACGACGATTTCCGACTTTGTGTCCACGCTGCACGCGAGATACCGCGAGTCGCTATGGACGTTGTCGACGATGATCGTCGCCTTCTCGGCGGCTGCCGCGCCGCAGATGCCGCGGCCGAGCGGGATGTGCGTGTGCGGCGACGGCTTGCCGACGAACGGCCCGAGCACGAGCTCGTTGCCGAACAGCTCGTAAATACCGACCCAGGTGTAGTCCGGCACCCGCGTCTTGAGGATCTCGACCGCGCGGGTCATCGCCTCACGGCTATCCGTCGTGCGGGCGAGCTCCCGTCGAATCTCCTGTTCGATGGCGGTGTAGTCGACGGCCGTCCGTGCAGAGTCGCTCATGTCTTGTTTCCAGTCATTAAGGGTCAGACCCTGGTGACGCCCCGACTCAACGTACGCAGAAACTGCCAACGTTGAGTGGGATCGTCACCAGGGTCTGACCCTCATTCGCGGGCTTCCCAGTAGAGGAGCACCAGGGCACCGACCATGTTGATCATCATCAGCCGCGTTGACAGCAGGTGCAGCTGATCGAACCGCACGCGACGCGTATCGTCGGCGGGCAGCGACGACGGCGACACGTTTTCGCCAATCTCCCGCTGCAGGTGATCCACGGAGCGCAGGACCACCAATCCCGAGTAGAGCGCAATCCCCAGCATCGCCGAGACAACCGCCGTCCTTAGCGCAAATGCGGCGGGTCGCGGACCGAGCACGGCCATGACGATCAGAGTGATCAGGATGACGCCGCCGCAGGCGTAGGCCACGTAGTGGAAGCGGTCGAGCGCAGTGCCGAACACCGCGCCGGCCAGGATGCGGCCCACTTCCGGCGATCGCGCTTGCAGGACCTGGAACACCGAGGGCGCGACGACAGCGCCGAGAACAACCATACCGCCGAGCCACACGACCAGCGCCAGCACATATGCGTAGCGTAACGCGATCATTCTAGTGGCCCGGTCGAACTGATGGACTGCAAGTCACAACACGCCTTCAAACCCGATCTGCCAGCGCGGCAACAACGCGGACGGTCTTCGTGTGTCAGCAACGGCGATTCCGCGACCATTATAATTCTCTGTGCCCTTGCCGTCGCCCGACGAAGCCGCCGCGTGGTTCGTCGCCGCGGCGAAGACTGCCCTCGACAACGGCGAACGGCTCGACGCCTCTGCCATCAGCCTTTTCATCACGCTCTCTCCCGGCGACTCGTACACGGACACGGCGATCGCGCAACTCGACGACACGGCGTCGTCCGGCAATCTCTTTGCCCTGGCTCGCCACGCATCCGACGTTCTGCACTTCGACGGGATCCCCCTCGACGAAACCGCCGCGCGCGCGGCCGTCACGGCGCTCGAAGAAGAGGTGCTTCGTCGGTACCGCCCCGGTCTTGGGCTCGGTCGCTTCGAAGACGATGCCGCCGTCGCGTCGGCGATGCTGCGGGCGTTTGACGTGGCCCGCGACCCGGCGCATCTCATGATGGCCGAGGAACTCGCGCTCACCGCACTGCGACAGTACGACATCCGCGCAGGCCTGACGGCGCTTGCCGCCGCGTCCGAGATGGCGGTCGTGCTCTGGCATCTAGCCGAACCGGCCGATAGACCGGAGTATCGCGAACGCGCGCGCCAGACGCTCGACGCGTTTTCGGCCACCTACCAGCAGCACGGCTGGCGCGCCGCGCCGTATGTCTCCGCCCTGCATGCGATCAGATAAAATTGTCAGTCATGCCCGTTCAAGCTGCTTCGCGTGTCGCCGCGTTGAAGAATATTGCCACCCGCCTCCGGATCGACTCGGTCCGCTCGACCAGCGAAGCCGGTAGCGGGCATCCGTCCTCGTGCGCGTCGGCCGCCGAGCTCGTGGCCGCGTTGTTCTTTTCGGAGATGCGCTACGACCCGCGCGATCCGAAGAATCCCGACAACGATCGCTTCGTGCTCTCGAAAGGGCACGCCGCGCCGATTCTCTATGCAGCGTGGGCCGAGGCCGGCATCATCACGCGCGACGAGACGCTCAACCTGCGCAAGTTCGACTCGGATCTCGAAGGCCACCCGACGCCGCGCCTCCCCTGGGTGGATGTTGCCACCGGCTCGCTCGGCCAGGGGCTCTGCGCCGCCGTCGGCATTGCCCTCAACGCGCGTCGCATCGGGTCCGAGTACCGAACCTACGTGCTGATGGGCGACGGCGAAACTGCCGAAGGCTCGGTGTGGGAATCCGCGCACGCGGCGCCGCACCACAAGCTCGATAACCTCGTGGCGATCACCGATGTGAACGCGCTCGGGCAGGCGGGTCCCACGCAGTGGCAGCACGATATGGAGGCGTACGCCGTCAAATGGCGCGCCTTCGACTGGCACACGATTGTCATCGATGGCCATGATATGGCGGCGATTCTGGCCGCGCTCGACGAAGCCCATCGGACCAAGGGCCGGCCAACGATGATCCTCGCCAAGACGATCAAGGGGAAAAATATTCCGTTCATCGAGGGCAAGAACGGCTGGCACGGGAAGCCGCTGAAGAAGGGCGAGGAGATGCAGCGCGCGCTCGACGAGCTCGAGAAGCAGTTCGTCCCCGAGGACGAACCAGTTGCAACGCCCGAGCTGCCCCGCAGCAGCGCGCGCAAAGATCCGTCCGGGCCCATCTCGCTCGATCCGCCGTCTTACAAGCTTGGGGACACCGTGGCGACACGCGAGGCCTACGGCGACGCGCTCGCGAAACTTGGCGCGAAGGACATTCGTGTCGTGGCGCTCGACGCCGACGTCAAGAACTCCACGTTCAGCGACAAATTCGAGCAGCGGGTCGGTGAACGCTTCTATGAGAATTACATTGCCGAGCAGGTGATGATTGGCGCGGCCATGGGGCTCGCCGCGCGAGGGGCCATTCCCTTTCCCTCCACGTTCGCCGCGTTCCTGACCCGCGCCTACGACTTCATCCGCATGGCGGCCATCAGCAACCTGAACATCAAGATGGCCGGTTCGCACGCCGGCGTATCGATCGGCGAGGACGGCCCCTCACAGATGGCACTCGAAGACCTCGCCATGATGCGCGCGCAGCCAAACATTGCCGTGCTGTACCCATGCGACGCCGTCAGCACCGAGCGCCTCATCGCGAAGATGGCGAACCACAAGGGTCCGATGTACATGCGCACGTCGCGGCCGAAGACGCCGGTGATCTACGGTCCGAACGAGACGTTCGAGGTTGGTGGCCTCAAGGTGCTGCGAGAGAGTGGCAACGACGTGGCGACCGTCATCGGCGCGGGCATCACCGTCTTCGAGGCGCTCAAGGCCCATGACGACCTGAAGGCGAAGGGCACCGCCATTCGCGTCATCGATCTCTACTCGCTCCAGCCAATCGACGCGGCGACGCTGCTGCGATGCGCGAAGGAGACGAACGGGCGGCTCATCACGGTCGAGGATCACTACGCCAGCGGCGGCATTGGCGACGCCGTCGCCTCCGCTGTTGCATCGGCCGGGTTCACGGTGAAGCGGCTGGCGGTCCGGGACATCCCCCGCAGCGGGAAGCCCGAAGAGCTGGTGGATCATTACGGCATCTCGGCACGCCATATCGTCAACGCCGTCAGAGCGTAATCAACGAACATGGACTTCCATTGCTCCGGCGGTCGCGCATTCGCGACCGCCGTTTTCATTTCAACCCTCGTCTTCATCCCACTCCATTCACAATCCGGCGCGCCGTCGGGCATCCGCGGACTCCGCGAGCCCGCATGGTCGCCAGATGGCAAGCGGCTCGCGGTGGTGTTCCTCGACCGCGTGTGGACCGTGTCAGCGGACGGACGTGACGCGCGGCCGCTGACCACCGACACGACCGCGGTTCAGCGCGACCCTGCCTGGACGAGTGATGGCACGCGCATCGCGTACGCAGTGGACGACGGCACCGGTTTCGATCTCTACGTGTCGCGCGTGAAAGGCGGCGCGCCCGAGCGCGTCACGGCCTCGACAGGGGATGAACGCGGGCCGTCGTGGACGTCCGACGGCCGTCTGGTGTTCGCGCAGCGAGACCGCGACGCCGGACAGTGGGATCTGTACCTGGTCGTGCAGTCAGCCGGTGGCGGATGGGACGCGCCGGTGAAGCTGACCGATACACCCGACAACGAATTCCAACCGCGCGTCTCACCGGACGGCACGCGGATCGCCTTTGCGTCGGATCGGGCCAATGACGATGGGGACGTGGACCTCTGGGTCATGCGCCTGCCGGCCCAAGGTGAAGCCGTCCCCGTGATCAGCCGTGTGACTCCTGCTCCGGGCGCCAGCAGCGTCGCGCCCGCATCCACGCCCGCGCGGCAACGCCCCGGACCGCTTCGCATCGTGGAAGCCCGCGGCCACGACGGCTACCCGTCGTGGTCTCCCGAGAGCAATCGACTCGCGTACTACGCGGTCCGCGAAGGGATTGGCTCGACGTGGGTCGTCAACGTCGATCCACTTCCTGCGCCAACCGCCACGAGCTCGCGCGTGCCGCGCGACCGTCCTGTACCTGCCGCGATTCTGGCGTCGCGCCACGGCGGTGCGGCTGCGTGGTCGCCAGACGGGCGGACGCTCGCGATAGGGGAAATTCCCGATCCCGAGCCGACCTATAACGGGAACCCGCACCGCGATCGCAGCGAAGCACCTCCCGTATTCGGCCTGGGCCGCGCTTACCAACTCTGGACCGTCCCGGCGCCACGTCCGATTGACGAAGGCGGCCGTACGCTCGCACCCGCGATTACCCCAACACCCGATGTGCTCACGGCCGCGTTCGATCGCGTGTGGGCCGCGCTCCAGCGGATGTACTACGCATCGGGCGATGCCGAACTTCAATGGAACGTGCTCCGCCAGAAGTACCGCCCGCAGGCACAGCAGGCCCGCACGGAGCAGGCGCTCGAAGATGTGACCGATCGGATGATTGCCGAGCAGCCACTGATCAAGCCGGCGATCGTCTCCTCCCGCGCCGTGGTGGTGTCGGGGCATCCGCTCGCGTCGGAAGCAGGACGGCTCGCCCTCGAGAAAGGCGGCAACATCGTTGACGCGATGATCGCCGTCTCGTTCGCGCTGGGCGTCGTCGAGCCTGAAGCGTCGGGGATCGGCGGGGATGGGCAAGCCGTGCTGTATCTCAAGGGCATGGCCGAACCCACGGTCATCGAATACAAGGATCAGACGCCGATTCGGGCTACGCTCGACAACCCGAAAATTTTCCGGAATGGCCGCCTGGTTGGCGACGGGGCCGCCGCGGCGAACATCCCGGGCGTGGTCGCCGGCCTGGACTACCTGTTCAAACATTACGGCAGCGGCCGAGTGAAGTGGGCGGAGCTGATCGAGCCGGCGATTCGCTACGCGGAGGAGGGCTTCACGCTGGACGTTGCGCTGCCGTCGAGCATTGCCGAGGGCAGGCAGTTCTTCGACAAGTATCCGGAAGCCTCGCGCATCTTTCTTCCCGGCGGCCAGGTGCCGAAGCCGGGCGACACGTTCGTCAACAAGGATTATGCGGCGACGCTTCGGACGATCGCGCAGGACGGCGCCGAGGCGTTCTACCGCGGATCGATCGCCCGTCGTATTGCCCAGGACATGGAAGCCAACGGCGGGATCATGACGTATGAAGATCTCGCGCAGTATCACGCGGTGGAGCGGAAGCCCGTCATGGGCCGGTATCGCGGCCATGCGCTTTATACGGGTGGTCCGCCCGTCGGGTCCGGCGTTGCGCTGCTCGAGGCGTTCCAGGTGCTCGACAACTACCAGCCAAAGCCGGGCGCGACGCCATCAGCAGACGCTGATTACTGGCACTACATGATCGAATCGTGGAAGGTGCGCGATCCCATCCGCCGCATCGCCGACCCGGCGCACTGGCCCGTTGAGTACGAGACGCACCTGCAGCCCTCGCACGCCGCGGAATTGTTCCGCAAGATCGATCCGGCCAAGCCATCGCGATTTCCCGAAAATGAAGATGAGGAGCGGAACGGCGGGCCCGGAGGCGAACGGATCGGCCGCGGCACGACCGCGTTTGTGGTGGCCGATGCGGACGGCAACATGATCGCCGTGACGCAGACGCTCAGTACGTGGGGCGGAACGTTTTACGTGTCGAAGGGACTGGGGTTCCTGTACAACAACCACCTGCGATCGAGCCGTACGCAGCGCGGCGCCTACGGCCAGATGCTGCCGCTGATGCGCTCGAACACATCCAGCGTGCCCACGCTCGTGTTTCGCGAGGAGGGCACGGCCACCGACGAGCGACACCACCTCGTGCCGCGGCTTGCCGTCGGAGTCGCGGGGAACGCGTGGATCCCTGCGTCCGCGTATTCGATCATCACGGGTGTCATCGACGGGGGTCTCCCGATGCAACGCGCGATCGAGGCGCCGCGTTTTCTCGTCGCGCGCGACCCGGCCGACCCACTGGGCAATGGCGCGAGGATCGAGATAGAAGATCGCTTCCCGCGTACCGTGCTGGACACGCTGATGGGTCGCGGCCACCGCTTTCAGAAGATCGGTCGGAAAGGTGAGGTGCGCTACGGCTACGCGTCAGGCGTGCTCGTCGATCCGGTCAACCGTCGTGTCGAAGGTGGATCGGAGCCGCGCCGATCGCATATGGCCGTCGCGCTCGAGGGCACGACTACGTCTTCGCCGCAGGAAAAGCGGGGTCGTTGATTACGTTGCGCGCCTGGAGCAGGTGGCGCCGTGAGTGCGCCACCACCAGGGCAAAGCCCATTCCGAGCTGCAGCCGTAGCCAGGGAATGACGGGCGACCTGACGCGCGCGCGCGAGAGGTCGAGACCGTTGGCTTGACGAAGGCGATCGATGAACTGCACCTGGTAAGCGCGAAATGCCGCCATCGACTCCTGGCGCGGTCGGCTCGGCGGCGGCAGGAATGCCTTCGTCGCTTTGTACTTTCGCCTGGTGGTCGGCTCCTGCGTTTGCACGATCTTCCGTCCCAGCCAGCCGTAGCGGAACGGGCCATCACCGTACAGGCCGCGCCGGATCGCTTCAGCAATTCCCTCGTCGAGATTTGGCAGGTAGAGGCGGGCCGTCGCGTTAAGGTGCTCGATGCACTGCGACACCGACCATCCGCCTGAGGGCGGATGCCAATTGAACTGATCGTTGGTCAGGGTTCCCGCAAGCGCGTCCCCCTCGTCCGCGATCCGCTCGAAGGATTCCCGAAACGTCTCGAGCTCGGGGGTCAGGGTCAGGTGCCCGGCCACGCCACGATTGTACCAGTCACCGGGCGACGAGCGGGTTGACGCCCTTCTTCCGGCTAAAGCCGGGAGCTACGGCATTCTTCCCGAATGCAGCGCAGGTGAATGCGTGGCGCGGCAACCGGAGTTGGATCTCCGTCATGACCCGGATATAACTGGGAACCAGCGATGCGGCGTTGTTTTGTCCTGCCATTCCTCGGAGCGGTCCTCGGCGCCTGGCTGGCGAGTGCCTCCACTGCACAGCCGCGCTTCGATCCATGTGACATCCTCGACGTTCGCCGCATCGTTGCCGTAGGGGACGTTCACGGCGGATATGAAGAATTCGTTCGAATCCTGCGCGTTGCCGCCGTCATTGACGAGAAGGATCGCTGGGCCGCCGGTGACACCTATCTGGTGCAAACTGGTGACGTGGTCGATCGCGGTGCGGAGTCGCGCCGGGCCATTGATCTCCTGCGCCGTCTCGAACGCGAGGCCGCGAAAGCCCGTGGACGAGTACTCCCGCTCGTCGGCAATCACGAGGTGATGCGGCTCCTCGGTGTGCTGCGCGACACCAATGCCGCCGAGATCGACGCGTTCCGCACGGCGCGGTCAGGGGACGTGCGCGACGCGGTCCGGGAGCGATGGCTCGCCTCGCAGCGAGAGGCGGCCGCGGGCTCCGGCGCACCCGAGAACGTCACCGCACTCACCGCGAAGTTCAACGCCGAGACGCCACTCGGCCTTGTCGAGATGCTCAACGCGTTTTCGCGAGAGGGCGACTATGGCAAGTGGGTGCGCGGCAACGTCGCCGCCGCGCGCATCAACGGCATCCTGTTTCTTCATGGCGGCGTCAGTTCGCGCGTGGCGCCGCTCGGGTGCACCGGGATCAACGCGGGCGTTCGGTCCGACGTGACAACAGGGCTGGAGCAGGTGCGCCAGGCGCCGCTCGAGTCGCTCTCGATGTCCGAGGACGGTCCGCTGTGGTACCGCGGCCTCGCGCGCGACGATGAGGAGACGTTTGCGCCGGAACTGGAAAAGATTCTCGGAGCGGTCGGGGCTCGCGCGATTGTCATCGGGCACACCGTGACCGAGAGCGGCCGGATCCGAGCGCGCTTCGATCGACGCGTGGTGCAGATCGACACCGGGATGTTGTCCGCCGTGTACAAAGGGGGGAGGCCGTCGGCGCTCGAAATCATCGGGGATCGGTGGACCGCTATCTACGACGACGGCCGTGAATCGCTCGTCACACCGGCGCGGCGGAGCGCTGGGACAGCGCGCGAGCCAGCGCGCTAAACAGCCCCTGCAGCAGGTCGATGTTGTCCGCGAGCAGGTCGAACAGCTCCTCGCGGCCGATGCGCAGCGCAGAGCCGCTTCGCGCCACCGTGACCTTCACGCCTGCGGGAACCGCGGCCAGTGTTTCGTACAGGCCGACGATATCGCCCTCGTCCAATGTCGCGGCGGCTTGCCCCGGAATGTCAACCGTCAGTTCGCCGCTAAGCAAGCCGTAAATCGCCGCGCTTTCCGATTCGCCGAACAGCACGTCCCCCTGGGTCAGCGGGACCTCCCGAGCGATCGCAGCCAGACGCAGGAGCTGTTCGCCGGTGGCATGCTGCAGGAACGGACTCGATTGCAGCAGGAGCACGCGCTCGATCGGCTGCAGTCCAACCGCCGCCAGTCGTTTGATCTCCGGTGGGAGCTCGCCGCGCATCACCGGCATGAGGTTTTCGCGCCCGCGACGATCGAGCAGCATCTTGAACAGGCCGTGAGTCAGTTCGATGTTGTCGGAGAGCAACGTGAGGAACTCTTCGCGCGTGAGCGACAGGGCGATTGCGACATCCGTGGCTCGCACCGTGGCCGGCATCGGCACCGCCTGGAGCATCTCCTCGAACGCGAGGGCCGACGGCGCCGGTCGGTTTTCGAGCTGGCCGTCATCGCTGGCCTCGATCGCCACTTCGCCGTCGATGAGGAACTGCAGCGTATCTGGATGCACGCCCTGCTGGTAGATCACGCGGCCGGGTTCGTGCCGCACCTGCCGACCGGTGCCCGCCACGCGGAATAGTTCGTCCACCGACACGTAGTCGAAGAGCGGAATCCGCCTGAGCCGTTCGGCGAGCTCGACCGCCGGCAGTGGTTCGAGCCAGCGCTGCCGCCGTTCGCTCGGCGCCATTCGCCGGGCGGCGAGCGCCCACGAGGCGGCTTCGAACACATACCAATCCCGCACGTCGCGGTGGGCGAGCGCGTGCTCCACGTCCTCGCCAACCTTCCAGATACCGCGTTCAGCCACGAGATGAATCGCCGCCGCCGCGATGATCTGATCCTCATCGTGAATGAGCTGTGCGAGCGTGTCCTCGGGATCGCGCCGTCGCGTGCGGAACTGGGCGTTCGCGCGCCGGATCCGCTCGTCGAGCGGCATCTCTTCGATGAGGAGCATCACCCGGCGACGCAGATCTCCGCCGAGCAGGTTGTCGAGGTACTCGGTCGCGCTGGCGCGCGCGCGCGCGTCACCGTGCTCGATCGCGAAGCGCGCCACTTCGATATCTGCGGGTGGGTAGATCAAGCCGAGGAGCCGGAAGATGCGATGACGCGAGCGCGCCTGCTTTTCGTCGAGCGCGCGCGCCAGCAGCGTGTCGCGCGGGAATCCACCCGTGACGAACAGGTTTGCATGAAGTGTCAGGGCATTTGCGTACCGGAGTGTCTCGGCGGCAACCATCGCCTCGATCGGCGCGGCGGGAATCGCCAGATCCGGCCGGTTGCGGCGAATCCGGGCCAGCGCTTCAACTGCTTTGAACCGCAGGAAGCCGTCGCGATCGCCGAGCGCCTCGACGAGGATCTTGACGGTCGTGTCCGACGGGATCAAGGCGAGGGTGGCAGGCAGGTGCCGCCGAACCCACAGGTCTTCGTCCTGGTCGCGAAGGAAATAGGCGAGTGATTCGATCGCCGCTTCACCGTAGCCAACCAGCACGCCTCTCGCGTCGGCTTTGAGCAGCCGGTTTCGCAGCAGCGAGACGAGCGCCGGCACGAAGAGCACGCTCTCGGACCCGATCCGCCCAGCGCTGCGGATGGCGGCGCGCGCCACCTCCAGGTTTGCGTCGTACATCAGCGGGACGAGCAGGTCGTGAAACTGCGGATCCGGAATGTACGCGAGCGCCTTCGCCACCTCCCGCCGGGCGGGGGCGGCGCCCTCCCGCGAGTCCTTGGCGAGTCGTTCCAACACCGCAAATGCCGTGCGCGCGTCCGCCGCGCTGCGGCTCGTGGCAAGGGCCACAGCCGCGGTGACAGCCACGCGCGGATTGGGATCGTCTACGTACGGCCGCATCAATCCCGCCGACTCCTCACCTCGAATCGCGGAAATTGCGCGAACCGCGCCGGCCCGTACATCCTCGTCTTCGTCGGTGAGCAGCCGCTCGATTGCCGGGAGCCACTTCCGCGCGACGTCAGGTCGTAGCGTCTGCAGGGACCTGAGCGTCCGCGCGCGAACCGCCGGCGACACGTGATGGAGCAACAGCGGCGTTACGAGGTGCCGCTTCTCGAGCGACTCGAGCAGTTCGATCGCGTAGATCACCCGCCGCTCGTCGGGATGCGCGAGCTCTTCCACGAGCGTTTCAATGGTCTGGAGGTCGGCTTGTGTGGTGCGGATGTCCGCCGGCGCGACCGTATGCAGCTCGATGCTGCGCCGGAAGGCGGACAGGTACTCGCGACGCGCGCGCAACGCCATGAACACCCAGACGATCATCAGGGTCAGGCTCGCGAGGCTGAGGCGCTGCCAATTGAAGTTGAGGCCCCAGGGCTTGATCAGCACGAGGATCAGCAGCGCGGCCATCGCCTTCGCAAACCGGTCCATCGTCACATCGACAAACGGCTTGGCGCGGTACTTGACGTCGGCGGGCAACGGCAGGAACAACACCTCGCGCGAGGTCTTGTCCACCGTGTAGCGAAGCGACGTGTCCAGGATGCGAGCCATCGCCGGCGCCCAGAGAGCTCCGTTGAACAACATCACGATCGCCGTCGTTCCCAGGCTGACCGGCAGGATCATCAGCGCGAAGCCGAGGCCGAGCAGCCGGTGAATACGGCTGGTCAAGCCCACCTGGATCGCAAAGCCGATGAGCGACAGGTACACGGTGACCTGGGCCAGGAACGCGGTAATGCTATCGGTCTGCCCCTGACCGAGGTTCGCCTCGGCCGCCATGTTCAGCTGTTGTTCGATGATGGCGGCGCCCATTGCGGCGCACGCGATCACGATCGCGATGATCTGCAGGTGCTTCGAATCGCGAAGCATGCGGATTGCTTCGCCGCCGCCGACCCCTTCTTCCTCCACGACCGCACCGGAGGCGCCCGCAGCCTGTTCCCTGCGGACGATCATCACGACCAGCCCCACGCAGAGCAGCATGACGGTCGCACTGACGAGCACCATATTGGCGGTACCGACCTGGGTGACGAAAATTGATGTGAGCGCCGCGCCGGTGGCTCCGCCGAGGCTGGCGCCGCCGCCAATGAAGCCGAACACGCGCTTCG
>WUUC01178942.1_pt1 | contig 11888 bp, 9 predicted proteins | sample 6278441 | NCBI WGS metagenome assembly WUUC01 (sample SAMN13675441, study PRJNA597444) | soil metagenome | isolation source: soil | place: USA: Washington | collected 2017-10 | reverse complement strand
AGCCAACTCTCGCGGTTCGACCGGGCAAGCCCCACGACGACGGGAAAGGTCCAGGGCGTCGTGCTGCGAGCCTGCTCCAGGCCCTTCCTCTTTTCCTCTTTCCGGTCCGAGTCGCGGATCAGCACCACTGCATCGGGCCGTCGGCTCGAATTCTCCAGGAGAAGGAGAGCCAGGCGAGCGGCACGGGCATCGAGAGCGCCCGGTTCTCCGGCGAAGTGACCGTGAGCCTTCAAGCCGCGTCGGGTAGCCTGGGTACGGATCTCATGCCATTCGAGATGACTGTCGCCTTCCTCCAGACCTTGCCAGCGGCGGTGGCGGTCCAGGCTCTCCGGTTCGAGCCAGTCCACCTCGTGGCAGAGAATCCGGTCGGCGAGACCGGCGGCGACCCGCAGGTCTGCGGCGGACTCGCAGACGATGGCGAGGACGTAGGCGGAGGTCATTCGGTGGAGGACTGTGTCTTGCTGGGCTCGGCGACCCAGCTTTCCCCGACCGTGCTCCAGAACTCGCCGGGGGCCATCATGTCCTTCCAGCGCTCGTACTCCGGATGCTCCGCGAGGGACTTGACGGCCGCATAGCCGTCCTCGTCAAGGGAGGTGAGGAGGATCTCCTCCGGTTTCAGGAAATCCAGCAGGTAGGGGGAATGGCTAGTAGCGATGATCTGGAGGCATGAATTCTGCTTTTGGAGACGGCGAAGCTGCCGCATCAGGTCTCCTAGTGCTTTGGGGTGGAGGCCCCGCTCGAGGTCGTCGATGAGGATGAGCTTGGGAGCCCTAGGAGCAGACAGAGCGGTTAGCAGCCCAAGGGTCAGCAAAGTGCCCTCGCTAATTGCGTGAGCCGGGATGCCGTCGCCTTCCCGTGTGTCAAAGAGCAATTCGAAACCGACAGTCCCGTCCTCAAGGGTAGCTCTGCCGACCCGGAGATTAAGGACTGTAGGGATCACTTCCCTCAACTGTTCTACGATCCGCCGAAAGCGATCCGACTCCTCTAGGAGAAGGCTGGCACAAATAGCGGAAAGCCCCTCTCCGTCTCCAGGCAAATTCAGGGAAACCGTCTTGGGATAGGAGGGCGCCGCGAGCTTTTTGGCATCCAGCTTCAAGATACGGTCAAAGTCTGGGCTCAGGACTACGCCGTTGTGTCCACCAGCCGCAGCACTAGAAATGCTTATCTCAAAGGCAGCCTTTCCCGAGGAGCCGGTGAAAGAAATCTCGCTTGAGTCAGGGAGCGCCGGGCTATAGCTGCGTACGGCAAGGGAAAGAAGGAAAGGCAAGCGTGAATACCGGAGTTCTTCCATCTGCTCTAGAAACGTCAGAGCCTGAAGGATCGAGCTCTTCCCCGAAGCATTCGGCCCGACGATGACCGTCAGCGGCTGAAGTCGCAGATCGACGTGCCGAAGCAGCTTGAAGTTCCGGATTGACAGGGTCTCGATCATGGTTCCGCCTGTCTCTACTCTACACCAGGGCCGTCACCTCACCGGCTGGGGGTGACTCCCCAGCCTCTGCGAATGGCTCCCCAACGTCCGCGCGTGGCTCCCCAGCGTCTGCAAGTGGCTCGCGGATCTTGGGCACTGGCTCGCGAAGCCTGGGGAGTGACTCCCGAGCCTTGGGCATTGGCTCCCCAAGCTCGGGGAGTGACTCCCAGACCATGGGGACCGGCTCTCGAAGGTTGGGGACTGACTCCCAGACTGTGGGGACTGGCTCCCGGACCTTGGAGACTGTCTCGCGATCTTTGGGGAGAGCCTCGCGAACCCTGGGGAATACCTCGCGACCTTTGGGGAGTGCCTCCCCACACTTGGGGAGAGCCTCACGATCTTTGGGGACCGGCTCCCGAGGCTGGGGGACTGCCTCCCTAACCTTGGGGACCGGCTCCCGACGATTGGGGACTGCCTCACGACCTTTGGGGACCGGCTCCCGACGATTGGGGAGAGCCTCACGACCTTTGGGGACCGGCTCCCGAAGCTTGGGGACTGCCTCCCTAACCTTGGGCGTGGCTCCCGACGCTTGGGGAGCGACTCCCGAACCTTGGGGAATGACTCCGGAACCTTGGGGAATGACTCCGGAACCTTGGGGAATCAGGATTGCCACGGTCACCGGGTCACATCAACGCGGATCACCTATCCCATCGCGGGTGCAGGATACCAGAGTCGGCCCGGGGGGACCGTACAGCACGCAGGGCCGTCCGCGCCGGGCTTGCCCTATAATGATCCCCCCGCTCCGAGTCCCTGCCATCTCGCCGGTGCCTCGGTCGGGTCGAGCTGACGCCATGCCCCAGTCTACCAAGAGCTTGCCGCTGCCTGTTCAGTCCCCGGCGGACGTGCGGTTTGGCGACGTCCTGTCCTGCCTTTCCGCGCATGGGCGGCTCCTCGATACGGACCTCCTGCGCCGGGTCTACGACTTCTCGGCGCGGATGCACAAGGATCAGGTGCGCCGCTCGGGCGAGCCGTACCTGATCCACCCGCTGAACGTGGCGTTCCTCCTGGCGGACCTGAACTTCGACCAGACGTGCGTCGCCGTGGGGCTGCTGCACGACGTGCTGGAGGACACCTTGACGACGCGCGACGTGCTCCAGGCCGAGTTCGGCGGCGAGATCACGGAGCTGGTCGACGGCGTCACCAAGATCGGCCGCCACGAGTACGTGCGCCGCGACGAGGCGCAGGCCGAGACCTTCCGCAAGATGATCCTGGCCTCGGCCAAGGACATCCGGGTGATCCTGGTGAAGCTCGCCGACCGGCTGCACAACATGCAGACCCTGCAGCACCTGTCGCCGGAGTCGCGGCGCCGCATCTCGCGCGAGACGCTGGAGATCTACGCGCCGATCGCCCATCGCCTCGGAATGGCGCGGGTCAAGGGGGATCTCGAAGACCTCGCCTTCTACCACCTCTGGCCGCACCAGTTCGCCGAATTGCACACGAAGATCACCGAGAAGGTGACGGTGGGCCAGGAGGCCACGGAGCGCATCCGCCAGCGGCTGACGGCGAGCTTGGAGACGGCGGGCATCGACGCCGAGATCAGCTTCCGGGTGAAGCGCTACTACTCGATCTACGAGAAGCTCCGGCGTCAGGGGATCGACATCTCGCAGCTCTACGACTACCTGGCCTTCCGCATCGTCACCGCGAGCCCGAAGGACACCTATGCCGCCCTGGGGGTGGTGCACCAGGGCTGGCGCCCGATCCCGGGGAGGTTCAAGGACTACATCGCGATGCCCAAGCCGAACCTCTACCAGTCGCTCCACACGACGGTGGTGGCGGAGAAGGGGCAGCCGTTCGAGGTGCAGATCCGCACCCGCGAGATGGACCTGGTGGCGGAGGAGGGCATCGCGGCCCACTGGCGCTACAAGGAAGGCAAGGTCGAGCCGCGGCAGCCGAGCGATCCCAACATCCTCTGGCTGCGCCAGCTCTTGGAGTGGCAGCAGGAGGTGCAGGACCCGCGCACGTTCCTGACCACGCTGAAGGTCGACCTCTACCCGGACGAGGTGTACGTGTTCACCCCCAAGGGGCAGGTCTTCTCCTTCCCGCGCGGGGCGACGCCGCTCGACTTCGCCTACCGGGTGCACACCGACCTCGGCCATCACTGCGCCGGGGCGCGGGTCAACGGCAAGCTGGTGCCGCTGCGCACGGGCCTCTCGAACGGCGACATGGTCGAGATCCTGACCAATCCGGCGAGGAACCCGAGCCGCGACTGGCTGAACTTCGTCACCACGTCGCGCGCCAAGAGCAAGATCCGGCAGTGGATCAACACGCAGCAAAAGCAGCGCGCCACCGAGATCGGCCGCCGCCTCTTCGAGAAGGAGCTCAAGAAGTACGGCCTCTCCTTGAAGAAGACCGTCGACAGCCGGGAGCTCTCAGAGTACCTGCAGACCGAAGGCCTGGCGAAGATCGACGACGTCTACTCGCGGATCGGCTTCGGCAAGAGCGAGCCGCGGGCGGTGCTGTCGCGCGTGGTGGGGGACGAGCGGCTGGCCGAGCCGGCCAAGGAGCCGGGGCGCCTGCAGCAGGCGGTCGCCAAGGTGAGCAGCATCCTGCCGTTCGGGGGGGCGACCGGCCCGATCATGGTCAAGGGGCACGGCGACCTGCTCGCCTATCTCGCCAAGTGCTGCAACCCGCTGCCGGGCGAGGACATCGTCGGCTACGTGACGCGCGGGCGCGGCGTCTCCGTCCATTCGCAGGACTGCCCCAACGTCAAGAACCTGCTCTACAACCCGGAGCGGGAGATCGAGGTCCAGTGGGACCGCCAGAAGGACGACGTCTACCAGGTCTCGCTGATGATCGAGACCGAGGACCGCCAGGGCATGCTCGCCCGGCTGACCGAGACGATCACCAAGGCGGGCAGCAACATCACCCAGATCGAAGCCCTGACCCACGAGACCGGCCGCGCCTCGATCGGCGTCGTCTGCCAACTGCGCAACAGGAAGCACCTGGACAAGCTGATCCAGGAGGTGAGGGGCATCTCAGGCGTGCTCAAGGTGGACCGCCGGATGAGCGCCGCCGCCGCCGACACCGGCAAGCGGCTCGAAGCGCTTTCGTAACGCCATATTCCAAGGCTACGCACCTTCTCCCTCGTGAGAGGTGAAGTGCGGGAGCCTTGGAACGGTGGAAGGGAACCGGAGGCGGGAGGTAGAGGGGGGCGCCGGGGCTTAGCCCTTGGCCGACTCGCCCTCTTCGGGCTTCCACTTGCGCACCGGCGCCTTGGTGATCTTGTCGCTGCGCAGGCAGCGCGTGCAGACCATCACGTGGCGCACGTGGCCGTCAAAGATCGCCCGGACCCCTTGCAGGTTGGGCTGCCAGGTGCGGGGGGTCACGTTGTGGGCGTGGCTGACATTGTTGCCGTACACCGTCTTCTTGCCGCAGATCTCACATTGCTTGGCCATGGATGGTCTCCTTGCTACCCCGAAGGGCAGGAAAGAGTACCAGAGTCGCGGGGCGCCCACAACCCCGCTTCAGCGCGCCGTCTGGGCAATCGCTGGGCACCCGCCGGTTAAGTCCCCAATCCCATTGACAATTTTTCTTGCGATCCTCTTGCAGCGGTCTGAGGTTTGCTGTAGAGTTGCGGAACTGGTCCATATAGCCATAGACGCATTAGCACCTTGACACCGGTGTTTTTTCTTGGTAGCTTCCAGTGAAGCTTTAACTAAGTACCGGTAAGTAGCCTTGAACGTTGGGCTTTTAGGGAGCTTGACTGCCGTGCAGCTCTTGTCTCGTGCCAAGAAGGGCGTCGTGGGTCTCGACATCGGCAGCTCGGCCGTGAAGTTGATCGAGCTGCGCGAGCGCAAGGGTGAGTATCACCTGCAGCGGTTGGGCGTCGAGCCACTCTCGCCGGAAGCCATCGTAGACGGATCGATCATGGACTCGTCCCTGGTGGTGGATGCGATCCACCGTCTGAACGATCAGACCAAGGTCAAGAACACGGGCTACGCCACGTCGCTCTCCGGCCATTCGGTGATCATCAAGAAGATCCAGCTTCCGGCGATGCCTCAGGACGAGCTGGCGGACTCCATCCAGTGGGAGGCCGAGCAGTACATCCCGTTCGACATCACCGACGTGCGGCTGGACTACGTGGTCTTGTCGGAAGGCGAGCCGGGCCGGGACAACATGGAGGTCCTGCTGGTCGCGGTCAAGCGCGACAAGGTCGCTGACTACGTGTCGGTGATCAACCAGACGGGCAAGACCGCGGCGGTGGTCGACGTGGACGCCTTCGCGGTGCAGAACGCCTACGAGGTGAACTACGACCTGGACCCGCGGAAGGTCGTGGCGCTGGTCAACATGGGGGCCGGGGTGACCAACATCAACATCCTGGCCCGCGGCACGACGGTCTTCTGGCGCGACATCAGCTTCGGCGGCAACCAGTTCACCGAGGCGCTGCAGCGCGAGTTCAACCTCTCGTTCGCGCAGGCGGAGAGCCTGAAGCACGGCGAGGCGGTGGACCGCTACAGCGCGGCGGACGCGCGGCCGGTGTTGGACGCGGTGTCGGCTGAGATGGCTTCAGAGATCAGAAAGACTTTCGATTTCTTCTCGGCCACCTCTTCCGAGGGGCCGGTCGACGAGCTGGTGCTCTCGGGCGGCTGCGCCCTGACCCCCAACCTGCAGCAGGTGCTGCGGGAGCGGTTCGAGGTGCCCACGGAGCTGATGAACCCGCTGCGGAGAATTCATTTCAAAGAGAGCGACTTCGATGGCGACTGGCTGCGTTCGATCGCTCCCATGATGGCTGTCGCGGTGGGGCTCGGCATCCGCAAGGCGGGGGATTAGGGCGATGATCAAGATCAACCTGCTCTCTGAAGGCAAGCGCCCGGCCGCGGTGCGCAAGACGAAAGCCTCGGCGGTCAAGCTCGATGGGCAGGACGTCGGCCTCTGGATGATCCTCGCCGGCGCGGTTCTCGGCGCGATCGCGCTCGCCGTCGTCTGGTGGATGCTCGACCGCGACCTCAAGGCCAGGGTGCTGGAGGTGGAGGCGGCGCAGCGCGAGGTCGAGGCCCTGGCCAACGTGATCAAAGAGGTCGAGGACTACAAGGCGAAGAAGACCGAGCTGGAGAGAAAGATCGGGATCATCAACGATCTGAAGCTCAACCAGCGCGGCCCGGTGCGGGTGATGGATCACATTTCGCGCGCCCTGCCCGAGCTGCTGTGGATGGACCGGCTGAAGATGAACGCGACCAAGATCGAGGTCGAGGGCCGGGCCTTCAACACCAACGCGGTCGCCAACTTCATCGAGAACCTCGACAAGGTGCCCGAGTTCGAAGAGCCGACCCTCCAGGACACGCAGGAGCAGCCGGGCGGCGTCTACAAATTCACCATCAATTTCACTTACTCCTTCACTCCGCGGGCCCCGGAAGCCGGAACCGCGGCGTCCACTCCCGAGGCGGGGGGGGCGGCGGAAACAGCACCCGCGGCGACGGCGCCGACTTCCGGGTAGGGGGGATGACCTGTGGCGCTCAAGACCGGACTTGAAGGAAAACCCTGGTACGTCGGCCTGGCCGTCGGGCTGGTCGTCGGGGGTATCGTGTACGCGCTCGGCTCCTGGCGCGCCCTGCAGCCCAAGCGCAACGAGATCGCCGGGCAGGAGGCCCGCCTGGCGGAGCTGCAGACCAAGCTCCAGGAGGGCCGGGCCGCCAAGCAGGAGCTGCCGAAGTTCCGCGAGGAGGTGCGTCAGTTGGAGCTCGAGCTGGACAAGCTCCTGCGCATCCTGCCGGCGCGGCGCAACACGCCCGACCTGCTGCGGCGCATCCGCTCGCTGGCCGAGCAGGGCGACTTCACGCTGAAGCGTTTCACTCCCGGCGTGCTCTCCGACAAGGAGTTCTTCAGCGAGTGGCCGATCGCGGTCAACCTCGAGGGGACGTACCACAACCTCGCGTTGTTCTTCGACCGCATCAGCCGTTTCTCGCGGATCATCAACATCGAGGACCTGACCATCACCGCCTTGACGACCCCGGGCCGGGGACAGCACACGATCGCGGCGACCTTCAACGCCAAGACGTTCGTCTACAAGGAGCCGGAACCGGAGCTGCCGCCCGAGGAGGCCGCAGGGGCCGCCAAGGGTCCGGCCTCGCGTGTCCGCGCCGGCGGCGGCGATGGGGGAGGAGAGTAATGCGCCGTTTGAGACCCCCCCGCCTGATCGCGCTGCCGCTGCTCGCCCTTCTCGCCCTGATGGCGGCGCCGCAGCAGGCCCAGCAGCAGCCGTCCGCGGCGCCGCCGACCGAGGGGACCGGAGCGGAGGGGACCCTGGCGCCGGCGCCCGACACGAGCGACATCGACCAGATCCTGGAAGGTGAGGAGGAGGTCTTCTCGGGCAGCGGTTTCTCGTACGACCCGGGCAACCGCCGCGATCCCTTCAAGTCGCTGCTGGTGGCTCCGGACCGCCCCGAGTTTCGCGGCCCGCGGCCCGAAGGGGTCCCGGGGCTGCTCATCGACGAGATCGACCTGACCGGGATCTTCCGGACGAGCCGGGGGTTCACGGCTCAGGTGGTGGCTTCGAATCAGAAGAAGAGTTATTTGCTGAAAGAGGGAGATCAGCTCTACGACGGCGACGTGGTGAGCATCAATCGCAACGAGATCGTCTTCAAGCAGATTGTGCAAGATCCAACCGCGTTGAAGCCGTTTCGCGAGGTTGTCAAGAGTCTGAATCCCTCATAACGGGGTTATGTCTTTACGTCCCGTAAGGGAGGCGAGTGCCATGGGAGTTGTGGTCAATCGAAGGCAGAGAGCCGGGTGGCGGCGACCGGTCGTCCTGGGGACGATCCTGGCGGTAGCGGTCGCGGTCGGCTGCACGTCGTCCAAGCCGGCCCGGGTCGTGGAGGCAGCGCCCGCACCGAGACCCGCGGAAGCTCCCGCGGTGGAGGCCAGGAGCACCTCGCAGGCCACTGAGATCCGGTCGATGGATCTGCGGGAAGGGGCTCCTGAGGTCTTCGTCGACCTGGAGGCCAGCGCGCCTCTGGTGTGGACCAGTTTCCGCAACGCCGACGGCAAGGTGGTGGTCGAGCTGCCCAACACCGAGCCGACGTCCGGCCTCGCGGACCTCGCCCCCAGCGAGGGGTTGGTCTCCGCGCTTCAGGTCGAGAGGAACGACGAGGGGAGCCGTCCGCTGACCCGCCTGGTCATCACGACCCGGCAGGAGGTCGAGCATTCGGTCACCGCGGACGGCTTGAAGCTGCGCGTGCAGCTGCTGCCGCTCGAGGAGCAGGCCAAGGCCAAGCTCGACTTCGAGCCGGTCGACGAGGCTCCCGAGCCCGCGGCGGAGCAGGAGACGGCAGAGGCCGCTCCCGCCCCCTCCGCCCTCTCCGGCACGGCTCCGGCGCAGCCCGCGAGCCTCGGCACCCCGGACCAGCCCGCCGTGGCTCCGGCCCCCTCCGGGGTGGCGGCCACCCGTCTGGAGGCGATCGAGGTGCTCGCCTCGGATGGCGGCGCGGTGATCCGCATCGCCGGCGACGGCGAGTTCCCCTACGCGACCTTCGCCCTGGAGGAGCCCGCCCGCTTCGTGCTCGACCTGGACGGCGTGATCAACCGCAGCGCGCGCTCCACCGTCTCCGTCGACGGCAGCGTCGTCGAGCGGGTCCGGGTAGCTCAGTTCAAGCCCTTCCCGAAGCCCGTCTCCCGGGTCGTCTTCGACCTGCGCCAGGAATCGATGCCGGTCATCGAGCGCACCGCCGATGCTCTGGTGATCTCCTTCCCGGCCTCCAGGTCGGCCGCGGCCTACCCGGCCCCGGTCCGCGCCGCGGCCGCGCCGGCCCCCTCCACCCCGGTGCGGACGGCGGCTCCGGTTCCGGCCGCGGGGCAGCCCTCCGACCTGGCGCTCGCCCAGCGGCCCGCTCCGGCGGCCGCCAGGAGCTCGGCCATCGAGAGCGAAGACGCGCCGGACCTGCCGGCGCCCGCCCCGACACAGAGGTCCCCGATGGCCAATCCGATGGCCAGGCCCACTCCGGCCGCAGCCGCCGTGCAGCAGCCGGGCGCGCCGTCGTCGGTCCAGATCGAGCCCTCCGGCATCGCCTACTCGACCCAGAGCTTCGAGGCCCAGGGGGTCGGCGACAATCAGAAGGCCTATGTCGGCGAGCTGATCGACCTCAAGGTCACCAACGCCGACGTCACCGACGTTCTGCGCAGCTTCGCCCAGATCAGCGGCCTGAACGTCATCGTCCAGCCGGGCGTCACCGGCGTGGTCACGGCGGAGCTGGAGAACGTCCCCTGGGACCAGGCTCTGGAGCAGGTGCTCAAGATCAACAACCTGGACTTCGAGCTCGACGGCAACGTCATGCGCATCGCGCCGACCTCGGTCCTGCGCCAGGAGGCCCAGGAGCGCCAGCAGCTCCAGGCGGCCAAGGCTCTCGCCATCCCCCTTCGCACCGTCTATCAGCGCCTGAGCTACGCCGACGCCAGCCAGGTCGCGGTCCTGCTGCGCACCGGGCAGTCCGGCCTCCTCTCGCAGCGCGGCAGCGTGGTGGTCGACCGGCGTACCAACGCCCTCATCATCAAGGAGCTGCCGGCTTACATCGACGCGGTCCTCTCGGTCATCGACCTGCTCGATTCGCCGGAGCCGCAGGTGATGATCGAGGCGCGGATCATCGAGACCACCAAGCGGTTCAGCCGTGAGTTCGGCATCGACTGGGGCTTCGAGGGCATCTCTTCGGCCGCCAACGGCAACACGAGCGGCCTGCTTTTCCCCAACAACGGCGAGGTCGACGGTGGCGTCAACCTTGGCGGCCAAGGCAACAACGGCGTCTTGAACCTGCGGCTGGGCAACGTGCTCAACACCTTCCAGTTGGACGTCGCCCTGCGGGCGGCGGAGGCCGAGGGCCTGATCACCATCCTCTCCGCTCCCAAGGTCGCGACCTTGAACAACGAGCGGGCCGAGATCCAGAGCGGTTTGCAGATCCCGGTCCAGACCATCACCAACAACACCATCACCGTGCAGTTCATCAACGCCACCCTGCGGCTCGAGGTCACCCCTCAGGTCACCGCCGAGGGGACCATCCTGATGGACATCGACATCTCCAAGCGCGAGCCGCAGCTCGCCTTCCTGCTGCAGGGAGCCGCCAACGCCCCGATCTCGACCAAGGACGCGAAGACCCGCCTGATCGTCCGCGATGGCGGCACCGCCGTCATCGGCGGCATCTACAAGGTCACCGCCGATCAGGGAGAGAACCGCGTGCCGGGCCTGGCGAACATCCCGATCATCGGCCATCTGTTCAAGAACAAGAATCGGCGTGAAGAGAATGAAGAGCTCCTGATCTTCATCACGCCCAGAGTCGTCAAGCTCTAATCTGGTGCGGAGCGCTCTCATGAAATCTAAGATCATTCTCTTGCTGCTGCTCACTCTCGGGATGGCCTTCGCCGGCTGCCGCGAGCGGACCGACCGGAGTGAAGGCTCGGTCATCCTGTCCATCAGTGACTTCGACGGCCTGCCGGTCGTGGTTTCGGCGTCCGACACGCCGCCGATCCTCGTCGGGCAGATCGACATCCGGAACATCCCCAAGGAACAAAACGGGGCCACCAGCGACCTTCAGTCGGTGGAGCTGCGCTCCTACGAGGTGCGCTACACCCGCCGTGACACCGGCACCCGCGTGCCGCCGCCGACGGTTCAGGGGGTCTTCGGGATCGTTCCGATCAATGGCTCCACGACGATCGAGAACCTTCCGGTCCTGTTCACCGACCAGGTCTTGAACCCGCCGATCTCCGACCTGCGGACGACCGGCGTCGACGCGGAAACGGGGAGCGCCGTGGTGGTCCTCAACGTTTCGATCCGCTTCTTCGGCCGTACCCTGGCGGGCGACGACGTCGCCACCCAGCCGGCCACTTTCACCATGGAAGTCCGGCCGTAAGGCCCCCGGGAGCACTGGTATGCAATCGCTGAGGCCCATTTCTCGTCTGCTGTTCGCTTTCGGATTCGCCCTTGTGGTGGGCTGCCAGTCCGACTCGCCGACCGAGCCGGGCATTCCGCCGGCCACGTCCAAGCCGCCGACGCCCGTCACGACCTTCAACGTCACCGTGACGGCCAACCCCTCCGACCTGAGCGCGGGCGCCGCGACGTCGTCCTCCACCATCACCGTGCAGGTGCGCCGCAGCGACAACGGGGCCGCGCCGCCGGACGGCAGCGAGGTGACGCTCAACACCACCCTGGGCGGCTTCAACGCCCCGCTCGGCCCGCGGTCCATTCAGGTGCAGCTCGTGGGCGGCCGGGCGCAGGCCGTGCTCTTCTCCGGGCCCGAGTCGGGAACCGCCACGGTGCAGGCTCTGTTCAGCGGCAGCAGCGGGGTCGCCAACGTGCGGATCAACGTGGCGGCCACCTTCTTCGTCGAGTCGGTGCAGCCCGGCACGGGCAACCCGCAGGGCGGTGAGGAGGTCGTCATCAACGGCGGCGGCTTCGACGAGCCGGTACGCGTCACCTTCAACGGCGCGGCGGCGACCGTCC
>WUUC01057555.1_pt1 | contig 11888 bp, 7 predicted proteins | sample 6278441 | NCBI WGS metagenome assembly WUUC01 (sample SAMN13675441, study PRJNA597444) | soil metagenome | isolation source: soil | place: USA: Washington | collected 2017-10 | reverse complement strand
TGATCAACAGCAACCTTCGGATCGATCGCGGCCGTTTCCGCAAGGAACTGCTTCGCGCTCGAGGGCTCACGGTGGGGCGGCTGGACAGCCGGTACACCGGCACCGATCGTGACGCGGCCGGCGCCACCAACGAATTCGATCCCGCCATGGAAGCGTGGAACGGACCGTTCGCAGCCGTCATCAACGACTACTTTCGTGACGAGCTGAAGTGGGAAACCGACACGAAATACAACATCTGGGGCGACGTGCAGCCGTGGAAGCGCGATCAGCGCGTCAACACGGGCGAGATGCTGCGCTCGGCGATGACGCAGAATCCCTACCTCCGCGTGCTCGTGCTCGCCGCGTATTACGACGGCGCAACCGACTACTTCTCCGCGCAGCACGTGATGTCGCATCTCGACCCGAGCGGCGCGATCAAGGATCGCATCTCGTTCGCGTTTTACGAGAGCGGTCACATGATGTACGTGCGCAGGTCGGACCTCGCGAAAGCCAAGCAGGACATCGCACAATTCGTCCAGCAGGCGTTGCGTAACAGCCCGCCCGCGCGCACCACCACCGCTCAATAAGTGCTGCGCGTCCTCTTGTGCCTGGTTGCCACGGTTGCCGCCTGCGCCGCAGCCGTGGCGCAACCTGCGGCGAACCGCGTCCAGGAAGGCGCGCCGGCTCCGGCCTCGGTGCGTTTCGACGCCACTCTCGCCGCGGCGCGAGAGATGCCGCGGCTGCACAGCCTGCTCGTCAACTGGCGCGGCACGCTTCTCCTGGAGTACTACTTCAATGGCGCGCGCGCCTCGCGGCCGGCCAACGTCAAGTCGGTTTCCAAGAGCATCATCTCAGCGCTCGTGGGTATCGCGATCGATCGTGGGTTGATCAGGGGCGTGCGTGAGCCAATCGCGGAATACTTCCCGGGCATGCTCAATGGCGACGCGAATGCGGCGAAACGCCGGATCACGATAGAGGATCTGCTCACCATGCGTTCGGGCCTGGAATCCACGAGCGGACGCAATTACGGCGCGTGGGTGCGGAGTCCCCACTGGGTGCGGTTCGTGCTCAGCCGTCCGCTCGAAGCGACGCCTGGTGAGACGATCGAATACAGCACGGGGAACACGCATTTGCTCTCGGCGATTCTCACGCGCGCGACGCGCGTGAGCACGTGGCAATTCGCGCAGGACGCGCTCGCGCAGCCGCTCGGCGTGTCGCTGCCGCGCTGGACACGCGATCCGCAAGGAGTTTATTTCGGCGGCAACGAGATGCTGATGACGCCGCGCGACATGATCGCGTTCGGCGAGTTGTACCTCAATCGCGGACGCGCAAAAGGGCGGCAAATTGTCCCCGGGGCGTGGGTTCACACGTCTTTCGTCCCGCGCGGACGTTCGTACTGGAGCGATCAGCAGTACGGCTACGGCTGGTGGATACGCGAGCTGGCCGGTCGTCGCGCGTACTTCGCGTGGGGCTTCGGCGGCCAATACATTTTTGTCATCCCCGACCTCCACCTGGTGGTTGCAACAACCTCCTCGACTGCGGTCGGTGAAGAGCGCCGCAGCCACCGCCGAGGCGTACTCGACCTGGTCGAGGATCTCGTCCTCCCTGCGGTCGCCGACGCGGAAGCCTGTTGCATCGGCAGCAACAACGTCAGAACAAACTAAGAAACCCAGCAGGCACGGCGCTCCTATACTCCTCGGGCGCGGGCGTCACCTCCCCCGCCGCGCGCGCGGAGGACACATACCATGCGAAGAGTCGTCGTCCTGGCAGCGGTGATCGCGACAGTGGCTATCAACGCGCCGGGCGTTAGTGCACAGCGACGCGTATTCACCACCGGCACACCGGCCGAACTTGCCACTGCCCGCGCGCGGGGCCTTGCGCACCTGCAGGCGCGGATTCACGAGTGGGGCATCGAGTCTCCCGACAGCCTGGTGGTTACTCGTGCCACCGTCGACGAGTTGTCGCGCGCGCACACGCGCGTTCAGCAGCACTTCCGCGGCATTCCGGTCTTCGGCGGCGAAGCCATCGTCCACTTGCGTGACGACGGCGAGGTCGAGACGGTAACCGATGCGCTGGTCCCGTCGGTGAACGTGAACCCGCGGCCGCGCCTGGCAGCCGGCGCCGCGATTGGACGCGCCGTGGCAAACCATGGGTGCGCCGAGTGCCTCACCGCGGACCCTGTCGCGAACCTGATCGTGCTCCGCCATGAGGGCATCGATCGCCTTGTCTATCGCGTCGAGCTGCGGCGCGAAGACGGCACGGCGCAGACATCGCTCCCCGTCATGTTCGTTGATGCGAATACCGGCGACATCGTGTGGGAGTACGACAACCTCCAGACCGGCACCGGCAATTCGCTGTACAGCGGGACGGTCACGGTCGGAACGTCGCGCAACGCGAACGGCGCGTATTACATGGAGAACCTGTCAGCGCGCACCGGCACGTTCGATTTCCGCAACGGCACGTCATCAGTCTTCCGCTTTTCCGATATCGACGATGTGTGGAACACGGCGGCGCAGCGCGCGGCAGTGGACGCACAGTTCGGCGCGGAGCGGTTCCTCGGTTACCTCCGCACCGTGCACGGGCGTAACGGCATCGATGGCGGCGGCGGCCCGAGTGGCTACACCGCGAACGACGGCGTGACGCGGCTGCTCTCCTCGCGCGTGCACTACTCGAGCAACTACAACAACGCGTTCTGGAACGGCCAGTTCATGACCTACGGCGACGGCGACGGCGTCAACTTCTCGCCTCTCGTCACGCTCGATATCGCCGGCCACGAAATGATGCACGGTGTCACCCAGTTCACCAGTGGGCTCGTGTACAGCGGCGAATCCGGCGCGCTCAACGAGTCCTGGTCGGACGTGTTTGGCGCGATGAACGAGCGCCAGGTGCGCGGCGAGAGCGCGCTGACATGGCTCATCGGCGAGGAGGCCTACACACCGGGCGTTGCCGGCGACGCGCTGCGCTCCATGAGCAACCCGCACGCCGCGTCGAACTCCGGCTTCACCGCCGACGACGATCCCGATCACTACTCCGAACGTTACACCGGCACCGGCGACAACGGCGGAGTGCACATCAACTCGGGAATCGCGAACAAGGCATTTCACCTGCTGGCCGTCGGCGGCACGCACCATCGCGGCGGGTCGATGACGGGTATCGGCGCGGATCAGGCTGCGCGCATCTGGTTCGTCGCGATGACTACCTATATGACGTCGAGCACGAACTTCGCCGCTGCGCGAACGGCCACCTTGAACGCGGCGACCGCGCTGTACGGCGCCGGCAGCGCGCCGCACACCGCGGTGAGCTCGGCCTGGTGCCTTGTCGGTGTCGGCTCGTGCGGGACGCCGACACCACCCCCTTCAGGCGGCAGCATCATCGTGAACGGCGGATTCGAGGGAACCCAGTCACCGTGGGTGCGGAGCGGGAGCGGCGCGCTTTATACCGCGAACGGCAGCAGTCCTCATGGCGGCACCGGCTACATCTATTTCGGCACGACGAACAGCGTCAGCGGCCAGACGTATCAGCAGGTGACGATCCCGAGCGGCGCGTCGAGTGCGCAGCTCACGTTCTGGCTCAATGTCACCTCGTCCGAGACCACGACGACGGTGCAATACGATCGGTTGTTCGTGGAGGTAAGGAATACCAGCGGCACGCTGTTGCAGACGCTGGCAACCTTCAGCAACCTGAACCGCGGTACGGTGGGCACATACGTGCAACGAGGCTCGTACAACTTGCTGGGATATCAAGGCCAGACGGTCCGGCTGCAGTTCCGCGGGACCACGGACTCCGTCTTGCCCACGACCTTCAGAGTGGACGACGTCGCCATCCAGTAGCGCGACGACCCGTAGAGCGACGACTTCAGTCGTCGCGATCCTTGACCCGGTAGGGGCCGACCTTCGAGGTCGGCCCGACATTAGGGGCCGACCTTCGAGGTCGGCCCATTCCCGTCACCGCCGCGACGCGACGTATCCCGCCAGCGCGGCCAGGCCGCCTGCGAGGATAACCGCGCGCGCGACCCGAAACAGGCTGATCACCCACGCGATTCCCATCCCGAGCGCGGCCCACTTGAACCACCAGTCGCCGCTGTAGGTCATCCAGTTGATGATGAACAGCAAGAGCAGGATGAGCGGCGCCTTGAACAGGAATCCAACAGCGTGGACAGTCTTTCGCACGGCATTCTCCTCGCCAGATATTACGGGCGGCAGCGCCGGAAGTTGCGGAGCATTCGTCAGCCGCATCGCCCCTTGGTGTCATCCGAAGTTCACCGCCGTCGTGTTTCCGCCGCTGACCAGAACTCCTACGCTTTCATCAGGTTGCGGCACGTAAGCGCCTGACACGAGCGCGGCCAGCGGCACAGCCGCGCCGGGTTCCGCGACCACCCGCAGCCGGTCCCACAATGACTGCTGCGCCTGCCGGATCGCCTCGTCGGACACCAGGACGGCGCGATCGACGTACCGTTGCGCGATCGGAAACATCAGGGCGCCAACCTGACGCGGCGCAAGTGAATCGGCTGCAATGCTCCCGGTTGGTGCATCCACCGGCCTCCCTGCTTCGAGCGCGCGCGCAAGGGTTGGCGCTCCCTCGGGTTCAACCGCCACGACGCGCACCTGTCCGGCGTAAAACGCAGCAATGCCGCCGAGCAATCCACCACCGCCGACCGCGACAAGCAGCGTGTCAATCGGCGCAGCTTGCTCCGACAGTTCGAGCGCGACCGAGCCCTGCCCGAGCAGCGTTTCGGGTTGGTCGAACGCATGCACCGACAACGCGCCCGATTCCTCGACGAATCGGTCGCACGCGGCAAGCGCATCGGCATAGCGCTCGCCGATGACAACGAGGTCCGCACCGTAGCTGCGAATACGATCTTTCTTCGCCGGAGACGACACCTCGGGCACGAAGATCTTGGCCCGGACGCCGCGCCGCATCGCCGCATACGCCACGGCGGCGCCGTGGTTGCCGCCTGAAGCTGCTGCCACGCCGGCATGCGAAACTTCGCGCAGCAGCAGATGGGCGAAGGCGCCGCGCGTCTTGAACGAGCCAGCGTGCTGCAACAGTTCCAGCTTGAACGTGAGCGCCGACGGAGCAAGCCCGAAGTCCTCACCCCGGGCTTCGATCGTAGGGGTCACTCGGACGAACGGCTTGATCGTGGCGTAGGTGGATCGGATGGATTGGCGATCGATGGACGACACAGCGGCTGAGTGTGACATGAATTCAAAAAGAATTATCCGTGCAGCCAGACTTGACCCGATCACTCGCGTGGCACAGTATCGCCGCCTCCTTACCGTCCATTCACTTGGAGAGCCAAACATGAAGCGAACGTTCGTCAGGCTCGTCGCGGCCGGAGCCGTTGCCGCCTCGTTGCTGTCGCTGCGCCTCGAGGCGCAGCAGAAAGGCGGCGCCGGCGCCGCGCGACTCGATCTCGTGGAAGCCACGGTGCAGCAGCTCCAGCACGCGCTGCAGACCAAGCTCATCACCTCTGAGCAACTGGTTGAAATGTACCTCGCACGGATCGCTGCGTTCGACGATGCCGGTCCTGGAATCAACGCGTATCTGCACGTGAACGCGAGAGCGCTCGCCGAGGCGCGACAGCTCGATGCGCTGCGCCATCCTGGTCGGGCGCGCAGCGCGCTCTATGGCATTCCAGTGCTGCTGAAAGACAACGTCGACACGGCCGACATGCCGACGACCGCGGGCTCGGTCGCGCTCGCGGGATCGATTCCGCCCGACGACGCGTTCATCGCGCGCAAGCTGCGCGAGGCAGGCGCCATCATCATCGGCAAGGCCACGCTGACCGAATTCGCGAACTTCCTGACCGGAGGCATGCCGACCGGGTACAGCTCTCTCGGCAATTTTGGGTTCAACCCGTACGACCCGCGGCCGCTACCGGACGGCGACGGGCGCCCCGTGCTGCAGACTGGTGGATCGAGCTCGGGAGCGGGTATCGGTGTGAACGCCAATCTCGCAGCCGTAGCAATTGGCACCGAAACGTCAGGCTCAATCCTGAGTCCCGCGAACGCGAACGGTGTCGTCGGCATCAAGCCGACGGTTGGACTCGTGAGCCGTGACGGTATCATTCCGATCACGGCGGACCAGGACACCGCAGGACCGATCACGCGAACCGTGGCGGATGCCGCGGTGCTGCTCGGCGCCATTGCCGGCCACGATCCGAGCGATCCGGCAACCGCCGCCTGCCTCACGCCGGGCAATTGCTTCAGCGATTACACGAAGTTCCTCGACAAGAAGGCGCTCAGAGGCGCGCGGCTTGCGGTGTTCTCTCCCGCAACTCCACTGGCCGCCAATCGGCAGGGACTGCTCGACGCGGCCGTGGCAGTGATGCGGGCGCAGGGTGCCACGGTGAGCATCCTCACCGTGGAAGCCGTGCCCGCGCAGCTTGGCACGTGTGTCACGTATCCGCTGCCGCCTGCGCCGACGCCGACCGCGCTGCGCTGCTCCGCTGTGCTGCTCTACGGCTTCAAGCGTGATCTCAATGCCTACCTGGCGGGAACGCCGGGCGCGCCGTCAAAGTCGTTGACCGAGATCGTCCAGTTCAACGACGCATTCACGCCGCCGATGAAGTACGGCCAGACCATCGCCGTGGCCGCAGATCAGATCGATCTCTCGTCAACCAGCAGCGACACCCTGAGGTACCTGGCGGATCGCGCCGAAGACCTGGTGCGCTCCCGCGATGCGCTGAATGCGATTTATTTCGGAGCTGACGGCGTGAGAGGGACGCATGACGACATCGATGCGATCATCGCGGTCGGCAACAACTTCGCGGGCGCGCCCGCGAAGGCCGGCTTCCCGAGCGTGACCGTTCCCGGCGGCTTCATCCTGGCCGGCGTGGGCGACCCGCCGATCAATGGATCGTTCCCGCAGACGATCACCTTCTCGGGTCCGGCGTTCTCGGAGCCGAGGCTGATCGCGCTCGGATACGCATTCGAGCAGGCCACCATGCACCGTGTGCCGCCGCGCAGCACGCCCGCGCTCACCAGCGACTCGGTTGGTCGGAAAAACAGATAGGAATGGTTTGGGGGTTCGGGGTTCGGGGGTTCGGAAGTTCGTCGGTTCGTCGGTTCGGAAGCTTGCGATTCGTTGGTTCGAGGGGAGCCCGAACCGACAAACCCGAACCTTCGAACCAACGAACCCACGAACCCCGAACCTCTACTGCCCCGCCGTGTCGCTGTATCCCCAGATCACCGTATGTCCCCAGATGACGGTGTCGCTGAAGTGCCCGTAGCCCCAGATGACGGTGTGTCCCCAGATCGCCGTGTCGTTGAAGAGCCCGTAACCCCAGATGACCGTGTAGCCCCAGATCACCGTCTGGTTCCACACGTGCGACTCGCCGTCGATCGTGGTCACAGGCTCGAAGCTGCCCAGCTGAAAGGCCGCGGGACTATCCACTGATTCTTCGAGCGCCTGAACGAGGTCGATGGCGCCGGCCCCATTCAGCACGCCGGAGCCCTGCGCGACCGGGTCGGCACCCGCCAGCGGCAGCGCTGAGAACTGCAGCATCGCCTTGATCATGTTGATCGAGAGGGGACGCGTCGACACGCGGCGATGCTGCTCGAGCATCAAGGCGACCACACCGCTCGTGACGCCGGTGGCCATGCTCGTGCCGCTCAGGCGCAACCGCACGCGACCGGCCGCGTCGGTCACTCGTCGCTGCGGGTACGTGTCGTACAAATAACTTCCGGCCGCCGCGTTGGACACCATCTGGTGACCCGGCGCAACGACGTCCGGCTTGACGATACCGTCGAAGGTCGTGGGCCCACGCGAGCTGAACGAGGCAACCTGATCATCGTTACGCGCAACGGTGCCGGAGGTGTCGACAGCGCCGACGGTGATGGCCGACGGCGCATTGCCCGGCGACGTAATGGTGGAGCCCTGTTCGCGGCCGAGATTGCCGGCCGCCACGACGACTACGACTCCGGCGCGGCTCGCGCGCTCGACGGCGTGTACGAGCGGATCGTCGACGGCGGCTTCGGTGATGGGGTGGCCGAGTGAGAGGTTGATGACGTCGACGCCGAGCGCGGCGCGGTTCGCAATGAGGTAATCGATCGCGCTGATCACCGTGCTCGTCAGGCCTTCGCCGCGTCCGTTCAGCACCTTGACGCTCATCAGACGGACACCAGGTGCAACGCCCTCGTGACGACCCGCGATGAGGCCGCTCACGTGAGTGCCGTGACCGAAGTCGTCATACGCGCGCGCGACGGCCGAGTCGCTCGTGAAATCGAAGAACGCCGTGGGCTTCAGCGTGCTATCCGGCTGGACGCCCGAATCGAGGACCGCAACGCCGACGCCGCGGCCCGTCAGGCTTCGGCCCTTCAGTCCAAGAGTGGCGAGCAGAACGCTCTGACCCGTCCGCGCATCGTCGGAATCTTCGAGACCCGCAGACGACCGGACCGGCGCATCGAAAGACAGGTGCTCGACGGAGGGATCGTTCGCGAGCGCTTCGAGGTTCGCGCCCTCCACCGTGGCAGTCCGGATGTCTCCGGCCTTGCCGCGGATGATGACGCGTACACCCTTGGTGCCCACGCGCGCCGCGTCGGCCAGTGCGGGATCGATCTTGGAGCGCTCTCGCGATTGCGGTCCCGCGAGAACCGGGGTCGCCGCAAGCACCAGGCACCACGCCAAAACACCCGCCACACACACGCGCCAAGCAGCCGACCGGTTCATACGCTCTGCCTCTCGAGCCAAAGTTGTTGTCAGGGGCACTCGGCCGAGCTAATGGGCAAAAGCGGGACCACAACCAGAATTCGCACTTGACGAGCCAAAAAACGCTCGTCATCGGCGACCTGCACGCTACCTTGTTAACTCGTCTATTACAATTTTGGCTCCCCCTTACAATTACGCAGTGCAGGGCACGCGCCCGAAGGGGCTTTCGAAGCTTCAGTTGTATCTTTCCGCGGTTTCCGCGGTCGGCGCCGCAGTCCTCGTCGGGTCAGTTATCTATCTGGCGCGGCATCCGATTGGCGCGATGTGGCTGGCCCTGGCGGCCCTGACGATCGTCACGGGCTGGGCAAGGTTGCGAATGCCTGGCGTCACGGCCAGCTTCTCCATCTCGGACACATTCACGATGACCGCGGCGCTTCTCTACGGCCCTGCGGGCGGAGCCGCGATCGTGGGGCTCGATGGTCTCGCCATGTCAGCGGGCCTCATCAAGGATCGGCACTGGCCGCGTAAGACGCTGTTCAACACGACGGCGCCCGCGCTCGCCATGTGGATGGCGGCGAGCCTGTTCTTCGTCCTCAGCGGATGGCGGCCGCTGGCCGAACAACTCCCTCCGCTGCGCGAGCTCGTCCTGCCGCTCGCCCTGTTTGCGGCCTCGTACTTCGTCTTGAACACGAGCATCATTGCAGGGGCGGTCGCGATCGACCAGCGGGCACCCTTCAAGACCGTCTGGCGGGAACACTTCTCCATTCTGTGGCCCACGTACTTCGGCGGGGCCTCGATTGCCGCGATCATCGTGTACATGACGCCGGTGCTGCGGCCCGATCTGCACACGGTGGCGTTGACGCTCGTGTTGCCGCTGATCGTGATCCTGCACGTTACGTTCAAAGGCGCCATCGCACGCGTGCACGAACGCGTGGACCATCTCGCCGAGGTCAACAAGACGTACCTGGCGGTCATCAATGCGCTGGCGCACGCGATCGATGCGAAGGATCAGATTACGCACGGTCACATCCGCCGCGTGCAGCAGTACGCGGTGCGGCTCGCGAAGAACTTGGGGGTGACGAGCGAGCGCGAGATCCAGGCGATCGAGGCCGGCGCGTTGCTGCACGACGTGGGCAAGCTGGCCATCCCGGAGCACATCCTGAACAAGCCGGCGAAGCTGACACCCGCGGAATTCGAGCGGATGAAGGGCCACGCGGAAATCGGCGCCCAGATTCTTTCCTCGATCGATTTCCCGTATCCCGTCGTACCGATCGTCCGCCATCACCACGAACGATGGGACGGGGCCGGATACCCGCAGGGATTATCGGGCGAAAACATTCCGCTCGGCGCACGCATCCTGTCGGTTGTGGACTGCTTCGACGCGTTGCGGTCCGACCGTCCGTATCGGGCGCGCCTGTCTGACGATGAGATCACGTCGATCTTGCGGTCGCGCAGCGGCAACATGTACGACCCGGCGGTGGTCGACGGCTTCCTCCACACACTGAACGACATCGTGGCCGAAGACATGGCGACGGCCGCCCTGCCGCCGCAACCGCTGGAAATGGCGCATGACTATGCGGCGCCCGTTGACGCGCCCGTGGAGGCTTCGCGTTCCGACCGGGTCTCGGTGCTGCTGGAGATTGGCGCCGCCCTCGCCTCGGATCACCGCGATCTCCAGTCGACGTGCGCACGCGTCCAGACACTGCTCGCGCGCATCATGCCGGCGGCCACGTGTGTGGTGTTCGCGCACGAACGTGAGAGCGACGAGTTGAGACCGCGGGCCGTTGCGGGGATGCACGAAAACGGTCTCTACGCGCTGCGGATTCTGAACGGCGAGCGCCTGACGGGTTGGGTCACGGCGCACCGCCAGCCGATCGTCAACTCCGACGCGGTGCTCGATCTTGCCGACACGCCGGTGGCGCGCGCCTCGCCGCCGTTCCACAAGTGCACTTCGGTGCCGATTGTCCGCGGAGGCGAGGTGCTCGGGGCGCTTGCCGTGTACTCCGTAGGAACGGCGGAGTTCACGTCGGAAGACGCGTCCGCCGTGCAGGCGATCGCCGATCAGATCATGTTGGACGGCGACTGACGAGGCTTTACCCCGTCATTTGTAAGGCGGCTGCGCGTGGGCTTCACGCGTGTCACTCCGGACCGAAACGCTTGCGCTGCGGAGCGCGCTCAGCTCACGAGGCCGTCACCCGCTCGTGCGACGACATGGCGCCGCGTGATCTTCGCGATTGCAGGTGTGCCGGCTTGTCGCATGACCATCTGCAGCTCACGCGTGAGGATGCGCAGCACGGCCTCGACTCCCTCCTGGCCAAACGAGGCGAGTCCCCAGATGTACGGCCTGCCGACGCCGACCGCCGTCGCGCCAAGCGCCAGTGCCTTGAAGATGTCGGTGCCGCGGCGGACGCCGCCATCCACGATGACGGGAATACGCCCCGCGACTGCCGCCGCTATTTCGGGCAGACATTCGATCGTGGGGCGGAGGCTCTCCTCTGCGCGGCCACCGTGGTTGGACACGATGATGCCGTCGGCGCCATGCTCGAGCGCCAGCTCCGCGTCCTCGCGCGCGACGATGCCCTTGAGCAGCACCTTCATGCTCGTGGCATCCTTCAGGCGCTTCACGTAGTCCCACGTGAAGCCGGCGATAGCATCGCGATTGGGCTGCGGCGGGAACTCGGCCACCATGGGGCGCCGCCGGTTGTCGCGTGCCGCGTCCCCATCGATGTGGCACAACGTGCAGTCTCTCGCGTCTGCACGGCGGCCACGCAGCACCGTCAATCGATTACTGCCGCCGAGCAGATCGATCGTCCACGCAACCGCTGGACTACCGGCCGCTTCGGCACGTTTCAGCATCTTCAATGTCTGCGTCCAGTCCTGGCGCGCGTACAGCTGAAACCAGACCGGCTCGCCGGGGCGTGCCGCGTTGATGTCTTCGATCGACGTGGTCGCGACGGTGGAAAGTATCTGTAAGTAGCCTTTCGACGCGCGGGCGGCCGCAAGCTCCCCTTCCGGATGAAAGGCCTTCTGGTTACCGACGGGGCACAGCACGATAGGCGTGAGCCACGACTTGTCGAAGATGCGGACGGACGTGTCCGGAATGCGAATGTCCCCGAGCCGCCGCACCCGCAACTGGATGCGTCCGTATCCCTCGCGGTTCGCATGCAGGGTGCCGTCGTCGTCTACGCCGGTCATGAGATACGCGAAGTGAGCGGGCGGGAGCTTCTTGCGCGCGATCGGTTCGAAATCCATGACGTCGA
>WUUC01044632.1_pt1 | contig 11888 bp, 6 predicted proteins | sample 6278441 | NCBI WGS metagenome assembly WUUC01 (sample SAMN13675441, study PRJNA597444) | soil metagenome | isolation source: soil | place: USA: Washington | collected 2017-10 | reverse complement strand
GCGAGCATGCTGCGGCGCGAGCGTCGACTGTCGTCACGCGATGTGGGCCGACTCGTCGTGCAGGTCGGCAGGGCGCTCGACTGCGCACGCGCAGCTGGCGTGGTGCACCGTGATCTGAAGCCACAAAACATCTTTCACACCCGCGTCGACGACGGCTCGCAGTGGAAGGTACTCGATTTCGGCGTCTCGAAGTTGGTCGGCCAGGCCACGCTCTCGCGCGATCAGCTCATCGGCACGCCCGAGTACATGTCGCCCGAGCAGGCGTCGGGCGGTGCGGTGGATCATCGCGCCGATCTCTATGGCCTCGCGGCGGTGCTGTATCGTTGTCTCGTGTCGAGGCCGCCATTCGTCGACGAATCGCTGCCGGCACTCATCCACAAAGTCATCCACGAGATGCCGCCCCGGCCCGGCGCGCTGGGACGCATCTCGAGTGACGTGGAGGCCGTGCTCGCCATTGGCCTCGCCAAGGAGCCTGCGTTGCGTTTCGACAGTGGCGCGGCCCTCGCCGACGCGTTTGCGATGGCGCAACGGCTCGAACTTCCACCCGAGCTCCGCGAGCGCGCAGCGGAGGTGACGCGCCTTCATCCCTGGATCGATTGAGCAGCCGCCGCCCACCGCGCGTGACCTACCAAGTGCACAGAAAGTCATAGTCGTGTTCGCCCATTTGGCGAAGCTTGACCACGACTTCGTGACCGTAGTGCGCGCCCGAGCCCTCGAGCACGCCGACCAGAAAACTTTCTGGAAACAGGTGAAAGTTGGTGACGCGTAGTTCGCTTTCGCGCTCGGACACGCGCAAGGTTTGGCAGCGTCCGTGGCTTAGCGACACCTCGAAGCCGCTCGGCGCGTTGCGAGCGACCGCCTGCATGTCGTTGCCGAGCGCTCCGAAAACCACTCGACCCACCATCGTGGAGAGCAAGGTGGGAAAGACCACCCAGCCCAATCTGCGCAGCCCTTCGCGTGGCGGTTCGCCACCGTACATTCGCGTTGCGCACTCGCGCAGCACGGCGACACCATCGCGCAACGGATAATCAGAGAAGTCGCGATAGCGGCCAAAGCCCTCCAAGTGGTGTCCGAAATGCGCCAGTTCGCGCAAAAACGCCCGAAAATAGAAGCCTTTGGCCGTCGCGCGCGCGGGCGTGCGTGCCGCCACCGCATCAAAATGAATCGGCGCACGGAAGTCCGGCAACTCATAAGAGGCCGACAAGGGTCTAGCGCTGGCAGCAGTTGCGGAAGGCACCGCTAGCAATTGAATCAGCACCGCAGACAGAGTGCGAGCCCTGATTGGGCTGCTCGCACCATTCGGTGGCGTGGCTCGCTAACGCGCTGAGCGTGGCATGTGACGGAGCGGCGTGGCACAGAGCAAGTCCGGAGCAGGCACGAATGAAGCGAGAAAAGCGACAAACGAAGAAAGAGCGCAAAGCCGCAGACTTTGCCAGTGGCGCGCGCACCAAGCCCCACAAGCCCGCAAAGCAGGGGCACCATCAACACATCCACTGCATCGCTTGCGGACGACATCTGGACTCGGCGATGTTCGGAGAAGCAACCGGAGCGACCTTCATCCGCTGCGACCACGGCAGCGATTTCCCGGCGTGCGTGGGCTGCAAGGACAAAGCGACAGAGCTCGTCAAGGAGCACGACCGCACCAACTCGGCCGTCAAAACCGCGGCCGCCTGGCACTAACCATCTACATCTCGGGCGCCACGGGGTCGACCACCTCGAACTCGGTGCTCGGGATGTCCTTCAAGTCGTTCAGCTGCGCGTCGCTCCAGCGCGCGTCGGCTTCGCCTTGAAAGTAGAAGTCGCTGCCGTTGTCCGCGAGGATGAGTCCGTACGTCTTCATCGCTTGGGCGACCACCTTCGCCGCACCGCGTAACGACGAGATGTCGTAGCTGGCTTTGAGTCGGACGCGTACGCCCATCGGCATGGCGTTCGGATCGTTCTCATCACAGCTACCCGGCACCGCGAAGTGCGAAGCTGGCTTGGTGAAAGCGTTGGTCGTGCAGCGCAGCGTGAAACGAATCGCGTGCTTGATCGCGCCGGCTTGCGCTTCGTCGTAGCGAATCAAGCCGGCCAATATGGAAAGCCCGGCGGCATCCGCCGAAGTGTAGCCCTTGGTCCGTTGACCGTAGCTGTTCTTGGTAAGATCGAAGACAGCTCCACTTCCGCACTGCCATTGACCGTCATACGTACACGCCCAGGCTTCCCACACCTTGCAGGCGCCTTGCTGCACCGTGAGCACATGCCGGTCGCCGTCTTGCGAGCGTGGGTCGCCGCCCTCGATCTTCACCTCACTCGGCCCAGGAAATGGGTAAGGTCCCGGGTCGCTCTCGTCATCGTAGTCGAATGAGATCGCAAGCTTCGGCTGCTCCATCGGCACGATGTTGAACGGGATGCCGAAGGGCATGCCTTCGTACTCTGCGCCGAAGTCAGGATGAAGCTGCGGATTGCCGTGCGCGCTCAGGTAGCTCTTCAAGCGTTGTGTGTAGTCTGCGTTGACCTGCGCGTCCTCGATCGGAGTGTTCCAAGCGTCGTCGGCGCTGAAGATCGGGCAACCTGCGATCGTGGGGACATCTCCGCTCGCCCCCGAACTGCTGCCCGTGGAAGCACTGCCGGTCGATGCGCTGTTGCCGCCACTAGCGTCGCCGCTCGTGCCGCCGCTGTTGCCGCCGCTGTCTTCGCCTGTGCTGCTCGCGAAGTTCGCTGCGCCGTCGTCGCCGCCGTTCGAAGCTCCAGCATCGTTCATCGAGCCGCCATCTCCGTCGCTACAGCCAACGGCACACAACGACAACCAAAGCAGGGCCATGCGCATGCGCTCAAGCTTCCACCCGGACACAGGCCGCGGTCAATGCAGCGCTGGTCAAGACCAGCTGCTGCGCACGCGCTCGTCTGCACACCAACGCGGGGTTCGCGATGGGGTTGCCATGGCCATCGCGAGGCGCGGAAAAAACGCCACTCATCGAAGCGCAACCGTCACAAGTTTCTTGCCACTCAGTGGGTGAACGCTGTTTCATGCGCCATGCGAGCGTGGTCATTGTCGCCGCAGCTGGCGGCCACCGCTTTGCCCTGCTCCCTTTTTTCGCGTCCACCTCGGTGCTTGCACGAGGCCGAGTTCGACTTCGAGGTCGACCGATGAAGACAGAACGTTGGCGCAGAGCGTTCGCCTTGGCCGCCTGCCTGTCGCTCTGCATACCAAGTCTCGCTCAGGCCGATGCACGTACAGAAGCGCGCCGCGCGTTTCGGCGCGGCATGCAGTTGGTCGACGAAGGCAAGTATCGCGAAGGCATCGAATTTCTAGAGCGCGCCTACGACACGCTTCCTCATCCCAACGTGCTGTACAACTTGGCGTTGGCATATATGTACGCGGGCGATCTAGAGCTCGCGAGCAGCTATCTCCAGCGCTACATCGAAGACGCGCCGGCAGGCGATGCAGAGGAGGCCGAACGCCTTCTAAAGACGGTGGAGACGAAGCTCGCTGAGCAACGCGGCGCAAAACCGCAAGCCCCCGTCGCGACGGCGGCCCAACCGCAGCAGGCCACAGCAGAAGAAGACACCGTCTCCGCGATTCGCAATGCTGCGAGTGAGATCGAGCAGATCGCCAAGGCTGCGGGCAGCGACAACCTCGAGCAGCGCGCCAATACGTTGCGCGCCACCGCGGACAAGCTCGAGCAAGAGCGGGCCGCGGAAAAGGCTGCTGATCAAAGTGACGCGCCCCAAGAGTCTGCAGCCGCGCCGGTTGCTCGCGCGCCGGCTGAAAAACGGCAGGCGGATCAGGGCGCCTACGAAGAGCAGGTCGTTTCGGCCTCACGCTTCGCAGAATCTCCGGTCGATGCTCCAAACGCCACGGCCATCGTCACCGCGCAAGATATCCGCCTGACCGGCATCACGAGCGTGGCCGAATTGATCCGGCGCGTCGCGGGCGTGGAAGTGAACACGGTCGCCCCGAGTCACGCAGAGCTGTCGATTCGAGGTCTGAACCGGCGCACCTCGAACAAAGTTCTGTTTTTGATCGACGGTCGTCCGTTACGTCAGGACTTGCTCGGTACGACTTACCCTGAGCTTCTGCCTCTGTCTGTCGAAGACATCGAACGCATCGAGGTAATTCGCGGACCCGCTTCGGCTCTTTACGGGGCAGACGCGTTCAGCGGCGTCGTCAACATCATCATGCGCGCGCCCGGCACGGGCGATTCGTACGTGGGCGGCGGCTTCGGCAATCACGGCCAGCGCCGTGCAGTAGCGGGCTTTACCGGCAAGAGCGGCCCCGTTGCTTATCGCTTGGGAGCAGGCTTCATTCAGGCCTACAACGCCGTGCTTGCCGCTGGCGGAAACCGCGTGGACGTCGCGCCGCTCAACGACAACCCAGATTTCGCGACAGACCGCGTCTGGGTCAACGGTGAGGTGCGCTACGACCTTGCCAGACAGACGACCCTGACCTTGGGCGGCGCCTTGGTCGACGGCGACCTTACCGTGCAAGGGCTCTCACGCCTCGGCCAGGTTACCCTGAACGACACGCTGCAGTCGCAGAGCTACGTCTCCCTGACCACACCGATCGGGCTTCGTCTCGGCTCCTTTTGGAACCGTTTCGACGGCAATGCCGGCTCTTCGGTCATCAGCCCGAATGGCATCGATCTCTACTCATTCGGCACCATCCAAGACATCGTCGACACCACACTCGAATGGAGCGGCGAGGCCAACTGGCCGGTTGCGCAACGCTTCACCGTCGGCGCCGGCTACCGCTACAAGTCGATTCGCGATTGGTCGTGGATGGACCAAGACCAGACTCAGAATCATTACGCTGTCTATCTTCAGGACGTGATCCAGGTAACCGAGGAGCTTAAGTTTCAGCTCAGCGCGCGCATGGATCGCCATCCCCTGCTGAGCTCGCTGCAGTTCTCGCCACGTGGCTCCATCGTCTACCGCTTCGTGGAGGGCCAGTCATTGCGCGTGTCTGCAGGCCGCGCATTCCGCGGTCCCTCTTTCATGGAGTCTTACTTGGACGTGCAGAACGGCGCGCCCATCCGCGCCGTGAGCGCACGCGGCATTGGCAATCGCGATCTCGCGCCGGAGAGCATCACCTCTTACGAACTCGGCTACACCAACCAAGCGAGCGACTTCTTCGCACTCGAAGCGAACGCGTATATGAATCTGGTCAAAGACCTGATTCTCTTCACGGACGTCGACACGTTTACGATCTCCGATTTTGCCGACCCGGCCAGCGATTTGTCGAAGTTCGCGCCCACTTCAGCTTCCTTCCCGGTCAGCTCGCTGGCGTTCGAGAACGAAGACGCCACCTACCGTCAGCTCGGCGGCGAGCTTGGCGCACGCGTGTTCCCGGTCGATGGTCTCGATGTGTACACAAACTATTCGGTCCACGACACGCGCCCCAATGACCGCACGAAGGTCGACGCTGCGCGCGCCAACGAGCAGCAGACGAGTGTCCACAAGGTGAACGCGGGCTTGCAGTATCGCGCGCGCTTTGGCCTCGACACTTCCGTGGACGTCCACTGGTTCAGCAAACAACTCTGGGTCGAACAAGTCACCGACCTACAACGCGGTGTAGTGTTCGCGTCGTTCGATCAACCCGCCTTCGTCCTCGTCAACGGCCGACTCGGCTATCGCCTGTTGAGCGATCGTTTGGAAGTAGGCGTGGTGGGAACGAACCTCGCGTTTCAACACAAACGACAACATCCGTTTGGTCAACCCTTGGACACGCGCGTCCTCGGCACAGCCAAGCTTCGTTTCTGATCGGAGAGCGACATGACCTTGCGGACACGTCCTCGGCAGTCACCCCAAGTGCGAAGCTCGCTGGTCGCACTCGCGCTCGTGACCTCGGCCGCCTGCACATCGCCGAAGCAAGATGACTTCCGAAGTGAGGGTGGCATCTCTCCGGATCCGACTGGCGTCATCGAAGGCAGTATCATTTACCTCGGCCCGAAACCGCGCTGCGAGTACACAGGCAAAAGGCCGACGGGCATCGTTGGCGTGGTCTTTCTTACTTTGTTCGAGTTCGACAACGCTCCACCACCGGAAGGTCGCGCGACCGGCGCCGTCAACGCTTTCGTGCTGCCGGGAGACCAACTCTTCACGCTCGGCGATTGCTTGGCCGACGGAGCCGATCCCGATCCCGAGCAGCGCATCATGCGCTCGGCGTCCTTCACTTGGCCGCAAATCGCCTTGCGAAGCGATGCAGTCGACTATCAGATTCGCGGCTTCTACGACCACGACGGCGACGTCAATCCGTTGTTCGGCGTCACCAACCAGCCCACGGCCGGTGACGTGGTCGGTGCGGCGCTCAAAGACGTCGAGAGCCCGCAAAAAGGCCCAGAAAGGCTGCGCTTTGCCGCGCTCGACAAGGCGCGCGACGGAGAGCTCTTGCGCGGCGTGACGGTCGCGCTCGGCAGTTATGTGTGGAGTGAGCGCCCGATGTTCGAACTGGCGGCAAAGCACCGCGTGCTCGATGCCAACGCCTTTCTGCCAGCCGTACCAAAGTTCGAAGTCGTCGACGGAGAGACCGTCACGGTTGCCGACGTGCCGGCGACCTTGCGCGCCATTCATCAGCTGACGTGTGAAAATGCTCCGGCCACGCGAGGCTGCGGCGTCAAGATTCAGACGCTGGATGAGGAGAGCAGCCAAGCCACATTCGAGGCGGCCGGGCTCACTCCCAGCTTCGACAGCGAACGCTACGCATTCTTCTCGGAGCCGGTCGACGTAAAGACGATCCGAAAAGGCGCGGCCGACCTTACGCTTCCCGACGGACAAGTCGATCCCCACCCCTTGTTGGGCTCCAGTCTGGGGCTGCCTTGGATCTCTCCGATGACGATCTTCTCGCGTCTTGCCATCGTGTCGGCCAACAAAACCGATACGGTCAGCATCCGCGAAGCGAGCGCCTTCGCGACGCAGGCGCGCATCCCTGGCGTGACGATGGTCGGTTCCGTGATGCCCGACGCGGTCGAGACCAAGCGCGTGTTCGTAGACAGCCTCGACATCGGTATTCCACCGATCGCCGCGGTCGACTTGCTGCCAACCAATCCCGCTTGTCGGGTGCCGTATGCCGCACCAGGCAACTTCACCACCACGTTCGAGAGTCGCTTCGCGACGTGCGCCAAGCTGCCCACGGGCATGTTTGGCATGGCGGTGCTGGCAGGCGTAGCTTCTGGTGAGCGAGAAGAAGTCGAGGACACAGTCAGCGAGAGCGGCGTTCACTACGTCGGCACTCGCTTTGCTGGCCAATCCTGGACCATCCCGAACGAGCTCGGCAGCGAAGTTCAGGTCGGAGCAGATGCGCTACCCAGTCAAAGCGCGCCTCGGCTCTTCTTCGTTACTGACCGAGCGCCGGAAACGGAGAAGAGCTGCACGCAAGCGCCCGACCCGACGAACATCATCTTCGAGGGCGGTATGGCGGTGCCCGTGCCACGTGATGTGAAGTACAAGAAAGTCTGCAAGAACGGAGAATCTCCGTTTGCCGAAGACGCCAACGGCATCGACAGCACACAATGCTTACCCAAAGAATGCTGCGACAACATCGCTCATCTCTGTAAGGTCCCGCTCTGCCCCGAGATCGAGATCTCGAGCATCAAAGTTCGGGCAAACCCGACCGAGGGCGTGGGCACGGCGAAGGCGAACGGCGCCGTCATCCCCAGTTGCATTCCGTTTCTGATGCCTTCTCAATGCTGCAGCGGCGACTAGCACGACTGCCGCCGAAGGCGCTCAGCGCGCTGCAACCTGGGGCGCAGCCTTCGTCACCGGAGGAATCACCATCGCGATCTGCACGGTCTGGTCTGCACGGTGAGCGGAGTAGAGCAGTAGCGCGTGGCGATAGGCCTGCATCGTCAAGTGACGCGGCTCGAGCGGAATCGCGTCCAGCATGGTCGACCAGGTATTGCTCTTCGCGTCGTACATTTCGAGCGCCGGCTCGGGCGCCAGATCGCTCGCGGATTTGATAGTGGAGCCGCCTGCCAGGTAAAGCTTGTCGTCGAGCGCGACGAGCTGCGGCGAAATGCGTACCGCCCGCGGGCACGCGGTCGCCGACCACGCGGCCGAAGCAAAGTCGTAGGCATCGCACTCCGGGACAGGCGTGAAGTTGTCTGCCATCCCGCCGATCAAGAAGTACTTACCCTCGAGCAGGGCGCCACCGAACGCACGACGCGGACGGGGCATATTCACATTGGTGACGACGAAAGGTTGGCCTTGCGTTGCCTTGAGCACGCTGGTCGGGTGAAAAAACTGAGCCTTTTCTTCGCGGCTCGGATCGTAGTCGAGCCCGCCGAAGACCCACAGCTCCCCATCCTTGGCCACGAGCCCAAACTGCGTGCGCGGCGAGGGTAAGGTCGAAGCGTAAGGAGCCCAGGCGCCCTGCCCCACGTCATAGGTGTACGCATCGGCCTGCGCGCGTGCCTTTTGGCCGTCATGCCCGAAGCCACCGAGCGCGAGCAGATTTTTGTCGACGAGTGTCGTCTGCACGGTCTGTCGTGCAGCGGGAAAGCTCGCGATCGCCTCGACCTGCATCGTCGCCAGATCGATCCCGAAAGCCTCCGCTCGGAAATCTTCGGGTCCGAAATCATGCTGCTCGAGGCTGCGGTTTCCTCCGAACAACACGAGCTGATCTCCCACCACCTGCGCGCCTTGGCGATTTTTCGCCGGACTTGGATTCTTGAGTGTCCAAGTCATCGTGCGCGGCGCCTTGGACTCGGTGTCGATCACCTCGACGTGCGCGATGCGGCTGCCGTGGTGCATGCCCGAGATGCCTCCGAGCACCACCACCGACTTCTCGCCGAGCATGGCCATCTGATGAAAGAAGCGAGGAAAGGCGAGATAAGCGGCCGCTTCCCATGTGCCCGCTACATCACGCAGCGCGTAGAGCACGCCATCACGCGCGCTCGCGAAGATCGCGCGACCGTTGCCCGCCACCGCCACGCCGAAAGCCTCGGCGGGAAAGTCAGGCCCTTTGCTCCAGGCGCCCGACTTGGGGTCGAGCACGTGCACGGAACGCTGTGGCTCGCCCTTGGGGTCGAGGCCGCCGACGAGCACGATCTTGCCACCAATCACCGCTGCTTGCGCCGCGCGCACCGGTACAGGCATGGCAATCTTACTGTAGACACCTGAGGCTAGGTCGAGCACCAACGTGTCGGTCGCGAATCGACCTGCCTCTCGCGCACCTGAAAGTGTCCAGCCACCGAGCACGTACAACCGACCATCTAGGAAAACCGCAGCATGCGAAGAGCGCGCTTCTGGTAGCGCCGTGAGCGTTTGCCATTGACCAGTCTGCGCGTCGAAACGCGAAACGTCCGCCAGCGAGACGATCCGCTCCGCTTCGCCCTTCGCATTCTCGGCGCTCATTCCTCCGCTGCGCACGAGTCCCGCGGGTGTGCTGACGAGTTGCGCGCCTTGTACGCCTGGTCCGTTCGCGACCACTGTTTGCGCGCGCGTCGCGAAATCGAAGCGACTCAACTCGCCGCTCTGCCCTTCGCGCGAATACGCATGCGGGATACCGAAGTAACCGCCGTACGTATAGAGAGCGCCTTCGTGCACCGTTGCACCGAAGCTCGTGACCGGACGCGCGAGTTCGAGGACGTCACTACTGATCACGCTCGGCTCAGGGCTAGTCGCGGGGGCGGTGGCCGAAGTCGGCGCGTGCTGAGGCGGCGCGGGTGGGGTCTGCGTCGACGCGCACGCAGCGAGCGCAAAAGGCCAAACGATCGCCGCGGTTCGAAGCCCGAGTCCCATGAAACCCTCCTCAATGAAATTGAAAGTCGTTTTCGTTTAATACCTTGAACACCACGAATGTCTAGGCTAGTTAGAAGTCTGTTATTGAAAATGACTTTCTGTATCAATCCAAGATGGTGGCGCTTCGCGGCATTTCTCTGCGGTTCGGCGGTCGTTTCATCCGCGCATGCGCAGCCGCCGGTCGGAGGCGAACCCCGTCGCGAGACGCCCGAGGTGCGCGCTGAGGAACCGCAAGATCCGGCCGACGCGCAGCAGCCACCTATTAACGATGCGGGCACGGCTGCAGCCGCTGAGGCAACAGCACCAGTCGTTCACCGAGCAGAGCCAGCAGCTTCACTTCCCGTGTCGCCGGTGGACGCGCCGGGTCCTCGTCCGGCGGCAGAGCTCGCTCCCGAAAGCGCCGCGAAGGAGCCCGAGAACTTGCTGCGGCCGCACGAGATCGTCGTCGTCACAGGACGACGCAGCGAAGAAATCCTCGGCGATGCTCCGATCGCGATCGAGGTCATCGACCGCCAACAGATCGCGTCGATTGGGGCGCGCGACGTCGGCCAGATTTTGAGCACGCAGCCCGGCATTCAAATCGAGCGGTCCTTTCGCGGCGACGCGATCCAGATGCAGGGCCTCGATCCTCAGCACACGCTGGTCCTCGTCGATGGCGAGCGCATCGTCGGCGCGCGTGACGGCGCCCTCGATCTGACGCGGTTTTTCGCGTCCGATGTCGAACGCATCGAGATCGTGCGTGGTCCTGCGTCGGCCATCTACGGATCCGATGCGATGGCAGGCGTCATCAACATCATCACGCGTCCCTCCGTATCCGGTCTCTCGGCAGCGGGGCTCGGGCGCTATGGAGCGACGCGCGGTGCCGCAGACGTCTTCTCCGACATCGGCCAGCACGGAGATGCCTGGGTCAACGTAAGTGGCGGAGTGGACAAGCTCCGCGGGCGCCTTTCCGCCAGCTATCGGCGCGAAGCACCGTTCGACCTGATCCCGCAAACGCCTGCCACCACCGGCAACCAACTCGACCTACGAAACTTGCAAGGCCGCATCGATTGGATTGCCAACGAACGTACGCGGCTGCCGTTTTCACTGCGCATGCAGCGGCGCGAGCAGCTGGGCATCGACGAGAGCGGCACGGGCGCAGTTTACGATCGGCGCATTCGCACCGACGAGACCGCGTATCAGTTCGCCCCACGCTTTACGCTGCGCCAGCGCGACGTGTTGACCACGTCGCTCGCATACACACAGATCCGCAGCCAATATTCGCGCGATCAGCGCCGCGACGACGATGGCGACAGCTTCGAGGACTACAGAGAACGCCTGGCATCCGCTCGTTTGCAATACGATGCGCTGCTGGCGAAGCGGCTCTTGATGACGAGCGGGATCGAAGCGCTCGGTCAGGATCTAGTGTGTCTGCTGCCCGAGAACGCTGGCGCAGAGGAGCAGGACGCGTGTCGGTTCGACGCCAAAGAGCGCATCCAACGCGGCCGCATCTCGGCTTACACGCAAGCGGACATTACCCTCACAGAGGGTCCCAAGACGTACGTCGTGCTCTCGCCCAGCGCACGCGTGGATGTGGATAGTCAGTACGGCGTGAATATCTCGCCGCGCTTGACAGCGCGTGTGGATCCCATGGACGGCTTGATTCTGCGCGCTGGCGCAGGTCGCGGTTTTCGCGCACCAAGCCTAACCGAGTTGTACTTGGCCTTCGCCAATCCCGGCGCGAACTATCGCGTGTCAGGCAACCAAGACCTCGGCCCCGAGACGTCGCTCGGCTCGAACATCAGCGCAGAACTCTCGCGTATACGTTGGTTCATCGCCACCCTGAACTTGTTTCGCAATGATTTGCACGACCTGATCGACACGCGCCTTACCAACGATCCGAGCCAGAATGGCGGAGAGCAACTCTTCAGCTACGTCAACGTCAAGCGTGCACGCACCCAGGGCGTCGAAGCGATGTGGCGCATCAAAGCGACCGACTGGCTCGTCCTCGATCTGACTTACACCCTTACGCACGCGCGCGACCTCGACGAGCGCCGGCCTCTTTCCGGTCGCGCGCTGCAACGCGGTTCGGCGCGATTCGCCTTGGGTGGCGAGACTTACCCTTGGTCTGCTTCGTTGCGCGCGCTGACGGCGGGTCGACGCTACTTCTACACGGAAGACGTCGAGGG
>WUUC01163554.1_pt1 | contig 11889 bp, 9 predicted proteins | sample 6278441 | NCBI WGS metagenome assembly WUUC01 (sample SAMN13675441, study PRJNA597444) | soil metagenome | isolation source: soil | place: USA: Washington | collected 2017-10 | reverse complement strand
TTAGCGGTACATGAACGTCAGACCAAGCCGAGATCTACGACGAGTTTGGGGCATTTGGGCCGCTGGGCGGGCCGGCCAGCAGTCCCGTCGAGGCTGTCGGGGTTCGGACAATGCTGGCGCCGCTGGCCCGCCCGACCGGGGCCGGCACGCGCGGATCTGCCGTGTTTACGCTGGTCCGAGGCGTGTTACGTCCGCTGACCGGCCATGCCACGAGGACTATCAGGGTGCGTCGGGCGGACGACCATCCCATTGACCGCGAGCTGCCGCGCGGCTCTACTCTCCAGTGACATGAGAGTCGAGGTCGCCGCCTGACGATGCACCGTTCGGTCGTGACGCATCGCTGTGATCGAGGAAAGGTCCATTCACTGATGAGTGACCGCCAGCTGCGCCCAGGTGACGTGGTCCAGGTGCGTTCCGGCGAGGAGATCATCGCCACCCTTGACGCCAGCGGTGCCCTCGACGGTGTGCCGTTCATGCCGGAGATGATGCAGTACGTCGGCCGTCGCTTTCGGGTGTCCAAGCGGGCGGAGAAGATCTGCGACATGATCGGCCCGGGCGGCAGCCGCCGGATGCGCGACGCCGTGTTGCTGGAGGATCTGCGCTGTGACGGGTCCGCGCACGGCGGTTGCCAAGCCGGGTGCCGGATCTACTGGAAAGAGACCTGGCTGACTCTGGTCGACGCGTCGACCGCACCGGTTGACGGCGGCGCGCCGGCGTCCGGCCAGGTGTTCATCCCGCTCGCCGACCTGGCCCGCGCGAGCGTGCGGCCGCAGACGCCACACCCTGACACGAAGCCCGACGACGACGTCTACCGGTGCCAGGCCACGGACGCGTTCGTCGCCACCGAGCCGCTACGGGTGCGCCAGCCGGGTCAGTACGTGCGCGAGATCCGCAGCGGAAACGTCACGATCCGCCGGTTCATGCGAGTGGGCGTACGGGCGGTGTGGGGCAGCCTCGGTCATCGCCTGGGCTTCAAGAGCCCGCTGCCGATGAAGGTGGCCGGCAAGAACGCGGCCAGGGGCGATCGGCTCGACCTGCGGCCCGGTGAGTGGGTCCAGGTCAAGAGCCCGGCCGAGATCGGCCTGACGCTCAACGAAGACGGCGCCAACCGGGGTCTGGTGTTCACCGCGGAGATGCTGCCCTCCTGCGGCAAGACGTTTCGGGTCAAGGACCGCGTCAGCCGGATCGTCGACGAGCGGACCGGCAAGATGCTCCATTTCAAAAACGAGTGCATCGTGCTCGAAGGCTCCATCTGCACCGGAGACTACGCGCCGGGTCGCTGGTTCTGCCCCCGTGACAGCTACCCCTACTGGCGTGAGGCATGGCTTCGCCGGGTCGGCCCACCCGCCGGAGCCGGCCCGGCCCAGGCCGGTGTCAGCACCGCGACCACCGCCGAAGCTGTCCCGTCCACGCCGACGCGCCGATAGCCAGGGCCCGAGTCTGACGGAGGTCGCCGGTCGTGACCACCACATCCGAGCCCTCGCGGCAGGCCGGTGATTCTCCCGCGGCCACCGCCGCGGAGACGCCGAACGATGGGACCCGGCTCGGACGCCCCGCCACGAAGCTCGGCAAGGCCCTCAAGTGGTCGTACGTCATGTCGGTCGGCGGCAACGCCATCCAGGCGGTGCTCGCGCTCGCGGTCGCGGCGGTGCTGGGGCCGCGCGAGTACGGGTTGATGGCGCTGGCGATGGTGTGGGTCGCCCTGGTGCTCGTCCTGCTCCAGTTCGGCCCCACCTTCGCGGTGATCCAGCAACACAACATCACGGACGACCACGTCAACGCCGCGTTCTGGGCCACCGTGGCGGGCAGCGGCGGCTGTGCCGTCCTGCTGGCCGCCACGACGCCGCTCTGGGCTGCCTACAACGGGTTGCCTGAGCTCGTGCCGTTGTGTCTCGCCCTCGTCCCGGTCGTCGTGCTGAACGCCTTCAACGTGATCCAGGACGCCGTCCTGCGCCGCCGCATGCAGATGCGTGGCATCGCCATCCGGGTCATGTTCGCCCACCTCGGCGGTGGTCTGACCGCGCTGGGCGGCGCGCTCGCCGGCTTCGGCGTGTGGGCGCTGGTCGCCCAGCAGCTGGTCTGGCCCACGCTGTACGCCATCATGCTGTGGCCGATCGCCGGCTGGCGGCCCAAGCGCGGGCCGATCCTGGCACCACTGCGCGACCTGCGCCGCACCTCGTTCCAGACCTACGGCGGCTCACTGGGCAACTACCTGGTCAGCCGCGTCGACGTGCTGCTGATGAGCTGGTTCTTCGTGCCGGAGATCATCGGCCTGTGGCGCTTCGCGCAACGCCTGTCCGACATGGCCGGCCAGCTCACCGCCGGGGGCCTGGGCATCGTCTCTCTGCCGCACCTGGCCCGTCATGGCGACGACACCCCCGCACTGGAACGCGAGCTGGGCCGACTCATCTACGGCGCCTCCCTGTTGACCTTCCCGATCCTGGGTATCCTGGCCGGCACCGCCGAGCCCGTGGTGCTGTTCATCGGTGACCAATGGGCCGCCTCCACCGGCCCGCTGCGGCTGCTGTGCGCTATCGCCGCCGCGACGACCATCACCGCCATCCTCGGCTCGGCCATGGCCGCCACACAGCGGCCCGGCATCCCTTCGGTGTTCAGCTGGATCACCATCCCGTGTCTCGCCGCCGCGATCGTTCTCAGTGCCAAGCTCACTTCCGGCAGCGGCACGCGCGACACGTTGCTGGGCATCGCGATCGCGGCCCTCGTCGTACAGGTGCTCATCATGTGCGCGCTCGGCTATGTCGCGTTCAACCGGATCCTGCGTGTGTCACCACGGTCGACCGTCCTGCTGGCGTTGCCCGGGCTGGCCGCCGCGGGTGCGGCAGCCGCGGCCGGCGCCCTCACCCACCGGCTGATCGAGCCGAGCCTCCACACGTTTTTCGACCTCGTGGTCAGCGGCACAGCCGCCGCGGTAGTCGCGGTGGCCGTCCAACTCACCTTCGACCGTCAAGCCCGGACGATCGCCGGACGGGTACTGTCCCGGGCGCGCCGCAAGACAGCCTCGGCCGGCTCGTAACGGAACGGCGAGACCCATCGTGCGATGTCATTGCCATTCACACGAATCGCGACTATGTCTTCGCGCATTCTCACTGTCCGTGTCGACTGGAAAACGCTATGAATGTGAATGTGGTTTGCCTCAGCGCGGGGGTTCCGGTGCTAGCAAACCTTGGTAACAAAGGCATCGCCGTTGTCTCAAGGCGTGCTGTCGGACACCAGACAGGACAAAACTGACAGTCTATTTGGTCGGTCTGGTTAACTGCCTGTTGTTGGCATGCCGCTTTTGTTTAGCTATTCTGCGGTTTCATCGCGCTCTTTCCCCCGGAGATCGGATGCAGCTCTGCCACGTCATGTTGGCCTTCTCGGTCGCCCTCAGCGGCACGGCTGCCATGCCCGCCACGGTGTCACGCGTGGTGAAACGTTTCTCCTCAGCGGCGCGCCCGGTGGCAGGTGGCCACCTGTGGGGCCGGGTCGACTCCGGCGCGGAGCCGGTGCGGACCTTCGCGCTGTCCCGTGGCGTGCGGACCTGGCACGGTGAGCTCGTCCAGCCCTGCGACGTGTCGCGCCGCTTGGCCGCCGGGCAGGATCTGAGCAACCTGGCGGCACCGTTCGCGGTCGCCGCGGTCGACGACGACGGGCGGTTGAGCGTCGCCACCGACCACGCCGGGCTCCGGCACGTCTACGCCGTGCAGGGCGACGGCTGGGCGGCCGTGTCGAGCTCCGCCCGAGACCTGGCCGAGATCGCCGGCACCGGCCTGGACCACGAATCCATCGGCACCTTCCGGCTCGTCGGGCACCACCTCGGGACCGCGACGCCGTACCAGGGGGTCAGGAAGCTGGCACCGGGGCGCATCTGGCGCCTGGCTGACGGCGAGCTGCGCGAGGATTCCTACCCGCAGATGGTGCTCACCGAGACACCGACCACATTGGACGAGACGGTAAGCCGCCATGCGAGCCGCCTGCGGTCGACGGTCGCGGGTTTCATGGACACCTACTCGAGCCCGGTGCTCGAGCTCTCCGGCGGCCTGGACAGCCGCATGGTGCTCGCGGCGATCCCACCCCACCGGCGCGGTGAGGTGTGCGCGCTGACCCTGACCTACCCGGGCTCGACGGACGCGCCGGTGGCCGCCGCGTTGGCCGCCCGCAGCGGGATGGCACACCAGGTCATCGACTTGAGCGCGATGGCGGACATCGAGCCGCACGAGGCGTACCAGGCCGCCATGGACTCTGCGCGCCGCCTCGACGGGCAGGGATCGCCACTCGGGGTCGCCGCACTGGACTGGGTCGAGCGCCAGGTGGAGGCGAGACCCCGGCTCAGCGGGCACGGTGGCGAGCTGGCTCGCGGGGCGTACTACATGCAGCGCCAACACCCGCAGGTCCGGCCGGAGCTTGTCGACCGGCTGGCCCGATGGTGGGTGTTGTCCAATCCGGTGCCGGACAAGGTCCTGGCGCCGGAGTTCGCCGCGGAGTCGCGGCTGAGGATCGGCAGGCAGCTTCGCGAGATCTTCGCCAGCTACCAGAGCGACTGGCTCACCGCGACGGACGAGTTCTACCTCCGCGAGCGGCTGCACCGGTGGGCCGGGTTGACGATGACAGACGCGGCCATGTCGCGGGTCATCGCCAACCCGTTGCTGGATCCCAACGTCCTCGCGCTGGCGCGGACCGTGCCACCCGAGCACCGCGCCGGTTCGCGATACGCCGTGCGGGTGCTCGACCACCTCGATCGCGACCTGGCCCGGCTGCGGCTGGGTTCGGGAGTCCGTCCGATCGCGCTGAGCCGGCGGTTCACCGCCGCCCGGCGACTCGGCGAAAACACCGTGCGCGGCTTCGCCGTCAAGGCGACGGGCAAGGTGTGGCGCCGTTTGCTGCACACCGGCCGCCCGGCCGCCGGCGTCCCGTTGCTGGCCGGGGCGATCACGACGCACCTGCGCGAGAATCCGGATCTGGTCGCACCCGCGGCGGGCACCGGACTGCTCAGCGAGGAATGGCTCAGCGCCTATCTCTCCGGCCGGACCAATGCCACGCCTGCCACGCTTGATCTGCTGCTCAACCTCGTCGTGGCCAGCCACGCCTGACGGTCCCGCGCTGTCGGCCGGTATCCGCGGCGAGGTCAGCGCCACCGCTTGACGACACCGACCGCGCTGGTCCGCACCCGGCGGGCCAGCGGCGGCGCCGTGCGGATCTGAGCACGCAGGCTCTCCGCGGTGTCGCCGTCCCGGACGCTGTATCGCGGCTGAAGCCACGATTCGGCGCGGGCGGCCCGCCGGTCGCTGGTGTAGACCGTGGTGTAACCGTTGTCCCGCAAGGCTTTCAGCACCTGCCGGTCATAGCGGCCCAGCGGGCAGGCGGCGAGCGTGACCGGCGCCTCAGCCACGGCCGCGAGCCGGTCGCGGGCCGTCACGAACTCCTCGACCTGCTCCTGCGGGGTCATCCCGCGCCAGGAGCGGTGCCACATGCCGTGCGACCCCACCGTCATGCCGTGGGCACGCAGCTCGCGAACGCCGTCGGAGCCGACGCTGCCCGGCTGGTCCAGCCGGCCGGCGAGGAGGAAGAACTGTGCGGTGAGTCCACGCTCGACCAGTGCCGGCAACCCGTACTCGACGTCCGAGGCGTTGCCGTCGTCGAAGCTGATCCGTGCGTCCGGCCACTGCGACAGCTCGTCGAGGATGCGGTGAAAGGCGGACTCGGTCACCCAGTACGGCGCCTCGCCCGGCTCCAGCTCGCGCTGTGGCGTGCCGATGCCGTGGAAGCACACGTTCACCACGCTATTTGCCGACATTGCTCTCCTCGCGGCTGGATTCGTCGCGTCCCCACTGTGCGCCACTGGCCGGTGACCGGCGTGACTTCGCGGCCGCGAGGACGGTGATGGCGGCGTAACAGATGCCGGCCGGTGCCAGCCAGGGTCGGGGCAGTACGACATCGCGCAGCCAGGATGAGCGGTTGGCTTGGCGCACACCCGTCGCGCTGCCGCGGATGGCCGCGTTGCCCGACCGCACGCGGGCAAGCCGGCGGACCAGGTCGCGGGTGCGCCGCGGCGTGGCGATGCGCGACGCCACCGCGTCGACCTGTCGTTTCTCGTCAGGCGTGAAGAGCGAGTCCAGGAACAGGTCGTCGGCCACCACGTCGGGGAAGGCGTCGAACCGTGCCCGCCCGGCGGCGGACAGCGCGATGACGCCGCGGCCGAACAGCGCCCGGTCGTACACCGGCATCCTGGCGTTGATCGCGTAGTAGGCGCGCACGAGCAGCGGACGCCCGGAGACGTCGAGCTCGCGTCGCGGTACGACCGCGTGCACCCCTTCGCCCAGCGCGCGAACGAGCGTGCGGAGGGCGCCTGGCGGCAGCACGATGTCGGCGTCGAGGTAGACGCGGGGAAAACCAGACGCGACCGCGTCACCGGCGTTCAGCGCACCCACCTTGCCCGGCTCGGGCCGGTCCACGACTCGTACGCCCGGGCGGGAAGCGGCCACCGCGGCGGTGTCGTCGGTGCAGCCGTTGGCCACGACGGTGATGTCCAACTCGCCCGGCGAGGTGCCGGCTTGCAGCGCGTCCAGGCAGCGTCCGATCACCGCGCTCTCGTTGTGCGCGGCGATCACCACGCTGACGGGAGAGTCATTCGACACCGGTGGTCACCGATCCGCGGCTGGCGTCACCGGCGCGCTGCCGCGGCGGCTTGACGTCGGACTCCTCCACCGCGCGGCCGAGCTTGCGCGCCAGCAGGCGGCGCCACACCGCCACGTACTGCGTCGACTGCCGCTCCCACACCAGCGTGTCGACGAAGCGGCGCAGACCGGTCGACCGCATTCGCTCGCGGCGCTCCGGATCGTCCAGCAGTTCGTTGAGCGCGGCGGCGTACTCGGTGGGGGTGCCGTTCGGCACGTACACGGCGGCCTCGGCGGCGGTGCGCCGAGTCTCGGTGAGGTCCGCGGCGACCACCGGCACGCCACGGCCCAGGTATTCCACCGTCTTGGCCATGGTTGACAGGTCGTTCATCTTGGTGGGCAGGTCCGGCTGGATCCCGACGGTGGCCGTACGGAGCAGCTCGTCGACGGCGGAGCCGTCCAACCAGCCGGCGAAGTGCACCAGGTCCGTCAGGCCCCGTTCCTCGGTGAGCCGGCGCAGCTCCGGCAGGCTCTCGCCGTCACCGGCCACGGTCATCCGCCAGTCGGTGCGGCCGCGCAGGCGGGTCAGGTGCTCCGCGGCGAGGACCGCGCCCTCGACGTTGTCCTGCGGGCCGAGCACGCCGAGGTAGACGATGTGGTGGCGGGTGTCCGCCGGCGGTGCCGCGTGGCGCGGCGGCGCGGCGATCTCCGCGTAGGACGGGCCGTTGCGCACGACCGTGAGCTTTTCTGGCGCCACCTGCCGGCGCAACGCGTTGTCGCGGAACGACTCGTTGGTGAGAAACACCGCACTGGCCGTGCGCAGTGTGAGCGACTCGAAGAGCTCCAGGGCGCCAAACACCCATTTGTTCGGCTTACCGCCCGAACGGGTGGCATATACCTCCGGGCACAGGTCGTGGTGATCGAAGACCCAGGGCCGACCCATCGCCCGCACCAGCAAGGCGAGCGGCCAGTAGACGTCCGGCGGATTGCACACCTGCACGCCGTGTGCACGGCCGGACAGGATCTCGCCGAACAGGCGCACCGCGATGCAGGTGAAAGACCAGAGGAACTCCCAGGCGAACGAGAGCACCCCCGAGCCGTAGACGTAGACCGGGTACGGCTTCAGGCGGGTGTTGCGGCTGCCGGGCAGCGTTTTCAACGAGCGGTCACCCCGAGGGGCGATGATCGTCACGTCGAATCCGGCCTCCTCGAGGCTGAGGGCCTCACGGATCACCCGGCGATCGCGCTCAGCCGGAAGGTTCGCAATGAGGATGGTCACCTGTGGGCGTCGTGTCATCGGCGTCACATCGCTCGAATCTGCTCGCGTACAAGGGAATGGTCCGCACAGGATACGCAGCCCGGATGGACCGAAAGCTTCAAGGTCAGAAAGCTGTCACACTCTTCCCATCCGGTCGCGGAGGCTCGCTATGCTGCGGGTCTTGCCCGCATCACGTTGTTCGGAGTCTCCATGCGCGTGCTCGTCACCGGCCACCAGGGCTACATCGGAAGCGTCCTGACCCCTCGCCTGCTGGCTGCCGGTCATGACGTCGCCGGGCTCGACGTCGGGCTTTTCGCCGCGTGCACACTCGGCGACTACGAGGACGCGGTCGAGACCCGCCGGGTGGATCTGCGCGACGTGACGCCGGAGGACTGTGCCGGGTTCGACGCGGTTGTTCACCTCGCGGCCATCTGCAACGACCCGATCGGCAACCTCAACCCCGACCTGACGTACGAGGTCAACCACCGGGCCACCATCCGCCTCGCGCAGGCGGCCAAGGCGGCGGGGGCCAGCCGGTTCCTGTTCTCGTCCTCGTGCTCGCTGTACGGGGCCGGCACCACCGAGGACCTGCTCGACGAGACGGCCGCGTTCGCGCCGGTCACGCCGTATGGCGAGTCGAAGATCCTGTCCGAGCGTGACCTGCTCACCCTTGCTGACGACGGTTTCTCGCCGGTCTTCCTGCGTAACGCCACGGCGTATGGCTTCTCGCCCCGGCTCCGCGGCGACCTGGTGGTCAACGACCTCGTCGCGCACGCCCTGCTCACCGGCGAGGTCCGTCTGCTGTCGGACGGCATGGCCTGGCGGCCGCTGGTGCACGTCGATGACATCGCGGCCGCTTTCGTCGCCATGCTCGAAGCACCCCGCGAGACGGTGCACACGAAGGCATACAACATCGGTCAGTCGTCCGAAAACTACCTCATCCGAAGCGTCGCCGAGCTTGTCGCGGAAGGGGTGCCAGGCAGCACGGTGACGTTCGCGGCCGGTGCCGGCACCGACGCCCGTAACTATCGGGTCTCCTGCGACCTCGTCGCCCGCGAGGTGCCTGAGTTCAAGCCACAGTGGACGGTGCGCAGCGGGATCAAGCAGCTCGTGGAGGAGTACCAGCGGACCGGCTTGCGGATCGAGGACCTGACCGGTGAGCGCCACCAGCGTCTCAAGCGCATCAAGGCGCTGCAGCAGGCCGGGCGGCTCGACCAGGAGCTGCGGTGGGTCTGACCGGCCGGTCATGTGATGCCTGCGGTGCAGCGGAGCTGATGCCGTTCAGCGACTTCGGCGACATCCCGGTCGAGACCGGCAACCACTTCGCGACCGAAGCCGAGGCCGTGGCGTCGCCGGTGGGTCGGGTGTTGCTGGGGTACTGCCCGCGATGCGCGTACGTGCGAAACCTCGCCTTCGACGAGTCGCTGGTCGACCCGGCGGCTCCCACCGACATGAACCTCTACCACTCGGCCACGTTCCGCGCCTTCTGTTCCACGCTCCTCAGCGAGCTGGCCGCGCGCATACCGCTGGCAGGGCGGCGCGTCCTGGAGATCGGCAGCGCGCAGGGTGAGTTTCTGCGGGAGCTGTGCCAGGTCGCCGGGTGCACCGGGGTCGGCTACGACGCGAGCTACCTCGGGCCGGAGGGGCCGGATCCGTCGGGTGCGGACCTGCGGCGCGGACCGGCGCCCTTGCACGGTGACCTGCCCGCGTTCGACGTTCTCGTATCCCGCTTCGTGCTGGAGCACGTCGCGGATCCCTACGGGTTTCTGGCCCGGCTGCGCGAGATCGCCGGCGATTCGCCGGTCGTCGCCCACATCCAGGTGCCGGACGCCGGATACGACCTCGCCACCGCCGGCTGGGAGGTCATCTACCCGCATGTCTCCTACCTCAACGCCAGCGCGCTGTGCCATATCGCTTCCCGTGCCGGCTGGCGGGTCGAGGGCACGGCACCGCTCTTCGCCGGCCTGATCCGCTACGTGGAGCTGTCGACCGGGCCGGTGCGAAACGTCGACCTGGCCGAGGAGCGGGACCGCCAGCTCGCCGCGGTCGCCGGCTTCCACGAGCGGCATCACGGCGAGCGTGAGCGGTGGCGCGAGACCATCGGGCGCCTCGCGGCCGAGGGCGCCCAGCCGGTGCTGTGGGGCGCCGGGTCCAGGGGAGTGCAGCTGCTCAACTACGCGGATCAGCAGCGGCGTCTCGCGGCCGTGGTCGACGTCAACCCGGCCAAGTGGGGGCGTCACCTGCCGGTGACCGGCCATCGGGTCGACGATCCGGCGACTCTGGCCGGCCGCGACATCCGGGCGGTTGTGATCACCAATCCCGTGTACCGCGACGAGATCGCGAAGTCGCTGGCAGAGCTCGGCCTCGCCGCGGAGATCCTGGTCGCCTGATCCCGGCGGCCCACCCGCACCGCCGGCTCTGGCAGGGCATCGCGCTATGCGGAGGCGGCAGCCGAACGGGAGCGCAGCCGGCGGGCGATACGGACGACCCGTGCGCGTACCTCGCGGTCGAGCGCCAGGAGCACCGTGCCGGCGACCAGGACACCGGCGGTCCCGCTGGCGGCGAGCGCGAAGAACTTGTTGAGAGCGGGATCGACGAGTGCGTAGGCGGCGGAGCTTGCGAACGCCGCCACGACGCCGGAGAGCGTGCCCGGGAGCCCGGCGACGAGGATCGGTGCCACCGGGACCCGGAGCACGCGGCGGAAGATTATGTAGCCCATCACCAGCAGCAGGCCGGCCTGCACGGTGAGCATCGACCACGCCGCGGCCATCAGCTGCTCCGACGTGCCGCCGTCGGTGGACACTCGGGCGGCGAAGAGGATGGCGAGGCTGGACATGATCGTCATGGTCCAGGCGAACACGGCCGAGATGCCGGGCCGCTGCGCCGCCTGCATCGCCGGCTCGAACAAGGCGCCGAGCACCACGATGGCACTGACGACGCAGAGCACCCGCAGCGGCTCGGCGGCCGGGGCCCACTGGTCACCGATGAAGAGCACCAGCGGCTCGGCCACGCCGGCGACGATGCCGAGCATCGGGTAGGCCAGCACCGCCACCCCGTGCATCAGGCGGCCGAGCTCCCGCGCGAAGCCGGCCTTGTCGCTGCCGTGGCGGGCGAGGTGGGGCAGGGAGACCTGGTGCAGGCCGCGGGCGGTCAGGTCGACGACCATCTCGGCGAAGCGTGCGGCGAACCGGTACAGGCCGATGACCACCGGACCGAAGAACAGACCCATGAGGACGACGTCGGTGCGGGAGGACAGGAAGCTTCCGAACGCGCCCGCGTACGTGTGCAGGGAGGTGCTCCGGATGTCACGCAGCTGCTGGCGGATCGGACCGAACCGGGGCCGCCAGCCGGACATCATCCACAGCATCGTCCCGTACACGGCGGGCGTGCTCACCTGCTGCACGACCAGCGACCAGACGCCGAGGCCGCCGATCGCACAGGCCACGCCGGCGATCCCACCGGTGAGGTTGGCGACCAGCACCCGGATGGCGATGCCACGCATCTGCATGCGCCGCCGCTGCAGGGCGTCCGGGATGACGTTGAACGCCGTGATGAGCACCATCGGGGTCAGGGCGAGGCAGACGGGGGTCAGCTCGGGCAGCCCGTTGAGCGCGGCCCAGAGCGGAGCGATCACGGCGAACACCAGGCAGAAGCCGACCGCGCCGGCCATCGTGGCCCAGAACGCCGCGTTTGCGTGCTCCTCGGTGATGTCGTCCTGTTGTATCACCGCGATGGTCGGGCCGTGCTGGAGCAGGACGAGCGCGAGCGAGACCCACACGAGCGCCATGGTGAGCACGCCGAACTCGCGCGGGCTGAGGATCGCCGCGAGGATGAACGTGAGGATCGCGGTAATCGCGTATCCACCGGTGGTGAACAGGTACGACCACTTGAGCGCGCTGCCCAGCCTGGTGTCGCCGCGCTCGAGGACGGGCGCACCCTGCGGGGCCGGCGGCGCCGGAGCGGCCTGGGGCACCTGTGGCAGCACGACGGTGTCGTCGACGCTCGAGCCAGCTGGGG
>WUUC01225934.1_pt1 | contig 11890 bp, 7 predicted proteins | sample 6278441 | NCBI WGS metagenome assembly WUUC01 (sample SAMN13675441, study PRJNA597444) | soil metagenome | isolation source: soil | place: USA: Washington | collected 2017-10 | reverse complement strand
CCACCTACACGCTTTACGCGCTGACCATCAACGGCTATACGGAGGAGGCAATCGCCTGGCGCAACTGGCTGCTGCGCGCGGCCGCAGGCGATCCCTCCACGCTGCAGACGATGTATGGCGTAAGCGGTGAGCGGCGGCTGCCGGAGCTCGAGCTGTCGTGGCTGCCCGGATACGAAGGGTCCTCGCCGGTGCGAATCGGAAACGCCGCGGTCGAACAGCTTCAGCTCGACGTGTACGGCGAGATCATGGACGCGATGCATCTGAGCCGGCGCGCCGGCGTCGCCGACGACGAGCACGCGTGGCACCTGCAGAAGGCGCTGATGCGCTACCTGGACACCGCATGGCAGCAGCCCGACGAAGGCATCTGGGAGGTCCGCGGCCCGCGGCGGCACTTTACGCACTCCAAGGTGATGACGTGGGTCGCTTTCGATCGTGCGGTGAAGGCCGTCGAGCGGTTCGGCCTCGACGGTCCTGTCGACCGCTGGCGCGGGCGACGCGAGGAAGTCCGTGAGCAGGTGTTGAGAGAAGCGTTCGACCCGGGGCGCCAGACGTTTACCCAGTACTACGGATCGCGCGAGCTCGACGCCAGCCTGCTGCTGCTGCCGCTCGTCGGCTTCATACCGGCCGGCGATCCGCGGATGCGAGGGACCGTGAACGCGATCGAAGAAGACCTGCTCTGGCACGGTCTGGTGCTGCGTTATCGCGCGGACCCGACGGTTGACGGTCTGCCGCCGGGCGAAGGGGCGTTCCTCGCGTGCTCGTTCTGGCTGGCGGACAACTACATGCTGCAGGGACGCACCGGCGAGGCGGTCGATCTCTTCGAGCGCCTGCTTGCGTTGTGCAACGACGTCGGACTCCTCGCGGAAGAGTACGATCCATCCGGACGCCGGCAGCTGGGCAACTTTCCCCAGGCGTTTTCGCACGTCATGCTGGTCAACACCGCACGGAACCTCGCCACCGCGCATGGGCCGGCGGAGGAACGGAAAGAGTAGCGTGAAAGCCATTACCGTGATGCCAGGGTCGCCGGGCTCGATCGGGCTCGACGAGGTGTCGGAGCCCGCGCGGTCGGAAGGGCCGATCCTCGTGGAGACGATTGCTGTTGGTGTGTGCGGAACCGACCGTGAAATTCTGGATGGATCGTTCGGTGCGGGTCCCGGACCGGGCGAGCGTCTCGTTCTCGGCCACGAGTCGCTCGGCCGTGTGATCGAAAGTCCCGAGGATGGCGACGTGCGGCCGGGAGACCTCGTCGTGGGTATCGTGAGGCACCCGGACCCGGTCCCGTGTGCCCAGTGCGCGATCGGCGAGTGGGACATGTGCAGCAACGGGTTGTATACGGAGCACGGGATCAAAGAACGGCATGGATTCGCGCGGGAGCGCTTCCGGCTGCAACCCTCACACGCCGTCCGCGTCGAGAGGAGCCTCGGGGTTCGCGGTGTGCTGCTCGAGCCGGCGAGCATCGTGGCGAAGGCGTGGGAGCAAATCGAGCGCATCGGCGCGCGCGCCAGGTGGACGCCGCGGCGCGTGCTGGTGCTCGGCGCCGGCCCCGTTGGTCTGCTCGCGGCTCTGCTCGGACGGCTGCGCGGGCTGGAGGTAAACGTGTTCGACCGGGTGGAGAACGGACCGAAGCCGGCGCTTGTCGCAGCCTTGGGGGCCGTGTATCACGCCACGGGGCTCGGAGACGTGTGCCGGGGCATCGACGTTGTCGTCGAGTGCACCGGCGCTCCCGGGCTGCTGTTCGACGCTATCCGGTGCATCGCGCCCAACGGCATTGCGTGCCTGACCGGCGTCTCGTCCGGCAGCCGCGTACTCAGCCTCGACGCCGGGGCTGTCAACAACGAGCTCGTCCTTCAGAACAACGTGGTGTTCGGCACCGTCAACGCCAATCGTCTGCACTACACGCAGGCCGCCGCTGCGCTCGGCCGCGCGGATCCGTCGTGGCTCGATCGTCTGATTACGCGGCGCGTGCCGATCGAGAGATGGCGCGAGGCGTACGAAGCGGTCGAAGGGGACGTGAAGACGGTAATTGAGTTTCGACACTCCGCCTGAAGGCGCACATGACTGTAACCGGACGAGGTGTTGTGGTGGCAAAACGATCCGACTTGCTGCAGGCGAAACAGGTTCTGAGTACGACCCTCCTTCGATCCGGCCTCCGCGGGGGCGTCGTGGGAATGTTGAGAACGCGGCTGGTCGATCGCGCCATCGGCAACGCCGGGCACAACGTACACGCCGTCGGGATCGGGCGGAAAGTCGTGGGAGGGAAACCGACCAGACAGCTCGCCGTGCGCGTGTACGTGGTGCAGAAGATCGCCGACTCGCTCGTCCCGCCAATCTATCGGATTCCGGAGTCGGTGGACGGAGTTCCGACCGACGTGATCGAGTCGGCGCCGGCGTTCGTCTTTCCGAGGACGGTGCGGCAGGTGCGTCAGCCGAGAAGACCGCCGGCGCCGCCGAGGGCCGGCGCCTGTTCCACCAACCGGATGAAGCGGCAGCGTCCGGTCGTGGCGGGCGTGAGCGCCGGCCATTACAAGATCACCGCTGGGACGATCGCCTATTTCTGCCGGTCCACGCGTCCGGGAGACGATCCTGGCCGGGTGTTCGTGCTGAGCAACAACCATGTGTTCGCGAACGTCAATCAGGGAAAGGCAGGCGACGATCTCTACCAGCCGGGAACCGCGGATGGCGGAACGCCCGCCTCGCATATCGCGGAGCTCGCGCGCTGGGTCGAGATCAAGCTCGGAGGCAGGCTTGCGAACCGGGTGGACGCTTCCATCGGCGGCCTGTTGCCGTCGATCGCGCACACGTTGACGATCTGCTCAATCGGCGCCGTCAAGGGCACGGCCGAGGCGGTCGAAGGCATGAAGGTGCGGAAGCACGGCCGCACGACCGGGTACACGGAAGGCGAGGTCACCGACGATTCGTACGACGCCCTCGTCGGCATGGACCACGAGGATCCGAACGTCGTCGCGCTCTTCGAAGATCAGATGCGAGTGCAGCGCATCGAACCGTACTCGGCGATCGGCCTGGGCGGCGACAGCGGATCGCTGGTGGTGCGGAAACAGGACGCGGCGGCCGTCGGACTGTATTTTGCCGGGCCGTCGAGCGGCGTGTACGGGGTCGCGAATCACATTCGCGACGTCCTGAAAGAGCTCGAAATCCAGCTACTCTAAGGGCATGGGCGATCCGCTGCTCGACGTGAAGCGCGGCATCCGCGACCAGTACGTGGGCAGGTGCGGCATCCACGGCGTCGGCGTCAGCCGATCGCAGAAGGCGGTGCGGGTCTACATCGATCCGGATGCGACGATCGACCAGGAGCTTGCGGCGGAACTTGGACGGAAAGCGGAGCCGTTCAAGCTGGTATTCGTTCGCGAGGAGCCGCCGGTCAAGACTGCTCGCCCGACGTGAACCGAAGAACACGCAGTGCCCTTTGTGTCGAGGCGTGCTGCGGATCCAGGAACGCCTCTCCGCTTTCATCGCGGTTGTCGTCAGGACCGCGGATCGCTGCCGCTGGAGATCACCACGCGAAAGCCGATGAACGGGCGGCGGGCGCCCGGGTCGGCGCCGCCGCGAATCGCCGTCCGGATGTTTCGTTCGGTGTCGCCGAACGATCCGCCGCGGATCACCCAGAGGGCGTCGGCCTCGAGGTTCCGGCGGTCGTCGGACGGATCGTAGGGATATGGCTGATACGGGCTTCGCGTCCATTCCCACACGTTTCCACTGATGTCGAACAGGCCGAACGGGCATTCGGGACATGGAAACCGGCCGACCGGCGTCGGGCCGGCGCTGCCGTAGTTCGCCCGGTCGCGTCTCGGCTCGTTTCCCCACGGATAAATCCGCCCGTCGCTTCCGCGCGCCGCCTTCTCCCACTGCGCCTCGGTCGGCAGGCCGACGCGCCACCCGGCGGCGAGCAGCTCGCGGAATCGCGGCGGCGCCTGCGCCGACGCGCGCAGCGAGCTCTCGAGCCATCGGCAATACGCGAGCGCATCCGGCCACGACACCGACGCGACCGGGTGATTGAGCGGCACGCCTCCCACGGCCTCGTCGGCGACGCGCTGTCCCGTCGCTTCGGCGAAGGCCCTGAACTGCGCGACGGTGACCTCGTATTGGCCGATGTAGAACGCTGGAAGATCCACCGTGCCCTGGGGCTGGCCAGGCGACCAGCGCTCGTTGTCGAATGCGAGCGGATCTTTCCCCTGATCGCTGCCCATGATGAACGGTCCCGCCGGAACTTCGACGAAGCCAAGCAGCTCGCCCTTCGGGAGGAACCACGCGTCAGGACGAAATCCGGTGAGATCCGCGGATACCGCCGGCGGCAAGGATCGCGGCGAAAGGATCCCGTCGGACGTTGCAGGGAGAGATGAGTACAGAGAGAGGGCGACGACGAGGATGAGAGCGGCGAGCATGGCCACGCCAATCCAGGCCGAACGCACCGGTTCGTCGCTGGGGTTCGGTGTCTGGCCGGTCAATTTGAAGGTGACGGGATCTTAGCGCAAGCGAAGGTCCACCCGTGATCGCAGGCGCGTGCGTACAAATCGCGTTCGGGCATGTCGAGCAGGTTCAGCCCGCCTTCGCGCAGCAGGAGGCGGAGGTCGAACGCGCGCGGGATCGTCCGGCTGAAAGGACGCGGGTCCAGCAGGTTGACGCAGCCAGCCTGGAATCTCAGCTCGCAGGCGCGTGAGAAGTATCCGAAGGCGCGCGCCGGGTCCGCGTCGGCGATGGCGCCCGCCGTATAGTGGCCGCCAAGCTCGTTGCACGCCCACCCTGAGCCGTCGCGGCAATAACTCGCCTCGAGCTGCAGCAGCCGCCTGCAGGCGTTCGGACGGCCGGCGGCACACGCCTGCTGCCAGAACGGCAGGCTGTCGCCCGTGTGTCTGCCGTCGGTCCTTCCAATCGCCGTCATCGTCAGGAAGAAGACGATCCAGAGGCCCATATGCGCGAGGTTGCCGCGTCCAAGCGGGCCGTCGAGCCGCAGCCGCGTCAACAGGGCGCCGGGTCCGATTGCGCGAACCGTCCGGTCTATCCATGGCACGCTCAGGTTCAGGAGCGGCACGCAGAGGAGTTTGTCGTAAAACGTGGGTGCGCCCAGGGCCCCCAGGAGCGAGTAGAGGCCGAAGACGCCGAGCCCGTAGAGCACACCGAACGCGAGCCTGCCGAGCGGCGTTCTCGGCGACGTCGACGGATCGGTGACGAGCAGATGCAGACCGAGAAAGACGGCGCTCGGGATCTCCGAATCAAGAAAGTAGGGTACTCCGGTCACCGATGCGTACATCGCGCTCATGCCGAACAACACGGCGGCCGCGGACGCGGCGACGAGCGTGACCGAAAAGAAATACATGACGACCAGGCCGATCAGGAACAGGAAGACATAAATGTGCGGCGCCAGGCTGAGCGTCGAGGCGATCTCGGGCCCCCAGGTGAGGTGGGTGGTGTTTGTCGCGATCAGCACGAGCGAGAACAGCCCGAGCGAGAAGGCGGACGGGTTGAAGATGTGCACCTTCCTGCCTTCGCGGTGCCACTTGACGAACTCCTTGCCCATGAACCCGACGGCCACGAGCAGGAACTGCAGGTGGAACCAGTCGTCCCGGAACCAGAGAAAAAGGTTGGTGCTGAAAATAATCGGGAACGGACCCCAGCCCAGGCCGAAGGTGCCGCGGCGGGACCATGACAGCAGCATGTCGAATGCGTAGGCGAACACGATCTGCGCGACGAGCAGCCAGGCGTAGTCGTAGACAGGCGGCCAGTACCACCCCCAGTACGCGTAGACCGAGATGTGACACATGGCCTGCACGTAATGCTGCGGCCGCGGAGGCAGGAGAACGAGCGACGGGCCGGACGTGCCCTTCCATCGCAGGAAGAGCACCGCTTGCCACAACAAGAGCCCGGCGCCCGCGCCCCAGAACGACTGTGTGACGACGCGGTTTTCCTGAACGCGATCGACCAGGGAGATCAGGAAGAGCGCGGCGGTGAGCGCTACGGGAATCGAGAACAGCCGGGTTCCGCTGAGCGTCGATGCGGCCGGAGCGGGACCGGAATGGTCGGCCGCGCGGGGCGATTTCTGGCGGCGGCCTCTCGGGCCGGGCGGTTCTCTAACGGTTGCCATGGCTCGTGAATAAGGCTGAATAAGGGTTGTACAACGACCCCCCGTCCGGCGCAACCCGGCGGGCACAGGCGCAACGGCAGCACCAGCGGGGACTCCGGATAAACTGAAGTCGTAGCCGTGCGGCTGATGGCGTGCAGCGCATCGAACCGACGGGAGGTGGGCGTGGAAAACGGGGAGAGGATGATGCGGACAGATCGGCAACACTCGACGCGGAACACGATTCGAGCCGCCGTCGCCGTGGCGGTCGGCGTGGTGATCGGCGTCGCGACCGGACCGGGAGTGGCCCAGCAATCCGGTGAGTGGCCCAATATCACCGGCGGCTTCAACGGCGCGCGGTACTCGCCGCTCGATCAAATCAATGCGTCCAACTTCAACAACCTGAAGATTGCGTGGGAGTGGCGAGGCGCGAAGGATGTGGGGATCGACCTCGGCGGGCCGGTGAACGCTCGTTCGCTGCCGATTTACGTCGACGGGATGCTCATCACCACTTCCGGCCCGCGGCGAACCGTGGTGGCGCTGGATCCCTCGAGCGGCAAGACCCTGTGGAGCTTCCAGGAGCCGACCACCGCGCGGCTGGAATATTCGATGCGCGCCAACCACGGCAAAGGCGTCGCGTACGCGCGCGTGAACGGCCGCGGCGTGGTGTTCATCACGACCCCCGCGTTTTTCCTGCACGCGCTGGACGCCAAGACGGGCCGCCCGCTCGAAGGATGGGGAGGCGCGGTGCCCATCGACGGGTTTCCAAAGACCGGATCCATCGATCTACTGAAGGACCTGATCGCGGACTGGGAGCCGTGGCTGAATGCAAAGCGGCCCTACAACCCGAACAACGGGCTGCCGCTGGAGCTCGGCTACATCACCAGTTCCTCGCCGCCAATCGTCGTCAACGACGTCGTTGTCGTCGGCAACTCCGCCGAGCAGGGCTACAACCAGACGCGGCAGGAGAACGTGCCCGGCGATATCCTCGCCTACGACGCGAAGACCGGCAAGCATCTGTGGAAGTTCCACATCATCCCGCGGCCTGGCGAGTTCGGCCACGAGACGTGGGAAAACGACGCGTGGAAGTGGACGGGCGACGTCTCGTCGTGGGCGCCCATGTCCGCCGATCCCGAGCGCGGCCTCGTGTACATACCGACCAACGGCGCCACGATGGACTTCTACGGCGGGTTCCGTCCCGGCGACAACCTGTTCAGCACGAGCCTGATCGCGCTGGACGTGAAGACAGGCAAACGCGTGTGGCACTACCAGCTCGTCAAACACGACATCTGGAACTACGACACTCCGACCGCCCCAATCCTCATGGACGTGAACGTCAACGGCCGGCGCATTCCCGGCGTGTTCCAGGCGACCAAGCAGGCGTTTCTGTACGCCTTCAATCGCCACACCGGCGAGCCGATCTGGCCGATTGAGATGCGGCCGGTGCCGCAGTCGAAAGTGCCCGGTGAGAAGCTCGCGGCGACGCAGCCCTTTCCAACCAGACCGGCGCCCTACGACCTCCAGGGACGCACGGAAGATCACCTGATCGACTACACGCCGGAAATCAAGCGGCTCGCGCTCGAGCAGGCGAAGGCGACCAACCAGCTCGCGCCGTTCTTCAACCCGCCGACGCATCGCGGCAACGATGAAGGCGCCGGACCCGCGCGAATCTGTCCCGGCGACACCGGCGGGGTGAACATTACGGGACCCCCGGCGGCCGATCCGACGACCGGTGTCGTGTTCATCACCTCGCACAGCGGCTGCAGCTCGATCCTGCTGGGGCCCGCAATCGAGCGCGACAACCCGCGCATGACCGGTTCGACAGTCGTGCCGTGGGCGCGCGGCGGCGCACAAGGCGGCGGCGCGGCTGCAGCGGGCCGAGGCGGGGCTGGCCGCGGCGGCGCTGGCCGCGGCGGCGCTCCTGGCGGGCGCGGCGCGGCGCCTGAAGCGGGCGGACGCGGTGCGGCGCCTGAAGCGGGCGCACGCGGTGCGGCGCCTGCGGCGGGCGGCCGTGGCGCGGCACCGGGCGGCCGCGGCGGATCGGGTATCCCTCCGAACAGCCCGCTCGCCGGCATCCCGGGTCTGTTCAAGGGACCCGTTGGTCGCATTACCGCGATCGATCTGAACACGGGCGAGCACCTGTGGGTGATTCCCCACGGCGATATGGCGCAGGAGCAGCAGGACGCCTTCCGCAACAACTCGTTGCTGAAGGGCGTCAACGTGGACACCAACTGGGGCCGCAGCGGCCACGCCGCGATGATGGCCACCTCGACGCTGCTCTTCGCGACCGGTTCGTCGGCCGACAGCAAGCCTCACCTGTTTGCCATCGACAAGAAGACGGGCAAACGCGTGGGCGCGGTGACAACACCTGAGATGGGTGGTTACGGGCTGATGACCTACATGCATCAGGGCAAGCAGTACGTGGTTCTGCCCGTGGACGGCGGCTACACGGCGATGGCTTTGCCGTGATCGATAAGTCCGTGTCTCTTCCTCACAATGGACACAGAGGAGACAAAGGGCACAAAGATTCTTTGTATCCTTTGTATCCTCTGTGTCCTTTGTGAGTACACCTCAGCCTCTCCAACCCTGTTGACAAGAACACCCCCACCGCCACATTCTTTTCGGTCGAGTAGTACGTGCGCGGGCCGCGTTTCAGTGCGGCAGGTACATCCGCCTTTCAGCGCAGTACGTCGGGTCCGCCTTTAGGCGGACCATCACGATCTGGAGACCAACGATGACCAGACACTCGCAACGCTCGAGATCCCGCGCGATCCGACTCGCCCTCGCCGCGGCGTTCGGCGTGATTGTCGCGGTGGGAAGCGCGGGGATTGCCCAGCAGACGGGGCAATCCGCGGCTTCAGGAGAATGGCCCAACATCACGGGCGGCAACGCCGGCACGCGGTACTCGCCGGTCGACCAGATCAACGCGACGAACTTCAACAACCTCAAGGTCGCCTGGGAGTGGCGGGGTGCGAAGGACGCCGGCGTCGACCTGGGCGGACCCGTGAACGCCCGCGGCCTTCCGATTTACGTGGACGGCATGCTGATCACCGTGTCGGGCCCGCGACGCACTGTGGTGGCACTCGACCCGTCCAGCGGCAAGACCCTGTGGAGCTTCCAGGAGCCGACCACCGCGCGGCTCGAATATTCGATGCGCGCCAACCACGGCAAGGGCGTCGCGTACACGCGCATCAACGGCCGCGGCGTCGTGTTCGTGACAACGCCCGCGTTTTTCCTCCACGCACTCGATGCGAAGACCGGACGGCCGCTCGAGGGCTGGGGCGGAGCCGTTCCAGTGCAGGGTTTCCCGAAGACCGGGTCGATAGACCTGCTGAAGGACCTCATCGCCGACTGGGAACCGTGGGTCAACGCGAAGCGCCCCTACAACGCGAACAACGGGCTGCCGCTGGAGCTCGGCTACATCACCGCCTCGTCGCCGCCCATTGTCGTGAACGACGTGCTCGTGGTCGGCAATTCCGCCGAGCAGGGCTACAACCAGACCCGCGTCGAGAACGTGCCGGGAGACATCCTCGCCTACGACGCGCGGACCGGGAAGTACCTGTGGAAGTTCCACGTCATTCCGCGTCCCGGTGAATTCGGTCACGAGACGTGGGAGAACGACGCGTGGAAGTGGACGGGCGACATCTCCTCATGGGCGCCCATGACGGCGGATCCGGAGCGCGGCCTGGTCTACATCCCCACCAACGGCGCGACGATGGACTACTACGGCGGGTTCCGTCCCGGCGACAACCTGTTCAGCACGAGCATTATCGCGCTCGACGTGAAAACGGGGAAGCGCGTCTGGCACTACCAGACGGTCAAACACGACATCTGGAACTACGACAACCCGACGCAGCCGATGCTGCTCGACGTCAACGTGAACGGCCGGCGCATTCCGGGCGTTTTCGAGGTCACGAAGCAGGCGTACGTCTATTCGTTCAACCGCCACACGGGTGAGCCGATCTGGCCCATGGAGATGCGCCCGGCGCCGCAGTCGAAAGTCCCCGGCGAGAAGCTGCCGGCGACGCAGCCGCATCCGACGAAGCCGGCGCCATTCGACCTGCAGGGACGCACCGAAGAACATCTCGTCGACTACACGCCGGAGATCCGGCAGGCGGCGCTCGAGCAGGCCAAGCAACGGGGTCTCTTTGCGCCGCTGTTTGCGCCGCCGACGCATCGCGACAACCCGGAGGGCGCCGGACCGACCAATATCTGTCCCGGCGGTGGCGGCGGGGCGAACATCACTGGTCCGCCCGCCGGCGATCCGGTATCCGGCGTGATCTTCATTACGTCGACCAGCGGGTGCAGCATGACGCAGCTCGCGCCCGCGAAGGAGCGCGACAACGAGCGCATGACGGGCAAGACGATCTCACCATGGGCCCGCGGCGGCGCGCAGGGCGGCGGCGGGGCCGCTGCCGGGCGCGGTCGCGGCGCGGCCGGGCGGGGCGGCGCGCCTGCGGGACGCGGCGCAGCGCCCGCGGCGGGTGGCGGCGCAGCGACCACCGCGGCGAGCAATCCGCTCCAGGGCATCCCGGGCATCTTCAAGGGCCCGGTGGGCCGGATCGTCGCGATCGATCTGAACACCGGCAATCACATCTGGACGATCCCGCACGGCGACATGGCGCAGGAGCAGCAGGACGCGTTCCGCAACAACCCGTTGCTCAAAGGCAAGAACATCGACACGAACTGGGGACGCAGCGGACACGCCGCCATGATGGCGACGCCGACGCTGCTCTTCGCGACCGGTTCGACCGCGGACAACCGGGCGCACCTGTTCGGAATCGACAAGAAGACCGGCAAGCGCGTCGGCCAGGTGCCGACGCCGGAGATGGGGCAGTACGGGTTGATGACGTACCTGCACCAGGGGAAGCAGTACGTGATTCTGCCCGTAGACGGCGGGTACACAGCGCTCGCGCTGCCGTAGACGGGATGAACCGACGAGCGCAACTCTAAAGAGCTGCGCTACGGTGTGGCAAGAAACTCCAGAGAGCTGCGCTACGGGCCGCACGCCCGTAGCGCAGCTCTTTTTTCGTAGGCTCACGGTGAGCTGGTCGAACCAGGCGGCTGTCCGATCCACATGCGCCGGCGGCAATCGAAACATCGGTAAGGGCGCCGGGTGGAGACGAGCGTGCGCCAGACTTCATACCAGCGGACGCGGGAACGCGCGGTTTTCGTCGAGCCGCACTTCGAACAACGGACGTATCCGCGGCCCGGCCGCGTGTGTGCGCCCACGCCTTCGCTACCCTCCCGACTCGCGGGCGCACCGTGCGCCCGGGCTCGCGACGAGTCTACTCCTGCGCGAACGGGCAGATGACGGTGGACGTCGCGTCGGGCGTCAGGCCCGAACGCCGACGACCTCGAGGTACTCCGCGTCGACGACGGTGCGTCCCGATTCGCTGGCCTGGTTGTGCGAGGTCCACAGATCGACGAGGTCCGCGCGCAGTGCCGCCTGCTCGGTTTCTCCAAGCATCGCGAACGCGCGCGTCGTCGGGCCGTAGTTCTGGCGGAAGAACTCGACGACTTCGGCCGGCCCGAACGGGTAATTGAACCGGTACGTGACGCGGGTCAAGCGCAGCTCCGAGACGCCCGCACCGAACCGCTCGCGGACGACTCCCTCTTCTCCCCAGAGAACCGGCGACGGCATGCCCGGCGGCGCGATGAAACGCGCGAAGGTCTTGAACATCCGGCCGATGAATCCGTCTTTGGTCCAGTTGCCCATCGCAATCGTGCCGCCCGTCCGGCACACACGCAGCAGCTCCGCGGCTACGCGGTCGGGCCGTGGCGCGAACATCGCACCGTAAAGGGTGGCGACGACGT
>WUUC01213841.1_pt1 | contig 11891 bp, 11 predicted proteins | sample 6278441 | NCBI WGS metagenome assembly WUUC01 (sample SAMN13675441, study PRJNA597444) | soil metagenome | isolation source: soil | place: USA: Washington | collected 2017-10 | reverse complement strand
GCTCCCTCCACAATGAATTCTGGAATTGGAAATTCTACTTCTAAACACACCAAATCTTCTCAATTCTCCTTTTTAGGGAGAGTAACTTTTAAGTTATAATAGGTTGACCCGATTTTATGGTAAGATAATAGGTGTGGTATTGACCCATTTTCCTAAAGAATCATAGATTTTGTTACGCTTGTTAAGAGTGGGTTTTATTTGATAAGGAGTATCTCTATGAATTTGTATTGAATGATTCTTTAAAGATCTAATCCATTTTGTTACTCTTAAATCTAAGGTTTTCCCTTCTAGGAGGTCCAAGTATTGTGATCTATTTAATTTCCCAGAAAAACCTTTACATTTGTTGATCTCTTTTCCTTCTTCTGTTAATAAATAGTAAACTTTTGGCATTATAAATATCCCCTCTGTGAATTTGTGCTCTAATTTGAATTTTCCTAAGGCTGCTGAATTACAATAGTTTTCTGGTAAAGCTCCATTTAAGACTAGTGAATCTGTGTCAGAGTAATAAATTTCTAACCCTAAAGCCAAAGCATCTAATTTGTACTGGTTAATTATCATACGACTATAAGAAGTAACTGCCGCTGCAATTGCCACATTTGTATTGCTTGGTGAACCTTCTAGTAAACTGATCAAATTTTGAGACTGTTGTGATCCCAGTTGGGTAGTAGACTCTTTTAAAGTATAAGTGACTAAAACAAAGTTTCCTAAAGGTATCTCTCCTAATATTGAAAAATGGTTAGCAATGTCTGTTAATTGCTTTGTATTAACAATTTTATGATGAATATTTTCGGTATGCATACCAAACCTTCCATACATTGAATTCATAAGGAGCTTAGATATATTCCTAATAGTAGGCTGGTTATTTTCTTGTGCTTTGATTTTCATTTTATTTAACTGTTGAATTATATCATAAAAGGCATTATCCCCTCTTTGAAATTGATAAGCTTGCTTTATTGAAATAAGCTGGTAACCATTATCTAAGGCAAATCGAAGCTCCTCTGAAAAGAACCAACCAGTAAATTGTCCTACAGGACATATTAATCTACCTTGAAATTTAATAGGTAGTAATCCTACATATCCCTCTTTGGTGAGAGAAGAAGGTGACCTTACAGTGGCCTCTACAAATCCAAAGATATTTTCCTCTAAGAACTCATCTCTTGTCAATTTTATTGATTTAGGCAGACCTACAGGCATAGGTTGGCACATGGCAAAAGGGTAGAGGGAGTTGACGTCATAATAGAAGCCTTGTCCAGTTAAATGAGGACGATAAACGTCTACAATACCTCCTAAATAAGTTGCCCTAAATTTAGGGTCCTAATTTCTAGATAGATCATAGACTTTCAAAAGGTCATCATTTAGTAAAGGTAATTGAACTGTCTTCCAGATCTTGAACGCTGTTCCTGGAGCTGAGAGTAGTCTAAGAGGCTTGACAGGTTTCTAAGATAATGAAGATCCAATTATTGACTTCATATTTCCGGAGAGCCTTAAGAATAGGTCTATTTACCAGTTGAGCAAGATAAGCAGGTTGCATGTAATCCAATAATCTATTAGCAAGATTTACTGAACCGCCGACATAAATTTGGTTCGTTACTCTACAGATAAGAGCATAAACTCCTGCTTGGTTTCGGTTCTCTATGGAGATTATAGCTTTTTCTGAAAGAGGGAAGAAGTAGATTCGTTTAGCGTGATGAATTATTCTCATGTGCTTAAATTAAGCTTGTCGCCAAAGACATACAGGAAAATCGTTTTAGGGTTGATTCATTATTTTATAGTTATGGGGGAATTTTAAGAGAAAAGGATTCAACTATGTGTAATTACGTACCGTAAAGTAGGAGGAAACTCATCATCAAACAGAAGAGAGCCAAGGCCTCCGTTAAAGCAAAGCCTAAGATAGCATAAGAGAAGAGTTGAGGACGAAGGGAAGGGTTTCTGGCTGTAGAAATAATAAGGGAAGCAAAGACTATCCCTACTCCTACTCCAGCTCCAGCTAGACCTATGGTTGCCAGTCCAGCACCAATTATTTTTGCAGAAGGTAGCATATAGTTACAGAGACTTCATGCCGCCTTTGAGCGTATAGGAACATCCAATGGTCACCTACCTTGATAGGGTATGGAGGAGAACTTAAACCAATTAATTACAGACCAAGAAAAACCAAGGCCACTCCTCCTTAATTGACTAGGGGGCTCATATTAAGTAATGTTAGGGGGGTGGGGGTCTGGGGAATTGAAAATGGTGGGTCTGAGGATAGGAGAATTGGAAATTGAGGGGGCTGGAAATTAAGAATTGGTTAATGATTTGACCTTCCTCTTTGACCACCCCCCTTTCCAAATTTTAAAGGCAGTGCTTAGAAGTACTAAATTTTGGTTTCTAATTTTTAATAGAAAAATCCGCAGTAATCTGCAACCTTCTATCACTATAATTACAATAGCCGCATTTGTGACCCTATGACTCCGTGGGGTCATTGGCTGTTGCAAATTTCCTAGATGGGTCAAAGGAACCAGATCAGAAGAGCAGGTCTTCTATCGCCTCTTAAGAATGGCGAGTATCTCTATTTCACCTAAGCTCATCATTACAGCTATGAAGCTGGTAAAAAGGCACCCTCTGCTTGCCTTAGTTAATAGCTATCTTATCGACTCTCCCGCACCCTCTAACCTAAGCTATCTTTGGAATTTCGGCTCACTGTTAGGAACCTGCCTAGCTCTACAGATCATAACGGGGGTGACACTAGCGATGCATTACATCGGGTCAGTAGACCTAGCTTTCTCTTCTGTTGAGCATGATTGTTAACCGCATTGTGTTCATTAAACTTTGCTATTTGCTGGAACACTCTTAGAGCTTTACGGTACTAGAAACTCTGTAAAACCAATATATATTGTAATTATAGATAAAACTAGTGAAAATCCGAAAGATTGAGCAATCAGCAGGTAACCAAATTACACCTCCAGTGTAAGGATTCCTCAGAGACTACACGCGAAGCTCTTAGTCTAATTGCAGCTAAAAGATGATCTAGTCCGATCAAATATGAAAGTATTTGCTAACATCTATGAGTCAAAAGGGTATTTTACCATTAATTTATGGCTTAATGAAGAAAACAATTCCTGATCAAATGGACAAAAATCAATTTTCTCGGTGGTTCTCTGGTTTTATTGATGGTGAAGGTAATTTTCAAGTTTTTATGGATCGTAAATATTTAAGAGCTGCTTTCCGTATTAGATTACATAGCGATGACAATGCTACTCTCTATAAAATTAAAGAGTTTCTAGGGGTAGGTAATGTAACTGTTAATGGGAGTAACTGTCTTTATACAATTAGTGATCTATACAATTTAAAAACTGTATTATTACCATTATTAGATGAATACAACTTATTAACAAGCAAATGGCTAGACTATCTTGATTTCAAATCGGTAGTAAATTACTTATATACAACCGGATCAAGTCGACTTTCTGCTGATAAATTAGCATGGGCCAGTGCTATTGTTAATGGTATGAACTCAGGTCGAACTGTTATTAATAGTAGTCTAATGCCAGCTATCACTATTAATCCTTTCTGGTTACTAGGCTTTATTGAAGCAGAGGGTACATTTGGACTTAAAAGTCTTTCACCTTATTTCCAATTAGCCCAACACTCAAAAAACCTCATTCTTCTGGAAGCCATTGCTCTATATCTAAAATCTTTAGTAAAAGGTTTCACATTCAGTGTAAACACTCCTTCTCCTGTTATTAGTATAACATTAAATAAACGTACTTCTGTTTCAGTTCTATCTATCGTAATATTGATGCATTATATGATTACTTAATGTACTTTTTACTTGATATGCCATTTCAGACTCGAAAAGGAGAAGATTTCTATTATTGGTGTCTAGTTCTTCATATGCATAAATTAGGTTATTTCTATCTATCAGAAGGCCGATCTCTTACTGCGAATATTGCTAATTACATCAATAAAGGTCGATACTCTAACAATCCCAACAAAAGTATTGCACCTTCAATTGAAACTATTAACAATGTTCTATCCTTAACTTTACCTGTAACACTAACTCCTGAAATGTTACATGTTGACTTAGCACAAAAATTTGCACGTGGCATTTTTACTCGAAACATTTGGGTTTATGACAATGGAGTATTAGTTAACGAGAAACCGTTTACAACTTTTGCTGCAGCAATCCAAGCTATTGGATACTCTCCTACTAGTGTAGCAGGTCGTCGAACAATTGATACCGGTAAAGCAGTAGGAGGTCGATATACCTTTTATTCTTCCCCTAAATCCCCTCGGAGTTAAAAACTTGTAACTTCGGACGAATAGATGTTTTATAACATAAATGATAATGCGTAATGTAAACTCAGGTTGGCTGATTCGGTATTTACATAGCAACGGTGCCGGGTTCTTTTTCATCTTCGTTTACATCCACATAGCTAAAGCCTTATACTACGGCTCATACAGAGCCCCTAGAGTCCTGCTATGGTCAATAGGGGTAGTTATTTTTTTAGTTATGATAATAACAGCCTTCCTAGGTATCACTGAAGCGTGCCTAAAATGGTTAAATATGGAGGAGATCTTATTGAATTACGACGCATCTGGTTTGGAAATGTCGCCTAAACTTAAATTCTGGTTGGACCGTCTTGCTATTAAGCCTGTGGCTGTTTATGAGGATCTTCAAAAAGATGAAGTTAAAGAGCGAATAAGATCTGAGACCAGAAAAAAAGCAGGCATTTATGGTATCTTTAACCTTGTCACAGGAGATTTCTACATAGGCAGTGCTATCTCTAATAGATTATACTACAGGTTTTACCGACATTTAATTAAAGGGCTTGGAAGCAAACCCGTTTCTAATAGCGTAAATAAACATGGGCTTGAAAACTTTGTCTTCGTAATCTTGGAGTATTTTCCAGTGGAGGTAACTAAAAAGAACAACCCAGATTTAATGGCTTTAGAGACTAGCTGGATAAAAAAAGACTTCCCACCTTATAACATCTTATTGGAGGCGGGAAACTCTTTTGGGTATAAACATACCGAAGATACTAAGCAAAGAATGAAAGATAACTATTCTAAAGAACGGAGAGAGCAAATAGGCTCACTCAACAAAGGAACAAATCTTTGAACATAGTTAAAGCTCAGCTGAGGAATAAAGCTCTCAACAGAACTGAGGAAGTCAAGAATAAGTATCGAATGGCTTCATCTAAACCAGTTACTGTATATAATCAAGACGGAACAGTTTATGCTTCATTCCCTGGAATAAGAGTTATGGCTAAACATTTTAAGTGCGATCATAAGACTATTAATAAGGCAATCCAAAACAAAACCTTATTTAAAATGCAATGGTATGTTAAATTGGATGACAAATAGTAGTTTTCTAACTTGCCCCGGTCACTGTAGGCCGAGCCTGCTTGGCCTTAGGGGGCTTTTCCTAGCAGATCTTTCTCGTCGTAGAACCTTTCCATTCCTTTAAAAGAGCCTTTCTGAAACTGAAAATGGGCTAATCATATTTAATCATAGTCTTACCTAGAGGATTTTGCAATCTACACAGAAAAACTATCCAGTAAGGTAAAATACCTCGACAGAGGTATTGAAGAGGGTCCACGACCTCTTTGGCGACAACGGTGAAAACGGTTAAAGAGAATACTTCTTTCTCCAGACCGTCGGTGATGTGTATCATCGCTACAGACTGGGTCACTGATGGGTATCTGCAATGATGCTTAATGTACAGTCGGATTTTCCAGCAAACCCCGGTCCTAGACCTTCGGCCATTGGTCCTAGGGGCTAGGGCTTGCCCACCTTTGCTCACAAGGCCTCAAGAGATGCTTCTTAGAAAGAGTTAAACTCGGGATCAATAAGCTGATGAGGTACAGGGGAGATAAGCTAGAAGTGAATATATGGATAGTATGTTTGTGCTTATCTTCGGAAAAATTGTACGTGTTACCTTGGGGGCAAATGTCCTATTGGGGTGATCTTTCTTTTGCCCAAAATGGTGATTTCTTTTCTTACCAAATGAAACCAAATGCTAATTTACCACTTATGTTTACTTCTCCAAGAACAAGAGCTATAAAACGTATAGGCCCTCATAATATAGATATTCTAAGTATTATAATAGGTTCATTATTAGGAGATGCCTATGCTGAAAAACATGGATTAGGAACAAGAATTTGTTTTCAACAAGAAGACAACCGTTCAGCTTATTTATTTTGGTTACATAGTACTGTATCTAATTTAGGTTATTGTAATGAGAAAATACCTGGATTATCAAGACGCTTAAGTAAAAAAGGACAATTAAGATATGTTTTACGATTTAAAACTTATACATACCGAAGCTTTGACTGGATACAAGAAGCATTTTATCCAGAAGGTAAGAAAGTAGTACCTATTTATCTTCAAGATTATTTATCTCCATTAGCCTTAGCTATATGGGTTATGGATGATGGGGCTAAAGTATCTAGTGGAATCAAATTATGTACAAACGGTTTTGTCTATAAAGATGTGGAATTCTTATCTTCTATCTTAAGAGAAAAATACGGATTAAAAACATCTATTAATAAGACAGGTGTTATCAATCAATATGTTATTTACATTAGCAAATCATCTTTAGAAGATTTATATCAAATAGTAAAGCCTTATTTACACCCTAGTATGAAATATAAATTTGGTAAGTAAAAGAAACATCATAGTTAAGAATTGCAATTACTCGGCAATCTACACAGAAAACGAGTAGTATACGATTCTTAGCGATACTGATGAAAACGGTCAAAAAATAGTCCTTTAGTCTAATGATATTCAAGACCGTCGGTGATGTGTATCATCGCTACAGACTGGTTCATCGGTGGGTGGCTGAAAAGCTGCTTAATGTACAGTCGGAATCTCTGCGTTTGCTCCAAGGTTCTCTTTAGTTCTTATAAAGATCAATTTGTAGATTCTATAAATAAAGAGAATACAGGTATTTCGCTTTTCCTTTCATTCAAACAAAGCCTGTTTCTAGCGAAGCAATTTACTTATTTACATATTTAGAATGAGGGAAATAGTAGAAATAAGAGATTTGGCAACAGTTATAACGAATCTCCTTTCGGCTATACCTTGGGTTGGCACGGACCTCGTAGAATTTCCACATCTACTAGTTATCTCTCTATTTATTTTAGCTATTTTACCTACTATTGGAACTTTACATTCTAATGGATTCCTCTACGTGGAGAAATTCTCTCCCTCGTACTGAAAAAGATAAGCGATATGCACTAAATATCCCTTTCGACTTCCTATCCACGCTAGTAGGTTTAATTGATGGGATGGATATATTTCTATTACTAAAACACCAGGTGGTTTCATTCGTATTCAGCTTATCCTCTCGATGAATATGCGAGAGCTAGATATGGTTAAGTACATTCAATCCTACTTAAGGTTGGTTGAATTAACACATACCCAGCTATCAACACAGTGAAATACATTATCTCCCGAACAGATCTACAGGAGGTAGTATTTCCACTATTGGCTCACCATGGTTTATTCTTTCTAACTAATGTACGTCGAGCACAATTTGATCGAGTAATATACATTCTACAGAACAACATTAATCTATTCTCACAACTACCTACAGATATTCCGGCTAGGAATAGTCTACCTACAACACCACTAGGTTATATTCAACTGCCCTTTTTCCTCAACTGGATTGTTGGGTTTACTATTGTAGAAGGGTCCTTTTTCTGTAAGGCTAATCAAGATATTTGCTTTTCACTACGACAACGAACACATCTTCTACTCTTTGCTGCATTTAAGATTGTCTTCAATACAAATACTGTGGGCGAAGAGAGTGGAGGTTACTCTAAGTTTGTTGTTAGTTCAGTTAAGGATATCCAAACTGTAGTTGATTTCTTCTCATTCTTAGATCTACATCCTCTTATGGGTCACAAGCTCACACAATACAATAAGTGGATAAATGATCTTCGGCAAAGCAAACGATACTGCCACCTTCGACTACCTAAGTAATCCAATTTTAGAGCCCCATCACTCCACATAGCTGAATAGGTAAAAGAGATAATTGAAGATACAAACGAGTTCCATTAAGCCGAGAGGCTTCTTTGTAAATAGGGTGAATTGCAAGGACCTCTCTGAGTATAGAGACAACTTGCAGCGAAGCGTATATCAGTGCTTTAATAGATGTACGAACGTTCAACGACTAATCGGTGAGCCGCACTAGCAATAATCCGGACACGAGCGCCCTACTACCAGCTAACTATTCTGGTAGATGACATAGTCTAATCTTACTAGTGATAGTAAGAAGATGTAGTTAAATGCTATATCGGTAATATCATGTTATATGGGGGGGGTTCAGTGTAAGTAATGCTACTCTTACCCGTTTCTTCAGTTTACACTTTTTATTACCCTTCGTGTTAGCGGCATTAGCCTTTATGCACCTTATTGCACTTCACCAAAATGCTTCAAATAATCCTATGGGAGTGAGTTCTAAGCTGGACCGTGTCCCTTTCTATCCTTATTACGTGTTCAAAGACCTGGTGGGCTTTTTCGCTTTCTTCCTCATTCTATCTATCTTTGTTTTCTTTTTCCCTAATGCTCTGGGGCACCCAGACAACTCAATACCAGCCAATCCTATGCAAACCCCTATCTCTATTGTGCCAGAATTCTACCTCTTACCTTTCTATGCCATCTTAAGAGCGATCCCTAATAAGCTCCTAGGTGTAGTTGCTATGTTAGCTTCCATTTTAATACTTTTCCTACTTCCTATTCTTGAAAGTTCTCGAGTTCGATCTTCTGCTTTCCGACCCTTTATGCGTTTGTTCTTTTGGCTATTTGTTTCAAACTTCTTACTCCTAATGTGGATAGGGTCTCAACACCCCGAGCCTCCTTACATCCTCTTGGGACAACTTTGTACGGCCTTCTACTTCTCTTATTTCTTAATTTTAATCCCGCTCATAGGTCTTATTGAAAACACACTTTCTGATCTTGGTACTATTCACACATCTAAAAATTCCCCCCTGTTTTTTGGGGGGCTCCCGACTAAATTAATGCAGGAGCGTCTCTACCACTAGTAGTGCTATCAGGAAAGATTTGACAGAACCATCACTATTAAATTCCACTTTATTAGTTTTCATAAATCAGTTCCATCTAGCATCTTTTAGGAAATCTTCATCACAATAAGGCTTATTTTCCTCGTTACTTTTAAACAGTATCCTATTGACTGAAACACGACAACTTTCTCTCATAATCTATCATGAGAAGATCAAGTGTAGCAGAGGTGATGACACCGTATCTTTGGTTTAGTTATTATACTCTTATCCCAATTTTTCAACTCTTCTAAAACTCCTAAATCTCCCTCATCTACAACTACCATATCAGAATGGTTGAAAACATCAAAAGCAGATTACATCACTTAACATTCTACATCTATCATTAAAGGCTGCATAAGTGGAGATAAAGATGTTATTGGAGAAACTAGGAATATTTCCCTCAAAAAACCCTCCTCCTTCAACTTTAAACTTGCTAAACAGTTCATCCAACAGACTTTGACAGTTTTTGATAGTATTTGTAAGGAATAAGGTGTTTTGATTATGGAAGATAATAGGTTTGTTAGATCTTCAAAAGAGAAGAGTTCAGTAATTGTTCTAGCTTCTCCCCATCCTATCAATGGCTCATACATCTTCTCGTCTATCCTAGAACCTGGACCTGTTACCATAATTCAGTCCTTTTTGGACCTTCCTGACACGGGGTGCCTCAGGTCTTTAGATTAATTCATAAAAAATCTCAACAAACGCCTGTCCTACCGTCCTAATCAGAATATAGATAGTTGTTGCCGTTATCATTTCCTCTTAACCCTTTCGAGGTTCTAAATGGACTGATCAACCTGATAAACTTAACAAATCCTAACTCTAATACTAATACCATCTCTTCTAAAACAACAGTTTATTTTGAGACATTATAATGTGAGGGATAAGTATCTATTTCTGAGTTCTCAGGGATATAGAGGGTTGGTAATGGGGGGTCTTTTTAGGAGTATTGGTCCGAGTGTTCGAGGTTTATAAGTTCTACAATTTGGTTTCCTTTTGTAAGGAGAAAATCCGCAGCGATCTGCAATGTAAAACCAAGTATAACAAAGGGGTCACTAGGAATGACTGGGCAATGGACCGGAATGAGGTAAAATCCAAACTGTCGAATCCTTACAGGGTATGAAGATTCAACCTGGTCTCGACGATCAAGGCCAAAAGGTACCCCGCCTACCCTGGGAACCGAAACATCCAAATACCAGGAGGAAAGGAAATCAACCGAGACTCTACTAGTAGTGGCGAGCGAACGTAGACAAGCTATCTCTGTCAGGTCAGCCTTCGCCCCCGGACCGGAGGGCCCGATAGGGCTCAAGGCCGGGGGTCTGCCAAAGGCCGAGCCTCCCTGCCAAGATCCCGCTCCTTCGGGACCGGTTGCAAAGGTAGTCCGTGGTCTAGCAAAGGCACAAACAATAGCTTGGAATAGCTAGCCAAAGATGGTGATAGCCCAGTGATGGCACGGCTTTGCTCACTCTTTTCTGTACCTTTCGAAGAAGCCCTGCACTGGTCTGCCGAAGGCAGAGCCTCCGGACCCGGTTGCCCAATGGCAGGCCATCGGTCTGCCCAGGCAACTGGGTAGGTCAAGGTCTGGCCTTCCCGTGAGTTTGCCAAATCCCAGTACCTCCGCTGTGGGATAGCGAACTTCGCCACCCCGGCCTTGAGCGGGTCCGTGGCCAAGGGTCCCTAAGGGAGTACTATTGGATCTGGCGAGGGTAGGTGCCCGGGAGAACTGGCGGCTTGCCAAGCTGCTTCTATACTACCCTGCCTGTTAAGGCAGGAAAGGTGTTCCATCATCAAGGCTAAGTATGCTCCATTGACCGATAGTGTAGAGTACCGTGAGGGAAAGTTGAAAAAGCAGGTAGTAAACTGGTGAAAAGCCTGAACTAGTGGCTCCACAAGCAGCTGGAATCACAGCAGCCATTGGCTTTGGCTCAATGTGTGATGACAGCGTACCTTTTGCATAATGGGTGAATTGCTTGCCCATGAGGATTGTGAAATCCTTTGAAAAACTGACTCATGACCAGGAATGGTCGGTATTATGACAAGTTCGTAATGCTAACGGTGAAACCTAAGGAGACTCTTCTCTATGGCAATACCGTGGGAAGTTGAGAAATCGTAGGAATAAGGTGGACATATTTAGTCCATTAGGGTTATTCTGACAACACATTGAGTGAATTAGAATACTCCTTTTTCTCAACCCTGTAACGACTGATTCGAAAGAAGAGACCAAAATAAATTGGTAACACGTCAGCACTCCAATATTCCATGAAATCATGGTTCAATTCTGAATGAAATTATCAAAGAAGTAATTCAGCCTTATTTGTTACTTATTTGTTGCAACCCCATTTTATTATCAACTTGATCTTGACCCTTCTCTATAAATGGATTTCTTCTTGATCTTATTTCGGGTTTTATTAACCTAATTCTCAAATTCCCCCATAAACCTTCTTATGGTTGTTGTAATTCAGAATTGTTCACCTAACATTTCTTTGAGTTGAAGGTATAGTCTAAACAGATATGAAAATCTCTGAATATTTGCAGCAAGATGATGGTGGGTGCATGGTAATAGCCCTAGCAAAAGCGACCCCGACCTGACCTTGGCCCCCGGACCAAGGGCCCGGTAAGGCTCAAGGCCGGGGGTCTGCCCGAAGGTTGGTTTGCCGAGGGCTTCGGCCGGTGATAGTACCGATCATCAGACCCGAACCCAGGTGATCTTGCCATGGCCAAGTGCTGTTTCATACGACTGAACGGGTGTCCGGACGCCCTGTTGAGGGGTGACCTTCAATGAAAATCTGGCTCATAACGGTGAAGCCTAAGGTCTTAAGAGACTATGGTAATACCGTGGGAAGTTCT
>WUUC01132593.1_pt1 | contig 11891 bp, 8 predicted proteins | sample 6278441 | NCBI WGS metagenome assembly WUUC01 (sample SAMN13675441, study PRJNA597444) | soil metagenome | isolation source: soil | place: USA: Washington | collected 2017-10 | reverse complement strand
TTCTACGACTGGAGCACGAAGACCTATTACCTGGGCATCGACCCCACCGGGCCTGGCACGACAGTTCGGATATCGTATCTCAGGGACGCGTTGATGATCGACAGCGCGGGTTCGTCCGTGCGTGGCATCACCTTCAAGCAGTATGGCGGGACGTTCCCGGGTAGCCACGCAGCAGTATACGGCAGAAGCAACAGCCAGACCTTTGAAGACAACCTGTTCGCCCAGAACAACGCCGCGGGTCTCTCTGTTTACACGTCTCCATGCGAACCGCGCACCGCTGGCGCGATCGTGCGGAACAACGAGTTTGCCTACAACGGACAGATGGGATTGCACGTTTCCTGCACCAGCCAGGCTCAGGTCCTCAACAACTCGATGCACCACAATCGCTGGTATCCGGCCGGGTGGACGCTTGCTGCGCACGGCGGCATGAAGGCGGACCGCGCCGTGGGGCTGGTGGCCAAGAACAACAACGCCATCGACAATCTCGGCCAGGGCCTGTGGCTCGACATTTTTTCGAACGACGCGACCGTGGTCGGCAACCTCGCCATCGGTAACACCGGCATCGGACTCTTCTTCGAGGGTTCGCAGCGCGCCATGATGGTGAACAACAGGGTCGCCCTGAACCAGGAGGCGGGCATCTGGATTGCTAACTCAACAGACGCTCGGATCTATAACAACGCGCTCGCGAACAATGGCAATGGTCGAGATCCCGGCGGCGACGACATCAACGACGCCAATATCGCGATCATCAGCCAGCGCTCCCGGCTCGCCGAGCCCGTCCCGCACACCAGGAACGTCACGATCAAGAACAATGTCTCCACGATGGAGAACGGTCAGCGATTCAATCTTCATGTGTACGCTCACGCGATTGGCTACGTTCCCGGGGTGAATGCCACGGGCGATAGCCCGCCGGACGGCAACGACCTCAACGATCTCGACGTTCGCACCGACAAGAACGCCTTCTGGCGGTACGCGGCGCTGGACCAGCCGTTCACCGCTGATCCGCTCTTTCATTGGGCCTTCAGGTCTCCTGCTGGAACGACACACAAGGACTTCTTTTCGATCATCCAGGTCATGGCGCCCCACAACGACGCGCCCGGTCAGGAGCGACCCGGCCAGGAGCTCACCACGCCGGTCCAGGTCAAGAACGGTGTCCTGATGCCTGACTTCGACAAGGCCGGTCCCGTGAATCCATTTCTCGTTCCGCTCTCTTTGGATTCCAAGGGCGGACCTCTGCTCAACGCTGGTGTGGAGCTCGACGAAGACATGGCAGCTGCAGCGGGAGTTGTGAAGGCCTGCGGCAAGAACGTCGGACCCTTCACGTTTCAGTAGGCCCGGTCACCGATAGACCGCGCGCGCCGCCGGTGAGCTCGTTCGACCATCGGTCCGAGGCGCTGTTGCGACGCGCGAGCTGGGCGGCCCGGAGGACCACAACGCCAGCCCGCGCGATCGCTGCGGCGCTGGTAGCACAGCGATGTGCACCACCGTCACTGGGACGGGGAGCGCAGGCGCTCGGGCCGTGGCCGATGAGCGCCAGTCACGGGATCGTGTCACAAGTCCATCGTGGTGACTGTCACGCTTCCCGTGGACGACGCGGGCGTAATGGCCGCCTGAGTCTTTCGTTTCCGGAGCGCTGGGTGCTGAGCTACACATCACCGGTCTGAATGAAGAGTACGTCAGGATTTCACAGGAGGTCATATGGCGACAGGCGGTGCAGGTTCCGGCGGTGAAGACTCGCCGGGGAGGGCAGGCAATCTTCTGCGAAGCCCAAACGCGAAATTTTCTGACACGGAGGGATCCGACGAGCTCGCTGCGATATTGTACGATATCGTGGATTCCGCGAGGCGCGCGTACCCCACGTTCAGTCTGCCTACCGACATGTTCGTCGCGTATCTGCTCGATCGACTTCCGACTGACGCGACGCGGCTACTCGCGATACGGCAGATGTACACCTCGGACCTGTATCTCGCATGTGGCTGTGCGCACGGCGATCTCCGCGCCTTCGAGGCATTCGACGAGCGCTGCTTGAGCCGCCTCGACCGCTTGCTTGTCAAAATGGGTATCGCCGCCGACGTGAGCGCTGATGTCAAACAGGACATTCGTACTCGGGTGCTCGTTGGTAAGCATGGACGGGCAGAAATTGCCAACTTTTCTGGGCGTGGCGACCTTCGCGGTTGGGTCCGTGTCATGGCCGTGCGCCAAGCATTGCAGCGGCTGTACCGGGCTCGCCGCGAAATGCCGGTCGAGGACGACGAGGTATTGCAGCGGATCGAGGCGCCAGGCAATCTCGCGCTGGACCACGCCAAGGGGCTCTATCGGCAGGAATTCAAGCGGGCGTTCGAGGGCGCGCTACGCGCACTTCCTGATCGGCAGCGGACCCTGCTGCGCCAGCACTACGTTGACGGGCTAACCATCGACGAGCTTGGCAACCTGTATCGGGTGCATCGATCGACAGCAGCGCGCCTGCTGGTCAGCGCTCGCCTCCTCGTGCTCGAGGCCACCCGGACTCGGATGATGTCTCAGCTCGACGTGCAGTCACATGATCTGGACAGCATCATGAGAATGATCCACAGTCAGATCGATATCAACCTGGACAACCTTCGGCGTGCTCGAAAACGATAGCGCTGACATGCGGAACGCGGCGGGGGAGGACACCTGTCCAGCCGAAGATGAGATCGCGGCGTTCCTGCGCGGGGGCTTGACTCACCAGCGCACGCAGACGCTGGAGTCCCACGTCGCTCATTGCCCTGCATGTCGACGGCTGTTGTCGGCGCTCGCGCGCGCCGCTGTGATGGATTCATGTCCTGCTGATGACTCTACCTTCCCTACGCTACCGCTGGAATCGCCCACGGGCGACACCGAGCTGCAACTCGGGGAGAAGTTTGGCCGCTATATCGTGCTTGCTTGGCTTGGCGCGGGCGGCATGGGCACCGTGTACTCCGCCTACGATCCGGAGCTGAACCGCAAGGTTGCGCTCAAGGTGCTCAGCAACACGGGTACCCGCCGGGCGGATCGGTTGCCGATTCGCGACTCGCTGTTGTCCGAGGCGCAGGCGATGGCGCAGCTGGCGCATCCCAACGTCGTGACCGTGTTCGACGTGGGCAGCGTCGATGACCGCGTGTTCATTGCGATGGAGCTGGTACAGGGCCTGACCCTTGCGAAGTGGCTCGTCGCGGAGCATCGTCAGCGGACCGAGATCATCGCGACGTTCGTGGCTGCGGGTGAGGGCCTGGCAGCCGCACACGCTGCCGGGCTGATCCACCGTGACTTCAAGCCCGACAATGTTCTCATTGGCGATGATGGGCGGGTCCGTGTCACCGACTTCGGGCTCGCGCGTTCCGCACCCCCCGAGCCACGCGAGTCCCAGCGCGACGCGGCAGAGCCCGGCCATCGAAGCAGCGCGCCGCGGACCGGGATCGCCGGGACCCCGGCGTACATGGCACCCGAGCAGTACCTGGGCCGATCGGTGGACGCGCGCGCCGATCAATTCAGCTTCGCCGTCGCGCTCTATGAGGCGCTCTACGGCGAGCGGCCGTTCGGTCCGCCGGAGCTTGCTATCGGAGATCGAGCGGCGATGGGTCGCAAGGCCACGCGGTCGCGCCGCCGCGGCCATCCGGTCGGGCTGCGTCGCGCGTTGTTGCGCGCGCTGAGCCCCGAGCCCGACGCGCGCTACCCGTCCATGCGCGAGTTACTGGCCGTGCTCACTCCGAGGTCTCGCCGCGGTCGGACGTTCGCGGTCGGCATGCTCCTGGTCGTGGCCACTGCCGTGGCGTCTGCCGGTGGGTATGCGATCCATCTGCGAGACGCCGCCGCTCGACGCACCGAGCTCGTGGGACGGTTGCGCGGTCTGGCGCCGGAGATGCGGACGCTGCTACGCAGCTCACATATGCTGCCGCTTCATGACACCCGGGCCGCGCGCGAGAAGGTGCGTAGCGCGATGCGCGATGTGGAACGCCAGCGGCAGACACCCGCAGGGCAGAACGAGAACGCACTCGTCGACTTCGTTCTCGGCGAAGGGTATCGGGCGCTCGGCGACCACGAGCGAGCGCTCGGTCTGCTGGAAGCTGCATGGGCGGGCGGCGAGCGCGGCCCGCAGATCGACGCAGCCCTCGGCGACGCGCTCGGTGCCACCTACGAGAAGCGGCTCAGTCAGATCGAACAGACTGTGCAGTCGACCCATCGCGAAGCGCAGATCCGTGAGCTCGAGGAGCGGTATCGCGAGCCGGCGATGACCCATCTGCGGGCCGCGCTTGCAGCGAGGGCCAGCTCGCCGGCATATCTCGAAGCGCTGATCTCGTTTCACCAGCATCGCTTCGCTGAAGCGGCTCGGACTGCCCACTCGGCGTTCGCCGAATCGCCGACGTTCTACGAAGCAGGTATGCTCGAAGCGAAGTCGCACAGCGAGCTAGCACAGGAGCTGTTGGCGGCCGGCAGGAGCAGTGAAGCGAACGCGGAGTTCGCGGTCGCGCGGCGAATCTTCGAGCGTGTCCTGGAGATCGCGCGCAGCGACGACGAGGCGTGGCTCAGCTACAGCGACATGATCCTGGCACAGGCGAACGCGGTCGCTGATGGCGATCTACCGGCGGAGCTGCGGCAGCAAGTGCTCAATGCACTGGGTAACGTTCGTCAGATCAATCCGGAGAACTGGGAGCCGTTGCTGCGCGAGGCGGAGATCTACGAGAAGGAAGCCAATTACGCGATCATTGGTGGTCGAGATCCAAGTATCCATGTCGACAAGGTGCTGGCGCTGGCGAACGAGGCGCGTGCGCTTGGCGCCGACGCCGACCTGGTCGATGGCAACGTTTGCCTGGCCCACTGGGAGCTCGCCGTGTATCAGGGCGCGCACGGGATCGATCCACATGTGGCATTCTCACGTGCAGTAACCGCCTGTGAGCGTGCCGCCGCCGTCAAGCCGGACGCCAACAAGTACATCTCACTCGGCGTGGTGTACCTATCGCTCGCCTCCTACGAGGGAGAGCATGGCCGCGATCCGATGCACACCTTCGAGCTTGCCGAGCGCAATTTTCGCATGGCGCTCGGGATCAACAACGACGCCTTGACGCACTACAGTCTCGGCCGGCTGTGGACGAAGGTCGCCGGCTATCAAGGGGGCCATGGTCGGAACCCTCATCGCGCGATCGACAACGCACTCGCTGAGTATGAGACCGCGATCCGGATGGATGCGACTCGTCGTGATGCGTGGAGTGGGATGAGCGATGCGCTGGCAATCCGCGCGGAGTCTCAGTGGGAAGCGCTGGAGGCAAGGCAAGCCACGCTGGCGCACGCGCGTCGGGCTCTCGATCGCGCGCTCGCGATCGACGCGAACTTTGTGCCGGCGCTCAGAGCCCGCCTGGTGATCACGGCGCTCGAAGGCCGAGCGCTGCTCGAGCGCGACGCCAACGTCGGCCCGGCTGTCCGGCACATGCGTGCCACGGCACAGCTGCTCTTGCGCCGTCTTCCCGACGAGGCGTTTGCGCATCGCCTGTGGTCTCAGGCGGAGCTGTTGGCCGCACGTGAAAAGCTCGCGCATCGCGGAGTCGTGGAGCCCTTGCTCGCGAGTGCTGCCGCCGAGGCGGCGAGCGCGCGTGACGCCGACCCGATGGACGCCCTCGCGTGGACCGTGAGCGCCGAGGTGGAGCAGGTGCGCGCCGAAGCAGCGCGCACCCGCGGCTCCTCGCCGGATGCGGCGATCGCCAGGGGGCGTGCATTCGTCGAGCACGCCATCACGCTCGATCCGCTACTCGTGCGGACGTTGAAGGTCCGCGATGAGCTGGCGCGCTAGTCCGGACCGTGCGAAGCGCGACGAGGCACGCCGCGGCGGAACGGGACGGAAAAGAATATCTAGGTCCCTGAACAGGGACAGCCCTCGGCGGGATTGCCGTGGGTCCAGGTCACCAGGTCGCATCGATCGACAAAAGATCGCGTTGGATTTCAGCCTGTTATGAAATTGTTATGCGACTTCGAGCGCGCCACATGACCCCATCGACAATGGGACGTTTCACGGCACCTGGACCCGCGTCGCAAGGTCGACGATCGCGTGGGCAATGCATCCCTCTCACCGCGCGGCGCCCGGATCTCACGACCGCGCCTCGCCGGGGCACAGGTGGGCTGTCTTCCACGAACGGAAAACAGCAGAACCAAGGCATGCACCACATCGAGAGAAATGAAATGAACAAGACAGGATTTTTATTGAACGCGATACTCTTGCTCTCCGTAGCCGCTTGCGTCGACGTCGCTACCGACGAAGACGGCGAGTACTCCACGTCGGAGGAGGTTGCTTGCCTTCGCGACGGTGAAGGTGGGCCGACGCATCCGGCGCCAGGGAGGCTGCCGCCGACCCCGCCGGCGCAACGCCAGGCGGCTCCGTCGCTGCCGGCGCGAGGACAGAGCGGCGGCGATCTGTCCTCGGCCAGGGTCGTGCGCTCGAGCGCGTCGGGTGAGGCGGCGGCGGACCAGGCCGTGCAGACCGAGAGCCTCGCCAGCTCGTGCACGCCGCACGAGCACGACTAGCCGGTTACGACGCCGACCGCTGCCGCCGGGCAGCCCTGGATCCTGCGCGGAGGCCATCACGCGCAGCTGGTTGTTGCCTGCGCACGCAACAGGACGCTGGCGAGCAGTGGCATCGTGGCCTGACTGTGAGGGCAGGCGGGCTTGAAGCGCGGTCGCCCAGCCACCTCGCTGCCCCGGCTGACACAGGTGTCCTCACGCGTGGGGGACGCCACGGATTCATGCGTGCTCCTGCTGAGGAGAAAGGAGGCAGTATTGATGACGTGAAGTCGGATTGACGCGAACGGATGACTGATGCTTCATGGATGAAGTTGGAATCAAATCGTGCTTATCGAAGGAAAGGATCTTTATATGTCAAAGATGTCAGCAGTGCTCGCGGCAATCATTGTGGCGACCGCGTCTGGTTGCGCGCTCGACGAGCCAAAAGATGATGAGGGCCAGCCGGCCGGTTCGGAGTCCACACAAGAGGAGGCCAAGCCGACGAGCGTTGGCATGGTCCTCACCGGCTTCGACCCCGAGGTTGCCCGGGCGAATGGCTTCGAGATCGTGACGCTTCCGGACGGCGCGACCGCGTCGGTGCCGCAGGATCTGGTCCAGGCTGCCGCGAGCGGCGAATACCGGCCCACCGACGGCGTCCTTCCGCCGCACGGAGGAATCGAGAGCCACGGCTATGGGAGCGGCTCGGGAGAATGCGGGACCTCGTGGGTCGACATCAGCCCGATCGGCAACCACAAGGCAGCTCTGTCGAGCGGCATGGATCTCGTCAGCGCTGCCGGGTCCGTCGTGGGCGTGACCTGGCACATCAACATCCACGACACGGGCGGAACGTCGCAGCAGGGCTACGGCACCTCCAATGGCGTCAACTACGGCGCAAGCTGGGTGGCGTACACCCGCATCCTCGGCCTCTCGCCCGGTTTCGTCGACGCCACGATCGTCTGGTACACGAGCTGGGTGGCCACCAGCAGGGGTTGGCTCTGCTACTCGGTGGGCCCGACTGCCACGGACATCATCTACTAACCTGGAGGCGTCCTCGCTCCCTGGGCGGCCTCCGTTCGTCCTCCGTTCGACCTCCCTCAGGCGTTTCGTGGAGTGGCTCGGGGGAGATGTCGCTGACGGGCCGGGCGGCGCGCGGCCTGGCGCTCGACTACGCGCGTGCGTTCTGTGCCCGGCGCGCCATCAGCTTTCGAATCACGAACGGCGCGGCGATCGAGGCGATCGTCGCAGCAGCGCTTGCACCGCGGTGGTTGTTCATTCCGTTCAGCGCGCCACCGCGGCGCCGGCGATCGAACAGCCCGACGAGGCCGGGGCGGCGGCGCCCCAGGAACAGGTTGGCGAGTAATGAAAGCATGACCCGATTCTCTGCAGGTCGCGTACCGCTCCGGCGGAGAGCGGCCAGGTGACCAGCGCGTGCGCGCGTGGCGCTCACGCTCGATCGAGCAGGAGCGCTCGACGTTCCGAGAGGCTCGCACGTGAGCAAGGCGGATGGTCCGACCCCGCCGGCCGGCGATGAGACCGCGACCCGGCGGGCTCCTGTCGCGGACAGGCTCAAGATTCCAGCAGCCTGCGAGTCGACCATGAGCTCGCGGCCTGCTTGCGTAGCGCCCCATCAAGGCCGGGCGCTACGCAGGTACTGGAGTTGCAGCGCAGTCGCTCATGCCGAACCCACCGCAACACGAGATCCAGCCCAAGCGCGGGGTTCGTGCGCCTTTGAAGCCGAACAAGCAGTCCGAGGACGCGCTGCGCGAGCAAGCCAAGACCGAGACCGAGACCCGCCCCTACCTCGATACCGAGGGTGGCGAGTAGGCCGAGCTCACTGCCCCGATGAGCTGCTACGGATACGCACACCCGGTCGGAATCGCCACAGGCACGTTCGCCTCGACCGAGCGAATCGGGACGTTCGGGAAGCGGTACCAGGTGAGCAGCCCGTTCGCGTAGCTCGTGGTGAGGCCGTTCGGCTGCATCAGGAGGCTGTAGAAGCCGTCGTCGGTGTGAGCGCCGTCGTGAAAGCCGCACGCCGGGAAGAAGCCGCTCGGTCGCGGCATCGTCGTACCGAGCACCGTGTGGCTCAATGCGTTCGTGCGCAGCAGCGCGAGATCCGCCACCTGATCGAGCACCGCGCCGCCGTGCGCGAACGTATCGCCATAGCAGTTGTTCGCGTTCGGATCCCACGCCACCTGCCAGCAATCGAGCAGTGGAGCGCCGGCCGCATCCTTGCCCGTGGTGTGGTTCTTGTCGGCGAGATCTTGCCTGACGTACATCGGTGTCTCGACCCAGTTCATCAACACGTGCAGCACGTCGCCGCACACGCTCGGATCAACTTCGTTGGCGAGGCACGTCGCGTCGCGATCGGCTTGCCAGACCGTGTCGAAGCCGAGCTCGGCCGCCGCGGCGGTCGCGAGCGGGTTGCCGCCGTTGGCGGGATCGTTCGTCGGATAGCTGGTCGCCGGATACGTCGCACCGTTCACGACGTTCTCGGCGCTCGGGTCGAAGCCGGCGTCCATCACGAGCCGAACGTCGACGCCCGGCGCCACGGTGCGGAGGTGCGCCGCGAGATCGTCGATGATCATCGTCGCGCCGCGGCTGCCACCCGAGTGGCCGATGAACATGATGGTGTTCGCGTCCGCGAGCGAGGGCATCGTCGTCGCGTTGTAGCTGACGGTGGTGGTGGCGAGCGTGTCGACGACGGCATCGACGATGTCGTGACCGCGATACGCGAACCGGATCTGCTTCCCGAACGGGATCCGCGTGCCGACGGGGAACTGCTGGCCCGGTAGGTATCCCGTGACGAGGTGATCGACGAGCGTCGACTCGACGTGCGACGCGCGTCGTCCCATGAAGCGGTCGTAGCTGCACTTGTGGATGAACACCTGGTTCCAGTCGGCGAACGGATTGCGCACGTCCGTCGGGTCGAGGATCCCGCCAGGCGAGATCGACGGCGGCGCCCACAGGCTCGACATCTCGCCGTGCGTCGAGCCGCCGGTGGGCTCGTCGAACCACGATGCGACGACGTTGTCGACGCCCTGTACCGCGCCGCCGCCGGGCACGAACAGGATCCAGTCGTTGCGATGCGGCGAGTTGGCCGGCGCGGCGTGCACGTAGAACACCGGATTCGACAGATCCATGCACGCGCCGTCGGCGAGGCCGGGCGCCGTCGACACCTTCCAGAGGTTCGCTCCTGCCGGCATCGACGGTGTGTACGAGTACGCGCCGCCATCCTGCGGCAGTATCGCGGGCATGAGCACGAGGTTGGGGAGCGACGTTCCGAAGACGATCGGCGGGATCGCGCGGCCGGTAGCGCTGAGCCCGAGCTCGGAGTTGGGGTCGGCAACGCAGCCGGCACCCAGGATCGCGACGAGCGTGATGATTCGCATCCGACGGTGAAAGTGCAACGGCGATGCCGCCTGGAAGCACGCAGGATCAGGTGCGCGCTCGTCGACACGCGCTGAATCGGCGCGCGAGCCAAGCGTTCGAGCGCGCGCCTTCGGCGCTCCAGGGTGGCGTCGTGATCCGCTGCGCGTTGCCAGCGTCAGAGCGCGAGCGGGAGCGGCCCGACGATGACCACCTTCTCGGTGCCGCCGGCCTTGCCCCCACCAGGGATCGATCTCTCCAGCGAGGCGACGTACTGGAACTGGATCGTCTTGGCGCCGGAGGCGAAGTCCCACGCGAAGGCGACCTCGATTCCGGCACGCATCTTCGCCAGCCCGAGCTTGTTGAGCGCCGCGCCGATCAGGCCGGCTGAGAGTGCGATCGGACCTGCCGCCATCTTGCGAGCCTCGTCGAGCTGATCGGGGATCGGGCCCAGCATCGGAACCTGCGACTCGGGAACTTGCTCGAGCCACGCGCGCGCGGTGGCGAGGGCGCCGACGACGAAGCTCGCCCAGAACTGCTCGTGGCCCGACAGCTGGCTCGGGTCCAGGACCGCCTTTCCCGCCAGCTTGAGAAAACCCGCCGGGCGGTTGGTGGAATCGGGATAGATGTTGAGCTCGCCCGAGCCGCCGATGCCGCCGATGCTCTGCTGATCGCCACCCAGCTTGGCGGCAGCGATGAACGCGGCGGCACGCTGGTCAGTCACCTGTCCATTGTTCTTCACGATCCGCGTCTGATCGACGGCGCCCATGGTGCCTTCGGCGCCGACCTCGGTACGACCTTCCTTCTTGCCCTGTCCGCCGAAGCCGGCGCCGCGCTGGAACTGCGCCGACTCCCCGTCCTGCATGCCCTCGATCACCAGCTCGCGATTGCCGCTGCCAAACAGACAGTCGGCAATCCACGGCGCCAGCAGCAAGCCGGGGATCATGCCGGCGAGGATCATCGCGAACTGAGGGATCGAGGCGAGCGAGGGGATGAGCTGGAGCATCTCGAGGAGGTAGTCCTCGCGCAGCGACCGGATGAAGTCTTCGAGTGCAAGCGTCAGCATCTCGGCCGAGCGCTCTGCGGTCTTGCCCTGGCCCTGTAGCGCGGCCATCGCGAGCAGATCGCCGAAGCACGCCTTCGAATCACCGACCGACAGGCCGGCATTGCCGGTCAACAGCGTGGTGACGAGGCCCGACGGCGCGCGGGTGACCTTGACCGCGAGCTTGCCGGCGAGGCCGACCGGCGGCCGGATCGGGCATCGCAGCAACACGGAGACCTCGAGCTCCGAGCCGGGATTGGGTGCGGCGAAGTCGATCGCGCGCGCGAGGCCGGTCTTGAAGCCGTCTCGCAGGTCGGCCACGGTGATGCTCGTGGGCTCGCCGGTGGTTTGCTTGGTGGCCGGATCCTCGAGTGTGCCCGCGAGGTCGAAGCCTCCTTCCTGCGCGGGTGCGGCGGCGTCGAGTCCGACGCCCGGTTCGGGCTCGCTGGTCGTGGTGGAGCGTTCTGCAGTGGCGGTGTCCATGGGCGTCTCCTTATTCGAGCTTGCCGTCGGTCGCGAGCTTGCCGAGCTCGCGGTACTCGAGCGTGACGGCGCGCATCAGGTGGTCGTGGGCGAGCGGTCGGTGCTCGTGCGCGGCGATGAACGCGGCGCGCAGCACGCTGTTGCGGATGTACCCGCCCGACAGCGGGAACCGGCGCGCGAGCTCCGCGAAGTCGAAGTCGCGCGCCGTCGGCGTCGCCGCCGGGATGTGGGTCTCCCACAGGCGGCGCCGCATGTCCTCGTCGGGAAACGGGAAGTGCAGGCGCATCGACATCCGCCGCTTGAAGGCCGGATCGATCGAGCCGTCGAGGTTGGTGGTCAGGATCGCGATGCCTTCGAACGAGTCGAGGCGCTGCAGCAGGTAGTTGACCTCGAGGTTGGCGTACCGGTCGTTCGACGTCCGGACCTCGGTGCGCCGGGCGAACAGCGAGTCGGCTTCGTCGAACAGCAGCACGACCTGGCCGTCCTCGGCGGCATCGAACACCTCGGCGAG
>WUUC01069170.1_pt1 | contig 11892 bp, 11 predicted proteins | sample 6278441 | NCBI WGS metagenome assembly WUUC01 (sample SAMN13675441, study PRJNA597444) | soil metagenome | isolation source: soil | place: USA: Washington | collected 2017-10 | reverse complement strand
CACGGCACGGCTCCTAAATATGCAGGTCAGGATAAAGTGAATCCGGGCTCAGTTATTCTATCGGGTGTAATGATGCTCGAATACATGGGTTGGCAGGAAGCGGCCGACCTGGTTGTAAAAGGTTTGAACGGAGCCATTTCTTCAAAGCGCGTAACGTACGATTTTCACCGCATGATGGAGGGCGCAACCCTCTTAAAGTGTTCCGAATTCGCAAATGAAGTCGTGAAGAATTTCTAGCCAGAAAGAAAAATATCCGCGAAAACCCTGACAGACGTTAGGGTTTTTGTTTTTCTAAACTTATTCAATGGAATTGCTCTAAATAGATCAACTCACGTTCAAATAATTGCTTTTTTTCGACCAACGGAGTTTATAAGCGTGCAACCTAAGGTTACTCAATCCGTATATTTTGTATTCTTGAATAAGATTTTAAACAGTTTTTTATCAACCAATTTAATTTTAACAATCCCAAAAAATGAACAGATTAATTAAATCAGCAGCAAGCCTTGCGCTTGTCACGTTTGCCTTCGGTTTTGTCAGTTGTGATGATGATGATGTGAAGGTCCTCGGCTTGAACAAAGCAGCACAATACGGTAATATCAAAGTTACGTTTGAGGGTACACGTCCGGATGGAGAGCCTTTTGAAGCCTCTAAGAATTTTAAGTATATGGCTGAAGACGGCCCGTATAGTTCTGAAGTAGAATTCGATGACCTTTTGGAATTTAATGTAACCCGCTGGTATGGTGCCGTGGATGATTATAGCAATTATAATTATGCCGATCTTGAGTTGGAAGTTAACAATGGAGATGTTGAAGATACAGAGTTTTACGTGACAACTTCCATTATCTCCACTTCTGATAATACATTTTTCTATATCGATGATTACTTCTATCCAACAGGTGATGATATCACGGATTATAGCTTTAATGAAGATACGGGTAAATTAAAATACAAGTTTACCACCACGTCTTCGGAAAACAGCACGGGTTCTGACCTCACCATTACGGTTGAAGTTGATGTAACTGTTTTTGAAAATATTGGTCAGCAACCAGAGTAAACTGCTTTTTGAAGATTTTATAAAAAGGGTGTTTAGGCACCCTTTTTATTTTTTTGCCTGCCCGTAATCCGGCCGCTTATAAAATCAACTTGTAAAGTGAGATTTGCCGGATTTGCTTATTTTTGCAACCGTTTCCGGGACAATAATCAGTATCAGCCCGAACACTACTAAATTCTGTTTCTTTATGGGTTATATAGAACCGGCTCCGCTCTTAGACAAGGAAAATCCATTTGAAGCCATGATGTCACGCTTTCGCGAGGCATCACAGATCCTGGGTTTGGAAGAAGATGTTTACAATGTGTTAAAATCTCCTGCCAAGCAGGTAATTGTGTCGCTGCCTGTAACCATGGACGACAGCAGCATTAAAGTATTTGAAGGTTACCGGGTTGTACACTCTACCATTCTCGGACCATCAAAAGGCGGTATCCGCTACGATCCGCATGTTAACCTGGATGAAGTAAAAGCACTGGCTGCCTGGATGACCTGGAAGTGTGCAGTTGTTGATATTCCCTACGGTGGCGCCAAGGGCGGAATTACCTGCAACCCGCGCGAGATGTCAGCCGGTGAAATTGAACGTCTGACACGTGCGTATACAAGCGCGTTGATTGATGTATTCGGCCCTGACCGCGATATACCTGCACCCGATATGGGAACAGGCCCTCGCGAGATGGCCTGGCTGATGGATGAATACTCCAAAACGCAGGGTATGACTGTGAATGCAGTCGTAACGGGCAAGCCGCTTGTATTGGGCGGATCACTTGGAAGAACAGAAGCTACCGGGCGTGGCGTAATGGTTTCTGCGCTTACTGCGATGGAAAAAATGAAGATCAATCCGTACAAGGCAACCTGTGCCGTACAAGGATTTGGCAATGTAGGATCATGGGCAGCCAGGTTACTATCCGAACGTGGTTTGATTGTACAGGCAGTAAGTGATATCTCGGGCGCTTACTTTAACGACAAAGGAATTGACTTCGAAGCGGCCATTAAATACCGCGATACAAACAAGGGTTCGCTGGAAGGATTTGGCGGTGCTGAAAAAATCAAGGGTGATGAATTGCTTACGTTACCGGTTGATGTATTGGTTCCTGCAGCCACAGAAGATGTGATTACAGCTAACAATGCTCCTAATATTAAAGCAAAGCTGATTGTTGAAGGCGCTAACGGCCCGACATCATCTAAAGCTGACGGTGTGCTAAATGATAAAGGCATCGTTGTTGTTCCGGATATTCTTGCCAATGCAGGCGGTGTAACCGTTTCTTATTTTGAGTGGGTGCAAAACCGGCTCGGCTACAAATGGGAAGCGGAACGGGTAAACCGCAGATCAGACCGAATTATGAAAGATGCCCTGAACAATGTCTATGCGACATCTCAGGAGTATAAAGTTTCTCTTCGCATTGCCGCATACATGGTTGCTATCGATAAAGTAGCGAAAACATACAAGTACCGCGGAGGTTATTAATGTTTAACAATTTCGGATTTAGAATTTCGAATTGATTCGAATCTTAAAATCCGAAATCTGAAATTCGAAATTATTATCATGACTATACACAAGGAAGGAAGAACATTATTATTTGTTTTGCTGATTATTTTTGTCGGCATCATTTGGGTAAGCGATTATTATTTGTCCGATGTGGTACGCAACATCATCATTGGCGTTTGCGCTGTTTTTTACCTGATCATCCTGCAGTTCTTCCGTAACCCTGTTTTCTCGGTTGTTAAGAATCCAAAACACATCATTGCTCCGGCCGATGGAAAAGTTGTGGTAATTGAAGAAGCCGAAGAACCGGAATATTTTAAAGGAAAAAGGAAGCAGATATCTATTTTCATGTCGCCTTTTAATGTACACGTAAACCGGATGCCCGTTGGAGGTTCAATCAGTTATTACAAATACCATCCGGGAAAATACCTGGTGGCATGGCATCCGAAATCAAGCACTGAAAATGAGCGCACAACCGTAGTGGCTAAAATGCATAACGGCACGGAAGTGCTTTTCCGTCAGATCGCAGGCGCGCTTGCACGAAGAATTAAATGTTATGTTCAGCAGGGTCAGAAGCTGGAGCAAGGCCAGGAATTTGGCTTTATTAAATTCGGATCCCGGGTGGATATTTTTCTTCCGTTGGATGCCGTTATTAATGTTAAAATTAATGACGTTACAAAGGGCGGAAAAACGGTGATTGCACAGCTAAGTTAGCCAGCTCACACCCTTCGATTCCGCTCTTAATTCGCAGATTATCAAATAAATGGACCGCTAACACTCGTTTTAACGGGCGCGTATCGGTATTTTTGTAAAATTTTTCGTGAGTATGAACCGAGCAAAATCGCTTCGATTTGCCAAAGACCGTCAGGATTTTTTTGTAACGCTCAACAAGCGGGTGAATGAGTATTTCAAAACCCGTGAATTGAGCCGGCATGCAAATTCCGAGATGATCATTAAAACGGTTTTCATGTTTGCGTTATACTTCACGCCCTTTGTGATGATGCTGACCGGAACAGTAACCGGAACCTGGCCGATGCTTGCCATGTGTGTGCTGATGGGTGTAGGAGTTGCCGGGATCGGATTATCAATCATGCACGATGCAAACCATGGGGCTTATTCACCTAAGCCCTGGGTTAATAATCTGATTGGATATTCATTGAATATTGTTGGCGGTAATGCATTTAATTGGAAGATTCAGCATAACGTATTGCATCATACCTTTACTAACGTGTATGATGCCGATGAAGACATAAGTCCAAGAGGCGTGTTGCGGATGTCGCCTTACTCGGATTGGAAACCGATGCATCGCTTTCAACATATTTATGCGTGGTTGCTGTATGGATTAATGACGTTGGTTTGGGTATTATTTAAAGATATTTTCCGCATCATCAGCTACCATAAAGACGGGTTGGTAAAAAAGCAGAATGCGAGCATCGTTACCGAATCCATTATTCTGGTCACCACTAAACTGGTATACCTCACCTACATTTTTGCGTTACCCATGATCATCCTCTCGCTACCCTTCTGGACTGTGTTTGTAGGATTTTTGGTGATGCACTGGGTAGCCGGATTTATCCTAACGATAATCTTTCAGCCCGCACACGTAATTGAAGGAACGGAATACTTTGAGCCCGATACAAGCGGAAACCTTGAAAATAACTGGGCCATTCACCAGCTCCATACGACTACAAACTTTGCGAACAAAAGCAGAATATTTTCATGGTATGTAGGAGGGTTGAACTTTCAGGTAGAGCATCATCTCTTTCCGAATGTTTGCCATGTGCATTATCGCAACATCGCTCCGATTGTTGAATCAACCGCAAAAGAATTTGGCATCCCGTACAAGTCGGAAAAAACATTTGTCGATGCCCTTGTGGGTCACGGCAGATTACTACGAGAGCTTGGTAAAAAACCAACTACGGCATTGAAAATTCAACAGGTAGCTACCGCTGCTTAAGAAGCAACTTCATCAAACATTTTTGTAAACGCCTTCATTTCGTCAAGCGTACCAATGCTAACGCGGCACCATTCCTTGTCGAGGTAATCCCAAACCCGAATTTCAAATCCTCGTGCTTTGGTTTCATCGAGAATGGTTTTTCCATCTTTTGGAGCGGGGAAGAACACCACATTGGCCTGTGATTTCCCGTACATCCATTTCTTGCTATCCAGATATTTAAACAAGTGACTACGGGCTTCCGCATTTTTCTTGCGGGTGTACGCCATGAACTCTTCATCACCCAGGCTGGCCAGCGCGGCAGCAAGGCCGGATTGATTGAGCGAACCCCAGATCTGCTTTTGACTCATCTTCTTGATTACATCCGGATGGGCAATGGCATATCCGGTCCGCATCCCTGCCAATCCGTAAACTTTGGAAAATGTCCGTGACACAATAACATTCTGATTTCCCTGCTTTACCAACTCAACCATCGATTTTTGCTCCGCGGGCTCTAGGAACTCCAGGTAAGCCTCATCTGCATAAACCAGCGTTTTTTTAGACATCTCTTCACAAAAGCTTTTGTACGTAGCGGCATCCACCACAGTACCGGTAGGATTATTCGGATTTATCAGGAAAAGAATTTTTGTGTCGGCCTTCATAGCTGAGGCAAGCCCTTGCAGATCATGTACAAGATCTTCGTCCAGGTTAACTTTATCCCAACGTGCATTAAATTTAGAAGCATAATCCATTAATAATCTGAATACCGGAAAAGCGGAAAGCACCGCACCGCCCTCCAACCCTACCGACATGCCTGCCAGGCATAGTAATTCAGAAGAACCGGCACCAAGCATAATGTGATCAATCGTTACGCCCTCTTTTTTTGCTATGGCTTCCTTCAGTTGATTTGAAGGATTATAGGCATACCGGTTGCCTTCACTGATAATAGCTTTTAAAGCTTCGCGTGCTTTTGGTGAAGGTCCGTAAGGATTTTCGTTTGACCCGAGGCGAATAATTTGATCAGGAGTAAAAAAAGTAAGGTTGTGCAGTCGTTCTGCTTCACTCACGGGTGCAGCCATTAAGCTTTCAATCATAGCCGGTGTAAGCGCAAGGCCTGCGCCCAGTGCGAACGATGATTTAAACCATTTTCTGCGTGATACGATAGCGTTCATAAGATGTTGGTTATCTCCAGGGAGCTTTTTGATAAAATGTTACATAGGTTTGTCCGTCCAACACGATCATCGGATCGTTGTTTTTAGGATGATTTCTTTTTTCAAGGAGGTACGATCCTGAACCCGCACCCCTCGTTGAAGAATAATAAATTCTTGTTCCGTCATACGACCAGGTTCCCCGATCGCTGCTTTGAGAATTTGTTCCACCCGAATAGGCATTTGTATTCACACTGCGCGAAGCCTCGCTGTAGTATTCATACGTACCATCGGCCTTAAGCGTTATGCATTGCTCGGTGCTGCTGCCGCCTGAGTTGGTGCTATTCACATTATCATAGCACCATTTTCCGACAAGGTCTAGCGCAACTTTTCCTGCCCCCACTCCTGCAGAGACAGTGTTTCCAGAAGGTGTTACGCCTGTAACTGGCGCTCCGTTTTTTGAATAGTTTACAGTTTTTCCATTAGCCATAAGCGAAAGCTGATTGCCGCTTACCGCGTACCCCATTGTTAAGTTACCCTGAGCTGTTTGAAGCGTAATATTGCCGTTTGCCGTCTGATATGTGTACACCTGCCCCAGGTAAACACATTTTCCGGCCTTTGTAAACTCAATGGTTTCATTGTTGCCGGACCAAATGCCAACAAGGTTATTTGAAGCAGATGCGGGATTGGGAGTATTTGCAGGAGTAGACTCGCTGGAAGAATTACCGCTACGCGTAAATGTAACAGGAGAATCTAAATCGCCTCCGGAAACGGTTAATGAATTTTCTTTAAGCGCGTAGTTATAACTGAGTTTTGTTGCCTGCTGAATAATGGTGAGGTTAAGCTTGCCATTCTGTGCGGTGTATTTGATCTTATCTCCATCAAATGTTCCGGTTCCGTCACTGTTAAGAACAAGGGTCATCTCAACACCGGATAGGGTGGCAGCCCAAGTCCCCTGGATTTTATTTTGCTGGACTTTAGCACCTATCTGGGCATGCAGTAAAAAGGGAATTATCAGCGCAACTAGGATTCCGATGAGCTTTTTCATGGTAGCGGGGTTGACACTGACCAAGATAGGAATTTTCTGCGCTTAAAAAATCAGAGAAATTGTTCAACGGTGCGCATGAGTTTTTGCAAAGCAACCGCATCTGTTTCATCGAAATCATTTAGCCTATCGCTATCCACATCCAGCACCAGTGCTACTTCGCCATTTTTAAACGCAGGCAATACAATTTCGGATTTTGAAGCTGAGCTGCAGGCAATGTGCCCGGGAAATTGCTCAACGTCCGGAACAAGGATTACTCTCTTCTCTTTCCATGAAGCCCCGCAAACTCCTTTGCCAAAGCCAATGCGCGTGCAGGCAATTGGTCCCTGGAAAGGTCCCAGCACGAGCTCATTGCTTTTTACGATGTAAAATCCTACCCAAAAAAATCCCATAGCCTGCTTTAATGCTGCTGCGATGTTTGAAAGGTTTGCAACAACATCCGGTTCACCGGCTATGAGTGATTCAATTTGAGGGAGAAGAGCATTATAGCGTTCCTGCTTATCAGTAGAAGTTGAGAGAATGAGTTGTTCGGCCACAGTAAATTTTTTAGTTATCAGACTTATTTTGAGGCATGTAAACAGTTAGGGTGTCATTAGATACGGATTCAGTTGCGATTAAGTTCCCGTTAAACTGAGGCGCAACGATACCGGCACCGAATTCCTGGTCGGAGGTAAAAATTCGGGCCTCATCCCATAAGCCCGTATTAATAAATTGCTGAAGTGTCGTTGCTCCGCCTTCAATAATAACAGATTGAATATTCCTTTTAAATAGATCATCCAACAGTTCATTTTGAAATGAGCTTTCGCTCAGTTTTACAAAGTCAAGGTTTTTATACGTTTCATTTTTGGTTGTAGTATAACAGATTGTTTTGTGCTGACCGTCAAATAACGTTAAAGTTTTCAGTAACCTGCTGTAGCGATCAATTACGATGCGTGTTGGGTTTCTTCCGCGCCAGTCCCGAACGGTAAGCATGGGATTATCATGAAGCGCTGTTCCGGTACCTACCAATACGGCATCCTCTTCACTCCGCCATTTATGAACAAGCTGCCGGGAATGTGAATGGCTGATCCATTTTGAATCAAAATTTTTACGCGCTATAAATCCGTCTGCTGTTTCTGCCCACTTGAGAATTATGTAAGGCCGTTTCTTTTCTATGAACTTGAAGAAACGCTTGTTTAACTCGCGGCCTTTTGCTTCTAACACACCGATCATAACCTCAATGCCTGCATCTTTCAGTTTTTGAATTCCTTTTCCCCTTACCAGCGGATTTGGATCAATGTTCGCAACCACAACTTTTTTAACCTGATGCTTCACCAGCAGATCCGCGCAGGGCGGAGTTTTACCAAAATGTGAACACGGTTCAAAATTAACGTACACCGTACTGTTACTTAAAAGCGATTGATCTTTCACGGAAGAAACTGCGTTTACTTCAGCGTGCGCTTCACCGTATTTTTCATGCCTGCCTTCGCCAATTACTATATTATTATGAACAATTACACAGCCCACGAATGGATTAGGACTTACCGAGCCCCGGCTAAGCTGTGCAAGGTCGAGTGCGCGTTGCATAAAAAGCTCATCGGGGGATAGGGTGTTCATGTTTAACAATTGGTATACTTGCAAAGATTGTCAGGGCATAATGAATTCCAAAGACTTATTCAGGGATTTGCGAAAACGGATCACACTATCGCAGGAAGCGTCTGAAACAGATAGCATGCTGTACCTGATCCTGGAGCGTATTCTTGACATTACGCGATCCGATATTATTGCTCAAAAAGCTATTTCACTAACCTCGCTCGAAGCATCAACGCTCGATTCGGTAATTGATCGTCTAAATAAGAATGAACCCGTTCAATACATTTTAGGCAAAGCACATTTTTTCGGCCACGAATTTCAGGTAAATCCTTCCGTACTTATTCCACGGCCGGAAACGGAATTATTAGTGGAAGAAGTTTTAAAAAGAACTTCGAACATGCCTGGTAAAATACTGGACATCGGCACGGGCAGCGGCTGCATTGCGATAACGCTTGCTAAAAAGCTTCCGCAGAAAACAGTTATTGCGTTTGATATCAGCGATGCCGCACTGCAAACTGGAGCAGTCAATGCAAGAACACTTGATGTGACCGTTGATTTCCAGCATGTTAATATTTTAAAAGATGAGATCCCTTACCGGGAGTTGGAATTTATTGTAAGCAATCCGCCATATGTTGCCCTTTCTGAAATGGAATCCATGAACAGCAATGTAATTGACCATGAACCGCACCTTGCATTGTTTGTTACAGATAACGATCCACTAATTTTTTATAAGACCATTGCTGAAAAGGGCATGAGGGCGTTAAAGCCCGAAGGAAGAATTGTCGTGGAAATCAATGAACGTTTTGGAAAAGAAGTTTGTGATATTTTTATCCAGGCAGGCTTTACAGGCACCCACGTGATCAAAGACCTGCAAAACAAAGACAGGATTGTGTCCGTCATAAAATGATGAACCCTTTTCTAATTCTTCACGGAGCGCTTGGCTCGGCTTCACAACTTGATCCTGTTAAAGTTGCTCTGCAAAGCAATGGGATGAATGTTCACAGTCTGAACTTTTCAGGGCATGGAGGCGCACCGTTTCAATCACAATTCGGAATTGACCAGTTTGCTGTGGATGTTTTACAAGAATTGGATGGTCTCAAGTTAAATACGGTAAATATTTTCGGCTATAGCATGGGCGGGTACGTTGCCTTGTGGCTTGCTAAAACTCATCCGCATCGTGTTAATAAGATTGTAACGCTGGGCACCAAGTTTGACTGGAGTGTAGAATCAGCAGCTCATGAAATCAAAAAATTGAATCCGGAAAAAATCAGTGAAAAAGTTCCGGCTTTTGCCAGGATACTGGATAATCGTCACGCACCCAACGATTGGAAGCAGTTGATGCAAAAAACGGCTGACTTGATGATGACCTTAGGAAAAGATCCGCTGCTCACCCGGGAAATCATGCAATCCGTGCTGCACCCAACACTGATTTGCCTGGGTGATCAGGATGATATGGCGGATAGAAAATATTCAGAAGAAGTAGCAGGGTTTTTACCCGATGGAAATTTCCTTACGCTTGAAAACACACCTCACCCCATTGAAAAAGTTTCGGTCGAAAAGTTGGTGAACATCTTAGTTCTGGCCTTTGCAGATTAAAAGAACCGAATTGCTCCCTTAAATCCCCACCACATGGTTAGGTGTGTATTGTTATTGTAATCGTGTTCCTTAATAATTCTCGGCTGATACTCGGTGAAAATGTCATAATACCCCTCATACGAGTTCTTGGTGAGGTGTCCGTTCAGCGTAACACCAAAAGCAATTCCGATACGATCAAAAGGCTGAAATTCTAAGCCTACGTAAGCTTTGTTTAATAGATTAATGGCTTGTGTGAACTCGCCTTTGCTAAGCTGGTTGCAGGTAAGATCGATATTCAGGTTTAGCCAGTCGAAAATATAAGGCGCCATACCAAAGCCGTATCCGAATGTCCATTCAGTGCTGCGGTCTTCATCGTTCGGGTCGCTCTCAGGTTTTACGCCAAGCGTAAAGATGTTGTAAAACTTATGGGTACCGGTGCGGAACGCAATGTTCGTGTAGAAAATTTCATCGGCTGAAATTTCGAGCTTATGGTAGCCTCTTCTTACGAAACTGATAAATCCAATGGGCACACCGCGCAATGTATCAGCAATATTAATAAAGGCAATCTGTACACCTTTCAAATTACGGGCGTAATTCACGAGAGGTGCTACTTGAACTCCTTTCATTTTACCTTTGCTGAAGTTCATCACACCGGCAACCTGCGCACCTCTGAACTGCCGGGTTTGAATATTCACAATCCCGGCTAGCTGTACACCGTCTGAGCGGCCTGAATTAACATTTGTAATACCTGCAACCTGAAATCCTTTAATTCCTTTTCGGTTAGTGTTAAACAAGCCCGCTGCCTGGAACCCGCGCATCCGGCCTTCATTGAAATTCATAAGCCCGGCCAGCTGAATGTATGAAACATCACCCAGGTCAATATTGAACAAGCCGCCAAGCTCAAGCTTTTTTGTTCCGCCTGAATATCCTCCAAACAGATTAAAGGAATAATCATTGATGGTTTTGTCGCTTTGTTTTCCGTTGGTGCCAACAAAAGGAACAACCGAACCTTGAAACGTGCTATAAAAGATCGTATCCTGAGTACCGATATTCCAAACAGGTTCCACGCTTGCAGTGTCTTGCCGGATTGTATCCGCAGGAATTTGTTGCGCTACGAATATTGTATCGATCATAGAGATTGTATCGTATTTAACAATGGGCGGTATTTCAGGCAATGTTTCAGGCGATAATGGAATATTGATAAAAACGTACGTATCCTCTTTAATAACCAGCAATGTATCCGTATAGTTTTTTCGGCTAACGGCCAAGGTGTTTTCATTCTGAGGTTCCTTAAGCATCATGCTGAAGTAGCCAAAATTATTACTTACCGCAGCGGTTAAGGTTCGGGTATCGTAGACGCTTACACCGGAAATTTTTTCTCCTCTTATTGCATCAAGAATGTATCCGTTAATGAAGAGCGGGTTTTTAAGTTGTACGGCTGAAGTCTTTTTGGGCGGGGGTGGGACTTTGGCGAGGATAATATAATTGCCTTTTTCTTTGAACGATGCATTGCCTTTGAAAATCAATTCAAGAATTTCACGAACCGTTTTTGCCTTAAATGAAGCGGTTATATTTTGTTCGATGTCGATGTCGGAAGAAGTATAGGAAAACGTAATTTTTGCTTCTTTCGAAATTCTTTTTAAAGCCTTTTCTACCGGCTCATCCGATAACTCAAGCGTCACCTTTCGTTCAAGCAGCGGAACGCTCTGGGCCATGCCCTGTATCGTCAGCAGCAATACAAGAAACGTTAAGATGAATCTATTTAACGCAGCCATTTCCTTTAAGCGAGATTTCATTGTCGGTTTTTTCGGGGGTGAGGGATAGTGTTTCAGCGATGACTTCAGCAATCATCTCAATGGTTTCGTGCCGAAAGGTTACGGTAATCCTGCAATTTTCAAGTTCCTTGTTTTCCAGCTTAAGCTTGATGCCGTACACTTCATTAATGGCCTCTACAACTTCGCTTAACCGGGTGTTGTCGAAAACAAAGATTTGTGTTTTGTAGGCCAGGATGTTTTCATTGCGTTTTGTAAGCTTTGAAAACTTGCCGGAAGTCTTATCATAAAAGCCGGTTTCGCGCGCTTTCAGGTG
>WUUC01038859.1_pt1 | contig 11892 bp, 10 predicted proteins | sample 6278441 | NCBI WGS metagenome assembly WUUC01 (sample SAMN13675441, study PRJNA597444) | soil metagenome | isolation source: soil | place: USA: Washington | collected 2017-10 | reverse complement strand
GTCTGCGTCGGCCTGGGCGCGGCGGAGCACCCACTCGGCCCGCTCGTTTTCACCCTCCTGTATCAAGCTCTGCGCGGAATCGATCTGCTCCCGCGCCCGCTTCAAGTGCAACGCCGACTGTGGGCTGTCCGGAGCGCCCGCTACCTCGGCGGCGCGGACGGCCGCCTCCGACTCCGCCAGTTGATTGCGGGGCTCTGGATACCCACCGCCGCAGGCGCCGAGGAGGCATGCGGCACCGAGCAGGGAAGGGGCCGACCAACGTGTCATCGCAACAACTCCGTCACGTCCTTGGGGCGCGAGCCGACGCATGCGCCATGAATCTCGCGGATGTTGTATCGCCGAAAACCGAACCGCAACCTACTTTCGTGCGTTGGGGCGCGCAGTACGCCGCTACCGCCGCGGCGCGCGTGGCCGCGGCGGGCTGCCACCCCGTTCTTCAAGCCGCCCCTGCTCGTGCTGGCGGGAGCCGCACCGTCTGCGCGCCGCACCGGCTGCTTCGTGCTGCTGCAGGACGGCCCTGCTACACGGGTGGGGTGCGCGTGGGTGGGATGGAGGGGACAGCGCCCTGACGGCCCGACAGGAGCCCGCGCGGCAACGGCCGTCCGATACGCATCCATACGGCGACCCCAGCGCCCAGCCATTGCGGCACAAAGAACGAAAGCGCCGGGCCGGTGTGCTGGCTGTTCGGCAACACGCGGAGCAACAGAGCGAGCAGCGCACATGCTGCCGCCGCACCGACCAACCGCATCATTAAGCCAGGCCGACGTGGTGTTGCCCGGGCGAGGTCGCGAGCCAGCACCACAAAAGCCATGGCCCAGACCGGACACAACAGGACGTTCTGGTTCCAGTACGTCACCTCGTGGTCGGTGAGCAGCCAGAGCACGAGCAAGAGTGCGCCGAGCAGGCCGTAGACGAACCCCAACCCGCCGAGGCTCACCGCCAGACCGATGCGTGCCCAGCGCCGTTCGAGACGAGCCAGCGCGAGCAACCCCGCCCCGAGCGCCAAACCCGAAGCCAGCCACCCCCAGCGGAAGCCCGGTGCGCTGGCGAGCTCCGGAGCCCGGTCCGCCTCGAACAAGGCGAAGCTGCGCCGGACCAGTGGTGATGCGGCAGCCGTGCCGAGCTCTGCGAGCTGCGCCTCGACACGGGCGGGCAAGAACATCTCTTCCCACTTCGAAATGGGACGATCGACCAACCTGCCCAGGGCCAGATCCAGGGCAAAAAACAGCAGCGGTGCATCCACGGTCAGGCGCCGCGTGTGGTCCCGATACGTGAGCGGAGCAGGCCCCCGAGACGCGGCGGCGAGCTGCCCGTCGAGGTGCCGATCGAGCACGTCGCGGATGCGTGTGGCGCAGTTGTCTCGATAGTAGTCGTAACGGTAGTAGGCATTGTCCCGTTTGACGTTCTCGTACAGAAACGCCGTGATCGCCTGAACCTGTTCGTTCGTCAGCGCGAGCTCCTGCGCGGTCACGCTGCGGTTCTGGGCCTTGTAGGACGCGAGCGTTTTCTCGAGCGTGGTCGCGCTGAGCCAGTAGCTGAGGCGGCCTTTGAGAAAATCCAGGATCAGCCACGGCGAATCAAAACGAAAAGTGCCGTAGTTGAACACCACGTCCCGCCGGTTTGGCGGCCTTCGCGGATCATGCACCCAGAGCGCGTCGTGACCGAACTTGGAGAACGTTTGATCGCCGGGGCCGAAAGTGAGCACGCTGATGTGGGCGGCACCTGGGCCGCCAGGGCTGGCGGGCGCGGCTCGGGAGCCGTCAGCGGCTCGCGCTGGCAGGGCAACGAGCAGCAGCGCGACAAAACAGAGCGCGAGGCCAGAGCGAAAAACACTGCCAAAAACAGCGCGGAGAACGGCGCAGGCGAGACGGGCGCGGGAAAATGGACGCCAGCGCGCGCTTACGGCCCGCCCGAAAACACGACGTACAGCGCCGGAACGAGCGCGCCCGCCACGGTGATGACGCCGGCGCGACCCAAGAGCCCCTTGCGACCCGGAAACATCCATAGTCCTGTCAGCGACAATAGCAGCAAGAACACCGCGTAGCCGTCGGCGATGATCGTCCAGGCCTTTTTCCCACGATTTAGGTGCAACCAGTTGGCGATGCGCAGAAAAAAACGCGGCTCTCGGGCTTCGATGACGACGCGGCCCGTGCTGGTGTCGAGGTGCAGTGTGCGTTGATCGAAGACGACATCCAGGTTGTGGTCGTCTGTCCTGAAAAACTCGCGGATGGGAGCCTGGATGCCAAGGACCTCTCGAGCGCGCGCGGCGCTGGCTTCGTCAGCGCTGGGGAGTGGCAGCGGCAGCTGGTGGGTCTCGGTGGTATCCCTAAAGTTGGGCTCCCAGTCAGCGATGTGGTTTACGGCCAGCCCAGACGCCGCATAGATGATGGTCAAACCGACGCTGAAATAACCCACGTCTCGGTGAATGGCGCGCAACCAGGGCCGCCAGCGTAGCCTCGTGCGGGGCTTGTTGGCGCGTTCGCCGCTGGCGCCCGGCTCAAGCATAACGTTCTTCGCGCCAGGGATCGCCGTGGTTGTTGTAACCGCGGCGCTCCCAGTAGCCCGGCTCGTCCCGTGTGGTGAAGCGAACGCCGGTGAGCCACTTGGGGCTCTTCCAGAAGTACAAGTCGGGCACGACGGCTCGCACCGGGGCGCCGTGCGGCCCCTTCAGCGGCTGCCCGTCGAGGTCAAACGCCACGAGCACGTCAGGCGCCAGCGCTTCCCGAATCGGCACGTTCGCGGTGTAACCGTGCGCGGCCTCGAAGACGACATACCGCGCTGATGGCTTGGCCTTGGCACGGGCGGCCAATGCCGCTAGCGGTACCCCTTTGAAGCGAGCCCCGAGCACGCTCCAGCCCGTGACGCAGTGCACGTCGAGGACGTGATCGGTTGCCCCCGCCTCCAGCAGACCGGCAAAGTCGAGCTCGAAGGGTTGCTCGACCTCACCCGAGATCTTCAGGCGGAAGTCCTGACGCAGCGGGCTGCCTGGGTCGCCGCCCATCGGCTTGAGTGCTTTCAGGACACGTTGGCCGGGCGGGATACGTAGGCGCCCATCCGCCCGCAGCTCCGCGTCGCCTCCCGCAGCTGGGTCTGCGAAGTAGTACAGCCCGCCGAGGGCGACGACGGCGGTGCCTACCGCCGCCTCGCGTACGAAGCTTCGCCGTGAACGTAGACGTTCGAGTGCATCGTGCGCAGGATCGTTGTGTTTCATCGAGACCTCCGAACAGCCGATATCAAGACGACATGAAGAACCGGCGATACCGTATCATGGAACCTGCTGGAGCTCCCGGCTCGAGAGCCCGCCAGCAGGTCGCAATAGCTCGGGCGAAGCGGTATGCCATGCTGAGCTTCGCGGATTTTTCGCATGTGCCGACTCTTTGGTTTTCGTAGCGTCATTCCCAGCCAGGTCCACACCTCGCTGCTCCAGGCGGAGAACGCGCTGGGCGCGCAGAGCAATGCGCACCCCGATGGCTGGGGCGTGGCCTACTACGTCGACGGTTCTCCGCACGTGACGAAGAGCCCGACCCACGCGCTGGGCGATCAGCTGTTCCATCGCCTGAGCGGCCTCGTCTCGAGCGAAACGGTGCTGGCGCACGTGCGCAAGGCCACGCAGGGCAGCAAGGGGTTGCTCAATTGCCATCCCTTCCAGTTTGGGCGCTGGGTATTTGCTCACAACGGGGACATTCCGGGTTTCTCCGAGGGGCTCGGGCCGCTGCTGCGCGAGCTGATCGCACCTCGTCTACGCCGCTTCGTCCTCGGCGATACCGACAGCGAGACGATTTTTTTCATTTTCCTGAGCCTGCTCGAACGGGCCCGCCCTTTGAGCCAGAAGCCGGAGCTGAACGACGTGATCGACGCCGTCCAGGCCACGCTCGAGCGGGTTCGCAGCGTCTGCCAGGGGCAGGTTCAGGACCGGCCCGTGTTGCTCACGTTCATCGTCACCGACGGTGACGTGATGGTCGCCACGCAGGGAGGCAAGGAGCTGGCGTTTTCGACCTACAAGCGGCGCTGCCCGGATCGAGACCGATGCCCGAGCCTATCCAGCGTGTGCGAGGCGCCGACCCCGAACGGGCAAGTCAATCATCTGATCATCTCGAGCGAGCGGCTGCAGGGCTCGAACGTGTGGGAAGAACTAGCGCCCGGAGACATCCTGGCGGTCGACGGGCGAATGCGCGCCGTGCGTGCGAGCTTCGGCCGTTGCTCGGTCGAGCCGCTCGTCGGGGCACCCTTCGCGCCCGGCGCCCCGGGGGCACCGAACGCGAGCAACCCTCGATCCCTCAGTATTCTTGGTCCCGAAGAGCCTGCGGGATGAGCTCACTGGCTTTGCCTGTCGTCAGGAGCCAGAGTTGGTGCGCTGCACGGGTGGCGCCGATGTGGAGCAGATGCCGTGACTCGTCTTCCACCGGGTAGGTGGACTGATTGACGTCGACCAGGATCACGTAGTCGAACTCGAGACCCTTGACCTGCCGCAGGTCCGTGACGTCCACGCCCGCCTTGAAGGGGAAATCCTGATCGGCGACGCGCCGCAGGTTTGGAGTCTCGGCCTGCCGCAAGCCATTGTAATACAGGTCGGCCTGCTCCGGGTAACGCGCCACCACCGCGATCGAGGCCTGTGGCTCGTCGGCTGACAAATCGCGCAGCGCCTCCGCCAGGAAGCCAACGGCATCGCCGCCATGAGCGAAACCAAACAGCTCGACCGGGGCCCCGTGCCGGGTGGCCACCGGGGGCGTGGCCGGCGCCAGCGGCCCGAGCACGGCGTGCGCGAACGCTGTCACCTGTTCCGTCGAGCGATAGGTGATCTGCAGGGGTTCGACCTGAACGTGCGTCAGCGCCAGCTCGGACAGCAGATCGTTCCAGCCGGTGAAGCCGTTGTCCATGTAGAGGCGCTGCGCCACGTCGCCCGCCAGCGTGATGCTTTGCCCGCCGGTCACCGTCTGCGTGATGACCGCGAGCTCGACAGGGCTCAGATCCTGCGCCTCGTCGATCAGGATGTGCTCGTAGGTGAGCGCTTCCTGGCTGCCCGGGCGCAGCAGCGGGCCCCGCAGCCGTTGCGAAAAGCGCAGCAGCAACGTGTCGTCTTCGGCGTCGAGCTGAGCTTCATCGAACTGCTCGGACTCGTCTTCGCCGCCACCCTCGGCTGCCGCTCTGCGGTCGTCCGCGTCGGAGTCACGCCGCGCCGGCTCTTCCCGTTCATGGCTGCGCGACTCTTCGCGTTCACCGCGGCGGGACGACTCTTCCCGATCGCCCCGGCGTGGCTCTTCACGATCACCCCGGCGTGGCTCGTCGCGATCAGCTCGGCGAGGCTCGTCGCGATCGCCCCGGCGTGAGGTTTTCTCGTTCCCCTTATCCTGGGCGGAGCGGGGTGCCCCTTCTTTTTCCTTGTCGGTCTCGACTTCTGCGAGGACCAACGCGCTCTGGGTGGCACACCATTCGTGGACCTGGTTGAGCTCGTTGGTGCTGAATTGACCGGGCGCACGCGCCTTCACGGCGCGCTCGATCGCCGCTTTGTCCGTGATCAGCTCGGACCACGCAGCCACGACGTCTTGCGCCGTGGCGAGGCCACGCCGGATCTCGCGCTCCAGCACGTTCTGTGGACGGCCGGTGAGGCGCGCGCGGTCGCCCCAGGCGGACAGCGCGTGCAGGCGATGGGCGAGAGGCCGCTTGCGACCTCCGCGGAACTCGTGAACCACCTTGGCGAGCAACTCGGGCTCGTCCTCGAGCCCGGCGCTGATGCGGGTTTCGATGGCCGTGGCCAGACGCTCCACGTGAGCGTCGATCGCATGCAGCATCGCCGGATGCTTCTTCAGACGCGTGACGACGCTCGGAGTGTCGTCCGCGACGGTGCGAGTGAGCTCCGGGAAATGGGAGACGCGCAGCCGATTGGCCCATTCCGTGTACGTGCGAACGCCGACCCCAGCGACGTCCAGGGCGGGCAGAACCTGCGAGATGTAGCGGACCAACGCCCGGTTGAAGGCGATGACCAGCATACGGTCCGGGCGGAAACGCCGCTTGTCCTGGAATGCGAGGTAAGCGAGGCGATGCAGGCCGATCGTCGTCTTGCCGCTGCCGGCGCCGCCCTGGATCACCACCAGGCCCGAGTCCGGTTTGGTGATGAGCTCGAACTGGCGCGGGTCGATCAACGCCGTGATGGCTCGGAGGTGGCGATCTTCGCCGGCTTCGTCCGCGCCGACACCCAGCTTGCCTGGCCGGTGGTGATGATCCGCGCGCAGCGCGCTCCCCTGGCCACCGTGCAGCTTGAGGCCCGAGCCGCCACGCCGCCAATCCCCGTTGCTCGGGTGCAGGAACACGCCCTGGGGCGCCACGATGCGACGCAAGCGTGTTTCGGTGATGGTCAGGCTGCGACGGACGAGGATTTCGCCTTCCACCTCGCGTTCGCCAAACGTCTCCTCGTAGTCGTCGCCTTCGGTGTAGCGATAGTAGAGCCGGCTCACCGGGGCGTCGCGCCAATCCACGATGCGCACGCCGACGCTGGTATCGACGTACGTCGAGCGACCGATGAGGATCTCTCGATTGCGGTTCTCCTCGCGGAGAACCATCCGCCCGAAGTAGGGCGAACGAACATCCACGTGGCCCTTGGTGGACTGGCCCTGCCGGGCCGCGAGGTTCTGCAACCGCTCCATTTGCTCGAGCAGTGGCGGCACGTCTTCGAGGCGCGCCGAAGCAATCTGATCGCGCAAGTCGAGCAGCTGCTTGTCGTAGTCGATCACCCGCCGGACAGCTTCCGCAGGGCGCCCCTGGACGTGGGCGACCACACGAGCGAGACACTTCTCCTCCTCGTCGACGATGGTGATGAGATCGGTATCGAGGGGGTCTTCGACGCCGCGCACCGCGTCAAGCTCGCTTGACGGGTTCGGTTCGGATGGGTTGATGGGCTCCTCTGGAGCGCCGCGACGGGTTGACACTGTTCTTTTCAGACACGCTTTGCCCCACGCTAGGACAGCGTTGGGCGGAAAATTGGGCCAATTCCTTTAGCACCGATGGGTAGGCCCCCGATAGCCTCATTCCAGCGCGCCCGCGCCCGCACCTCGGCTGGCGGTTCCGATCGCCATAGCCAGTGGGTCGATGTTTCGTGTATTCCTCGCCCCATGCGCCAGACCGAGGTGTTGACAGCCGTCGGGAAATACCTCGCGGAGCACCCTGAGGAGCTCGTCCGCTTCGCCAAAAAGGCTCTCGCGCTCCGGGTTGGAGTCCCGTTATCGGCGCTGCGTTGGGTGGCTGCCCGGGGCAAGGGCCGTCGGTTGCCCAAGGACGTCGTCGTGGAAGCGGTCCCACCTGGGATCCGGCTGGGGGCCACCATCGAGGTCATGGGTGCACGCCTGCGGGCCGCGTCGGTGATCCACGTCGAGAAGCTGCGCCTGTCCCCCGAGGAGCTGCGCATCGAGCTGCGTTTCAGCGAGGTCCAGCTGACCCTGCTCGAAGAATCGAGCTCCCCACTCGCGGCGCTGATCCAGAGTGGCGCGCTCGACCTCACCAAACTCGGCAACCTGATGGCGTTCATGCCGCGCCGCCCCGACTACATCGTCGAGGCGAAAGGTGATCGAATCGTGCTCGACCTCAAGCGCCACCCGGCGCTGTCGACGGCGCGAGCCGACCTGCTCTTGCGGGTCATCACGCCGATCGTCACGATCACCGAGGTCGGCACCGACACCGAGCACCTCGACGTCAAGCTCGCCCTGTTCGAGGACGGGTTCCGCGCAGCCGTGGCCACGCTCGTCGAGCTACTCTGAGAGGGCCGCCGGGTGCAGCGTCATTCCGGCGGGGTGCGGTAGCGTTCCGGCGCCGAGAGCAGGCTCGCCCTGAGCTCGGCAGCGGTGGCTGCTCGGTCCAGCTTGCCGCTCTTGCCGTACACGAACTCGGGCGCGCACACGTAGTAACGCGGGCGTTTGAAGCCAGCAAGCCGGCGCCGTGCTTCGCGAGCGACGGCGGCGACCAGGACAATTGGGTTTGCGGCGCGCGTGCGTAGACCCGCCACCACGACCTCGCCCCAGCGTGGGTCGGGCGTGCCAAAGACACACACCTCGAGCACGCCCTCACATCCGGAGAGGATCGACTCGACCTCCAGCGGCACGACGTTTTCGCCGCCACTGATGATCAGATCGTCGGCTCGCCCGAGCACGAAAAGCTGCCCGGAGCCGTCGATTCGACCGAGGTCACGGGTGCGGAAACCGCCCGGCGTCGCGATCGGCGCTTCGTTACCGGCGCCGAGGTAGGCCGTGGCGAGGGTCGGGCCGCCGAGGACGATGAGCCCGTCCTCGATGCGGACGCCCACGCCGGGCAACGGCACCCCGACTCCCATGCCGGGCTCGCGTACGGCATCGGGCCTCTGGGTCGCCACCTGCGAGCAAGCCTCCGTCAAGCCGTAGCTGGTCAAGACGGGCCAGTCGCGCGCAGCGCAGCGCTCGAGCAGCGCCGGGGACGCGGCGGCGCCGCCGGTCAGGATCGCCCGAACCGAGCTCGGCATCTCGAACCGGGTGGCGAGCTCGAGCAGGCCATCGAGCTGAGCAGGTACCATCGAGATCAACGACGGAGCAGTGGCGGTGATGGCGTTTGCCAACCGTTCGTTCGAGCCCAGCGCCGCGTGCGGCGCGACCAGCGCGATGCACTGACGCGCGATCAAACAACGCGTCAACACGGACAGGCCGCCGATGTGCGCGAGCGGCAAACACAATAACCAGCGCTCGGTGTCACGCCAGCCGAGGTGGGCGGCGCTGGCGGCGGCCGCCGCCGAGAACGCAGCCCGGCTCAGCAGCGCCACGCGCGGCGAGCCCGTGCTGCCGGACGTTGCCAGCGCCGCCAGGTGCGGCGTGCGTTGCAGCTGCTCGGCCGCAAAAGCAGAGTCCCGGGGTCGCGTCGGCATCAGACGCACCCCGGCGTCCGGCGCGGGCTCCACTAACCAGCGCACCGGCAGCGCTCCCAGGAGCGCTTCGCGTTCCGCGAGAGTCGAGCGCTCATGCAAGGGGATGAAGGGCAAGCCGAGCTCGATCAGCGCGAGCAGCGTCTCGATGGTCGCCTCGCCGTCTCCAGTCGTCACCGCAACCAGCCGCGTGCTGGCTTCCGCGTCAGCCGCCAGGGGCGCGAGCGAACGCATCCGCTCGCGGACGCGTTCGCCGAGCTCGGCAAACGTGGTCGTGTGAACGCCGTCGGTGAGCGCCAACCTGCCGGGCGCTTCGCGCGCCGCTTCCAGCACCGACAGATTCATCGGGCGCCAGCTCCGAGCCCTGGTTCTTCGGGCACCTTGATCTGGTGACCGATGATCACCGGAGAGCGCGCCTGCTGGTGCCCGAGCGGCCAGAGCCCCGCCGCGAGGGCCCCGGAAAGAGCGAGGGCGAGGTGTGCGCACGCTGCCCAGCCGATCGGTCCCTCGAACGTATGGGAGACGACCACCTGCCGAGCGTGGCGCCGCGCCGCACGGGCCAGCTCGAGGCACCTCGAATAACCACCGAGCGCCGTGGGTTTGAGCACCAGAGCGCACACCGTGCCACTCGCCAGCCAGCGTTCGAGCTCGACGTTCGACAACGCCTGCAGCGACTCGTCCAGCGCCAGCGGGCAGGGGCTCCCGGCGAGTAGCGCCGGGTCGAACGCGGCGATCGGCTCCTCCAGAAATTCGACACCGAGCTCGGCGGCTCGCGCGAGCGTGCGCTCGAGTGCCTCGAGGCTCAGGCTTCGATTGGCGTCGAGCCGCAGTGCGACACCCGGCCCGAGCTCGGCGCGCAGGACCTGGAGCGTCTGGTCCTGAGCTTCCACGAGCCGATCGGGACCGATCTTGAGCTTGAAGCTGCGGACGCCGCGAGCCACGGCGGCCCGCGCGACGTCGAGCACGCGGCTTGGCTCGGCGCTGGGCAGGAGCGCGCATAACGGCACCGGCGCCGCCTCCGCCGGGTTGCCCATGGCCTCTCGCAACAAGTCGAACAGCGGGCGCCCGGTGGCGAGCCCCAACCGATCGAGCAGGGCCGTCTCCAGGGCGAAACGTGCGGCGGGCAAGTGAGACGCGACGGTTGCGGCCGCCGCGTCGAGCAGTGCCCGGGGCGACTCGATCGCCGCCAGGTCGTGCAGCGTGTGCGCGTCGAGGGCCTGGAGCGCGTGTGCACAGGCGTCCGAGCCGTCCGGCGAATAACCCGGGAGCGGCGAAGCTTCGCCCCAGCCACGGGCTCCGCTCGCGTCGCAGAGCTCGAGGCGCGTGATCGAGCGCCGCGCCCAGCTGCCGTTGGCGTTCGTCTGAGGCGGATCGAGCTCGAGCTCCGCCTGGTGCAGTACGAGCGAATGGATACCCGGCGAACCCGCGCCGTTCACGGCGCTGGACCCAGGAGCAGCGACAAACCCAGGAGCAGCCCAAACACGAACATCAGAAGGGCGGTCCGGGCGAGCACGGGGTTGAGCGCCGCCCCGCGCAGACGAGCGACGTTCGCGCCGAGACGTACACCGAGCGGTAGCGTCAAGCACGGCAGCAGTCCGCCGCCAAAGCTGACCGCGGACAGCGCCGGCAGGAAGGGGACCGCGTACGAGACGGCCAGCAAGAGCCAGTACTCGCACAGCCCGAAGCGCCGTCCAAAACGCGCGGGCAGGGTGCGTTTGCCGGCCACGATGTCCGTCTCCACGTCGCGCACGTTGTTGACGACCAGGATGGCCGTCGCCAGGCATCCGACCGGGATCGCACCGAACCAGGCCGCCGCCGGCACGTGGCCCACCTGAACGAACGCCGTCCCAGCGACCGCCACGAACCCAAAAAACAACAGAACGAACACGTCGCCGAGGCCGTGATAACCGAGCGGATAGGGCCCCCCGGTATACGCCACGGCCGCCGCAATCGACGCGAAGCCGATCAGGAGCAACACCGGCCCCGCGACGCTCACGAGGTAGATGCCGACGAGCAGCACCAGCGCGATCACCACGCCGAGCCCTCGGCGCATCGCCCGCGGCGACACCCAGCCCGCCTGAACGGCGCGCACGGGCCCCACACGAGCCTCGGTGTCGGCGCCTTTTTCGTAGTCGAAGACGTCGTTGGCGAAGTTGGCAGCGACCTGCAGCAAGAGCGCACCGAGCAGCGCTGCGAGCGCGGGCAGCCACTGGAACCCACCCGCGGAAGCGGCACACGCGGAACCGACCCAGACGGGGGTTGCCGCCGCCAGCAGCGTCTTCGGCCGCGCCGCTAGCCACCAGATGGCCAACGTCGACGGCCGCTCCGGGGGAGCCGCAAACGGCGCTGTGCCCAACGCCTGCTGCCGCGCCAGATTCATGCCAGAGCCCTCGATCGTTCGGCACCGAACGCCCGTGCGAGCACGCTCTCGACGTGGCCTGGAGCCTCGATCAGCACGTTGTGACCCACGCCCGGCACGAGCGAAAGCTGCAGGCGCGGCGCAGCGCGCGCGAGGCTATTGGCGAGCGTCGCAAACTTGGTGTCCAGCGCGCCGACGACCAGGCGGATCGGGACTGGCGAGTGGCGCAGCGTCGCGCGGTAATCCGGCATCTGCCCCAGCCCGAGCACCCGTAACGCGCGGCTCAGACCCCGGGCGTCATGCCCGGTGCGAATGCGCTCTTGTTGCTCGACGACGCCGGGGGGCAAGGTTTCCTGACTCTGGAACAAGGGCTGAGCGCGCCACGCGGCCAGGAACGCCGCCACACCACGCGTCTCGAGCAGCCGGCACCAGCGCTCGTCGGCCCCGACGCGTGACGCGCGCTCGACAGGGCTCGGGAGGCCAGGGTGCACGCCAATCAACGTGGCCCCGGCGAACAGGTACGGGTAATCCGTGAGCAACCCGAGCGCGACGCGTGCACCGAGCGAATAACCACACAGATGAGCGCCGCCGAGCCGGCGTTCGCGGATCGCGCGTGCGATTCGCTGCACCTCTTGCTCGAAGCGACAGATCTCGCTCG
>WUUC01186520.1_pt1 | contig 11894 bp, 13 predicted proteins | sample 6278441 | NCBI WGS metagenome assembly WUUC01 (sample SAMN13675441, study PRJNA597444) | soil metagenome | isolation source: soil | place: USA: Washington | collected 2017-10 | reverse complement strand
TAGTGGCCTAGGACACCGCCCTTTCACGGCGGCGACACGGGTTCGACTCCCGTACGGGACGCCACTTCTTATCAACAGGTTACAGTCACCTTTTGGTGGCTGTTTTCGTTTATGGACACTTTCAAGGACACGTTCACGCCTTCTTGACCTTCCAACATATCGAATTTAAGGATTAAGCCGCCTCAGAGGAAGCGGCTCGCCTGAATTGTATTCCGCTCAGTAATCTTCGCTCAATAGCAGCGTTGTTACCGACCTGTCCCACTCCGTTATTACATAGAGTTTCGCACCCGTCTTAGTGTGATACACACTGAGCAGCCGAAAGCCCTTCCGCAATGATAGTTCATTCTCCTGCCTATCCTCTTCGCAAACTTCGCCCCAATCCCCGCGCTGGTGACGGTTCAGAAATTCAAAAGGTGATTGTCCTGCTTCGTCTAGGGCATTAGCCGCGCCTTGAGTCATTACCATGCGCCCAAGTGGGAAGCATGGCGTTGTGTTGGTTGTTGACGTAGTGGTAATTTCTGATTGCATCTGATTTTCTCCGGTTTTGGGAAAGTAGGTGTAGGAGAGGCAAGCGTGAATCAGACGCTTACCTCTCCGTTTGCTTTATGCGGCTTGCGGCATCAAAGCAATTCTTTCGACCTCACGCCTCGCTGCTGCTCTCATTACGTGATAGCCAGCCGCCGCACTTAGGTGCTTACAGGCAAGATTTCTTTTTCCTGCCAAGCAGGAGCAATTTCCATAACGCTTACCGTTACGAACGAAGAAATCAACGTAATACTGATTCCCGTTTTCGCGGTTGGTGACACGATATTGCCGAAGGAATGAAGTCGGCTGGACGAACAGATTACCCGCCTTTGCTCGCTCTGTTGCTTTGCTGAGTTGGTCTGCGTTGATTAACTGAATCATTTTTGCTCTCCGGTTTTTGAGGTTGTTGGCTGTCCGACCAACAGAAATATTTTAACGCAATCGTTAGAATTATACAAGAAGAATCTTCACGATTGCGTTAATTTTTATTCAGTGGTAAAAGAGTTCTTCTATGAGAGATGAATTACTTACGACCCAACAAGCTGCGGCAGAATTAGGAGTAACGGATTCTCGCGTTCGCCAGTTAATTATTGATGGTAAATTGCCTGCACAAAAATTTGGTCGCTCACATGTGATAAAGCGAGATGATTTGAAGCAAGTAGAAATCGGCAATAGAGGGAGGCCACGCAAACAAATTCTTAACAACTCACAAATTAATAAGCGAAAGTAGTAAGCTCTTCCCTATTAAATGAAGAGCTAGTAATCTTCTTCAGTTCTACACTTCAACAACTCAATAACGCTTGAAAGGCAGTTCAAACTCAATGAGTACAACACCGCCAGAATTTAGTGCGTTTACAGAGCCTGTGCTCCTTGTTCCGACAGGTAAGGTAAGGTGCTATATCCATGAAAACGTCTATCGGGCAGATACACCTGAAGAGCATGTACGTCAACGGGCTGCGCGCAGCTTGGTAGAAGAATATGGGTACGACAAAGCAGATATTCACTTAGAGTTTCCTGTCAAAATGGGAAGTGGAAGAAAGAAGCGAGTAGATATAGCTATTTTTCAGCCCAACCACCCTCATAGACAGGAAAATATTTACATTATTGTAGAGGCTAAACGTGAAGATATACGGCCTACTGACCGTAAAGAGGGCATAGAACAACTTAAATCCTATTTATCTGCCTGTATCAATTCCCAATGGGGGCTTTGGGTCGGGTCAGAAATGATTGCAATTGAGAAGGAGTCAAATGCTGAGCGAGCTAAACTAAATCCCTTTCTCGATTCGACTGATATACCTCTTAAGGGAGCTAGTGAGCCTAAACGACTTGAATTCGCTGAACTTGTGCCTGCCACAGAAGGGCTACGTGCAGTATTTAAGCGTTGTCATAACTATTTACATGTAAACGGCAATCATGGAAAAGAAAAGGCATTCTTTGAATTGCTCAAGCTGATATTTTGCAAAATCCACGATGAGCGTGAATCGGCTGGCACACTCGACTTCTGTATAACTGCTGAGGAACGGAGGAGCGAGTTAGGCCAACGTAAGCTTAAAGGTCGCATCGCAAAACTTTTCGATAGTGTCAAAGAAAATTATCCATATATCTTTCCTTCTCGTAACGAGATAATCGAGCTAGATAATCGCTCTCTAGCCTATTGTGTGGCTGAACTACAAAAGTATTCCTTGCTACAAACTGCTAGTGATATCAAAGGAGAGGCTTACGAAGAAATAGTTGGTGTTACTAGCCGTAGAGACCACGGAGCATTCTTCACCCCGCGAAATGTTTGCGATATGGCAGTGCAGATGGTGTTAGCAACTTACCCTCCTGAAAAGCGACTACACTTAAAGATGCTTGACCCCGCATGTGGTACTGGCGGTTTTTTGCGTGCGGGGCTTCTTGAACTTCAAAAGATTATTGCCTCACAGGAATATGCTAAGTGGGGAAAAAATCGAGATAAGGCTGATACACAGATTGCGGAACGCCTAAGGAGAGTGTGCGATTCAAATATTTTTGGAATTGATAAATTAGCAGAACTTGTCAGAGCCGCTCAAATGAATTTGGCTATGCATGGCGATGGTTCAACAAACGTGTTGCAAGCTAATTCATTATTACCTGTAGGTGAATGGGCTAAGAATGTGCGAGAGCATATTCGCTTTGGAAGCTTTGATATAGTAATTACAAATCCACCGTTTGGTTCAAGATTGCCGATAGACGACCCACATATTCTTGACCTGTACGAACTTTCAACATTTGAAGCAAAAGCGCAACGAGGGTCAATGCCACCTGAGCAACTATTCGTAGAGCGTTGCTTAGATTTTCTAAAACCCGGCGGGCGGATGGCAATTGTATTACCCGATAGCATTCTATCTAATCCCGGTTTGTCATGGTTGCGCAGGAAGGTTCTACAACGAGCATGGGTTATTGCGAGCATAGACTTGCCTCGTGAAATGTTCGCTAAGTCTGATACTCATACTATGACCTCAGTTTTAATTCTTCAGAAATTCACAGATGAGGAAATGCGTAGGGTTATGGAAGTGGGAAACCCACCTGAGTATGAGATTTTCATGGCAATAGCTGATAAGGTCGGTTGGGACTTACGAGGTCAGCCCGTATTCCTCAGAACACCAGATGGAGCAGAAGTTTTACGCATAACCAAGCGTCCTGTTACTGGAAGAAATGCTAAAGGTGAAGTCGTCGAAATGGTAAGAGAAGTAGAAGAGCCAATTATTGACGACCATTTACCCACTATCACAAAGCTCTTCAACGATTGGCTTAAGGACTTAGCTCCTCATAGGTGGATGCATGAATAAAACAGCTTCTGTTCTTAATTTTGGCATTAAAGAGTTAGTAAAACACTTCTCCATTAGCTCACGTTGGCTTTACGAAGAAGACAATCGTTTTGATGCAACCACCTATGCAAAGGGAGCTTTTCAAGCACTCGATTTAATTGAAGCATGTAAATATCCAAAGAAATTGTTTGGGTCAGTATGTGGGGTTATTTGGCATCCTGTTCAAAATCAAGCCAGAAGTAATTTCAAACGGATTTACACTAAAAAAGAGCATGGTGTTCCTTTCGTAAGTTCCCGTGATATGTTCTCCCTACCATTACGACCAGAACGCCATCTGTCAAAGCTTATGCCCAAGCTAGGCGATTTGATGGTTAAGGAAGGATGGTTAGTTATTAGTCGCTCAGGCACTATTGGTAATGTTCTCTATATAAATAAGCGTTTAGCCGCATGTGCTATATCTGACCATGCAATTCGCATCGAACCTATATCCAATCCGGCTGGATATCTTTATGCATTTTTGTCAACTTCCTTTGGTCAGGCAATAATAGCTAAAGGCGCATATGGCTCGACTGTTGATGAAATCGAACCTAAACATTTAGCAAGTATCCCCGTACCACAACCTCCACCTAACATTCAGGAGGGGATAAGTTCAAAAATTAAAGAGGCATACAAATTAAGAGACGAGGCAAACGATTGTTTAGATGAAGCAGATAAACTCCTGCATGAGTTATTAGGTCTTACGCCGTTTAGCGAAGAAGACATTGAATACTTCGGCAGTTCTAATAACCCTCGTGCATTTAGTATATCTTCGTCAGAACTTAGAGGAAGGTTTGACGCCAACCATCACGTCCCTCTTGTTCGCAGCGTAATTCACAAGTTAGAAAAAGGCACTTACCCGTTAATTAGATTAGAAGATGCAAATGCTACTGTTTATCAGCCTCCTCGATTCAAGCGAGTGTACGTTGATGCTGATAATGGCATCCCATTCTTTCAACCGAGCTTTGTTCCCCTGTTCAGACCCTACAATTATGATTACCTTTCAAAAACAGCTAATGCAGATATAATGCAAGCATGCATGCTTGCTCAAGATTCTATTATCATTACTAGGTCAGGCACTGCCGCAAGAGTAACCCTAGTTACAGAAGAGTTGTCAAAATGGGTTGGCTCTGACGATTTAATTCGTGTCACGCCCGGTAATCTTTTCGATAGCGGTTTTCTAACTGCCTTTTTCCTCACACCTTTTGCTAGGCATCAAATTCTTGGACAGGTATATGGTGGGGTTGTTGACCACGTTGACGAACACCATATCAGTTCGGTTTTATGCCCTCGTGTACCGAAGGCTAAACAACTCAAAGTCGCAAACCTTGTGAGAAAAGCTTATAAGAATAAAGATGAAGCCAATAAGCTTGAAGATGAAGCAATTGCAAGTGTTGAATCCTTAATAAGAAATGGGAGGTAAATGTTTGCACAAACCCTCTTCTATAAAACTTAGAATTTCGGCTATGAGAAAATGTTGGTTTCGTGAAATAGCTAGACACTGTCCTGCACCGCCACTTCAATTCCAGCCACTTGCTGATAACTTTTGAGAAACAAGTCAACGTGGTCGGGGTATTTATAGAGAATCCTGCGACCAACTCTTGAATGCGTAATTAATCCTCTTTGCCGCATTTGTTTTACCTTCGCATAACTCAGGTTGACTACCTTAGCAAACTGCTTTTCGTTCAATACGCTAATCATTACCTTTTCTTCTATCATAGAATCTCCTATTAATCTTCCCTCTTCGCATCGAAGCTGAGACTTCAACAAACTAAGATGCGAAGAGGTTTAATTGCGCTTAGCCGCAATGCTGTTCGTAGTTTTATTTTTCGTCATATCCTCAATAGCCCAAGTCAAAAGTTGCGTGATTTTTCGCGCGCCATCAGAGAAGTAGAAGCAGAGGGCTTTATGGGTATAGGGGCTTGCAAATCCTACGAGAAAAATCCGCAAACTCTCTTAGTGGTCAAGTTGCTGTCCCTTGAACCACTAGCCGTTATTTGCTCTCTGCTTCCTCCATTAGCTCATTATGTCCTTGTATCGTTGGTATTTAGCTCGATGAGTTAGTACCAGAAATTGTAGAAGTTTATGCTGCCGTTTCCAGCAGTTGCGCTAGAGATTTCTCTGCGCTGGTAATCTCGTGGCTTCGCCTTTGAATGTCGTTCTGTAGTTTGTGAACGAGCGTTAGCGCGTTGTAAGCAATCGTATTGATTCGCTTCCGCTCCTCATCTAAAACGCGCAGAGCCGCTACGCCTTCATCGTCTAGTTTCTGGCTACTAGCCTTTGCAGCGTCTAGGTGATTGTGCGCTTCTGCCTGTTCCCCTCGCAGACGTGCGATGTTGGCTTTAATTACCATCACTTGAGCTGAGAAGATTTCCGAAGCTAATTCTTCTTTCCTCTTCCTAAGCCTGATAAGCTCTGCTGCGTCTGCTGCCTCAGCCGCGAGGCGTAATGCTTCCGGCAATCTGGATTCTTCCCTTTGTAAGTTTCTTAGGTGTTCTTGCGCTTGTTGATATTCAATAATCGTGTCCATTGTTAGTTCCCCGTTTCCTCTGCCAACTTTAGTAATCCGGCACGTAGCCGCTTCTGCTCTTCCATAATCCTTCTTAACTTTGCCCTGAAAGCTCGCACCTTATTACGAGTCGAATCAATGTCAGGCTCATTAGCACTCCGCCCGATATGTTCTAACTGCACCCATGCGGAATTTATCGTCAGATGTAAAAGTACGGCTCTGGCTTTCAGCAGATTCATAGTCTGACCCGAACAGGAATCTTTAGCCTCTACGGCATCATAATTTTCAACTTCAAACTTTACCCGCTCCGAATAATCTACATCCCGGCTTTGCAGAATTTGTAATTCCTGCTCCGCAGCCTCTAGGTCTTCCACTATGTCCGACGCTATCGAAATTTCAGTCTCTATAGTTTCCATTTTCGTCTCCTTATATCTAATAACTTGCCTGTCAGCAGCCTGTTTTTTGTCCGTAAATCGCCTGTATGACATTTCGGCACTAACCTTACCTTTGCACCTGTCAGGAAGCCTCAAACGCAGCCATGCGGCCTGTATTGCAGCGCGGCGGCGGCACGGTCTGTTGCTTAAAACCCACGTGGTCAAGGATAGAAAAACATTCCGTTTCATCCACAGTTGGGGAGGGGTTGGTAAGGGGAGGGGGAAGTTGTAGCGAAGCGAAAACTTTCCCTCTCTCCTTACAATCCTCTCTCTAAGTGTCTCTTTCTTTTTCTTCTCAATCTGATTACTTCAATCTAGTTAGTGTTCAGGTTTCGCACCTTCTTGAGTTCGTATTTCCGAACTACCAGAGTTCACGAATCGCAACTACTGAGTATGTAAATCAGAACTACTGTGCTCTATGGTATGTATATCCGAACTACTAGAACGGCTCTTCACCTTCCTCAAAAAAATCATCATCTTCAAACTCTAAAGGCTTCGGAATAATCAAGGTGTAAATGGTCGAACCGCCAAACCTTTTCTTTTTCTCTAACCAGCCGGCTTTTTCCAGCTTCTTCAAAGAATCAGAAATCTTTTTCCGAGTCATGCCCGTGAGATTGTGAATCGTCGTATAAGACGGAAAAGCATTCCCCGTCTTTCCATTGGTGTAATACCGAAGAATCACAAATAACCAGCAAGCATGAAAATCCAACTTTTTCTCTTTCGTGGTCTTGATGAAAGAGAAAGGGATGGTTGCGAACTGACCAATCTGGTCAACCAATTTGCTGTCACCTTTCCAAACTGCTATATTTCCCATATACGTTAGTTTCCTTTTCCGATGGCAATCAGAGTAATTAGGTTAGGTTTAGGGCGAAGTTTTCGGCTTCGCCTTTTGCTTTTTTACGCAGACAATGCGCGTGCATTGGTGCGGCGCGGCTGTAAAATTGCCGCCTTGTATTCATTCAATAATTGCTCATCAAACATGGTCTTATGTCCGACGCGGTACACTCCTAGCTGCCCGGAAGCGACCAACCTAGAAAGAGTCGCCCGCGAGATATTTAATCGCCTTGCCACAGCAGCCGCAGAAAGTAGATTTTGTTTCTCTTCCATATTTACTGTTCCTCCAAAACAAAAAGGGCAAACACTAGACCTCTAAAAAGTCTCCGTGCTTGCCCCCTCCATACACACGAAAACCGAGACCGAAACGCCGTGCAATTTCAAGCATCGGGAGCACGTAGCCCCCAAAGTGAAAAAGCCCTTTCTGCGTTTCGCTTCTCGGTTCGAGTCAGCGAAAGCTGTTATTCAATTCTGAGATGATTGTACACCGTAGAAAGGATTTTGTCAAGCCCAACCTATTGAAACGATTACGTTTAATCGAAATTTTAGGTAGTATCCTAATTTGAAATTGCATTATCCACTATGTCTGAATGTCGATTGTTCTGGATTCCGGGTTCCAACGCATTGAACCTTGTGCCGCTCCTGCCTCACGCGCAATTTGCTTGCCGTTAATTTTAACTGTCCAAAAATCCCAATCAAACCAAGTAGGACGCTGTACTCCCGTATTCATATCTATGCTAACCTTCATAACGAGCTTTCCCGTTGACGGGTCACGTAGTTCAATAAGACCCTCGGATTGGCTGGCTCGCGTGAAGATGCTTTTGATGTAGTGCGTGTTAGCTACAACCACTGTGCCGCCAATAGGGGTGTTGGTTACGTCAATGCTCATGGTATTCCTCCTAACTGTTTTGGCTCTAAAGCAGAGCAATTAACCATTCATTTTCCGCATTATGAAAATAGTTGTTGACGCCTTCTAATTTGAAATCAGGACACTACAAAATTTTACTATACTTTAAGGACGCAAAAACAGGCACAAAGTTAGATACTTCATGCCTGTTTTTTGCTCTATCCTTTGTTTCTCTTTTTAACGTGTCAGTTAATGGTTTCGGAGGTTTCTACAGTCCTGCTACTTTGATGCTGGAAAGTCTCAAGTATTGTGGCTGCTTGCGCTGTGATTTCGGCATCGGTAGAGAGATAGCGATAGGTCGTTTGCGGTTGCTGATGCCCCAAGATATGCCCGACCATTTGAAGAGGCATTTTCCCCCTGACAAGTCTAGTAGCGGCTGTGTGGCGAAGGCTATGCGGCGTTATTCCGTCTGGACTTCCATAGTCAATTCCCGCCTCTTTGCAAGCCAGCGCGAAATTCCTTCGTATGTCAATCACTGTCTCAAAAACACGTTCGTCAGGTTCTCTTGATGATGTTGCGTAGAGTGCGGAAAGTTCTTGGAACATTCTTTTAGTCATAGCTACCCGCCTTGACTTGAGTGTCTTGGTTGTCATGCCTTCAATCGTAAGGGTACGGGTGGCAAAACACACCGCACGCCAACGAAGATGCTTTTCTAGTTCGGATTTTCTTGCGCCCGTGTCTAGCAAACAGATTATCAATGCCTTAAGAACTGTTTTACCTGAATGCTCACACGCTGCCAGTAGTTTGTGTTCTTCATCTAGGGTAAGTATCCGCTCTCGCCTTCGTTCGGACGCGGGAGAGATAAGGGACTCACCTCCATTGAAGGGATTTTTCGATAGCCAGCCTTCGCGCACACCGATATTGAAGATACGGCGCAACACGCCTAGCTCCCGATTCATTGTCGCAATGGTTGGCGGGCGTTTATGGTGCGTGTGCATTTGCAGCCGCAATGTGTTGTATGAGCACACATCACGATAAGTTATATCTTTCAGTCGCCGCTTACCGAAATACTCCCGAAAGCGTTTTAAGAATCCAGCCGCACGTTGTACGTCGCGCAAGCCAGCAGTTTTTTTACCGTCAATGAATGTAGCGGATATGCAGAAGTTAGCTGCGTAAAAGTTCGCCAAATCGTCGAAAGTAAGCCTCGACGAGTCAACGGATTTACTGCCTTCTGCGTCTAATTCTGTCAGGATGCTTTTAAGTATCCGCTTAGCGTCTTGCTTGTCTTTTGCGCGTCTTTTGACATTTCGACGTTTGCCGGTAGGGTCTGTTATAGTTGTCCGTGCATACCACGCGCCGGATTTGTCTTTGAAAACGTACCCGCTTCGCTCATTTGCCATCGCTCGTGTCTCCATTTTCGTGGACACGTTGAAGGACACGTTGAAGCGTGGAAGTGTTCTTTTGAAAGTTACGGTAGCCGATTTAGAAGGATTTTCGTAGGAACAATTAGGACGAAAGCCCTTTCACGGCGGCGACACGGGTTCGACTCCCGTACGGGACGCCACTTTTTAATCGACAGGGTACAGCCGCCACACAGGTGGCTGTTTTCGTTGGCGGACACCTTAGCGGACACACTCAAAGAGGAACGTATTCACAGGACTCACCCTATCTCTCGGTCACGATGTCGGCGGCCGGGTGAGCTTACGACACCCGACGCTCGGACTTTTATCCCATCAGGCACGCCGTAATTCAAGAGCTTACGAGATGAGACCCGCACGCCGCAGCAACTCTATGATGCGCGGGTCCGTCATGCTTTTACCCCATGTATTTTTGGCCCCTACTTTTGTTCCCACCTCAAAAAACACTAGCTCCATGTTTCGCTCGGCCACAGCTCGTTCAAGCCACTCCAATGTTTTATCGTTCTCGCCGAGCCCGCTATACACGCGTGCTATGTTTAAGGCATAGATGTTTTGCCGCTTTCTCAGTTCGAGTAGTTGCTCAAGCACTCTCTCGGCTTCATCCCGTTTCCCGAGGATGCCGTAAGCCGTCCCCAGATTCCCCAACGCCATTTGATTCCAGCCGAGGATTAACGATTTTTGAATCGCCTCGATGCTCTCTTCATACCTCTCCAGCGCCGCGTATGCTGACCCCCTTAGCCAGTAGGCGCCGAAATAATTCGGCTCTAGCTCAAGCATCCTTCGGACTTGCTCCAGCGTGTCGTCCTGTCGGTCGGCGAACCAATATATCCACGCCATGTTGAAATGCGCGCTAAGCGAAAGCGGGTCCGATTCAAGCGCCCTGCGGCCTTCGCCGACGGCTTGCTCGAACCGCCCCCTGCTAGCCAAAAACACCCCGTAAAACTGACGGGCATCGGGGTTGTTGGGGTTAAGCTCGACGGTCAGTTGATACTCTCGTTCGGCCGCGGCCCAATCCCATTCGTAAATACTATGGACGACCGCCTTCGATAAATGGGCGTCGGCTGAGTCGCTATCCAGTTCCAGAGCGCGATTTGTCATCGCTCTCCATTCTGGTATCGCTTCGGCGGGGAGCGCGCCGTAATAGTTACTTATGCCCAGGCAGAGAGCTTTTGCCGCGTAAGCCGGAGCGTATTCCGGCTCTTTCTCAATCGCCCGGTCGAAGAATTCGAGCGCTTTCGCCCATGCTTCCGGCGTATACTTGTTGTAGTAGTAACGCCCTTTCAGGTACAACTCGTAAGTCTCCGGGTCGGCCGTATGATGCTTTAGCACGGCTGACTTTTTCTCGCCCAGCAGTTTCACCTTCAGTGCCTCAACGACCGCCAGCGTGATTTCGTCCTGCACGTCGAAAATATCTTTCATCTCGCGGTCGTACCGCTCCGACCAGAGGTAATAACCGTCGGCGACACTAACCAGCTGAACCGTGATTCTGAGCTTGTTGCCCGCTTCCCTCACGCTTCCTTCGAGCACCACTTGGACGCGCAAAGCGGCACCGATTTCGCTGACCGGGACATTTTTGCCTTTGAACGAGAAGGCCGAGGTTCTCGCCGCCACTTTCAAACCTTCAATCTTCGCCAGCGCGTTCAAGAGTTCTTCGGCCAGGCCGTCGCAGAAGTATTCGTTGTCCTCGTCGGCACTCATGTCGGCGAAAGGGAGCACGGCGATTGAGGGCGGGTTCTGTGGTAGCCGCGTCCGTATCTCAGCATCTTGGGATGAGGAGGGGAGAGTCAAAGTATCCGGCTCTAAATCTTTCGCTTGACCGTGTGGCTGAGTGCTCAATGATCGCATCTCCTCACATACTTGCCTGATGCCTCTTGCGATCTCGTCCCAGGCGTCATCTGATTTCTTCCATGTCGTTACTGGTTTTGCATTGTTCGGCAGAGCTTGGAGTTTGGAAAAAGGTGCTCCAGACCAATCGGTAGGCTTTAGTATGATCGGAATAACCCTAGATTCTCCTGCCTCATGCTTCTCCATAGCTCTACGCATCTCGATGTCATAACAGTAATCTGAGGCAAGAAAATCAGCACTAACTAACAGCAGAATCATCTTAGACGACTCAATATTTTCATCAATCTCCTTGCCCCACTCTTTTCCAGCTTGAATGTTTCTATCATGCCACGCAGATATGACCCCGTTTCGTCTAAGAATTGAAAGATGCTTCTCAAGTCTTGTGCGGAATTTCTCATCCTCATGTGCATAGCTAATAAACACTCGGACAGGCTCAGGTTCATTCGTTAAGTCTGCCATAACATGATTCCTCATCTACTGGCGTGAAAAGCCGACGTGTTCGGCCTAACTACGCAATACAGAATGGAAAGCCGCACGGCGCAGCATCATTGGCGTGCGCGCCATTTGCACATTACGAATTTTGCTCTCTTTGGTGAAGCTACGGTGACTAACTTTGCTACTAAAGGATAATAATCAGTCCTAACAAGCGCAAGAGTG
>WUUC01154201.1_pt1 | contig 11895 bp, 12 predicted proteins | sample 6278441 | NCBI WGS metagenome assembly WUUC01 (sample SAMN13675441, study PRJNA597444) | soil metagenome | isolation source: soil | place: USA: Washington | collected 2017-10 | reverse complement strand
CGTCCATCCAGCCGGCCGAGCTCTGGCAGGAGTCCGGCCGCTGGCAGCGCTACGGCAAGGAGCTGCTCCGTATCAAGGACCGCCACGAGCGCGACTTCGTCTTCGGTCCGACCCACGAGGAGGTCATCACCGACCTGGTGCGGCGGGACGTCAAGAGCTACCGTCAGCTCCCGTTCAACCTGTACCAGATCCAGACCAAGTTCCGCGACGAGATCCGCCCCCGCTTCGGTCTGATGCGCGGGCGCGAGTTCCTGATGAAGGACGCCTACTCGTTTCACACATCCGCGGAGAGCCTGGACGAGGCCTACGAGGCCATGCGCCGCGCCTACTCGCGGATCTTCGAGGCCTGCAAGCTCGACTTCAGCGCGGTCGAGGCCGACACCGGAACGATCGGCGGCTCGGCCTCCCATGAGTTCATGGTGGTGGCCGACACCGGCGAGAGCGCGGTCGTCCGCTGCCCCCAGTGCGGCTACGCGGCGAACACGGAGAAGGCGCAGACCCGGCGCGAGCCGGCTGGCGCGCCGCACCCCCCGCAGGACCTCCAGGAGATCGCCACACCGGGCAAGAAGGCGGTGGAGGAGGTGGCCCGCTTCCTCAAGATGGCGCCGAAGCGGATCTTGAAGACGCTGATCTACGAGACCGAGAAGGGGCTGGTGGCGGCGCTCATCCGCGGCGACCGCGAGGTCAACGAGGTGAAGCTGATGAACCACCTCGACGTGGAGCGCCTCGAGCTGGCCAACGAGGAGAAGATCCGCGAGGCCACCGGAGCGCCGGTCGGTTTCGCCGGCCCGGTCGGTCTGAAGATCCGCGTCGTCGCGGACGAAGGGGTCCGCGAGCTGTCCAACTTTGCCTGCGGCGCCAACAAGGAGGATGCCCACTACATCGGCGTCAACTGGGGACGCGACGTGGACCTCTCCGAGTTTGCCGACCTGCTGCTGGTATCCGGCGGCGACCCCTGTCCGCGCTGCGACGGGAAGCTGGAGGCCTTCCGCGGCATCGAGGTGGGGCACATCTTCAAGCTGGGCACCAAGTACTCGGAGGCCATGGCCTGCAACTACACCGATGAGGCGGGCGCCGAGCGTCCGATGATCATGGGGTGCTACGGCCTGGGCATCGGCCGCACCGTAGCCGCGGCCATCGAGCAGAACCACGACAAGGACGGCATCATCTGGCCGCGTCCGCTGGCGCCGTTCGAGGTCCTGCTGACCGGGCTCAATCCGGACGATGAAGAGGTGAAGCGCGCTGCCGAGCAGCTCTACAGCCAGCTCCTGGAGAAGGGGGTCGAGGTCTTCTACGACGACCGTGACGAGCGGCCCGGGGTCAAGTTCAAGGACGCCGATCTGATCGGCCTGCCGGTGCGCCTCGTCGTCGGGGCCAAGTCGCTGGCCGACGGCAAGGTCGAGATTTCGCTGCGCCGCGACCGGGAGAAGCAGATGCTGCCGGTCGCCGAGGCGGTTTCCAGGGTCCTGGAGCTGATGGAGAAGTAGCCTCCATGGAGCTGCCCGACCTTCCGGACCTGCTCGCCGCGCGCCGCGCCCTGACCGGCGTGGTCGCGCGGACGCCGGTCCTGCGGTCGGACGTGCTCGACGAGCTGTCCGGTGCCCGGCTCTTCTTCAAGGCCGAGGGGCTGCAGGTCACCGGCTCTTTCAAGGCGCGTGGCGCCTACAACAGGATCCGGTCGCTCTCCCAGGCGGATCTGGACCGGGGGCTGATCACGGTGAGCGCGGGCAACGCCGCCCTGGGGGCAGCCTGGGCGGCCCGTGCCGCCGGGGCGCCGATCGTGGTGGTGATGCCCGAGACGGCCGTCCCCGAGAAGCTCGCCGCGGTCGCCGCCCTGGGCGGCCGCATTGAGAAGGAGGGGATCATCAACGCCACCCAGGCGTTCGAGCGGCTGGCGCTCCTGCGCGAGGAGCACGGCTACACCCTGGTCCACCCCTTCGACGATCCGTTCGTCATCGCGGGGGCCGGTACGGCAACCTGGGAGCTGCTCGAGGATGTTCCCGATCTGGAAGACCTGGCCGTCCCCACCTCCGGGGGAGGGCTCCTGGCCGGGGCCCTGCTCGCCGCTCGCGGTCTGGAGCCGGCGGCGCGGGTGATCGGGGTTCAGCCGACCGGTGCGGCCGGGCTGGTCCGGTCGCTGGCTGCCGGGGAGCCCACCGCGCCCGAGTCGATCCGGACGATCGCCGACGGACTCACTGCGCCGAAGCCGGGCGCTCTCAACTTCGAGATCATCCGGCGCCAGGTGACCGATGTTCTTACCGTCCCCGACGAGGCGATCCTCGCCGCCATGGGGCTCATCCTCCGCCACCTCAAGGTCATCGTCGAGCCCTCCGGCGCCGCGGCGCTCGCCGCGGTTCTGGCGGACGACCGTTTCCGCGGGAGACGGGTGGGGGTTCTGCTCTCCGGGAGCAACACCGGGGTGGAGCGGATGCGCGAGGCGCTCGCGACTCTCTGATCAATAGCGGGGCGGCGGTTGGCCTATCGAGCGACCTCGCACCCTCTCAAGCTCATTGCGGATCAAGGCGGCATCCATCCCGTAGCCGCGCTCCTCGAAATCGCTTCCCGCGTTCTCCAGAAGGCTACCTGCCCGCTCGTCTTCGCCAAGGTCACTGGCGATGATTCCTTCGATCCAAAGCCGCCGGCTATTGAAGAGTGGGGTAGAGAATTGACTGTAAAGATCGTGTGCCTCGTTGAGACAGATCGCAGCCTCCCGCGCCTGGCCGGATTTGGCCAGAAGGTGGGCCAGGTTGTGCCGGATGGAAAGAAGCAGGTCCGGTTTGCTCGTTCTTCCGAGGAAATCTTCCAGGATTCTGGCAGCTTGATCGAACTTCTCTTGAACCTGGAAGACATTCGAGCGATTGATCTGGGCCTTGATCCACAAGTCGTCCTCGCCCAGCGCGCGCAGATCCTCGGAGGCGTGGTCGAGAAGATTCAGGGCGGTCCGATATTGACCGGTATCGCGCCGCAAGGAAGCCTCCAAGAGATCGATGCGCGCGGTGATGTCGGGATCGCCACCGCCCCGTTCATGAACCTGGCGCGCTGTGGAGAACGTGGCAATGGCCGCGACGAGATTTCCGCGGACCCGTTGCGCGTTTGCCTCCCAAGCCAACGCATATGCCCCCAGATCGGTCAGTGCCAGCAACCCTCCGCAGGTTCTGGGGTCAACCCGAACCGTGACGGCACGAGCGAGGCGCACGAGATCGAGGGCGAAGCTCGGGTCGTATGGGATCGCTGCTTCGCCTGTTTCCAGAAGGTAGCTGGCGAGCGAGTAGGTTTGAAATCGAGGTTCCGTAGCGACTGCTCGACCGCGTTCTTTCGGCCGTAACTTCAAGAGCTCGGATAGGCGGGCCGGGGCGGCATTCTTCTGGGCGGCGATCCATGGCACAGTGCCCAAGGTCCGCAGCACGGTTCGGTCGAAGACGGTTTCGTAGACCGTATCAACTCGGTGCTCGACAACTGTGCTTGATTGCTTCTCCGACGGATGGTCCATCACTGCTCCAAAGGTATTTGGCCCGTCGAATAAGTGTACTCGCACACATAGAGAAAGAGCACCGGCTCGGGTGAACCGGTGCTCTTTTTTCGCGGGAACCCCTGGTGTCAGTCGGCCGAGGCGCTGCGAATCACCTGATTGGCACGTACAAGCTCGGCAGCCTGGGCGAGTACCGTCAGGTCGAGCGTTCTGCGTTCCGCAGCGTCTTGGACGATCCGTAACGCGGCGAGTGCCTCCGGTTGGACGTTGTGCATCTGGAAGAGCCGAATGAGATCCGAGGCAACCCCCAGGACTGCATCTGTTTTCCCCTGCTTGGCGTAGACGGCAACAAGATCGAGGCCAGCAAGAGCGGCGTCGAAGCCATAGCCTTGCTCAGCAAGCCGTTCTGTGGCTTCCGACAACAGCTCTCGGGCGCTGTCCAGGTCCTCACCGATTTCACGGGCGATCAGGCCCTCTGCCCAGAGGCGGCGGCAGGAGGTCAGGGGATCGGAGAACTGAAGGTACAGGCTGCGTGACTGGTCGTAGAGATCTGAGGCCTCCCGAGCCTGTCCACACTCGGCCAAAGCCGAAATGAGGTTGTGGCGAACACAGAGGTCGAGCCACGGGTCCTGGACCAGAGGAAGAGCTTTCTTGAGGGTGGAGACCGCTCTCTGCAGATCGCGTTGGACGACGAAAACGTTGGCCCGGTTGATGATCGCGTAGGTTGCCTGCTTGCGATCCCCCAGGGCACGGAAGGTCGCCGCGGAGCGGTCGAGCAGGGAGTGCGCCGCTTCGAACTGGCGAAGGTCGCGGCGCAAGGAGGCTTCCAGCACGTCGATCCGGCCTGCCAGATCGGGATCAGCGCCCCCTTTCTCCTGTACCTGACGAGCCTGCACGAAGCTCACCGACGACTCCCGGAGCTCACCGGCAACCCGCTGGGCGTTCCCTTCCATGGCGAGGGCGTACGCCTCGAGGTCGGCGAGAGCTGCCGAGCCACCACAGGATCGAGGATCTGCCTGCAGCACGATGGCGCGAGCAAGGCGGGCCAATTCGCGCGCCAGACCTGGATCATGGAAGACCGCTTTCCAACTCCGCTCCAGGGTGTAGGACGCGAGAGTATAGGTCTGGTAGCGGGGTTCCACGATGACGGCCGTCTCGCGATCGAGAGGTGACTGCGCCAGAAGCTCCGCCAGACAGGCCGGCGCGGCAGCTCTTTCTTCTTGGATGCGCGTGGACCGGCTCAAGGCCTGCGCAACCGCACGATCCAGCAGCGCGGTATCGATCTCTCCATCCGCCGGCGACAGCTCAGGCGCGCGAGCGCTGTTCTCATGCGCCGCGAGCTCTCCGCCAATCCTGCGCGTGAGGGCTCTTGCCAGAGCCCCGGCACCCAGCTGTTTAGGACGTTCCATAAAGAAATCTCCCTCCGATCCCGTACTGACGTGGTTTACGCCAGGCCGTTACTCTGGCAACCGACCTCTAAATGCCAGACGATCAATCGTTCCCGAACGGATCGATGAAAACCCCTCCGTCCAAACCATTGAGGTCTTCCGGAGTCGTTCCTGGCGCACTGCTGGTTCCTTCAGTCCCCGACCAGGCCGCAATCGTCTCCTTGGCCAGCGAGGAGAGCCAGGCCCAGGCCTGTTCGACGGGATTGAGGAACCGGACCGAGGTTCCTCCCGATGCGGACAGCGGCTCGGCAGACGACGCCGTGCCGGCTCCGACCAGGAGAATCGCCAGCAAGAGGCCAACACGCACATTCATTCCGCTACGCATAGCTTCTCCCCCGAACGGATAATCGCCCATTGGACAGGTTTGTCACCATGTTCAATGAGTGTGGTGTCCCTTCGAACGAAAAGCGAGCCGCAAGACACGCCGAAAACACACTTTCGCCTCTCTTTTGCCACCCGGAGGTTTTTTCTCCTTGACAACCGGCCCCTTGCGCTCTTACTGTATTACAACCGTCATACACCGATGATTCCTTCCCTGCGCATCGAGCCCGCCGATCCCCGGCCGATCTGGAGACAGATCGAGGAGGGGGTTCAGCACCTCGTCGCCAGTGGCGCACTGGCCGCGGGGGCGGCGGTTCCGTCGGTGCGTGATCTCGCCCGTGAGCTGCAGATCAACCCCGCCACGGTCTCCAAGGCCTATCAGCGGCTCACCGACGCGGGCATTCTCTGCGTCCGGCGCGGCGACGGGACCTACGTGGCGGACGCTCCGCCCGCTCTCCCTCGAGAGACCCAGGAACGCAAGCTGCGCGATGGCGCGGTGCGCTATGCCGGAGTGGCTGTGACACTGGGAGTGAGCGAGGAGGAGGCGATCGAGACCCTGAAGGAAGCCTGGCGAACTCTCAAGGACGGAGGAGCCGAATGAGTCTGATCGAGGTCGCGGCGCTGACGGTCCGCTACGGGCGCCGGACCGCACTCGACGGCGTCTCTTTCTCCGTGCCCGAGGGGAGTGTCTACGCCCTCCTGGGACGAAACGGCGCCGGAAAATCGTCGCTCGTGCGCTGCCTCCTGGGAGAGCAGCGGCCGGATTCCGGGCGGGTCGCTCTGCTCGGCCGCGACAGCTGGCGGGAGCGTGCCTCCATCCTCGCCGAAGTCGGCGTGGTCCACGAGACGCCGGACGCACCGCCCGCCATGACCGTGCGCCAGCTCTACCGCTTCTGCTCTCGGCTCTATCCGCGCTGGGACGCCGCGGGTCTGTCCGAGCGGCTGCGGCGCTTCGGCATCCCCGAGGACATCCCGTTCGGCAAGCTGTCGCGCGGACAGCGGGGGCAGGCGGCCCTCGGACTCGCCCTGGCCTCCGGACCGCGCCTGCTGATCCTCGACGACCCGACGCTCGGGCTCGATCCGCTGGCCCGCCGGTCGGTCTTCGAAGAGCTGATCGGCGACCTCGCCGACCGCGGCACCACGGTCTTTCTGACCAGCCATGACCTGGCAGGAGTCGAGGGGATCGCCGACCGCGTGGGCATTCTGCGCGAGGGGCGCCTCGTCCTCGATGAGGAGATGGAGACGTTGAAGCGGCGCTTTCGCCGGATCAGCTTTCCAGCCGGGGAGGAGGCGGCGCCGCAGTCGGCCGATCTCGCGCCGGTGGCCGTCGCTTCCCGCGGCTGGCGGGTCGAGGCGGTCGTCTCCGCATGGGACGACGAGCGCTCCGTGCTACCGGCTGGAGCGTCCGCCGAGGTCTCGGCCCTGACTCTCGAGGAGATCTTCCTCGCTCTGGTGGGAGGTCCGCAATGAAGGCTCTTCTCGCCGTGACCGGGCGCGAGCTCGCCGAGCGGCGGCTCCTGTTCCTCGCCGCTCTTCTCCTCGGCCTCGTCGCGCTGGCGGCGCCGTGGCTCCCCGGTTCCGCCGGGAGCGACCCCACCGAGCTGAAAGGCGCGATGGCGACAGGGCTGGCGATGATCGTCAGCTTTGTACTCGCCCTCGTTCTGGGCGGTGTCATCGTCGCCCGCGACCTCGGCGAGCGGCGGCTCGGCTTCTACTTCGCGCGCCCGCTGCCCGGCTGGGCCATCTGGGGCGGCAAGATGCTGGCGGCGACCCTCCTGTCGCTGGGTGCCGGAGCCCTGGTGCTGCTCCCCGCCCTGCTGGCCGGAGGCCGGATCGAGTTTCTGGGCATCGGGAGAGGATGGGGATTCGACCTGCTCGGCGACCTCTCCCCGGCTTTTCTGGTTCCGCTGGGATTGCTGCTGCTTCTCGTCACGGCCCACGCGGCGAGCATCATGATCCAGGCCCGGTCACCCTGGCTCCTGCTCGATGGAGCGGCCCTTGCCCTGATCGTGGCCACCCTCTGGGTCTGTCGCGAGTCCCTGCTGCGGGAGCGGGCGCTCGACGTCCTGCGTTGGACCGGCACTGGCTTCATGATCGCGGCGCTGGTGTCCGGAGCACTGGCGGGCCTCGTCCAGGTGACGCGGGGGAGGACCGACCTCCACCGCGGGCACCGGCTGCTGTCGCTCACTCTCTGGGGGTTGCTCGGCGCCGCGACCCTGGGATGCGCCGCCTATACACGCTGGGTTCTCACCGCGGAGCCAGAGGATCTGGTGAGCTTCACCAGTGTCGTCCCCTCTCCCGCCGGGAGTTGGATTGGATTGGAGGGAAGGGTGGCGGGGCGCGGCCAGCTCACGCCGATGTTCCTCTTCGACGTGGCCTCCGGCCGGTCTGTCCGGCTGGTGGGCACGTTTCAGGGCTACGCGTGGGAGCAGCCGGCATTCTCCGCCAACGGCCGCCGTGCCGTCTGGCTGGAGTTCCACGAGGGCGGGTACGACCTGCTCCGCCTCGACCTGAGCCGGCCGGGAGCCGAGCCCGTCCACCCCCGCATCTCGTACCCTCGCATGCCGCAGGATCTGGTGCTGGCGCCGGACGGGAGCCGGGTCGCGGCCGTTCGAGACGACCGGGTCACCGTGGAGGACCTGGATACGGGGCGGCTCGTCGCCTCCTCCGTGGCGCTGCCGGACGGAGACGCCGGCAGGGTCCGCCTGCGGTTCCTCGATCCGGGCCGGGTGAGGATCTTTCAGTCGTCGCCTGTCGAGGGTCCGGGGCAGGTCTGGAGGTTGACGATCATGGATCTGGAGATCGCGAGCCGTCGCTCCGTCCCGGTCTCGAGCCTCGATTTTCCTCAGGCGGCCGGAGCGCCTGGGCTGAGCCGGTACGCCATTGTCCGGCATCACGGAGGCCAGAGTGCCTCGATCGCGGATCTGGTCACGGAGCGGATCGTCACCCTTTCCGTGCCGCAGCCCTTGTACATGATGCTTCTGCGAGCTGGTCCTGCTCGAGCCGGCGACCGGCGAGCTCCGCACCATCCTACGGGGTGAGCCGGTCCAGGGCGCGCCGCGCTAGCGGAGTCAGCGCCTCGGTCGTCACCCCGTAGGCCAGGTGGGCCGCCAGGGCCCTTCCGTAGACCTGGAAGGGATGACGCCGCGGCGGCTTCGCGAGCCCTAGCAGGGGGACCGCGAGCACGTCGGCAGCCGCGAAGATGGCGGCTCCGAACGGCAGCCCCACCCACCGCGGGAGCCGTTTCCGTTCCGCCATCGCTCCGAAGACCGCGCCGGAGAGCGCTCCCGTCCCATAGTGGAGCAGCGGTCCGCCGATCTCCTTCACCCGCTGGCTCGGAGCGTGGCCGGTAGCCTTGCGCCAGAGCACGGAGGCCGCCTTGACCGTCGCGTCGTCGCCGGTCCGCTGACGGGCGCTGCCCGATTCCCCCCGCCGCTCCGAATGCTGTGGATGCTCCGCGGCCGCGCGGCTCTCGGACAGCCGGCCCACGGCCTTCTGCACCTGCGTCATCACGAAGGTCGCGGCAAGGCCGGAGACTGCACCCGCCACCAACCCCTTCCAGACATCTCTACGAGATTTACGGGTCATGGTCATCCATCCTCCTCCATCCCGGAAGGAGCAAGGGTCGTACCCGACTCAGATTGTCCAGAATATCCGGCCTTGAATGTGGGCAGAATGTGACATTGGGCTCTTCTGTCCAGATAATGCATGTGAAGCAGGTGGAGGGTCGGGACATAGAAGTGCCGATCTCCAACTGAGCAGGCCGGTTCCGGTCTTGCAACGGACCGCACGTCGGAGGGTCGATTGCCGGCGGTCGACCGGATGTTCGACGACCGGCACCGAATCTCCACGGAGGCGTTCGCCGAAGATCGGCCGCGCGTCCCCCCAACATTCGCTGCCTCTCGTCCGTAAAAGGTTGCATGGAGGAAACGATGCGTCCCTCGGCTTCCCGTCCCCCGGCCCGCCGCCCAACGACCGTTGCACCCAAGGTCCGCCTCGAGCCGAGTGTGGATTCCCTGCGCGAGCTGCGCTCCGCGGATACGACCATCCGTCAGGTCGACCTCTGCCTGGGGCAGCGGCGCCTGTTGCACCGTCAGCCCTGGAGGCAGCCGCTCCGCCCGGCCTCCGAGGTTTCTCTCCTAGAGCAGATCCGCCGGTTCGAGATCCGTTCGCGCCAGCACTGACCTGAGGTCTCTTCTTTGAAAGTCTGCCTGAACGGGAAAGGGACGTCCCGCATGGGAACGCCCTGGGAGCCGAGACCCGGAAGGATCGGGAGGGTCTCGGAGCGGAGAGAAGCCGGTCAATGGTGGCCGGGCTTCTCCTCGAGCGTGAAGTTGATGGTCAGCGTGTAGTAGACCGCGACCGGCTCGCCTTCGAGGGTCGCTGGATGGAACTTCCACGCGGAGACGGTGTCCAGCGCCGACTGATCGATATCCTGGTGGCCGGACGATCCCTCGACGGTCGGCTCCGTCACATTCCCCTGCTCATCGATGACCGTCTTTACCACGACCTTCCCTTCTCGTCCTTCCTTTCGGGCGGCGTCGGGATAGGCGGGTGACGTCGACTTGATCAGCTGCGGCCGTTGAACGTCTCCTTCGACCTTGAGCGGCTCGGCGCCGGCCCAGGCGGTTCCGGAGAGAGGGGACATCGGGAAGGCCAGCAGGCCGAGGAACGCCGTGAGGGCGAGGAGCCCGGCGAACGTGGTGACAAGAGTCGCGACGCGGGAACGGGACATGGGGACCTCCTTGCAGAGTTGGGCCACCCGTTCGAGCAGATGGCCACGGTGGAAGAACGGCAGGCCGGGAACGGCGGTCTGCCAGGTTTGACAGGCGACGGCGCGGAGCGCCTCCAGGTAGGCACGGCGTGAGCCGGTCAGGCGGACGGCCTCGCGGTCCACCACCTGCTCTCGGCTGAGAGCGATCCGGGAGAGAAGCATCCAGACCGCCGGGTGGAACCAGCAGAGCGCGCGGACTCCCTCCTCGAAGAGGGCAAAGAGCCAGTCGCGGCGGCGGACGTGGAGGAGCTCGTGACAGACGATCCCGCACCGCGTCTCGACCGGCAGCTCCAGGAAGTCGGCGGGAAACAGGATGACGGGATCGCGCCAGCCGAAGGTCACCGGGCTTCCCACCCGGGGAGAGACCGCCAGGCGGGCACGGGGCGCCAGGAGCAGCGCCAGCTCTGATAGCTCCGGCTCCAGTCGGGCGGGAGCGGCCTCGCGGCGGTACAAGCGCAGCGTGCGCAGGCCGACCCCGAGCCAGGCCAGGCGGCCGAGGGTTCCGGCCGCGATGACAGCGAGCAGCGCCTGCTGCCATGTAAATCCTTCCATCGTCCCGGTGCCGGACCCCGCGATCTGTCCGAGCCAGGGGCCGGCGACGGCGATCTCCTCGGCGAAGGCCGCCATTCCGGCCCGCGGCTGCAGCAGGGGGAGCAGCAGGACCATCAGCAGCAGTCCCTGCCAATAGGCGAGGCAGACACGGGGAGCGCGCAGGCGGAACAGGGCCGGCAGCAGCAGCCCCACGGCGAGAAGCAAAGCGGTCTGCAGGGCCCAAGCGGTCAGGTCGGCAACGAGGATCGGAGCGTTCATGGTTCCTCCGGGGTCTCTTCGATCAAACGGGAGATCTCTTCCAGGTCCCTCTTCGACAGCTTCCGCTCTTTGATCAGGCTCAGGATCAGCGGCTGCGCCGCGCCGTCGAACACCCGGTCGACGAAGTCCTGGACCATCCCCGAGACCACCTGCGTCCGCGCCTGGGAGGGCTCATAGACAAAGGCGCGCCCCTCCGGCCGCTTCACCAGGTGCCCTTTGCTCTCCAGGATGTTCATCATGGTCATGACGGTGGTGTAGGCGACGGTCTTGCGCTCCCGCAGCACCTCGTAGACCTCGCGCACGGTCGAGGCCTTCCGCTCCCAGACCACTTTCATGATCTCCAGCTCTTGCTCGGTGAGGTTTCGGGTCTTGGTCTTCATGTCTACTAAGAGATTAGTACTAGAGTTTTCGTCCGTCAACCGCTTGGACGGGTGGTGGGGCGGGAAAGTTCCCGGCGGCAAAAAGAAAAGGCCCCCCGATCCGGGGGGCCCTTTCAAGGCTCGAGGCGATTCTTGCCGCTCAGGCGATCTTGGTGACCTTGGCGGCGGCGGGGCCCTTCTGGCCCTGCACGACGTCGAATTCGACCCGCTCACCCTCGGCGAGCGACTTGAAGCCCGAACCAACGATTTCCGAGTGGTGGACGAAGCAATCGCCCTGCCCATCCTCCGGCGTAATGAAACCGAAGCCCTTGCTGTCGTTGAACCACTTCACTCGTCCCGTGTTACGCATTCTTCTGTTCTCTCTTTCTCTGTTTGTTCTGCTCAGACACACGAAAGGACCCGGCGTCAACCAGGTCCTCGTCTCGCGTCTCTGGTCCGGTCCCGAGGAGCCACCGATGGCCTCAAGAGGATGCGCGAAGAGTAGAGCCCGCCGTCTCCTCTGTCAAGCGCCAGAATGCGCAGGGACTTGCCAGAGGTCTCCATCGTGGGCCCCGGAAATAAAAAAGCGGCGTCTCCGCCGCGATATGAACCAGGGAGAAAAGGGAATTCGAAAGGTTTAGCGGCCGGCGTTGCCGGCGTCGACGACCTGGAACTGCTGGGTGTTGACCTTCTCGTCGCCGATCCAGACCTCGG
>WUUC01193949.1_pt1 | contig 11896 bp, 12 predicted proteins | sample 6278441 | NCBI WGS metagenome assembly WUUC01 (sample SAMN13675441, study PRJNA597444) | soil metagenome | isolation source: soil | place: USA: Washington | collected 2017-10 | reverse complement strand
TGGCCAGGAGACGGGAGTGCCGGAGTTCCTCGATCGCCTGCTCTGGGACGCCGACCACATCGATGTGCACGATCTGGCGCCCCTCGGGCCCACCGATGACGTCAATGACCCGGGCGAGGAACGGCTCCTCTGCGTCGCCAGCGACGATTAGCACCCCTGGCACGACCCGCTCGGGTTCGGCGGCTCGGTCGAGGAACGTCCACACGTAGCCCGTCTGGTCGATCTGAGCGACGTCGGCAGGCAACGTGATCCGCACTGCCGGTTCTTCGATCATCGGTGCCTCCTCCCGTAGTAGGGGTTCTCCCGAGCTTCTCCGAGGACCTCCAGCAATCGCCGAGCCTCCTCATCAGAATAAGCCTTGAGCACGATGCTGTAGTGAGGAGCGCCGAAGCTCGGAATGAGGAGGAATTCCGCGTCCAGCAGGCTTTGCGCCAGGGCGCTCGCGTAGCGGCGGCGGGTGCGGAGCCGCGGACCGGCGAGGAGTTCCGCCAGGGTGCGCCCGCCGACGGTCGCTTCCCCAGACACCGCCACGAGCGGCTCGCCCTTCCAGCTGAACCGGCTGCGGGCATCGTCAGCGTTCTGGAGAACCCCCTGGACGGTCAGCGGCCAGCCCCGGACGACGAGGTCGGCATGTGGTTGGAGTTGTTCACTACTCCGAAGGTGGGGCTCGATCGGTTCAAGCACCGCCACGAGGCTCCCCCTGAGCGGCCCTGGGGAGGAGGGTCACCGGAGCGTCGGGCAGCGGGCGGGCTCGACGGGCCATCTCGTCGAGGCGGTCGGCAACGCTGCGGGCCTGGCCGGGCATGAGGTGGCCGTACCGGTCGAGGGTCAGGGCGGCGGAGGCGTGGCCCATCATCCGCTGGAGGACCTTGACGTCAGCGCCGGCGGCGATGGCCAGCGAAGCACAGGTATGGCGGAGGTCATGGACTCGAAGTGGGGCCACCCCGGCCGCCACGGTGGCCGGGTTCCACGCCCGCTTCCGGAAGTTCTCCAGCCGGAGGTAGCCACCCTCAGGCGCCGGGAAGACGAGGCCGTCGGGACCCGGTTCCGAGTACCGGCCAAGATGGTCATCGAGTGCGACCACCACGAGTCCCGGCAGGGCTACCTGGCGGCGACCGGCGGAGCTCTTGGGGACCGACTGCACCATCCGACCACCGATGTACTGGACCTGCTCGACGACGGTGATCGTCCGCCGGAGCAGGTCGACATGCTTGCGTCGCAAGCCGATCAGCTCCCCCGCCCGGAGACCGGAGTAGGCGGCGACGAGAACGAGCGCCCGGTAGCGCGCATCGATCGTGTCGGCGAGGGTGGCGACCTCGTCATGCGAGAGGAAGCGCATCGGCTCGGACTCCACCCGAGGCGGCTTGACCCCACGGAGCGGGTTCCGGCCGAGGGACTCGTTGTCGACGGCCGCGGAAAGGACTCGGTTGAGAGTCCGGTAGACCTGCGCCACCGAACCGAGCGAGAGGGTCTGGCCATGGCCACCCTCCTTCGTGGTCAGCGCGGACAACCACGCCCTGAGCATCGCTGGAGTCAGCTTGGCCAGCGGAACGTCTCCGAGATCCGGGAGGATGTGGTTCCGGAGATTGGCGTCGTAGATCCGCTGCGTCGTTGGGCGGAGGTGAACAACGGTGCGCTGCCATTCGGCCGCCCAGCGGCCGAGGGTCACCCGGCCGTTGCGGGGATCGACCCACTCGCCCTGGTCGAGATCGGTCTGCTGACCGCGCTCGTACCGTTCCGCTTCCTTCTTGGTACGGAACGTGCGCGACCGTTCCTTGCCGTCAGCCCCGCGAAGGCGAACCTCGTACCGGGGTTCACCGGAGCGGGTCATCTTCTTCTCGATCACCGGGCCTCCGGTCAGCTCTTGGTTCGGCGCCGCTTCGCCCTGTCGCCTGGTGTCGTCTCGTCCGCCGTGTCGTCTCGTGCCGCCTCGTCCGCTCGCCCCGGCCGGCCGCCAGGGGCGGTGAAGTCGTCGTCGGAGGTGTTCTCGGCGAGGAAGCCTCGGAGCCCAACCTGGCGGAGGTGGTCGACCGTCCTGCCCAGTTCCTCGACGGCGGTGTCGAAGGAGTCGGCGTGCTGGTCGAGGAGGGCGAGGAGCATCTCTTTGCGCCGCTCCTTGTAGCTCCACCGCCGGGAGGCGGCGGGCTGGCCGGTGAGCTGCTCGACGACCAGCTCGTTCTCGCTCGGGTCGTGGATGCCGTAGTCCCGGAGGCGGGCGTAGAGCGGTTCGAGCTTCTCGGGCCAGCCGAGCAGCCAGAGGTAGAGCTCGTCCACCTGGCGAGTCGTGCCCCGCATGAGGCGGTGGTCGCCTTTCGGGGGAAGCAGGAACCAGATGATGGGCAGGTCGAAGACCATGGCGAAGACGAGAAGTTCGTGGGCGTCGAACTCCCGGTGCCGGTCGCTGTCCCAGGCCCGTTCGATGGATGAGATGCCGGCCTGGGTGAGCCGCTGGCCGCTATAGCGCTCGAGCCGTTCGGCGAACTCCTCCTGCGTCCAGCCCCGCAGCTCCCGGGCGGCCCGCACGTTGTAGGCGACGACCTGGTTCAGGTCGACGGCCGGCCGGGGGTCGGCGGCACGGTCTGGCGGGGCGGGTGGCTCAGGGCGGCGGCGAGGCACGCGCCACCTTACATCGGTCACAGCTTGTTTGCCCAGTGTACATGCACAATGTTCCTGATATCATCCAGAAGCTTTGTCGTCAACGCTTGGGGCGTGTGCTGATGTGCGACGAGATTCCCCCGTTCCTCACCGTCGAAGAAGCCGGCCGCCTCTTGAGGATCGGCCGGACGAAGGCATACGCGCTCACCCAGGAGTGGCGCGACACCGACGGACGGTCCGGCCTGCCGGTGGTCGACCTGGGCGACCTCCTGCGCGTCCCCGGCCCGGCAATCGAGGAGATGCTGCACACCGGACTGCCCAGCCCGGCGCCTTCAGGCACACCGACGGGGTGCACGCCCCAGCGACGAGTCCCCAACGCGGCTGCCCACGGCGGCCATGGCTCGGCCCCTCCGGATGCGCCGGTCGCCGGGGTGTCCGCGTCGGCCAACGGCCACCAAGACGAGAAGCGTCCAGCTCCACGAACTCGACGACGCAAGCCCACTGCCGAGAACCAACTTCCCCTGTTCCACGCCGTTCCCACCCCATGCCCCGACTCCCAGGACCCCTCCCTTTCATGATCCCGACCGATCCCAACTGCACGACTCAGCGATCCACAGACAGTTGCCAGCCCTTCGGGCAGGCGTTGCCCAGCTCGGCGTTCAGGGCTGGAACGCCATGTTGAGGATCGCGAAGTTGTCCGACGCCGAGTATCTGATCGGCCAGGTTGCTCTGGGCATCGACGACTATTACGTGGGCGCCGGCGAAGCGCCCGGGGTGTGGCAGGGCGACCTCGCCGCCAACCTGGGCCTCGCGGGCGTGGTCGACGCCGACCACCTGCGGGCGCTCGTCCTGGGCGACCATCCGATGACGGGCGAGGCCCTGCTGCTCGGTCACCGGGCGCGGAAGGTGGCGGCCTTCGACGTCACGTTCTCGGCTCCGAAGTCGGTGTCGGTGCTGTGGGCGTTCGCCTCGCCGGAGGTGGCGTCGGCGGCGTCGATCGCCCATGTCGAGGCCGTGACCGTCGCTTTGGATTTCCTGGAGCGGCGAGCGGCCAACACTCGTCAGCAGGTCGACGGCGAGCGGGAGCTGATCCCGACGGGCCTGGCCGCGGCCACGTTCGTGCACAGGACCAGCCGGGCGGGTGACCCGCAGATCCACACCCATGCCGTGGTCGTGAATCTCGGTGTCCGCCCCGACGGTAGCTACGCCGCTCTCGACGCCACCTCCCTGTACGACTGGGGCAAGGCGGCCGGGTCGATCTATCAGGAGGAACTCCGGCGTCGCCTCACCGAGCGGCTCGGGGTCGAGTGGGGCCCGGACCGCCAAGGTTGCCGGGAGATGGTCGGCTTCGACCCGGCCTGGTTGCGGACGTTCTCCAAGCGAACGGTCGCCATCGAGGAGCACTTGGCCGGGGCCGGGCCGGAGAACCCGACGCCGAAGCAGCGGATGCGAGCGGACGAGGCGGCATCGCTCGCTACCAGACCGCACAAGGACGGATCGCTCACCCCCGAGTTGCTCCTCGATCGGTGGCAGGCAGAGGCCGACCAGATCGGCTTGGCGACCGGCCACGCCCTCGAAGCCCAGATCTGCAACCGGATCATCCCCGAGTTCCGGCCCCGCCTCGAGTGGGCCGAGACCGTCGCCCGGCTCATCGACCCCGAAGACGGCCTGTGCGCCCACCGGGCCCGCTTCAACGAAGCCCACGTCGTCGAACACGTCGCCGCCCTTGGCGCGGGCCGCCTCGACGCTGCGGCTGTCGAGGACCTCGCCTGGGCATTCCTCAACTCCGACGACGCCGTCTTCCTCCTCGACCGCAACGACCGGCGCCTACCGCTCTTCTCCACCCGGGACCACCTCCTCCTCGAAGGCCGGGTCCTCGACCACCTCGACCAGCTGGCCACCACCCCGGTCGCCGGGCTCGACCCGGCCGTGGTCGAAGACGCCATCGCCGAAGAAACCCCCGGCCTCGGCGACGACCAGGCCGACGCCGTGCGGGCGCTGTGCGAGGCGGGCCCCGCCCTGCGCAGCCTCATCGCCCCCGCCGGATTCGGCAAGACCACCACCATCCACGCCGCCGCTCTCGCCGCCACCGCCGGCGGGCACCCGGTAGTGGGACTGGCGGCCACCAACCAGGCCGCCAACGAGCTGCGCCAAGCCGGCGTGCCCGCCATGACCATCGCCCGCTTCGCCCTCGACGGCGCCACCCTCCCGGCCGGCGCCGTCGTCATCCTGGACGAGATCTCCCAAGTGGCCACCGCCGACGCCGAGATCGTCCTCGCCGCCGCGATCGGCGCACCCGGCGCTCGACTGTGGTGCCTGGGTGATCCTCACCAAGCCCAATCGGTCCGGGCCGGCGGGATCGGTACCGAACTGGCCCGCCTCGGCGACCAAGGTCTCATCCCGTGCCCGCAGCTCACCACGAACCGCCGCCAACTTGAATCCGCGGAACGGGAAGCGCTCGCCCACTACCGGACCGGGCGCATCGCCCTCAGCCAAGCCATCCGCACCCGGCACGGCTGGGAACACGACCTCGGCTCACCGCACCAGACCCGGGAAGCCCTCGCCGACGCTGTCGTGGCCGACCTCGCCGCCCACGGTCCCGCCGGGACGATCGCCCTGGCCGTCGCCCATGCCGATTGCGAAGACCTCGCCGACCGCATCCGGGACCGACTCCGCGCCACCGGGCATATCCACGGCCCCGAGATGACCGGACCTGCGTGGCACTACGGCCAACGCCACTACGCCGCCGGTGACCGCATCCTCGTCCACAGCACCCTGCGCACCGGCGGGCAACGCCTCCACAACGGCACCATCCTCACCGTCACCCAAGTCGCCGAGGACATGCTTGTCGCCGCCGATCGGGCAGGGCGGCAACTGAGACTGCCCGCCGAGTTCGTCTCCGGCCACCGCGGCGACGGCTCCCCCAACGTCTCCCACGCCTGGGCCCGCACCATCGACGGCATCCAAGGAGGCACCTGGGCCCACGTGCACCTACTCGGCACCGCCGCCCTCGAGCGCTACACCGGCTACACCGGCCAGAGCCGCTCCCAACACGCCACCCACACCTGGAACGTCACCCGGCTACCCGGGATCGACCACGGCGGGATCCTCGCCGACGACCGCAGACCCGACCGGGAAGTTCTCGACGCCCTCCTGCGCATCCCGGAGACCAGCTTCGCGACCCACGACGACCCCAGCCACATTCAACGACTGCTCGCCGAACGGAAAGAGCACGAGACTGTCCTGGCCGGGGCGCCGCCCGACCGGCGTCGGGAACTCGGCGCCGCCGAGCGCGAACTCAAGGTCGCCCGAAACGACGAGATGCAGGCCCGAGATCGTCTGCATCATGCGGAGAATCGTCTCCACCAGATCGGTCCGCTCTCGCTCCTACGCCGTCACGGCCGGGACGAAAAGCAAGCTGCTCTCGCCGACATCCCACGCTTCGAACGAGATGTCGCTCGTGCCGCCGAGAGAGTCGTCGACGCAGGACACCACCTCGAACGGATCACCGACTCGGTCGCAGACGCTGACGCGTGGCACAACGAGCACGACTGGCGACAGGAACGGCTAAGCGCGATCGAACGCGAACTGAAGCGGGCCGGCCACATCGATCTGCGACATATCGACCTCGACCTCCACGTACCACGGAGCCGCCTGGGTCGTTCCCGAGAGAGCGGCCTGGAGGCGAGCATCGAGCGGATCCTCTCCGGCGGCGGACGCGATCACGGCCTGCCCTCCCGGTCGGATCGGCACCCGGGGATCGCCTCGCCGCCGCTGCCAGGTCACGGCGACGGCCTCGGTATGGATCTCGGCTTCTAGGACCGGATCAGGTACCGCCCTGACCCTGGAGCGAGGATTTCCTGGTCTGGCGCGGAGCGGAGGCGTCTTCCACAATCGGATGGTGACCTGGCAGAACCATCTTGCCGCGCTGACTGCTGCCGCGATCTTCTTCGTCGCCAGCTGCGGGGATGAAACCGATCCCGCCGCCACCACCGCCCCCAGGGACGATGCAGCTTCCGGGGATGGTCAATGGCATAGGCAAGTCGTCTCGGGCTTCCCGCCGGACAGCGTGCTCTGGGACATGGCCATGGCGGAGAGCGGGCCGCTGGTCGCCGTCGGAACGGTGGCTCCCGACGACTGCTTCGACGATGTCCCCTTGGTCGTGTGGGCCTCCGATGACGGGCTGTCGTGGAAGGAGGCGTACCGGACCCGCCGCCCGCTCGGCGGCGGATCCGACAGTTTCTGCGGGGACCCTCATGCCGCCGTGACAGCCGGACGCGACGGCTTCGCCATCGTCGGATGGGGATGCAGCGACGTCTGCACGCCGATCGCATTCCACTCGAGCGACGGTCGGCGGTGGAATCAGGCGACCGTACCCGTCCGTCCCGTTCCCGACCCTCCCGACCGCTCCTCCGAGGGAAGCGCTGCACGTCCTCTCGGTGCGCGCACGGTGGTGCGGGCCAGCCCCGGGTACGTCGTCCAAGGGGCGGCCATGCACGACGTGGTCGCCGATGGATCCCGCCTTGTAGCCGTGGGCTGGGAGGGACGCCAGCCGGGCTACGCGACCGTGGAGACCGCCTGGATCTCGAACGACAGCGGCGCCACCTGGCACCAATTAGCCGAAGGCGCGTTTGCTGTTGGCCACCGCCAAGCCGAACTAACCCAAGTGACCTTCGCCGGCGGTCGTTTCGTCACCGGTGGAGGAAACCGCTGCTGTTACGACCAGGCGACCTCTGAGTTCTGGGTCTCGGACACCGGCGACGACTGGAAAGCGGCCGATCTGCCCGATGGCGAATCCGTCGCTATCGCTGACATGACGGCAAAGGATGGATCCGTCCACCTCATCGGCAACCTGCCAGCGCAGCAGGTCCCGTCCTCGGTCCACTGGCGACTCGACCCTGACGGGTCGTGGCACCGACTCTCGAACCCCCCGATCACCGGCCAACTGCGCGCCGACGATGACGGCCTCGTCCTCGTCGCGGTCGACGAGGACACGGGGTTGCACCTGTACCGCTCGACCGATGCTGACGACTTCAAGCTCGCATCGAGCTCCACAACATCCGGAGACCTCTGTCTCGAGACGGTCGTTGTCCGTGGAGGCCGCGTCGTCGCCTTCGCTCGCGGCGCATCGGCGCGGTGGATGTTCACCGCCGAGTGAGGTATTCGCAATGAGCAAGCAGCGGCCCGGCATCAGGCGATTGAGCGACCGAGCTTCGCGTCGACCTGTTCGGGGCCTCCTCCGGTTCCTCCTCACACTCGGCCTCGTGGCCGCTGGTCTCGTTGTGCCGTCTCTCCCCCACGCTGTTGCCTGCTCGTGCGACGCCAGCGACACCAGGGAGGTGCTCCCCAGGGCAGACGGCGCCTTCGTGGGAACGCTGCTGGAGATCGAGGATCCCGCCACTGGTCCCGGTGACGAGTCCTTCCATCTCGACGTCCGCTACCGCTTCCGGGTGGAGCGGGCAGTCAAGGGCGAGATCGACGGACCGGAAATCGACGTGTATTCGTCGCCCGGCGGGGGGAGCTGCGGAATCGACGGTCCGGTGGGAAGACGTCTCGGCTTCCTCCTTTTCCGGGAGTCCGGTCGCTGGACGACGAGCCTGTGCTCCCAGGAGGATCCCGATGTGCTCGTCCGGGCCGCGCAGCCGCTCCCGTCCCCTGACGGGCGGGCACCGCCGGCAGTGCTCGTGGGCACGACGTACGGTCCGGGCCGGGTGCTTTCTCTCGACGGAAGAGGACGAGTGATCGCCTACGGCCCGGGTGACGGTGCGGTCATCGATATCGGGTTCTGCCCGGGCGGCGGCACTCTGGCGGAGGCGTACACCCTTGATCCGGGCTGGTCCTCGGGAGGCGTGTCCGGCTTGGCCGTCCGCAACGCCGGGGACCTGACCATCGGCGCCCAGGAACAGATCGAGCCGGCGCAGCCCGGCCATGTGGCCCTCACCGACCTCGTTTGTCGCGACCCGGGGGCCACCGAGGTGCTCGCCTTTGTCGTCGAGGAGGCCCATCAGAACGGCGAGGCCCGCTACCGGGGCCGTGTCTTGTCGTGGGGGGCACGCCACGACCGGATCCGGGAGGTGTGGGCCGGCCCCGCGCAAGCCGGTGTCTTCACACCGGACGGGGCGAGCGCCTACGTGAACAGCGGCGCCAACGGGCGCGAGCTCGTCCGGATCGACCTCACCGACCTCGACCGCCCCGCCCTACGTCCACTCGTCCAGCTCCCCGTCGGTACGGGACCACTCGCCATTGCCCCCAGCGGCCGTTACCTGGCGGGGACCACGAGCAATCCGTACGAGGCGACGCCCGGCGGGCCGATCGAGGCGATCGTCGTCGACCTCGAGGCCTCACCGGCGACCGTCGTGAAGCACACGCTGGGCGACCGGTACGCCGGGGCGTACTACCGCCAAGCCGTCTGGTGCACGCCTGATCGCGTCGTGTTCGCCCCAGGCAGCGACGAGGCTGACGTGCAGATCTTCGACGCCGCGCTGACGACCGTCGCCTCCTGGTCGGGCTGGGGTTCGGGAGACGGCCGCCTCGATGTCGTCGGCGATCGGCTGGTCGGCCTCGACTACGCGACGGTCGAGGTCGCCCCCGTCGCCGGGGGCCCGGTCACAGAGTGGGCCGACCTCGAGAGCGGCGTCCCCGGCACCATCGCCGCCTTCCCCGACGGAGCCAGGATCGAAACCGGCGAACGGTCACCGGCATCGACCACGACGAACGGGGACGAGGAGTCAATGGAAGCGGCCGGCTCAGGTGTGGGCGGCAGAAGCAGCACCGTCGGGCGCCCGCTCTTGGTCGGAGGCGCCGGGGCGGTGATCCTCGCCGCCGCGCTCGGCGCGCTCGCGCACCGCCGACGGCGCGGTAGCGCCACCTTGCCGTGACGTGTCCCCGATCACCGGGCGACGCTCGAGACACCATGAGCGGCGCGGCGATCTTCACACTCGTGTCGGCGGCCATCGCGATCTGCCGGGTGGTGGCCAATAACGATGCCCGGCGACGGGCACCGAGTCACTTCTTGCGGTCAGTCGGGTGATCGTCCGCCGCGCCGCAGCTCGTCCTCCATCGGCACTTCCTGCGCTCCCGAGATCGGGGCACTATCTCCCGGGTGGGGAAGCGGCAGAGACGAGATCGACGACAGGAATTACTGACACGCGTCGCAGATGCCTACTGGGCCAACTACGAATCGTGGTCCCCGACGGAGGGGGTCGCGAAGGACCTCGACATGGACTTGGCGCTCGCGGAGGGCTTGGTCGGCCAAGCCAGAGAGATGGGGATCATCGAGGAGCGACGCCCGGACCGGTGGCGCTGAGTTCAGAGCTTGGCGTGAAGCACGCCGGTCGACACCTCCACTCGGCCCGCTGTTGCCTCTCCCTACACTCCGGTCATGCTTGGCTCGCAAGGCAGAAGGGCGATCGTGTGGATCTACCTCACGCTCATCGTGTGCCTAGCCGGCGTGAGCGCTGTCCTCGTCTTCTTCGTTCCGGTCTGGATGACCTTGGCCTCGATGATCATCGAGATGGGGCTCCTGTCGATCACTCCCCGCATCGAACGGGCGCTGGGTGTGCGGGTGCTATCTCGGGCTTCAGGCTCCCCGGATTCCGAGCCTCCCGATCTGCGCACGTGATCGGCACCTTCGAGCGATCGCGGACCCCGACTTGCAGCGGGTCGGGTGCTCGGTATGGTCGGGGAATGCTCCGCCCTGATGAGCTGGAAGTGGGGGATCTCATCAGCTACCGGGATGCCGGCGGCGCGCTCCATCTCGCGATCGCCTGGATGGACTATCCCGCCTACCGCTCAGAAGAACACGGCGGCTACGACGACCCGAAAGACGGGTTCCACGTCTCCTACTTCTCCGACCACCCGGGCGATTCGATCCAGCGAGTGGACGCTCGTAGCGCACTCGACGATCTCCGCCGCCTCACGTGGTACCTCCAGCCATTTCGAGCTGCGCTGGAGGTCTCGCGGTCGTTGAACGACCGGAGCCGGGCCGCAGTCGACGAGGTGCTCGCCGGCCTCAGCGTCACCGAGTTCCTGACCGCGCCGACCGGCGAAGTCTGTCCCCGGTCGGGCCCCTGGATCCTCCGAGGCACCGACCGCCAGATCGAGATCGAGGCGGGCACGCCCATGCCGGGTCACGCCTACTTCGCCACGTACCCCCCTCAATGGACACGCTGGGACCTGCCGCTCGGCTGACCCGCCAGATCCGAGCCCTATCGGTATCTAGGTACGGCCTTCGGGGCGGCGCTCGGGACGCGGATGAACCGCCGCCGACGGGCACCCGCCAGTGCCACACTCTTCGTCTGGGTCCACAGGATCATGCTCGAACTCGTAGTGGAAGCAGACGTAGTGCATCCGCTCGAAGACGTCGTAGCGATCGGCCTCGACAACCACGGCCCGCCCGCACCGCTGGCACAACCTCTCGTCGCTCATCGCCGCCATCCTGCCGCCCCCGGCCGCAGGCTCGCACCCGCCCCTGATCGCCTAAGTGTCGGCGAAGTACTCGACCGATTGCTCAGCGCCTCGGATCGCGACCGTTCCCCAGGAACCCTCCAGATGGTCGACATCGCCTTCCTTGATCCACGAGTCGATGTTCCCGTAGTCAAACTCACCCGTGGCATCGGTGGCGGGCTGATCGAGATGTGGTCCGTCGTTCCACCAGACCTCGCCCCGGAGGCACCATCGCAGCCGAGCATAAGCATGCTGCTCGCCCGCCTTGGGTGGCCAGTAGAACCTCGGGTGGCCCTCCTGAAGCACCGCGTCGAGCACGAAGCAGACATGCGAGTTGTCAGTCTCGATGGCCAGAACCCAGCTATCCGCCAGGTAGACGTTTCCCAGGTCCTCAACCGAGCGCTCGTCACGGACCATGGGTCTGACGCTACCTCCACACCCGTCCGGTATTGCCGGTACACGCGTCCTCCGCTGAGGACAAGGGAAGCGCGGTGCGTGGTGGCCGTCGCTGGGCAGACCCTGGCCGGGAGTGGGCAGTTTGCGATGGGAACCAACACGCTCCGCGGTCGACTAGCGCATCGCTTCTGCGGTGATCGATCCCGCGAGGATCCCGCGAGCGTCCCGCGTCCGGGGCGTATCGTCGCGTCCGCCGAGTGCCGCCCAGTTGCCCTGACCAGCACTTTTACGGACGAGGCGGCACCAGCTGGCACCACGGATACGTCCTGAGGACATCTGAAAAGCGCGAGGTCGCCGGATCGACGCCGGCCCCGGCCACAGTTCGGAATCCGTGGGACGATGGGGAGATGCTGGCATCCGCCGTGGTCACCGGGATCGCGCTCATGTCGGCCGTCGCGTT
>WUUC01236663.1_pt1 | contig 11898 bp, 7 predicted proteins | sample 6278441 | NCBI WGS metagenome assembly WUUC01 (sample SAMN13675441, study PRJNA597444) | soil metagenome | isolation source: soil | place: USA: Washington | collected 2017-10 | reverse complement strand
GCTCTATCGTCCCGACTCCCTCACCCAAAAGTCTTAACTTGGACACGCTCTACCTAGTTTTCAAAGATCGGTTTCTCTGTCATCCTCAGACGAATTTTGCTCGCCTCAAGGAAACTGCGACTTTAACCTAAGTCGCTTTCGCTTGTCAAGCGGTGGCGTTAGCCACGCCTTCCAAATTGCCTTTGCACCCGGGACATTGAAGCCCCACTTATTTCAGGCGAGACTTCAATAATCTACCTTTCAAGTGCGCAGGCATTTGATGCACCAGTCAAGGTGTAGTTGCCCCGCCTTAGAAAGTTTCTTTTGCTCGCGAGCGTGCAGATTCTAAAGACCGCTTCGCCGTCGTAGAGACCACGAAACAGCCGCTCTCTCTCAAAGCAAGTTAGAAAGAGAAGCGGCTCGATAAACACGCTCTTTGTCTCCGGAATGTCAACCGCCGTGTTTCAGGCAAAAAGGGATTATAGGCATTCTCGATTGTTTGTCAACCGGGAAAGATAATAAAGTCTTGACCTGACCTGTATCGGACGGCGTGCGACGGGTTTGAGAGAAGATTCTACTTGGGTCTGCTTCTAGGAAGGTCGTCGAGGGACTCGACTTTTAACAATCCTCTCTCGTTCGTGTAAGCCTTAAACCTTATGTCCTTAAGTTGCCCGTCACTGAGCGCCTTCACCGTGAAAATCTTGTTGTCGCCATTGCGGTCGATGCGGAGCGGCAGGAAGCCTTCGAGGTCATGGCTGCGGTAGGCCGTGTAATGCTCCTGCCGGTCTTTGTCGTAGCCGAGCACATATATCCGGTCGAAGTCCGGGCTATCGACACTGTTTGTGTTGCCGGTGCTGCTCTTCTCCAAGATTACCCAACTGCCGGGTCGCACGTCCTTCGCAGCGTCCTTATCTTTTGGCGTTGCGCGGGCGTGCTCTGCATCTTCTCCATCAAGCCTCTGCCACGCAACGAACTCGCGCCCCGTGCGATAAAAGATGATGTCGCTGGGGACTGTCAGCTCAACCTGTTTGCCAAAAACCCATCCTGCCGGGGCGGGGGAGATTGAAGAAGGCAGTCGCACCTTGAACCATAACTCGTTGACCTCTTCGGGCTCTTTGGGCTCTTCTTTGTCTCTCGCCCGCTTGGACGTTCCGGGGGCCGCTGCTCCTGCCTTCGGAGCGTCATCACCTTCCGTCGTCTCTAGAGACTTCGGTCTGGGGACTCTCTTCCAGCCGATGATGTCGAAGCGCGCGCCGCTTTCGAGTTTCATAAGGATATTGTCGTTGCCGTTGCGGTCGGGCGAGAACCTGATATTGGTGCTGGCGCGAAGCTGACCGGACGCCTGTGCGGGCACTCCCTCATCTTCTTTCGACAACTGGCGCGAGCGCTCGACCATCTCCTGTGAAATGATGTTGCGCGCCTCAATCCATCCTTCCGTCCCCTCTGCGTCGCGCGTGCGGACGCGCAGCCAGCGCTCGCCGGTATCCTGCACGGTGGTCGAGTCCAGCACCTCTAAAACATCACCGCGGACTACTTCCTTGAGGTCGGCGGCGACGACCGCCGTCGAGCTTCTTACCTGAGCGCGGCGGGCGATGACTACGCCCGTGTCCTCTTTACCGGCGAGGGTGCTGCACCCTCCGGCGATGATTAAGAGAATGAAGATGAGAAATAATTTAACTGACTTCATACTTGACGAACGTCCTCTTGCGCGGCGCTGCGCGAGACGGGGCAGCCGCCTGAATCTTTACTTGAATTGCTCTTGTGCTTACATGCTTGGGCTCGGACGGCTTCTCTTCAGGGGAGACGCTTTTTCAACTGCTGATGAAGCCGACGCGACTCGGCGTCCAGTTTGTCATTGTAACCCAGTTTGCGTAGCAAATCGCGTTGCGCGTCGGAGAGAGTGTCGGCAGCGGCGACGTGTGTGCGGACGCCGCCGGGGGCGAGTTTCAGGCCGAAAGGCGCGAGGCTCGCGGCGAGGTCAATTTCGGAAGCGCCCTGAATATAGTGTGTGGTGAAGTCTCGCATCTCATGCGAGCGGCTCAGGACTTCGACGACGGCACGGTTCCCTTCTTCCTTACGCGCCCCCGTTCGATGCCGCCGGAATAGCTCGCCATAGGTGTCTTCGAGCGAGTTCTTGCCGCGCGTACGACTCAGAAGAGTCAGGTCGTAGAGGAACGCGACCAGCATGCCTTTGCTGTAGACGAGCGAGGAACTGTTTGACCAACGTCTCTGCGAAGCGTCGGGCAGGGACAATTCCTTCGGCCCGCGCGCGGCTTTGTAGCCGTCGAAGGCTCGCCCGAGCGCGTTCAGGTAATCCTGAAAAGTCAGGTGGCCCCGTCGCATGCCTGTGCGCAAAGCGAGATAGTTGGTGAAGCCCTCGTAGAACCAGTCGTACTCGCCTTCGAGCGCGAGGGCGTTGGGAACCCAGAGGTGAATCAGTTCGTGACCGAGCGCTCCGTCCAATTGCGCCGCAGCAGCGAGTTTAGAGGGCATCCGTCCCGAGAGAAGCGTGACCGTGCCGCCGCGCGTCTCGGCGCTCCAGAAATTCGCGGGGGCGGGCTGCGGAGGCGGCGCAAGGGCGATGAGGATGCGAGGGCGCGGCGGGCCGCCGAAGGTTTTGACGTAGTCGTTGAGGAGTTCGTTGATAGAGTCGGCGGCCTCTTTATCCTCGAAGGCCCAGTCGCCCGTCGTCGCGAGCATGAAGGTCAGCGCTCCCACACGTCCGCGCCGCTCGCGCAGGTTGCGTCCGAGCATGTAGACGGACGCTTCCGCCTCGTTCGTCTCGTAATGCCCGACGGAGTTTTTTTCGTCAGTCGAGAGCGCGCTCCAACCTTGCGGGAGGGTGAATTTGATGCTCGCCTTCGATGCCGGCAGAGGCAGCACGTCGCCCAGCATCAGGAAGCCGTGCTCGGCGGAGAGCCAAGAGACGTGCGCCGCATCAGTGACGAACGCGGGCGGTTCGAGTTTGAGGTCGTAGCTGAAGCGTGTCGCCGCGCGCGCGGCCTCGAATTCTCCCGGCGCGAGCCGGCGCACCTGCACTTCGGAGCCGCTCTCGTCCGCGAGGAGAAAGTTTTCGATTCTCTCGCCGAGGCCGGTCACGCGACCATAGATGTTGCGGAAGCTCCAAGCCGTCGCGCCCTCCGACCTCTTCCCTTCGACGTGTATGCGCGCGGGGTTGACGGAAACAAGGTCGATGCTCATGTCAATGCCCTGCGCGTTTGCGGTCAGGGCCATGTGAAGGAGGAAGAGCAGGACTCCGCACGCACGGCTGAAGTTTTCAGACACCCGGTTGCCACCTCTGCTGTTGCGCTCGACGCAAAATAAAATCGTAGGGACAGAGTTTGCCCCTGTCCCTATGATTTTGACCTCGGACGCGCTCATCCGCAAACCGACATGGTACATACCATCCGCGCTAGAAGAAGCGGATGGTGTAAGTGAAGCGGACTCCGCGCCCGATTTCAGGGGCGAGGTCTTTGATGAAGGAGAGGTGATTGCGGTAGAGGCGGTCACCGAGGTTGAAGGCGTTGACCGAGAAGATTTGCGCGTAGTGCCGGGCGGGGAGAGTGTATGAGCCGATGACGTTGAAGACGGCGTACCCGGCGGTGCGTGTCTCGGTCGGGAAAATCTGCGACTGGTCTTTGACCAGTACGGCCTCGGGGCGAATGTTGAGGTCGCCGAGACGCCAGTCCAAGCCGACGCGCCCGCGAAGCGGCGGGATGCGCGGCAAGGGCGTGCCGGACTCCTTCAGTTGCGCGTCCACGGCATCGAGGCCGAGGTTGAGCCAGAAGTTTTCATGCATTGCCACGTCGAGGCTCACCTCCGTACCGAAGAAGCGGCTGTCGGCTTGTAGGTATCGCGCCTCTATCAGTCCCTCGTTTATCTCTCCGGTCGGCGCTAGGAAGACGAAGTCCTTGATGTTGTAGTAGTAGATGTTGGCTTCGCCGCGCACGCGCTTGGACGAGTGTCGCAGCGCAACGTCTATGCCGTCGTTGCGCTCGCGCGTCAGGTTCGAGTTGCCAAGCTCGAACGTCAGGTTCCCTATGTGCGGGCCGTGATTGTAAAGCTCTTCGAGCGCCGGGGCGCGGTATGAGCGCGTGTAGTTGGCGACGAGAGCCCCTTGCTTCCAGAGCCCGACGCGGATTCCGGCTGCGCCTGAGAAGCCCGTGAACGAGCGCGCTTGGAGGTCGAGAGGGTCGTAGCTGTTGTGTTCGACGCGCCCGCCGAGTTGAAACCTGACGCGCTCGAACTCAATCGTCTGCAAGGTGAAAATCGAGAAGGCGTTCTGGATGGTCGGCGGCGCGAGCGCCTCTTCGCCCGTCGAGGCGTAATCGCGGTGGCGACCGGAGAAACCGAAGCTCCCTGTCAGCCTTCCCGTCTTGCGCTGGTCGAAGACGCCCCGGTAAGTGAACTCCTTGTTGTTGAAGGTCGTGCCGACCTCCTCGCCTTCCAACTCTCTGTGCTGGTAATCACTGTAATCCAGCGTCAGGCGGAAGGAATCGACGAACCTCCCGGTGTCGCGGAAGCCGCCGTTGAATCTGAAATCATGGCGGCGCATGGCAACGTCTATGTTCGAGCCCTCTTCCTCGCCGCCGCTTTCGATGAAGGAGGCGAAGGGGACGCCGTAGCGCCTCTGGTCATAGCCGTAGGTGAAACTGAAGAAAGACTTCTCGCCGTAGCGCCCGAAGCCGCCGAGGCCGCTCCCTACGCTTGAGCCCGAGTTTTCGATGCGCCCGGCGGGCGTGTCATAGTCGCCCGTACGCTGCCCGCTACCGTTGCCCCAGACCATCCATTTCCCCGTGCCGTATTCGACGCCGACGCCAACGCCGCCCTGCGCGTTTGTCGTGCCGCCGATGCCCGTCAGGTAGCCGCGCCAGCCTTCGTGCGCGTAGTCGTGGCCGCTGACGGCGTTGACCACGCCGCCCACTGCGTTGCTGCCGTAGAGCAGCGTCGCCGGGCCTTTGACGATTTCGAGACGTTCGAGCGAGAGCACGTCAACGGGCTCGCCGTGGTCGCCCGACTGCGAGCCGATTGAGCCGGTCGAAGCGCCGTCTTGAAGCACGAGGACGCGGTCGCCGTCGAAGCCCCGAATCACTGGCCGCGCGGAGCCGGGGCCGAAGCTGCGTTTCGCCACGCCCGGCTCCTTGTCCAGCACCTCGCCGAGCGAAGGGTGACTCTGTTCGGCTATCCGCGTGGTGTCGAGCGTGCTGACGGCCTGAAAGGATTCAAAAGTCGTCTGCTCGCTGCCCGTAGCCGTGACCGTGACCTCTTCGCGCAGGCTGCTTAGGCGCAGTTGAAAGTCGAGCGTGACGGCTGCCGCGCCCGCCTCCACGCTCAACTGCTGCGTCGCATCGGGGAAGCCCTCCATGTGTGCCAGAATCGTGTATGTCCCCGGCGGGACGTTTTGAAATTCATAGACGCCGTTCTCGTCCGTCTCCGTCGAGCGCTTGAGCTGCACGAGGGTGACGATTACGTTGTGCAGCGCCGTCCCGCCGTCCGCCAGAGAGATTGTCCCTCGCACCGTCCCGCCGCCCGCCTGCGCGAAGCCCCGCAAAGGTATGAGTGAGCACAAAACCGCCAGTAAGATTGTTGCCGCATGATTCCTTCGCCGCATAAAAAAATTCCTCTTTAGAGTGGCCCGAGCTGTTCTTCCGGCGAGCCGTCTTGTATAGAGACTCGCGCGCATCTATCGCTGTTGCGGCGACCCGAAAACGAGTAGACGCGCCTCTCGACCTTAAGCCGCCTCGTCGGGCTCTATATCCGGCCCGAAGCAGCGTCGAAGGTCTTAAAAGAGGACGCGGCCCCCTTAGATAGCGGGGACGCTCTAACTTGTTCAGGGTCGTTTTATGCGAAGGGAGGGGCGCGCCCGGAAGGGGCTAGGAAGTAAGAGGCTGAGCCCCGCTTGGCCGATGCGTCGGCGTGGCCCGTCGCCTGAGCTTCGGGCGCGGCGATGACCGGGGCTGAATCGAGCTGGTCGGAGATGAAGTTGCGCTGGAGACGACACAGGAGACACTGCGTATGATTTCCCGAAGCGGGCGCGGGCTCTGCGCCTTCGCGCACGCTCATGCTCGCGATTGAGGACACGTCCAAGGCGCTATGGACGCGATGGACGTGCGTCGAGCTGACCAGAAAGGCGTGCCAGATGAGCGCGAGCAGCACCAACGAGGTCGCGAGCGGCGACCTCTTCGAGCCCCTGCCTGTGCCTTGAAGTCTAAATCCCAAAGTCTCTCTGCTCAGAAAAAAGTCTCTTAAGCTTAACCGTTTAGAAGGGGAAATCCGCCGTAACTATAGCATTAATCCTGAGCGCGACGAAGTTTGCGATTCAAGTTTCGGAATGACGGAACCGGCCCGTCGCGCTCCGCGTAATTCTTTGAAAAGAAAAAGGCGCGGAGGCGGCCCGGCCCCTTGACGTTGACACGCCGCGCCGCGCGCCGATAGAATGCAGACCTTACCAGCGGAGGCGTCGAAGGCGTCTCAGACCTTGAGGAATCGGCTGTGAGTCTCATCAAAATCATCATCATCACTCTTGCCGTTATCCTGAGTATACTGCTCTTCGGGCGCTTCCTGTTTTAGCCCGGTCGCGGCATGAATCTTCACCGCCGAGCGGTTCCAAGTCTCGTGCTTTCAACGCGCTCCGCCCGCGTAGTCTCCCTCTCGATTCTCGCGCTCACAATCCTTCTACAATTCTGCGCCCGCGACGCGCGCGCACAGACTGAGCCGACGGAAGCGCCTGAAGAGGTCGTCCGCGTTCAGACAGACCTCGTGACCATCCCCGTCTTCGTCACCGACTCGGGGGGGCGACGCGTCCCCGGTCTTCTACAGAGCGACTTCGAGGTGCGCGACGGCGGTCGAGTGGTCGAGACGGCCTACTTCGCGGCTGGCACAGAGCGCGTGGCGCTTCTCTTTCTGCTCGACGCTTCGGGCAGCACGCGCGACCTCATCACACAGCAGCGAGAGACGGCGCTGGCTATCTTCTCCCGCTTCGGCGCGCGCTCGCGCGTCGCGCTGATGCATTTCCGCGAGCGGCCTGAGCTTGTCCTCCCTTTTACGAACGACATCCGTGGCGCGCGCCCGGCGTTCCGCATCTCCGCGCAGCCCGACCGCCGGACTTCCATCTTCGACGCGGCGCTCGCTGCCGTCCGGGCCTTCGGCAAGGAGGAGCGACAGCCCGCCGAGCGGCGCATCGTCGTTCTCATCAGCGACGGCCTAGACACTTCTAGCAGGGTGCGCGCCGCCGCCGTCGTCAACGAAGCGCGCGGCGTCGGCGTCTCTTTCTACGTCATACACCTGCCGCTCTTCACGCCGCGCGAAGGCCGTCTCGTGGCCCGCCGTCCAGCGAAAGGTTTTCGAGAGCTGGCGGAACAGACGGGCGGGAGATTCTTCACCGTCGGCGACGCGCGCTCGGCGCTCAACCCGCACGCCGAATACGACCTCGCGCCCATCTTCAAGGCCATCGCCGACGACCTCCTCGGCCAGTACGTGCTCGGCTACTACGCGGGCGAGGCCGAGCGGCGCGCGGGCTTCCACGCCGTCGAAGTTCGACTCACGGCGCGCGAGCGGCGCGGGCTCCGCGTGCGGCAGTTGCGCGAGGGGTACGAGCACAGGGGCAGCGATAAGTGACTGGCGACTAGTGAAGAGTTACAATCCTTCAACGTTCTTCCGACATCGATTCTCTCCGGATTCATTTCATGACTGAACAACATACAGAAGGGCTCCGACAGATACGCCGCGCACTCTTGAGCGTCTCGGACAAGACCGGACTGGTGGACTTCGCCGGGCAACTGCGCGGCTTCGGGGTCGAGATTCTGAGCACGGGCGGAACTGCCAAGGCGCTGCGAGAGGCTGGCGTCGAGGTGCGCGACGTGTCCGACCTGACCGGCTTCCCTGAAATGATGGACGGTCGCATCAAGACCCTCCACCCGCGCATCCACGGCGCACTGCTAGCCGTCCGCGACAACGCCGAGCACATGAGCGCCGCCGACAAGCACGGCATCGAGTTGATAGACCTTGTCGTCATCAACCTCTACCCTTTCGAGCAGACCATCGCGCGCGCGGGCGTCACGCTCGAAGAGGCGGTCGAGCAGATAGACATCGGCGGCCCCGCGATGGTGCGCTCGTCTGCGAAGAACTTCCGGGACGTGGCGGTCGTCGTCTCGCCCGGCGACTATACAGCCCTCTCGGAAGAGCTTGGACGCACGGGCGGCGCGCTCTCGCTGCCCACACGCGAGCGTTTGGCGCGCAGTGCCTTCCGGCGCACGGCTATGTACGACCTCACGATTTCCGCTTACCTCGAAGCGGCCCAGAAGGGGGCGGTCGAGGCAATCGGAACTAGCGGCTTTGGCATGGTCGGCGGAAGAGATGTTCCCGGCCCAAGCTCTTTCGATGAAATGCCGGGTGCTGAACACAAGCTTCCAGACCTCATGTCATGGACGTTAAGAAAATCCGCCGACCTGCGTTACGGCGAAAATCCGCACCAACGCGCGGCGCTTTACGGCACGGGCGAGAGCGGCGGCGTCGCGCATGCCGAAGTCCTCGGCGGCAAGGAGATGTCTTTTAACAACTACGTGGATGCCGACGCCGCGTGGCAGCTCGTGTGTGATTTTGAAGAGACAGCCTGCGCCATCATCAAGCACATGAATCCGGCGGGAGTCGGCACGGGCGCGTCGCTCGAAGAGGCTTACAGGCGCGCGCACGCCACCGACACTGTCTCGGCCTTCGGCGGCGTCGTCGCCTTCAACCGCGCGCTGGACGAAGTGGCGGCCCGAGCCTTGACGGAGATTTTCACGGAGGTCGTCGTCGCGCCCGCTTTTGAAGAAGGCGCGCTGGAAATTCTAAAGACGAAGAAGAACCTGCGCGTCCTGCGCGTCGGCGAAGCGGGTCAGCCGGAGGGGCTCGACTTCAAGAGAATCACGGGCGGCATCCTCGCACAGACGCGAGACGCGCACCGCCTGACGCGCCAAGACCTGAAGGTCGTGACGAAGCGCGCTCCGACCGAAGAGGAGATTGTGTCCATGCTCTTTGCGTGGACGGTCTGCAAGCACACGAAGTCGAACGCCATCGTCTACGCTCGCTCCGGGCAGACCGTGGGCGTCGGCGCGGGGCAGATGTCCCGCGTGGATTCCGTGCGCATCGGCGCGATGCGCGCGCAACTCCCGGTGCGCGGCTCCGTTCTCGCCTCCGACGCCTTCTTCCCTTTCCGCGACGGCATCGACGAAGCGGCCAAGCACGGCATCACGGCCATCATCCAGCCCGGCGGCTCGATGCGCGACGAAGAGACAATCGCCGCCGCCGATGAACACGGCCTCTCGATGGTCTTCACCGGCGTGCGCCACTTTAGGCATTAAAGGCTGGTGACGGGTATCCGGTGACCGGTGTCAGTCAGAGAACCCTCTTTCACTGACACCCGACACCCTCTCTTTGCTTGCCCTCGCGCCACACAATCGTTAATACTTGCGTCACCGAATCGGCCCTCCAAATATGTGTCTTCCCGGAGAGCCTTTCACTTTTTGTTTTGGTCGAAGGGGAATAAATAATGGCGGACATCGAGAACGTGTCTTCGGACGATAACGGCGGGGCGACCGTGCGCTGCCGCTACTGCGGGCAGTTGAACCAGACGCGCTCGGACGGCGTGAGTGCGAGATGCGGGCGTTGCCGCCTGCTGCTCTTGGGAGAGCCGCACCGGAAGTTTGCGGAGCTGGACAAGCACGACTACGTGCACCCTTCGGACAGCCGCGCGCTGGCCGCGCTGAAGACGATTCCCGGCATTGACACGGCGCTCAAAAAGCTCCTTGAGGTGACGGGCGAGTCGGCCATCCGCGTCATCTTCACGGCCAGCGCCGTCAAGGTCACGCCGCGCCAGTGCCCAGACCTCTACGCCAAGCTTCAGGTCGCGTGCACGACGCTCGGCGTGGACATGCCCGAGCTGTTCGTCCAGCAGAACCCGACCGTCAACGCCTTCACGGGCGGCGTCAAGCACCCGGTCATCGTCCTCCACTCGTCTCTCATCGAGCGCCTGACGGATGAAGAAGTGCTCGCCGTCATCGCGCACGAAGTCGGACACATCCACGCCGAGCACGTGCTCTACCTGACGGCTGCGCACCTTCTCGAAGCACTCGCCAACGTCGCAATCGCCGCCGCGCCCGTCGCCAACCTCGTCGCGCAGCTTCTCTCCGGCACGATGCGCGCGGCGCTGCTAGCATGGGCCCGTCGCGCTGAGCTTTCATGCGACCGCGCGGCGCTGCTCGTCACGCAGGACGCCGATGTCATCGGTCGCACGATGATGAAGCTGTGCGGCGGCACGTTCGCGTCGAAGGTGGACTACGAGCAATTCCTGCAACAGGCGCGCGACTTCCAGAAGACCTACGATGAGAAGGCGCTCGACCGCTTCTGGGCCGACATCATCACCTCCGGCCTTTCGCACCCGTTCCCCGTCTGGCGCGTCTCGGAAATCCTGAAGTGGGTCGAGAGCGGCGACTACGCGCGCGTCTTGAGCGCCACGCCCGAGAGCGCCGCCGCATAAATTCGGCTTCAGGATTGATACTCGACCGATTCCCGAAACCCAGAGGAACAACAGTCTCAATGCTGCTGGAAAACAGATTTGGAATCATCTTCGGCGTCGCCAACAAGCGCTCGATTGCGTGGGCGACGGCGCAGGCTTGCGCGGAGGCGGGCGCGCGCCTCGCCTTCACTTACCAGAACGAGCGGCTCAGGGAAAACGTCGAGGGATTGACCGAAGGGATGGACGCGCCGCTTGTCCAGTGCGACGTGACGAAGCCGGAGGAGGTGGAGCAGACCTTCTCGATGCTGCAAGAGAAGTTCGGGCGGCTCGACTTCGTCATTCACAGCCTTGCGTTCGCGCCGCGCGAGGCGCTGGAAGGAGAGTTCGTCGCCACCACGCGCGAGGCTTTCACGATGGCGCTCGACATCAGCGCCTACTCTCTGACGGTGCTGGCGCGCGCCGCCGCTCCGCTCATGACGGAGGGCGGGAGCATCGTTTCGATGACCTACTACGGCGCGGAGAAGGTCGTGCCCAACTACAACGTGATGGGCGTGGCGAAGGCGGCGCTCGAAGCGAGCACTCGCTATCTCGCGTCCGACCTCGGCAAGCACAACATCCGCGTCAACGCCATCAGCGCCGGGCCTATTCAGACCCTCGCCGCGCGCGGCGTCGGCAATCTCAGCACGATGCTCAAACACCACGCCAAGCACGCCCCCCTGCGCCGCAACGTCGAGGCGCGCGAGGTCGGCAACGCCGCCCTCTTCCTCGTCAGCCCGCTCTCCACAGGCATCACGGGCGAAGTCCTCCACGTGGACTGCGGCTACAACATCATGGCCTTCTAAGCTTTCATCAATCAGCTTTCAGCTTCCAGCCGTGAAAGGGGAAGCTAACGGCTAACCGCTCTCTGTTTATGACTGAAAAAAATCAAGAGGTAGAACAACAGCTCGCTGAGCAGGAGTTGAACGCGCCGCAGTCGAGGGGAACAACGCAGGACGAGCAACTGCTGGAGACGCCGGGGGCCGACGCCTTCACGCACACGGACACTTGGCGCGTCTTCCGCATCATGGGCGAGTTCGTCGAGGGCTTCGACGATTTGGCGACCATCCAGAGGGGAGTCTCGATATTCGGCTCGGCGCGCACGCCCGCCGACGACCGTTGCTACGCGGCGGCGCAGGAGACGGCGGCGCTTCTGGTGCGCGCGGGCTTCGAGGTCATCACGGGCGGCGGCCCCGGCATCATGGAGGCGGCCAATCGCGGCGCTTTCGAGGCGGGCGGCATCTCGGTCGGCTGCAACATCGAGCTGCCCTTCGAGCAGAAGCCGAACGAGTACCAGACGCGCACGCTCGTCTTCAAATACTTCTTCGTGCGCAAGACGATGTTCGTCAAGTACAGCACGGCCTTCATCATCTTCCCCGGCGGCTTCG
>WUUC01223240.1_pt1 | contig 11899 bp, 10 predicted proteins | sample 6278441 | NCBI WGS metagenome assembly WUUC01 (sample SAMN13675441, study PRJNA597444) | soil metagenome | isolation source: soil | place: USA: Washington | collected 2017-10 | reverse complement strand
TCGACGCCGTTGATTGGATTCGGCCGATCGCACACCACCACCTTCACGCCGTGCTTCCGCGCCGCCACGAGGCAGTTGGCCATCGTATAGATATACGTGTAGATGCGCGTGCCGACGTCCTGCAGATCCAGGACGAGGACGTCGATGCCGCGCAGCATCTCCGCGGTGGGCTCGCGCGTTTCGCTGTAAAGCGAATAGACCGGCACGCGGCGAAGGTCGTCGCGGCTGTGGCCGGTCTCGATCATGTTTTCCTGCACGTCGGATCGAAACCCGTGCTGCGGGCCGAAGATTGCGACCAGCCGCAGGCGGGAGTCGGCCGCGAGACGATCGGCGATATGCGTGAAGGTGTGATCGATCGACGCCGGATTGCATACAATCCCCACGGCCCGCCCGTGGAGCCGTGCCGATTCGATCAGGCGTTCGGAACCGAGCTGGATGCGCATCGCCGGGGATTATCGACTCGGAGTGGTGTCGGAGTCGACTCTGACTGGTGGCGGAGGGGTAGCAGAGGCGCGAGGGGTGTGGTGTGGGAGGGTGTCAGAGGTGTGGCTCGAAAGCAACATTGCCAGCTGAGCTGGCGCGGATCCCTCGGCGTTTCACTTGCTTACGCAATCGGCCATTGGTAGACTACGCGCGTTTGGTGGTCAGCCCGCCTGCTTCGCCCCGCGCCGTGAGTCGATCGAGCCTCATTTCCGACTCGTTCTCTCCTGCACGTTTCCGCCTAGCCGACGGCCAGCAGCCACCCGCCGGATCGATCTCGGGAGTCGCGGTGACCAGCATCGCCTGCTGACGGCAGGAGTGCGCACGAGGAGAGGGTATGGGGCGAAGGTTATACGTCGGGAATCTTCCTTATAGCGCGGGTGAATCAGAGCTCCAGGAGTTGTTCAGCCGCGCCGGCAACGTCGAATCGGTTCGCGTCATGCGTGATGCGGCGACCGGCCGTGCGCGCGGATTCGCGTTCGTCGAGATGGCCACCGACGAAGAGGCTCAGAAAGCGGTCTCCGAGTTCCATCAGTACCAGATGGGCGGCCGCGCCCTGACGGTCAACGAGGCGCGTCCCAAGCCCGAAGGCGGCTTCGGCGGTGGCGGCGGCGGATACGGCGGCAACCGGGGCGGCGGCGGCGGCGGCGGCGGACGTCGCGAGCCACGCTGGTAGGGACGAATGAAGAACTGGACCAAAGGCGATCGCGTCGTTCAGCCCACCTACGGGGCGGGCACGCTCGTGGAAGTCAACGAGCACCACACGGTGATCGACTTCGACGAGCACGGCCGCCGGGTGTTCGCCACCCGGCTGGTCGCGCTGCAGGCGACCAGCGAACCGGCTCCGAACAAGGCGCCGCGCAAGCGCGCCACGAGGGCGAAGAAACCCGCCGCTACGTAGCCGCAGGTCGAGCCGCTGCGAGTCGTCGCGCCACACCGCGGGCGGCGACCGCGGCGCTCGCCCACGCCCACTGGAAGTTGAAGCCGCCGATTCGACCGTCCACATCGAGCATCTCTCCCGCCAGGAACAGCCCCGGGCACACGCGCGACTCCATCGTGGCGGGATCGATCTCGCTCAACTGAACACCGCCCGCCGTGGCCTCGGCGAAGTTGAAACCGCGCGTTCCGGTCACGGCCAGCGGCAGCGCCACGAGCGCGTGCGTCAGCCGGCGCCGCGATTGGCGCGGCAGCTGCGCGAGAACGATGTCGGGGTCCACGCCGGCTGCGCCGACGAGCGCCGTTGCAAGCGAAGCCGGAAAACGCGACGCCAGCGCCATCGTGGTCGTCGCGCGAGGTCTCAACGCCGCCAGCGATCCAAGCCACCCCTCGACGTCCTCGAACGTTTCACCGGGACAGAAGTTGGCGCTGATTGCGACGTGTCTGCCGTCCGCCTGCGCACGTTCCCAGTGACGAGACGCATTCAGGGCCACCGGCCCGCTCACGCCGAAATGCGTCCACAGCAGCGGGCCGGCGAGACGCACGGCGGCGGCCTGCTCCAGCCAGATCGTCAGCTCGGTGTCAATCGCCACGCCACTGAGATCGCGATGAAACGAGGTGTCCTCCCGCAGGATCAACGGCGCGAGCGCCGGCGTCGTGTGCACGATCGTGTGGCCGAGCCGCTTCGCGATCTCGAGCCCGACGCCGTCGCTGCCCGTTTTCGGCAGCGACCGTCCCCCGGTCGCGAGGACGACGATGGAGGCCACGAGCTCGCCGGTGGATGTCGACAGGCGGAAGCCGCCGGCGGCGGGCGAGACGTCGTGCACGCGGCGCGGCGCGTCCAGCACGGCACCGACGCGGCCGATCTCCGCCATCAGAGCCGCGAGCACGTCGCGCGACCGGTTGGAAACAGGAAACAGCTTTCCGCCCGGCTCCTCGCGCAGCGTGACGCCGATCCCGTCGAAAAATGCGATCGTGTCTCCGACCGGAAGGCCGGCGAGCACGCGCCGGATGACCGTGCGCCGTCCGCCCCAGAAGTCGCGTTCCGAGACGATGGCGTTGGTGACGTTGCAGCGGGCGCCGCCGCTCACCAGAATCTTTGCGCCCGGCTTCCGCGCGCCGTCGAGCAGGCGCACCGACGCGGTCGCGAGCAGGCGCCGCGCGAAAATCGCGGTGGCGAGGCCGGCGGCCCCGGCGCCCACTATCGCAACATCCGCACCGTCGAGGACACCCACTCGAAGAGGGTATCAGGCGGCGTCGATCAGTCGCTGTCCCACTCGCGTGCGAGTTTCTGGAAATCCTCCACGAAGCTGTGGAGCATGCTGAGAACCGGCTGCGGCTCCTGCGCGGCGGGCCCGGCGGGAGGTGTGATAGGGACCGCGGGAGGCTCGGGACGACGCTCCTCTGCTGCATCGAGCAGCATGTCAGCCTCGAGCGTCAGATCGTCGGCGGACGCGTTGTTCGCGAGCGTGTCCGCTCTTGGGGTGAACTCAACAATCCGGAAGTCGTCGCGCTGCGAAGCCGGCCGGCATTCGAAGAGATCTTCGAGACCTGCAACCGATAGTCCCGCATCGGAGGCTGTCCCGTGAACGGACGCCGCGCCAGGTGGCGGCGTCACCCGATCGCGTGCCTGAAACAGGTCGATCGCCCACTGAAGGACGCGTTCGCGCGCCTCCGGCGACAGAGCGGTCAGAGCGTCGGCGACCGCCTGCATGGCCGCCAGCTCACCCTCGAACCGTGCCGGCCGGTCGACCGATCGGTCGACCGGCCGCACGTACGGAACCATCGTGCCCAACTAAACTCCTACGCAGGCAGGTTGCTTGGCGCCGTCGTGCACATCGATCGGCGAGCGCTCGCCGCAACTGTCGCACCGGACGGTCATCGTCTTCGCTTCGTTCATTCGGTGGGCCACCTCCGTTCGGTGGCTGCCACATTTCGGGCAGCTCGGGGGCGGCAGCTGAATCGCGTTTGATTTGATCCCATAGTGAACCATAGTGTCATATACAGTCGCAATAAATCTGCCATCCTGATCTCAGTGGAGATCGCGCCTCAATCACAGGGACCGAACTGTCGCGTGGGCAGCTGGTACGGGCGGGGCTGTCTCGTTTCAGCACAGCGGCGACTAATTGTGTGAGACGGCACGAGACCCGCTAATGGTTCGGCTCGTGCTGCCAGTCGCGGCGCACACCTCCCGTTTTCTTCAACCAATTTCCCTAGGGCGGTCTTGATGTATCTGAAGCGGTGTCAGAAACCCTGCATTATTCTCACTGCTGTGTTTGCAATTGCTGAGCTTGGTGGTTCAGCTTCGTTGGGACAGGCAGCGCTGCTGCCGGCCGTGCGGGTGGTCTCCATAGATCGTCTGTCGGGGGAGGTCTGGCCGGTCGATCTCAATCGCGACGGCGTGACGGATCTCGCGGCCTCAGACGGTCCACCCCACGCAGGCGGTCGTGTTCAGGCGGTGCTCGGACGCGGCGATGGCACGTTTGGGCCCCCGCTGCCGACCTCGTTCGCCGGCACCGTCGAAGCGGCCGGCGATTTCAATGCGGACGGGTTCGCCGACCTGGTCGTGGCGGACGGGGCTCGCGTGGCAATTCTTCCTGGCGTGGGAAACGGCACGTTCTCCCCGGCGCGCGAGATCGGCTCCCGCGAGTTCTTCACCTTCGCGCTCGCAACCGATTTCAACGGCGATGGGCGGCGCGATATCGCGATCGCGACCGAGCCGGACGCGCTCGATGTCTATCCGGGACGCGGCGACTTTACGTTCGGCGCGCCGACCCGGCTTGCTACCGGCCTGTTTCCCCACGATGGCATGGTCGTCGATCTCAACGGCGACGGGCGGCGGGACATCGTGGTCGCCAACAGGTACAGCAACTCTCTCTCGGTGTTCCGCAACCAGGGCGGGTTGCTGTTCGCGTCGACGGAGATCGCGCTCGACAGCGCCGCGATCGACGTCACCGCGAGAGACGTGAACGGCGACGGCCGTATCGATCTGCTCGCGGCGACGCGGCAGCCCGCCGATGACATCAACGCGCCGTTCCGGGCCGGGGATGCCCAGGTGCTGCTCGCCACGGCACCGGCGGGTTCGGTCTTCCGGTGAAGTACGACGTGGCGCCAGGCTCGCACCAAATCGTCGCTGGCGACTTCACACGGGACGGGATTACCGACATCGCGACGGCGAATCGTTCGTTCACCTACGCAGACGACTGCGGTCCCGGCCCCAGCGGTTCCGACAGCGTGTCGATTCTCCCCGGTCGGGGCAATGGTACCTTCGGCGCGGCGACGTCGTTCGCGCTCGGCGATCAACGAGACGTGGATGCCGCCCGCCACCGCAACCTCGTGAGCTCGCTCGCCACGTCGGATCTCAACGGCGATGGCGCAACCGATCTCATCGTTTCCCATGGGGTGCTGCTGCTGAACCTGCCGCCCGCACCGAACCGCCCACCCGCGGTGAACGCCGGCGAGGACCGGACCCAGGTCAACGATCCGGTGGCGGTGCTGCACGCCGCGGCGTCCGATCCTGACGGCCATTGGGTGACCTACCGCTGGACGAGCAGCGCGGGACAGTCACTTCTGTCCGCGCAGAGTATCTGCGTGAGCAGCCTGAACTTCGGAGAGACGACGTTCACTGCGGCGGTTAGCGATGGCCAGGCGACTGCGAGCAACAGTGTCACGATCACCGTGAAATCGTCCGACGGTCCCCCTGATCCGGACGCACTGTCCGGGCGTGATATCGGCGGCGTCGGAGCCGCCGGCAGCAGCGCGTCCAACCGGTCCACCTACGTAGTGACCGGCAGCGGCGCCGACATCTGGAATACGTCAGACGAGTTCCACTACGCGTCGCGCACGGTCGCCGGCGACTTCGAGATCACCGCACGGGTGGAATCGGTCGAGAGCCTCGATCGCTGGACGAAGGCGGGGCTCATGTTCCGCGAGGGGTTCAGCGCCGGCGCGCGGCACGCTTCGATCTTCGCGACGCCCGGAAAAGGCGTGGCGTTTCAGCGGCGCACGACGGCCGGCGGCGCCAGCGTGAACACCTCCGGGCCGCTGTTTACGGCGCCCGTCTGGCTCAAGCTCGTACGCACCGGCGACGTCGTGGCCGCGTACTACCGGAAGGGCATCCGAGATTTCTGGACGAAGCTTGGCCAGCAAACGCTTGTCGGCCTCGCGCCCTCGATCGAAGCCGGGCTCGCCGTGACGAGCCATGCGGACGGCCGGCTCGCGACAGCGACGTTTTCGAATGTCGCCGCTGCGCCGCTGCCGCAGTGGACCTGGTCGCGCATCGGCACGACGAACGGAAGCGCGACGTCCGACGGCGTCGTGTTCAGCGTCGACGGCTCGGGCGCGGACATCTGGGGCACCTCCGATGGGTTCTTGTTCGTGCACACGCCGGTCGCCGGCAACGTCTCCATCACCGCGCGCGTGCGTTCGATGGAGAACACGCACGCGTGGGCGAAAACGGGCGTGATGATTCGGGAGTCGCTCGCCCCTGGATCGAAGCACGTGGACATGATCGTGTCGCCGGGGAAAGGCATCGCCGCGCAGTACCGGCTGACGCCCGGAGGAATCACGAGCAACCTGCAGCTCGCGGCGGGCACGGCCCCGACGTGGGTGCGATTGACGCGTGTGAACGGCGTCTTCGAGGCGTATTCGTCGGGCGACGGTGTGACGTGGACGTCACAGGGCGCGCTGGGCCTGAGCATGCCGGCGTCCGCCTACATCGGGCTGGCCGTGACGAGCCACAACGCCTCGGCGCTGGCTACGAGCGTGTTCGACGACGTCGTCGTGACGCCGCTGCCGTAAACCGGGGTGTCGTGTGGGCCGCGGGTCCGCCTTCAGGCACACAAGAGTCCGCCTTTAGGCGGACCATACGGCACTACGGAACGATCTGCGACCGCTCCGCCTTGTCTACCTCTTTCACGAAATAGGCGACGAACCTCGCCACGCGCTCCAGCCCCGGCGTGGAGATCACGTCGAGGACCTCGCCGGTCGTGTGGTAGAGGGGCGGCGCCTGCATGATCGTCATGCGAGACGCCTTCAGGGAGGAGTATCCGCCCGACTCGCCGCTGGCCATGTTCGACTTTTCAGAGATGAAGTTCGTTCCGTACCGCAGCACGCCCTGCTGAACAAGCCCATCGAGGAAGGGCGCCCGGTTGGTGATGCCCGCATAGGTGGGCGCCTCTCCGGAATCGGCAACCGCCTGCCTGTAGCCGTCCGATGCCACGGTTCGTGCGGGTGAGAAGTTCCGCTGCGCGACGTGCTCGAGATTGATCATGAGTACCGCCTTGTTCGCAAGGTCGGGATTCGCCGCAACGAAGTTGCTGGGACCGTTCATGCCCGGGCTGTGATGCCCGGCGCTGGCGACGAACACCAGCGTACGCCGCAGCCTGTTCTGCGCCTTCCCGAAGTGCTTCGCCAGTGCGACCAGTACCGCCAGCCCGTCGCCGTTGTCGCCCGCTCCGTCGAACCAGGCATCCACGTGCGCGTTGAGAATGACCGCCTCGTCGGGGCTCGTGCCCGGAATCACCGCGACGCCGTTTTCCGCCTTCAGGTTGGACCGCGTCTCCGTCTTCAGGGTGATGCGCACGCGCAGCTTGTCGGTCACGCCAGCTCGCGCCGCGCGGTCCATCACGTTTTCCAGGAAGTACCCGTCGCGGCCGCCGATGTTGAAGCACGGATTGCCGCAGTTGCTGAAATCGCGCGACAGCTCGTTCCCCGGCAGGCGCACGAGATTGAAGACGCCGACGGCGCCTCGCTCGACGAGCTCGTCGGCGCGCGAGCCGACCGGCCCGCGCTCGAACAGCATGTGCCCCTGCGGCACCGTCAGCTGGACGGCGACTTTGCCTTTGACGTCGATGTGCTGAAGGATCGATGGATTTCCGGAACCGACGTAGACGAGCGGCGCCGTCATCGTGCCGCCCGGAATCTCGGACGGTGAAAGAGGGATGGCGGATTGGAGCACGACGTCGCGGGTTCCCGGGCCAAATGCCGGATCCGCCAGAAGCCGGACCTCCCACGACAACGGCATCCAGAACCGCGCCTTCGGCTCCTGCACAATCGGCTGGACCTTGACGTCGCCGATGCCCGCCTTGCGGAACTGATCGACGGCCCAGTTGACCGTCCTGGTGCTCGACGGCAGCCCGGTGACGCGACCCCATAGCTGACCCGATCCGATCTCGCGCGTCGCGCGGCTCTCCTTCGAGAAGCCGACAATCGTTTCCAGATCCGCTCGAATCGCCGATCCCACGAGCTCGGGAGCCGGCGGCTCGCCGGCCGGCAGCAGCACAGGCCTCGGCGCTCGATCCCCAACAATCACGGCGGGTTCCTTGCCAACCGGCGGCGGCAGCGGCACGCCGAACCAGGCGCCGCCTTCGGCCCGCGACGATTCTCCCCGCGGACCCTGGACGCGCGCGGCCTGCGCGCCTGGAGCGTGCGCGAACCCGATGGTGTGGGTCAGGGCCAACCAGGCGACCAGCAGCAGGATCGTTCGTGATTGCATGCCGTACTTCCTTCGTAAACCGGCGTTGCCGTTCAGGCGCTCGCGGACAGAACCGCGTCGGGCACGCGCCATTCTACTCGTGGGCCGCCAGGTTCATTGCGCGCAAGGCTGCCGACACTACACACCAATCGAAACTGCTCTACACGGATCACTCAGTGTATACGTGGGGTCCGCGTCAGGCGGACCATCACATTAGATCATCACCTCGATCAATCGCGGGCCCTGCCCGGCAAGCGCGCCGGCCAGCTGACGCGCAAAGTCGCCCAGCGTCTCGACACGTACCGCCGGCACCCCCTGCGCCCCGGCAATCGCAACCCAATCGAGATCCGGACGGCCGATCTCCAGCATGTCGAGCGCTCCAGCTCCGGCGACGCCCGCACCCACGTGCGTGAATTCGCCCTTGAGAATCTCGTACGCGCGGTTGTTGAACAGCACGACCGCGATATCGAGTGCTTCCCGCGCCATCGTCCATAGCGACTGCACCGTGTACATCCCGCTGCCGTCGGATTGGAGGCATACGACTTTGCGGCCAGGACAGGCGACGGCAGCCCCCACCGCTACCGGCATGCCCATGCCGATCGCGCCACCCGGATTGGTGAGCCAGTCGTGCGGCGGCGAATGGCGCGTTGCGGGCAGCAGGCCGCGGCCTGACGTAATGGATTCGTCGACGACAATCGCGTGCTCGGGCAACAGCGCGGCGATGACGGCGGCAAGTCCGGGCAGCGTGATGGCGCCCGTCGGAAGGGACGGCGGCGCGAGTGGCTCACGCGCTGGCTCGAACCCGGTCGCCCCGAGCATTTCGGCGAGCCGCTCGATCGCATCGAGACCGTCCTCCGACGGATCGGCAAGCGTCAACACCTCACAACCGGAAGGCAGCAGCAGGCTCGGCTTGTCCGGATACGCGAAGAAGGCGACCGGCGCCTTCGCGTTCACGAGCACCGCGCGCTCGAGATGCGCGAGCCGCTTCAAAGCGGAGTCGATGACGTACGGAATGCGATCGACGAACACCCGGCCTGCTCCGCGTTCGAGCCGCGGCACCTGCGTCGGGGCGAGAAGTTCCGCCCCGCTGGCAGCGGCCAGCCGCCCGCAGGTTTCGAGCGGTGAGGCCCGGAGAACCGGCCCGTTCAGGATCAGTGCGGCCTTGCCGCCTCGAAGCGCGTCGGCCGCGGCGCGCACCCGCACATCCTGTGCTTTTCCGCGCGGCGGCACGGGAACGGGCGCCGCGATCGGTCCTGTCGATTCGCTCCAGGCCGAATCGGCGGGCAGAATCAGCGTGCTGATCCGTCCGGGCGGACTCAGTGCCGCCGAGACCGCAGCCGCCGCAGCCTCGCTCGTGTCGCGCGGCGACTCGACCGTCTTGACCCAGGACGAATACACGCGCGCCAGCGCTTCGATGTCGGTGTAGAGCGGCGGATCGAACCGGCGATGGTAGGTGCCATGCTCGCCGACGATGTTGACGATCGGCGAGAGCGCGCGATGGGCGTTGTGAAGGCTGGCGAGGCCGTTTCCGAGCCCGGGCCCGAGATGGAGCAGCGTGCTGGCGGGACGACCGGTCATACGCGCGTATCCGTCGGCCGCTCCGGTGGCGACGCCTTCGAAGAGCGCGAGAACAGAGCGCATCGTCTCGACGCGATCGAGCGCCGCGACGAGGTGCATTTCGGAGGTGCCGGGATTGGCGAAGCAGGTGTCCACGCCCGACGCGAGGAGCGTGCGGACGAGGGCGTCAGCCCCCGTCACGCCGGCTCTCGTTTCGGATACCCCATCACCGCCTTCACTTCGAGGAACTCTTCGAGACCGAACTCCCCCCACTCGCGGCCGTTGCCGGACTGTTTGTAGCCGCCGAATGGCGCCGCGTAGTCGACGGTGGCGCCGTTCAGGTGCACGTTGCCGGTGCGCAGCCGCGATGCGACGCGAAATGCACGCTCGGGATCGCCCGAGGACACGTATCCGGACAGGCCGTAGGGCGTGTCGTTCGCTATCCGAATCGCGTCTTCCTCGTCGTCGTACGGCAGGATGCACAACACCGGCCCGAAAATCTCTTCCCGCGCGATCGTCATGTCGTTGCGGACGTTCGAGAAGACGGTGGGCCGCACGTAATAGCCCCGTTCGACTCCGGGCGGCCGTCCGGGCCCGCCCGCGATCACCTCGGCGCCTTCCGAGATACCTTGCTGGATCAGCCGCTGGATTTTCTCGAACTGCGGCTTGCTCACGACGGGTCCGATCGTCGTGCCGTCGGCACGCGGATCGCCGGCAACCACCGCTTGCGCGGTGTCCCTGGCGATCGCCGCGGCTTCGCCGAGGCGGGCGCGGGGGACCAGCATCCGCGTCGGCGCGTTGCAGGACTGGCCGCTGTTGTTGAAGCACGCACGTACGCCGTGTTTCACCATGCGGCCGAAGTCGGCATCGTCGAGGATGATGTTGGCCGACTTGCCGCCGAGCTCCTGCGCGACGCGCTTCACGGTGTCGGCGGCGGCCTTCGCCACCTGCGTCCCCGCGCGGGTGGAACCGGTAAACGACATCATGTCGATGCCCGGATGCGCCGCCATCGCGGCGCCAACCACAGGGCCTTCCCCGTTCACCAGGTTGAACACGCCAGCCGGGACACCCGCCTCGTGCACGACCTGCGCGGTGAGTATGCCGCTCGTCGGCGCGACCTCGCTCGGCTTGAGAATCATCGTGCAGCCGGCGGCGAGGGCCGGGGCCACCTTGCACATGATCTGGTTCATCGGCCAGTTCCACGGCGTAATGAGACCGCACACGCCGACCGGCTCACGCAGAATTCTCGTCGTGCCCTTCGATTCGGTGAAGGGAAAATCGGTGAGGACCGCGAGCGCTTGTTTGAGGTGGGCCAGCCCCGCCGGCGCCTGCGCCGCCCTGGCGAGGGCGATCGGGGCGCCCATCTCGCTCGAAATGGCATCGGCGATTTCACCGAGCCGGCTCTGGTACGCGGCAATCATCCGTTCGAGTAGCGCCATCCGCTCTTCGCGCGAACTGCGACCGTAGGTGTCAAATGCCCGGCGCGCGGCGGCAACGGCGCGGTCGACGTCGGCCGCGCTTCCCGCGCTGACGCGGGTGATCGGCTCCTCGGTGGACGGGTCGATCACCTCGAGCATCCTGTCCGGCGCAACCGGTGGAACCCATTTCCCGTCGATGTAGAAGTCGCGATACTCTCTCATGACGATTCATTGTAGCGTCCGTCCTCCCGGCCCGGTGTTCGGCGGGAGCACGCATCACGGCTGAGAGAAGGCCCGGTCGTAAGATCCCGCGGACACATGCAGATACATCCCGCCTGGCGCCGTGCCGCCCGCATTGGCGTGCCCGCCGCCGTCTTCGCCATCACGCTTGCCGCCCGCATCCGCGGAATCAGCACGCACTTCTGGCTGCTCGGGGATCAGATTCGTGACTGGGGCATAGCCCTCCGGCCTTTCGCCGACCTGCCGCTCGTGGGCCCTCCGACGCACGTGCACGGCTACACGATCGGGCCGGCGTACTACTGGCTCATGTGGGCCATTCGCGTGAGCGTCGGGCCGTGGTTCGACAACCTGCCGCACGGCGGCGGCATCGGCCAGGCGATCGTCGAATCGGCGGCGGACGCGATGCTGCTGGTGGCCGTCTGGCGCCGGACGCAGTCGGTCTGGATTGCGCTCGCGTCGGTTGTCGCGATCGCGACGGCCGCTTACGACGTCGCCCTTTCGGCGATCGTCTGGACCACCGTTGTAGCGTCGGCGCTCGGCAAGATGGCGATCGCGCTCGTCCTCCTTGAATGGCACCGCGGCGGAGCGCTGCGCGTCGCGCTGATCGCCGCGCTCGTGTGGAGCGCCGTCCACGTGTACACGGGCGCCGTGTTCGTCACGATCGGCGTGTTCGCGGCCCTCGTCGTCGAGCCGCTCGCAGGGCGCGACTGGCGGGCGCTGCGAGGTCGCGTCCTGGCGATCGGGTCGGTCGTCGCGGTCCTGCAGATTCCGTACGTGCTGTATCAGATCGAGC
>WUUC01128912.1_pt1 | contig 11899 bp, 7 predicted proteins | sample 6278441 | NCBI WGS metagenome assembly WUUC01 (sample SAMN13675441, study PRJNA597444) | soil metagenome | isolation source: soil | place: USA: Washington | collected 2017-10 | reverse complement strand
GTAGCCCTTGCGTGCGCCGCTCATGCGCGTGACCAGGCCCAGCGCCGTCTCGGTCAGCACCTCGATGCTATCGTGCGCGCCGAGGTCGAGCAGAGTCCGGTAAAGGTCCCGCTCCTGCCGCAGGCGATCGCGGTCTTCAATAAACGGGTGTTCCTGTTCCACCGCCTGCATGGCCGACCCTCGACGGTACCACGCAGCGCTCAGCCGCGGTGGCGCAACTTCGAGCGGAAGCCCGGGGAATCGGTCCGTGGCCCTGAGCGCCAGCGGCGCACCGGAGCGCAGCTCCTTGAACGGCGGCCGCCGCGCGGGAGCAGGGCTGCAGAGGCCGTTCGGCGCCGCCGCCCTCACGACGTCAGGAACACGCTCCCAGTCGCTGGTCCATCGCGGCACAGCCAATGGACGACGCCGGGGACGGGTGGTCGCAAGCCCTACACGTCGGAGCAGCCCAGCCGGCATCACCCGCAGGGAGGTAGTCCGGAAAAGAGGACGTTTGGTGGACCGAGTGTCGCCTGCGCTGGACAGCTTTCTTCCTCGCGCCGCGGGCGATGGCCTGCTGCGAGCGGGGGCGTCTGCGCAGTTCCGCGCAGTTGAGCGCCTGCCTGCCGACAAGTCCGGAGCTGGCATGTCGATTGCTGGGGCGTCGCTGCCGGCTCAGCAGCGTCGGCAGCCGTGAAGGTCGGGGGGGGCTGCTTCTTGGGGGCGAGTCAGTTCCGACGTGACTCAGCCCGGAGCTCGAGAGTGCCATGCCGAATCCACGACAACGATCCAACTCCCCCCTCCGGACCTGGCCCAGCGCCGACGAACGGCTCACGCACGAAGTGGCGGGGGGCCTCGACCCGTGCGGGCCGTGCCTGAGCGAGGAAGAGGTGCTGGCGTTCAGCGACGGGAGCCTGATGCCGTCCGAGCGTGAATTTGTGCATGCCCATCTCGACTGGTGTCCGATCTGTCAGGAGCTGGTCAACGCCGTCGTCCACCAGTGGGCTCATCCTTCCGACTGCGTGTCGGGGGATGGGACCGGTGAACGGAGCTGGATGGCCACCTTTGGTCCGGGGCAGGTGATCGCAGCGCGTTACCGGGTGGAGCGCTTCGTGGGCCGCGGCGGGATGGGTGAGGTCTACTCGGTATTCGACAGCGTCTTGCGCGAGCGAGTCGCGCTGAAGACGCTGCTCTCGACCACGTCGGACAACCCACGTGCGGTGCGGCGGCTGTTCTCCGAAGCTCGGCTGGCGCGGCGCATCAGCCACCCGAACATCTGCCGGGTGCACGACGTCGGCGTGCATGAGGAGCCCGGACGCATCGACGAGCGCCTGCATTTTTTAACGATGGAATTCATCGACGGTAAACGGCTCGGTCAGCTCTTGCGCGTCGGGGCGCTGGAGCTGGGCGCGGCCTGGCGGATCGCCCACCAGATGCTGGCGGGCCTACAGGCGGTCCACCACGCAGGCGTGCTGCACCGCGATTTCAAGAGCGACAACGTGATGGTGGCCGGTCACGGTCGGGGCCTGCGCATCGCCATCACGGACTTCGGGCTGGCGCAGGCGCTCGACGAGGGGTCGCGTGCCGTTGGTACGGAAGGCCAGGAGCGCGTGGGCAGCGTGCCCTACATGGCGCCCGAACAAATCCTGGGTCAGGAGCTGGGTCCGGAAACGGACGTGTTCTGCTTCGGCGTGGTGTTGTACGAAATGTTGTGCGGCCGGCTTCCGTTCCTGCCCGACGGGGAGAACCTGCGAGAGACCGCGATTCGTCGTCTGCGCCAGCGCGCGGTGCCGCCGAGCAGCCTGCGCGCGGGCATCCCGGTGGCGCTGGACCGTATCGTGATGCGCTGCCTGAACGAGCGTCCTCGTGATCGCTACGCCGATGCTGGGGAGGTGCTGGCTAGCCTCGGAACGGTCGAGATGGAATCTAGCTGAGCGATTGCGTTCAGGGGCCTCGGCTCGGGCGAGCTGCCCGCCTCAAGCAGGCTTGCGCCCTGGCGCCTGGCACAGCCGCGCGGCCTCCCGGGCATGCTCCAGCATGCCCAGTGACTGGAATTCGCTCAGCGCTCGCGCGGCGCTCGAGCGAGCGAGATCCGCGTCACCGTCCCGCTCCAGACACTGAGCCCAGGCCAGCTGCACCATGGCCTGCTCGCGCGGCGCGGCTCGGGCCAGGGCCGCCGCTCCAGCTTGCTCCAGGTGGTGCCGGGCCTGGTCCAGCCGCCGCTCTCGTGCACAGCAGAGCGCGAGCACGCGCTGGGCCGTAATCTCCCCGAGACGGTCCAGCTGCGCGGCACGCTGGAGCGCCCGGAGCGCGTAGCGCCGCGCCGCCTCGAACTGTCCGTCGGCGGCCAGCGCTTCCGCGACCGAGCCAAAGCAAAAGGAGATCAGCAGTCGCATCTCGCGTTCATCCAGCCAATCCACGGCCTCCTGCAGCTCGATCAGCGCCTCGGGCTCGCGCCGCAGCATGAACCGCGCATAACCGCCCAGAGTCTGGCTCATGGCGAAGACGTAGGGACCCCGAACACGCTCCGCGGTGCGCCGCATCTGCTGCGCCGTATTCAGACACTCCACATATCGACCGCGCCACAGCTGGACCATGCCGAGCAGACCGAGCAAGGAGGCCTCGATCGCGTGCTCCGCGCCGAGCACGCGGTCCAGCGCCGTCTGCAGGCAGTGCTCGGCGTCCGTGAAATCTCCGAGGTAGCCTTGCAAGAGGCCACGGCAGCCCAGCGCATATACGAAGCCGACCGGTGTGGCGGCGCTCCTGGTCACGCCCGCCTGCGCGTGTTTGATGGCGACCGCGCTCTGCAGGTTCTTTGCTGCTGGCTCCGGGTCGGCCGCGACCAACTGGATCTGACCCAGGTTGGCCAGGAGTTGGGCCCGGAGCTTGTGGTGCTCGTCGCCCTCCGCGAGTACCAGCGCGCGCTCCGTGTGAAAAAATGCTCGCTCCTGATCGCCGAGCGCGTAGTGGATCCAGCCCAGCCAGTAGTGGCTGTGTGCGACCGAGCCCACGTCTCCGAGCGTGAGGCTGAGCTGGAGCGCGCGCTCGAGGATCTCTATTTGCTCCGGCGCGGGACTGAACACACACGCGGCTGCCCACTTCCGGCTCACCTTGACCAGGCGAGCCTGCTCGTGCGCGGAGGTCGCCAGCTTCTCCAGCTCGCTCAGCGCCGTGCGATAGTGCTGGCGAGCGCGATCGAGTGAAGAGCTGGCCAGGGCTTTGTCTCCCGAAAGCTCGGCGGAGCTGGCGGCGAGCGTATGTTTGCCAGCGCCCGCGTAGTGATACGCGAGCGGCTCGCTGTGTTCTATCTGGGCAGCGGGGCCAAAGCGCGTCACGATGGCTTCGGCGATCGCCGCGTGCCAGCGCCGGCGCTCGACGATCAGCACCGAGTCATAGACCACGTCGCGGGTGACGCCGTGTTTGAAGCGGTATACGCCCGGACGATCACTCTCGTGCACGAGCGAGTCGGCGACCAGGCGTTCCAGCCCCTGGGCGAGACCGGGCTCGTCGATCGCCCGTTCGAGCAGCCACGCTTCGAACTCGCTGCCGATCACGGCGGCGGCCTGCGCGATGCGGGCCAGCGGGGCGGGGAGTCGCTCGACGCGCGCCTGAATCAGGCCATGTAGCAGGCTGGGGACCGGTTGAATCGGCGGCTCCTCTCCGTCTCGGGGGCGGAAGGGCCAGGCCTGACACAGCTCCTCCAGGAACAGCGGGTTGCCGCCCGAGCGCGCATGAATACTGTCGACCAGGCCCAGCTCCGGAGCGTGCGGTAGGAGAGCCGCGATGGCGCGTTCGGCGTCGGCGTGAGTCAAGGGCCCGAGCGCGATCTGCTCGCCCACCGAGGATATCGGATCGTCCGCGTCGAGCGAGCGCGTCATGAGCACCAGCAGGATCGGTCGCGGCTCTCGCTCGAGAGAGCCGAGCAGCTGCCGCAGCACGCGATACGAGGCGTCGTCCGCCCACTGCCAGTCGTCGAGCAGCAGCACGAGCGGGCGCCGCGCGGCCAGCGCGAGCAGGAGCTGACTCAAGGCGTGGGGCAGGCTGCTCTGGAGCGCGGCGAGCTCGAGCGGGCCCTGGCCAACGGCGCCGCCCAGGCTCGCGAGATGCAGGAGCGCGGGCAGGTGCTCGACCAGCGCGGCGTCGATCTCGTTGAGGCGCTGCTCCGCGCGGCGGGCTGATTCGATGCGCCCGAGTGCCGGCTGCAGCTCGAACACTTGCGCCAGAATTTGCAAGAAGGGTTGCAGGAGCGGAGCGCGTCCGTAGCTTTCGCAGGTGCCGGTGTGTACCTGTGCGCCCGTCGCGTGCAGGCTCCGCCGATATTCCTCCAGCAAACGCGTCTTGCCGACGCCGACGTCGCCGACGATATGTACGACGCGCCAGCGGCCCGCGTGTACCTCGCTGGCCAGGCCTGACAGGCGTTCGAGCTCGGCGGCCCGACCCACGAAGGGCGTCAGGCCGCGCTGAACGCGGGCTTCGAAGCGGGTGGACAGACCCGTGCGTGACAGGAGGCGAAACGCAGGGAGCGGCTCGTATTTGCCCTTGAGTCGCAAGGGCGCGACGCTCTCCGTTTCGAAGAACGGCGCGATACCCCGCAAGCTCACCGCGCTGGCCAGGATCTCGTCGGGGCCCGCGACGGAGCAGAGGCGCGCAGCGGTGGTGATCGGATCTCCGACGATCTCATAGCGGCCCTCGCGTACGTCGGAGCTGCGCGCGAAGACCAGGCCCGAGTGGATTCCGGAGTGCAGCCGTGCGACGAAGCCGGCGGGCAGCGCAAAGTCGAAGTGCAGGTTGCGGATGCTCTCGTGCAGCTCCAGGGCAGCCTCGGCCGCGCGCCGCGAGTCGTCCTCGCGCCCTGAGGGCAGACCGAAGACGGCCAGGAAGCCATCACCGTAGAACTGGTTGAGCGTTCCGCCGTGCTGCTCCAGGATACGCCGCACAGCGGTCTTCGCGGTCTGCAACATGGACGCGACGTGTTCTGGGTCGACCGCCTCGTTCAGCGCCGTGTAGTCGCATAGATCGGAGAACAGAAGTGTGACGTGGCACCGCCGCCCGCTCTCCCGGCTCTCCGGGCCTTCGTCGTCACGTTCCATCGAACGGCGGAGTCTATAACATCCCCGTCAGTGATTGGGCGCCCCGCGAATAGCTGCGGCGTCACTCGGTCGCCTCCCGGCCGAGTGCTTGGTCGTGACTCAGCGCGAGGCCACCGGGGGCGAGGACTGCTCCTCGGTATCCCGTAGCAGTCGAGCGAGCGATCGCACGAACGCGGCGACCCACGGGTTGCGGTCGAGCTCCCGATTCAAGGACTCGCCGGTGATGACCTTGACGGTCACCTCGTCCACGGCGACCACCGTGGCGGTGCGAGTTCCACGCGTAAAAACCGCCATTTCTCCGAATACGGCGCCCGCCGCGAGCCGCCGGATCGGCACCTGACGGCCATCGATCCACCGGGATACCTCACAGCATCCCTGTTCGATGATGTAAGCCGTGTCCCCGGCGTCACCCTCGCTCACGATCACCTGCCCCGGACGATAGAGCGTCGTCTCGAACCAGCCTCCGCCCTCGAGGAACTGTTCGAGATCGGCGCGCAGCGCGGCTATGCTCGGGTAACGATCGCCGCGTTTGGGCGCCAGCGCCTTGGACGTAATGCGGCAGAGCTCGGGCGGGAGGTGCGAACCATTGGCGTCGGTGCTCGGAGTGGACCAGGGCCGGCCGGGAGCGCCAGAGCCGATCAGGGTGCGCTGGTTATTCGGCGGCTCACCCAACAGTATCTCGCACAACACCCCGCCCACTCCGAACACGTCCGTCCGCTCGTCGATTTCGTCGACCAATCCGAAGACCTGCTCGGGAGCCATGTACGCGGGGGTGCCCCGGGCCTGCCCGACCCGCAGCTCCTGACCGAGCGCCTGTACCATCGAATCGTGCTCGCCGAGCGCGGCGAGCCCCGCGCCGGGCGCTCGCGACCCAGCGGCGCTCGGGTTTGGGGTGGAGAGCTGGCTCGACTTCAAGAGCGCCATCCCCCAGTCCATCAGGTAGACCTGCCCGTGATCGCCGACCATCACGTTCTCGGGCTTGAGATCGCAGTGGATCACGCCGCGGCTGTGGGCGAAGGACAATGCGTCACAGGTGCGGAGCACGATCTGGAGCAAATGCCGCAGCTGATCCGGGCGCCGCGCAGGGTCCCGTTCGTCGCGCAGCAGCTGGGCCAGGCTCTTGCCGGCGATCCATTTCATCACCATGAAGGGGCTGCGATCACCCGTGCCGAAATCGTAGACCGGGACGATGTTGGGATGATCCAGCTGTCCCGTGACCTGCGCCTCCTGGGAGAACTCGCCCAGGATGCGCTCATCGTTCTCCAGCTCGGGGCGCAGCACCTTGATCGCGACACGCCGCCCGATCACCGGGTCTCGTGCACCCAGAATGACGCCGACACCGCCCCGATTGATTTCCCCGAGCCATCGGTAGCGTTGCGCCGAGCTACCCAATTGGGCTTCGCCGACATCCTCCTTGTCTTCCGGCACTGCTCTCCAGCTCACGATTTGGGTGCCGGCACGCGTCGCCGGCTACAGCCGGTCCATCGTAATCTCTCGGTCGATGCAGTTGGAACAAAACTCTCGCGGCGCTCGGTATCGCGGCGCGGTGCTCCACGTTTTGCGCGCCAATTCGCGTCAAACGCTCAGCACAAAGCGCATTGTTTCTCGACTGGGTGGCCGCTCCGTGGGGATAAAGCCGATCGGTTGTCCGGTATATCCTCGTGCTTCTGTGGTGGGTGTCTCACCTGGGTGTTTCAGCGCGGAGACCCTATCGATGCGCGCGGATCAGGTACTGCTTGGGCAGCTCCTCGGGCTGGATGACCTCGGCATGTAGACCCGCCCGTTTCAGCTCCGCCAGCACCTGGCCTGGAGCAATCCGATGTCCAACGGGCGGTCCGAGGTCGGACTCGAGCGTGAAGTCAATGACCCAGATCTCGCCGCCGGGCTGGAGCGCTTCAGCCAGCTTCTTTGCGTACGCGTCGCGTCGGTCCAGGTGATGCCAGGTGTTGACGATCAGAACACGGGCGACGCTGCGCGGCGCGAGCCCCGGATCATCGCTGGCGACACGGCGTGGCTCGACGTTAGCGAGCCCTTGCTCCGAGATACGGCGCTGCATGAAGGCGATCATTTCTGGCTCGACGTCGAGCGCCAAGACTCGACCATCGGGACCCACCGCTTTCGACAAGGCCTCCAGGAAGTAGCCGGTTCCGGCCCCCAGATCGACGACGCTGCTGCCCGGCTCGATGTGCAGGCGGGCGATGACCTCGCTTGGCCGTTGCCAGGCGTCGCGCGCGGGATCGTCGAAATGAGCGGCGAAGGCCGGGGCGTCGGAGAAATCCTTGTGCAGCCCGTGCGTGGAGTGGTGCTCGGCTTCAGTCGCGGTTTGCGCTTGCGGCGAGCGTGCCGGGGCCGCGGTAGTGGGCGCACAGGCGGGCAGGGACAGGAGCAGCCACAGGCAGGCGATGAGGGTGGGCATTGCTCCAGCATAACCCGAGCGGAGCGCCGGTACAGCGCTCGAACGAGGCGCTTTCGCTGGCGGAGGAGCTCGTCGCTCCGGTCTATGTCGCGGGTTCGGCTTCCCCCGAGCGGTCCAGCGCGAGCTTGAACAGGACCGGGCCGATCATCTCGTTGAGCGCTACCGTCGCGATCACCAGCGAGCGGAAGCCTTCTCCGAACTCGGGAAAAGAGCGCACGATGACCACGCTAAGGCCGAGTGTCAGCCCTGCCTGGGAGATCAACCCGGACCAGCCCCAACGCCGGATCACCGGCACGTCCTGGGCGATGCGGCTGGACCAGCTTGCCGTGCTGACGGTGACGAGGGCGCGCGCGCTGCACAGGGCCAAGGCGATGGGCCAGAGTTGGCCGAGGAGTGGTAGGTCCAGGTGAGCCCCCGCCGTGGCGAAGAACACGATGAACACGAGGCTGCTGGCTTGCTCGACGGCGTGGAGCAACTTGTCGCCCTGCCCCGAGAGATTTTGTACGACAAACCCCGCGGTGAGAAATGACAGCAAGGGGTCGATGTGGACGTAACGCATGAACTCGGTCAGGCCGAAGCCGAGCGCGACCAAGACCAACAACAAGTGCTTGCCTACCAGGCGCAGATAGGCCGCCAGCAGCAAGCCCAGCGAGGTGCCGACGGCGACGCTGCCCACGATTTCGTGGCCGAGCACGCGCAGGTCGTCCATGGAGATGCCGCCCCCGCTGCTCATCAACGGCCGCACACCCATGATCACACACGCCATCATCACGACCACCACCACGTCGGACGCCATGATGTGCGCCAGCGAATACGAAGCGAGCGGACCTTTGGCGCGGGTCTGCGCGAGCACGCCCAGGCATGCCGAGGGGCTACGGCTGACCGCCAGCGTGCCCCACAAAAGTGACACGGCAAACAGACCTGCGAGCGGCAGGCTACTCGCAAAGGGAATGTAGCGGGCCAGCAGCATGAAGGTTCCGCTCAATGCCACGACGCCGACGGCGCTCTGCAACATCAGACCGTAGCCGACGCTGCGTCCGACCGAGCGCAACGTGGCGACGCGCAGCTCGGCGCCGCCTGCCAGCGCGATCAGCGCCAGCGCCAGAGTGTTGACCGGCGAGAGCCGCTCGACGGTTGGATGATCCATGAAGTGCAGCACGTGAGGGCCACCCAGAATGCCCGCGAGCAGGTAGCCGGACAGGTGCGGTAGCCCCAGCGTGCCGAGCAACTCGCTGAGCAGAGTGCCTGCCAGCAGCAAGAATCCGATCGCGGAAATGGTCCCCTGGTGGCTCTGGAGCTCCGGGGTGAGTCGGGTTGCGGCGATCATTACCAGAAACACGACGAGCAGCGCCAGGAGCTGCACCAGGCGCGTCGCCGCGCCACCTTTACGGAGCGTGCCGCCGCTCACGTCGCGGTACCGCCTCCTGGCGATACGTCCGCAACCAGGGTCTCCGCCGGCGCCTCGACGGCGAGCTCCCCGGCGCGGAGCAGGCAGCGCCGCAACGCGAACGGGCCCACGAGCTCTCCGACGAGCAGCCCCGCGCCGGCCACCGCGAGCACCGTCAGCCCGGCAGGGCCGTGGAAAGAGAGCGCGATGGATACGGCGCAGGCGAGCGTTACGTCACCGCTCGACACCAGGCTGAGCCCGACGAGTGGACCTGCGTGTCGCGCGGCGCTGGAGGCCAGCATCAGGAGCCCGCCTCGCGCCAGCTCACCGAAAAATCGTGCGCCGATGGCCAGAGCGACCAACAGTGCAACGGCCCGTGCGTCGCGCAGCTGGATCAAGGCTCCGGCGAGCACGGCGAGCGGCAGTAGCACGGCGCGCTCGGTGGGCCGCACCATGGTGTATAGCTCGACGCGGTGTGTGGAGAGGGCTCCCAGGGTGAGCCCGAGGGCGAACACGGCGGCGACGGAGGACAGGCCGAGGCGAGCAGCGACCCCCATCGAGAGCAGAGAGGTGCCGACCAGAAGTCCCCAGATCTCGTCGCGCGTCAGACCGCGCCCCACGAGCAAGACGGCGATCAGCCCGAACAGCATGCCGATACCCCAGGTCGCGCCCACTCTCGCCGCGAAACCCGCCGCGACCAGGCTCGGCTCCGGGAAATGAGCCATCAAGAACGAGAGACCGAGGACCGGAACGAGCGCGCTGGCCCGCGCGTAGTCGGCGAGTGCGTCCGAGAGCGGGCCGTGTGCGGCATGCCGCTGCACGATCCAGCGCAGCGCCTGGCGTGTGCTGCCGCAGCACACGATGGCGATACCCCCTGCCAGCGTGATGCGCTCCTGCAGGAGCTCGGGCGCGAGCAGCGGCAAAACGAACCAGACCGCCGCTGCCACTCCCAAGCCGAGCAGCAGGGTGGAGAGCACCCCGACGCAGGCACGTCCGAACGCCAGGCGGCGTTGGCCCACCTGCGTGAACGTCAACCCCGCCACGAAGGCGATCCAGGATGCTCCGACGAGCAGCAGGGGTTCGAAGATCTCCAACAAGGAGGGCGGGATCAAGCCCAATACGTTTGAGCCGAGCACGAAGCCCAGGCACAGATACTCCGCCCCGGAAGGCAAACCGAGGCCGCGGATCGAGCGGGTCCCGTGGAGCGCGCTGCCCACGTAGGACAGCACCAACAGGCCCAGCAGTAAGAGGATGGCGTTCAACCGGGCCTCGAGTCCGCGGCGCCTTGCCCGACGACGATGCCCGCGTCGGCCAGCGCCTCGACGCAGCCCCTCAACAAGAGGGAGCGCCCGGCGAGGGAGCTCACGCTGGCGGTGAGCCGGTAGCGTACGCCAGCTGCCTCCACGCTCACGAGCTCGGCGCTCGGGTCGCGCCCCGTCTGGGCCACGGAGCCCCCGAGTATCTCGATCACGCGTGCCGGCCGGGCTGCGGCAGCGGACAGGAGCAGCTCGACCGACACGCGCGGGCTGGAACCTAGCCGCTCCAGCGTGCTGGTCAGAAGGAGCAGATGAGGGATGCGTTGCTCTGTGTCGTCGGAGGTGTGCAGGCGCAGCTCCAGCAAGTTGATGCTGCTGATGCGGCCCAAACGCCCCCGGATCTGCACATACTCCCCCACCGCGAGCCGACGCCCAAACAGCGTCAAGGCGCCGAGCAGCCCAGAAGCAAAAATCGGAGTGGCGGCGAGGCCCAGCGCCACGAGCAAGATGGCACCGGCGCGGCCCAGGGAGTCGTCAGCGCTGCCGGTCACGACGGGGCCCGCAAACACCAACGCACAGACCACGATGGCGATGCGCAAGATCACGCTGGCGGGCGGCGCCAGATCGGCTGGTAACCACGCCAGCGTCGTCTCCCTGCGCGCCACGCTGGCCAGGAACAGCCCGGTGAACCGCAGCAGGATGAACACGGCCAGCGCCGCAAAACCGGCGACCACGAGCAGCGGTAGCGCGGTGATCGCGCGACCCATCAGCTGCGAAAGCGGGAACAGGACGAAGCCAGTGAGCCGCTCGGTGTAGCCTCGCGTGGTCTCGAACAGCGAGAGCACGACCACCAGCCAGGCGTAGAAGATGCCAAACTGGCCGAGCCACTTGCCCAGGCTGAGCAGGATGATCGCCGTGCTCTTCAGCACCGCTGGCCGCACCAGCTCGATCCTCTTTACGCTGATGACCAGGTAGCGATCGCCGTGCTCTTCCAACCATACGCGCAACCGCTCGGCGACGAGGGTCACCTGCTTGATCAGAAAGAAGGCGATCAGCGCGAAGAAGACGACCAGGGAGGAGGCGAAGACGGTCTCCGCGATGCGGCTGCGCTTGTGCTCCGCCACGAGTGCCTGCCGGATCGAGCTGGCGACCTGTTCGGCGTATTCATCCAGGGAGGGCTCACCCGAGAGCGTTGCGTCCCCGGCGTTCAGCTCCAGGATGCTGGTGCTGCCGGCGTACACGATGGCCGCCTCCGCCGAACGCTCCACCCGCACCACTGGCAGCTCTGGCTCGTGCATGAGGCGAGCCAGCGCCGCCGATGCCCTCTGCGCGCGATCGCTCGCCGACCGGCCCTCGTGCGCCGTGCCGAGGCTGAGCACCACGCTCTCGCCGAGCCGGACCGGCGCCGCTTCCCGGGGCTGCGCGAGCGTCTCGGCGGCGTTGCCGAGGAGGCCGAGCAACGCGAATGCCAGTGCCAGTGACCGGCGTGAGGGCTCTCGTCCCCGCCACAGCCAAACCCCGACCCCGAGGGCCGCGACGAGCATGAGGTGTGTCAATACACCGTGAAACGTACCAGCTTTCGATGATACGTGCGGGTGTTGTTCGCGGCTCGAACAGGCGAGCCTCAGCCTACGGCACGGCTAGCTGTGGGTGATAGTGGCAGAGCGGAGCCGGCGCGCGCTGACGAGCAGCGACTGATAGGAGTCGCCGCGGCCTAGTGTCCTGTCTCAGCAGTAACAAACCTCAGGTCGGTCTCAGACTGCTTCATGAGGTC
>WUUC01110670.1_pt1 | contig 11900 bp, 12 predicted proteins | sample 6278441 | NCBI WGS metagenome assembly WUUC01 (sample SAMN13675441, study PRJNA597444) | soil metagenome | isolation source: soil | place: USA: Washington | collected 2017-10 | reverse complement strand
GGCCGTGGGCTGCGCCGCGCAGGCCGGGCGGCGTGAGCGGAGCGGAAGCCGCCCGTGCCGCGATGGATGCTGGCCACACTGCCACCGTGCCGGGCACAGCGCGCCGCCACCGGCGGCGCGCCTTGATTCCATAGAGGCGCATTCGGCAAGCCGTGCTGAAACCAGTGCTGACGACCTGTCGAACTTTTGCCAGGATTGCGCTGATGCCACGAAAGCGCTCCTCTCAGCGGCTGAGCCATGCGCGACAGTACAATATTCAGCGTGTCTTCCAGCGAAAGATGGCTTGTCGAATTGACCGCAGACCTTGACTGGCCCACACAGGGCGACCCACTAGTTGAGTACCTGCGAAGCGAGATGCCCATTCATATAACGATGACGAATTGGCACGCGCCAGGGATGCCTGCCAATGATCCGTTTGGCTCCAATGGACATTGCCTATATTCAGACTCTTTGTCAAACAAGCTAGTGTTCGCGTTTTCTGCAAATGGCATAAGAGTCTTTGTGGAATCCGAGCATCAACCCTCGAATATCGCAGAACTGGAACCGTGGGCGTCTGCCTACGACCGGGCGAGGGAGCGGCTTTTCCAGGACGAACCTGAATTTAAATGGTGGGCTTCCATTGGGTCTCGCACTGGAAATTCGTCTGGCGTAACCAAAATCGTCGAGGCGGTTACATTGAAAGGAATCGTAGTCGAGGCAGCCAATAGACCATATACAGAGGGCCTTGACAACCCGTCACATCCGACACTAGGAGGCGCAAACATAGTATCCAGCTTTCCACTAGTCACTTATGGCAAGCATCGTGGATATACTTGGGAAGTTGCGGCACAACGAGCCGCTCAAGATCTGAACGCGATCTGCTGCTTATTGTCACTCGAGTTTAATTCGTACTGGACCCTCAGGAACTATCCAAGTCCCTATGACTCCGCAGAGCCACCGTCCATAATTTTGCCCGAGCGGGCCCTCGGTTACACCGATAGCGGATTCATGAATCACACTGTCGGGGTACCACAAGAGGTGACTATCCCATCGTGGATCATTCATGCTGTCGATCATCTCGACTCAAGCGTCACACTGAACTCTGCGCTACATTCGCATAGACAAGGACTAGCCCTCATGGAAGAGCATCCATCGCTCTCCCTAGTGTGCTTTGTAAGCGCAATCGAGGGCGTAGGGGCAACACTTGAAGATCTCAAGGAATGCGAGCATTGCGGTTCACGCACAGGCGCACAGAAACGCTTTCGCAAAGCACTGAAGACCGCATTAACCCATAGAGAAATAAAAGCTCTTAAGACAATGGAGATCTATGATTTGAGATCACAAACTGCGCACGCCGGAATACTACACGGCGAGGAGATGCACATGGGGGGCGTGTTTCGACCGATGGAAACATTTGCGCCACGACCAGAAAGCATCGATTTCCGATACAACACACTTTGGAAGATGCGAGACGTTAGCCGTCGCGTGCTTGTTAATCAACTCTCAGCTTGAACGCAAGCAAGTTACTCAACTATAGCTGTGATAAAATCACAAGGTCTATTCGCAAAAACCACTCATGATTTCGACTGTTTTGTCATCTGCACGGAAAACTCCATCGCCGTTTATGCGGCAGCGATAAGCGAAAGTACCGCCTCGACAACACCTGGGCTGGTTGCGATCGTTTCCGCAGATGCGAAGCTGTGAGACGCGCCGACTGCGTCGACTACCCTCGCACCGGCTTCGCGGGCGAGAAGTACACCCGCCGCCGTGTCCCACGGCTTGTTGGCAAGAATAATTGCTGCGTCTGTACGTCCTTCAGCGACCCAGGCCAAATCAAGGGCAGCAGAACCAAACATCCGAATCCGTTCTACTCGCTCCGCAAGGAGAGTAGTCAGTCGAATTCGTCGCTGATTCTTCATCGCAGCCTGTTTACCGACCGCGTAGTCGCCGATTGACACGATTGATTCTGCGAGGTCCGCTGTTCTACTCACCTGAAGTTGGACGCCGTTACCGAATGCTCCATGCCCCTTTGCAGCAACATAGCGGAGGCCGAGAAACGGGGCGACGATGGCGGCGACCACGGGTTCGCCTCGGCGGACCAGGGCGAGGGAGACGGCGCAGAGCGGTAGGCCGTGCGCGAAGTTGGACGTACCGTCGACCGGGTCGAGCGTCCATACGTCCTCGTCACCGTCGAGGGCGGCAGTGGTGGCATCCTCTTCGCCGAGGAAGCCGACGTTGGGAGTCATGCGCTTGAGGAAGTCGCGGACCTCATTTTGGACCGTGAGGTCGACGTCGGTGACCACGTCGCGGTCGCTTTTGTGGCGGATCTCGACTGGCGTGGTGTTTTTGACGATGTCGTATCCGAGGCCGACGGCCTGCTCAGCGATCCTGCGTAGGTCGAGGAATTCGTCGGTCACTCGGTGGCGTCCTTTGCTCGGTTCCACATGGATGTGAAGACCTGGACGAAGGTGTCGTACAGGCCGGGTTCATCCTGCTTCTCGGTGACGATGGTTGGCGACTCGACACCCCGGGCGTCGGGTAGGTAGGGCTGCACGATGCAGGTGCGGTCGTCGATGATCGTGATGTTGAAGCGGACTGTCTCGTCGTAGACGCGGATCTGCAGGTTGTCGCGGACCTCTGGGGCGAGCTTGCTTCGGGTGCGTCGGAGGGCCTGGATGTTGATGTCGGTGAGCGTCCCTAGCAGCCCGGGGTCGTGGCCTTCTTCCTGGTCACGCTGCTTGACGTAGCTGCCCGCGGGGTCCAGGAACAGGGCTTCGACCTTGGTGCCGGACTCGATCAGCTCGCGTAGGGCGCTGTCCGGGTAGTTCTGGCACAGCAGGTTCAGCGACAGGCCGGCCACGCGGATGTGGTCGGCGTCGTTGAACAGGCGGTGTGGCGGCAGCTCGTACTGGAACTCCGACCTGGACGTGTAGACCGCCACGACATCCTTGGTCTTCGGCGGTACTGCGGACACGAGAGCCGATACGGGTGGCTCTGTCGGTTCGATACCCGGTCTCGGCACGAAACCGATGCTGCCCGTGTAGGGCTGGAATAGCTGTTCGACGCCCCAGTCCGGGAACATGGCTTCCAGTACGCGGCAGTGGTGGGAGTACGGCAGTTTGGTCAGCTCGCCGGAGAGCCAGCGGTAGAACTGCGCCTTGCTTGGGCCGGTGCTCGCCAATTGCCGGTCGATTTTGGTGGCGACCTTGATGTACTCCCGCGCGAATGCGCTGTAGACGTGCAGATGGCGCTGCCTCAGGAGCACCTTGAGCAGGAGTGTGGTCTCGGTCTCGTCAGCTACGTTGCTGCTGGTCACGAGACCAGGCTAGCACGAAGACGAGACAAGTCGAGACAGTTTGCGCCTACTGGGGACGAGACGGGACCGTCATGGTGTCTGGACGGGACTTCAGATCGCCGAATGTGTACTCAGTCGCTCCGAACGGGGCGGTATGACGAGAAGGGTACACATCGAATGGCGATTTCTCGGGGACATCGATTCCCTATCGAGTTCGCGGATGCTTTTCCGCAGGGCCTGGTGTTGATGGGTGAGGTTGCGCCGGATAACGAGTATCAGTCGCGGGAGGACCGGGCTGCGGGTCGGCCGGTGCGGCAGCGGGTCGACGAGCTGACGGGTAGGCGGCAGTGGAAGGCGACGGTTACCGACCCGAACGAGCCGAACGCCAAGCGGGCGTCGTTTGAGGTGACGTTCCTGGCGGACGTCCAGCCCGTGCCGTCGACCGTTGAGGTGCTGCCTGGTGTTCGGCCGATCGAGTTGGAGGGGGTGACGGCTGAGCCGCGCGTCGCGGGCAACGGTGAGTTCAAGTACCAGTCCTACATCTTTCGGGCTACCGGGTTCCGCGCTGCTGGCGTGGCGGGTGGCACGCGGAAGGCTCCTGAGTCCGGCAGCAAGGCCGCGTGAGGCACGAGATGAGTGCCGGGTGGGGCGAGACGGGAGCGCTGATCGAGTCGGCCATGGCGGCTGGCCGGTCGGCTCCCGTCCGTTCCGCTGCGGCCGGAAAGGCTGTGGTTGTGATGGTGCCGGACTACTTGGTTGGGCGTTGGGAGATCGCGTACGACGAGTACCGGGTGGCCTCGGAGCTGGTGAACGTCTCGGCTCCTGGGGACGGTGCGGCGGCGGAGCGGATGGCGCGGGCTTCGCAGGCCGTGGCTTCGGCGTGGCGGGACATCGCCGTGGAGTCGGACCTGGCGTGGTGGTCCGCTGCTGCGGTGACCACTGCCGCGCAGGCTTTCGATCACCAGGCGCAGGACTGGGCGGCACGCGCGAAGCATGGGCGGCAGTCCGCGGTGACCGGTGACGGTCGGAGGCGTCGGCCGGTGTATCCGGTCGCGGTGCAGGACGGCCAGGCGGGCGGTGTGGCCGATGCCGGTTGAGCAGCCCAAGACCCTCGCAGAGGCGCACGAGATGCTGACGCACCTCCGGCCGCGCCACGATGCGGAGCCGCTGGTGTGGGTCGCGTTCCACCGGCGTGCCGCTCAGGTCTACGCGAGCACGGCGAAGGTCGACCGGCGACACCAGCACGAGGCTCAGCACTGGGCCGGTTCGGAGCTGCGTCAAGCACGCGAGATCGAAGATCGGCTCAATCCTCCCGACGACGACGAGTCCTGACAGGGGTGTGGAGGTGATGTGGGTGACGAACGGCTCGGTGTCGGGGAGGGTGACCGATACCGCCGTGGCCAAGGCGTTGGGTGCGGAGCTGCGGATCGCGCGGGAGACGCTGGGATGGTCTCGCGAGTACACGGTCTCCCGGCTTCCGTCGGGCATCGGCGAGCGGACCCTGTTGGCGTACGAACACGGGGCACGTCAGGTCACCGTGGCTCGGTTGATCGAGCTGACGGAGACGTTGGGGCTCGCGTCGTCGTCGGTGCTGGCGATGGCGATCCAGCGGGCGCGGCTCGACCTGGAGAACCTGGAGTTGATCGTCGATCTGCGGGCGCTACTCGCCGATGTGAGTCCTCGGTTCCGGGCGACACACCAGTGGGCGAAGAACAAGCTCAATGACAGTCAGGACGGAATCGTGAGGGTGCCGCCGGTGGCGGTGGCGGAGTTGGCCGCGTTCCTGGGCTGCACGCCCCGTGACTTGGTGCTCCACTTCGCCAAGTTCACGCCGGAGTACGTGGCCGGAGTTCCGCACTCTCGTGCGGACAAGGGGGCCTGCTGAAGGTTCCCGAGTGACTATCTAACAGTCCGAAGTAGACAAAACACACGCGGGTCGTGTGGCGATGACGCACGTCCTGATGCGTCGTGCTGATCCCGTAGGCGCAGAAGCGGAATCCTAGGTCTGGCAACCATTTCCGCTCCTGCGCTGTCCACCCGGAGGTAGACAGTGAACAGGTTAGACCGTTCCGTGGTCGTCCCGCTAGACGGGGCGGTCAGCCGGAATCGTTGTGGCAGGTGCAGGCGGTTCGCGCGGTTGTGGCCGGGGGAGGCTCTGTGTGACCGCTGCGCGGGGATGCTGCCGTTGCGGTACGTCCCGCGCCCCAAGCGGGGTGAGCACCGATGAGTACTCCCACGCTGATGACGTTGGTGGTGGTCGGTGGCGGCCTGGTGGTCGCGGTGGCGGTGCTGCGCAAGGTCGGACGTGGGCTGACGGCGTTGTTCGAGGCTCTGGCGACCGTGGCCACGGTGCTGGTCGCCCTGTGGTGGACCGGCAAAGCGCTGGTGTTGGTGATCAAGTCCGCGGTGACTCACCCACGAACCACGGCCAGCGTGGCCGTGCTGGCGGTGTGGTTGTGGTGGTGGGGCTGGCTGCCCCTCGTGGTCACGCTCGTGGCGGTCGGCATCGCGCTGGCTGGGTGGTGGTGGCGCGGGCGGCTTTCCTACGAACGCTGGGCCGGGCGTCGGCTGCGGTCCTGGTGGCTGCGCTGGACGGTCTACGCACGCAAGCTCCCGGGCTGGCTGCGGGCCTGCGGGTTGATCGTGCAGGACCCGGATCAGCGTGTGGTGCTGGTCGTGAGCCCGCTGAACCGAGGCAAGGTGCGGCGTCAGGCCCGGAGCGGCGGGAATCAGGTACCGCGTGTGCTGCGGGTCCGTTCGGGGGCGTCGTGGGATGAGGTGCGGGTGCGGCTGGTCCCCGGGCAGAAGCCGGAGGACTTCGACGCCAAGGCCCGCGAGCTGGCCGTGGCGCGCGGGGTGTCCCGGTGTCAGGTGCGGGAGCTGTCGCCCCGGGTGGTGTCCATCGACTTCCAGCGACGGAACCTGCTCGCCGACACAGTCGCGTGCCCCGACCTCGCCACTCTGGCCGATGTTCCTGGCTCATCCGTTGATCTATCCCAGGTGTGGAGCGGGCGCACGGAGTACGGCACCGACTGGCGCCAATCCCTCGTCGGGTCGCACACCCTGCACGCCGGAGCAACCGGTGCGGGCAAGGGCGCACAGATGTGGTGCCCCCTCGTGTCCATCGCGCCCGCTATCCGGGACGGCCTGGTGCGGGTGTCCGGGATCGATCCGAAGGGGATGGAGCTGGCCTACGGCCGGGGCATCTTCCACCGCTACGCCGTGACCGGCAAGGACGCGCTCGGGCTGCTGGACGACGTGATCGCAGAGATGGAGAAGAGGAAGGCAGAGTTCGCCGGCCGACGCCGGTCGGTGGAGGTCTCCCGGGACTACCCGTTGGAGATCGTGGAGTTTGACGAGATCGGGGCGTTGATCCGCTACATCGGTGACCGCAAGCTGCGGGAGGCGATCACCGAACGCGTGGCCTTGTTGACCACGCAAGGGCGGGCACTCGCGTGCACCATGCGCGGCTACGTCCAGGAACCCACCAAGGACACCGTCCCGGTTCGGGAGCTGTTCCCGCGTCGGATCTGTCTGCGGGTCGCGGCCAAGTCGCATGTGGGGATGGTGCTCGGCGACCAGGCCTACGACCGAGGTGCGTGGGCGAACCGGATCGGCGAGTCAGAGCCCGGTGTCGGCTACCTGTTCGGTGAGGGCATCCGCGAGCCGCTGCGGGTTCGGGGCGGCTGGGTGCCCGACGAGACCATCAAAGAACTCGAAGCCTTCGTCACCGGCGGCACCCCGGACGGATTCGGGACGGTGCATCCCCTTCGGACTGCTCGGCGTGATCTGTCCAGCGGCGCTGCCTGACTTCTTCCTCTCTCGAAAGGTCTTCCTCTGTCATGTCTAAAACCATGCCTTCCAATGTCTTGACCACTACCTCGGCGGTGGGGTCGCTGCTGTCGGCGTTCCGTGCCCACGTGCGTGGCCGGGTGCTGCCCGCACCGGTCTCGCTGTCCTTCGACGCCAAGGCCCGCGAGATCGCTGTCCAGCCTGAAGGGGTGCTCGATCTCGCGACTCAGCTGGGGAACGTGCTGCTGTGGGCGTACACGCTCTCCGACGTCACCGCCAAATGGTGGCGCACCGACGGCGACCGCATCCACATCTCCATCCGAGGCCGCACTCTCAGCGGCGCACGGGTCCGCGTCTACGGCGGCGGCCACTTCTCCGAATGCCTCGGCCTGGTCCAGCTCGGTCGCGATGAGTGCGACGGGGTGTCGGTCGACGAGCTGTACCTGTTCCACGCCCAGATCCGCGAGCACGGGCAGCACGAGCGGGAGGTGGCGTGATGAGTGCCGGCACCCGCGCAGAGCGGATGAAACACCCTCTCGCCTCCGATGTCATCGCGGCGACGGCGGAGCAACACGGGGTGTGTGTGCGGCCGTTCACGATGGAAGTCGGCGACCTCGACACCGGCGAACTGCGCTACGTCGCCGTGCCCTGCGGCTCCACGATCGAGTCCCAGTGTGGGCCGTGTGCTCGGAAGGCTCGGGCGTTGCGGATGGTCCAGTGTCGGGAGGGCTGGCACCTCACCGACGAGCCCGACTTCACCCCGGACCCGCCTTCGGAGGATCACACGGCGTTGCTCGAGTACCGCGCGGACCTGGTGGCCGCCTACCAGCAAGCCGCGGGACAGGGCGCGGCCGAGGCCGACGAACTGCGCGACGAGATCCACTCCGTGGACGACGAACTTCGGCAACTCGGCATGCGCGGCCGGCTACCCAACCCCGACGGCCCGGAAGGCAGACGGACACCGAAACGGTCCACCAAGCGGCGACAGGACGCACCCGAACTGCCCCGGCGGCGGGTCGAGAACCGCACCGTCGGCCGTGAGTACGCCGGGAGGTTCCGGCCCTCGATGTTCGTCACCCTGACCTGCGACACCTACGGGCGAGTGCGGGACGACGGCGCCCCGGTCGACCCCGTGTCGTATGACTATCGGCGGGCTGCTCGGGACGCCGTGCACTTCGCCGCCCTGGTCGACCGGTGGTGGCAGAACCTCCGCCGCGTCGTCGGCTGGGACGTCCAGTACTTCGCCACCGTCGAGCCACAGAAGCGATGTGCCCCGCACCTGCACGCGGCTGTCCGAGGCTCGGTGCCGCATGAGGTGTTGCGGCAGGTCACAGCCGCGACCTACCACCAGGTGTGGTGGCCAGCTCACGACGAGCTGGTCTATGACGGTGAGCGTCTGCCGATGTGGGACGGCAGCCGGTTCGTCGATCCCGAGACGCGTGCTCCGCTCACGGCCTGGGGCGAGGCGGTGGACCAGGTGGACGAGCCGTCCCACGTGGTGACGTTCGGGCGGCAGGTCCACTCGAAGGGCATCCTCGGCGGCTCGCAGGAAGCCGGACGGCACATCGGCTACCTCACCAAGTACCTCACCAAATCCACCGGCGAGGTCATCACGGCCGACACCGACCGCCAACGACAGCACCACGACCGGCTGCACGACGAGCTACGCGTCACGCCGTGCTCGCCGCGCTGCGCGGTCTGGCTGCTCTACGGAGTGGAGCCACTGGGCACCAACTCCCGGACCCGCCCCGGGCACTGCAAAGGGCGGGCACACCGGCGCACCACGCTCGGCCTGCCTGGTCGGCGGGTGCTGGTGTCGCGAAAGTGGTCGGGCAAGACCCTCGCCGACCACAAGGCCGACCGTCGCGCCTTCGTCCTGGAGTCACTGGCGGCCGTGGGCATCAGCAAGCCGGAACCGGACCGGTCACGGCTGGTCTGGCAGAAGGTCCAGCCCGGCGACCCACACCAGCCACCACGGGACCACCTGCTCATGCACGCCATAGCGGAACGGATCACGTGGAGAGCCGAGTACGACCGCGCACTACTCGCGGCCGCCGGACCACCACCGGCCGATCTTTCGGCAACTCAACCGCTGGCGGCCTGACATGGGGGAACTGATGGAGACCAGGCAGATAACACCGCTCTGGACGGTGGACGACGTGGCCGTCTTCCTCGGCGTTCCGGTGAAGACGCTCTACCAGTGGAAGTGGCGCGGCGAAGGTCCGCCGGTACGCAAGATCGGTCGGCACCTGCGCTATGACCCGGAAGCTGTTCGAGCGTGGGCCACCGGCTCAATCGCGGCATAGGGGGACGGCATGGCACACGTCCAAGACCGTTGGTACCGGCCGAAGAAAGACCCGGTAACCGGCAAGATCCATCTGAACGCACGCGGCAAGCCAGCCCTGGAGAAGACCGAACTGTACGGGCTCGGCCTGCGGTACAAGGTTCGCTACCTCGATCCGGACGGCGAGGAGCGGTCGAAGTCCTTTCCGGACAAGCAGAAGAAGCGCGCTGAGGACTTCCTGATCGAGATGGAGTCGGACAAGCGGGAGGGTAAGTACGTCGACCCGCAGGCCGGCCGGAAGAAGTTCCGACCGATCGCCGAGAACTGGCTCAAGGGCCAGTCCTCCGACGCTGCTACCCGAAACGCGCTGCGGAGTCGGCTCGAAAGCCAGATCTACCCGCACTTCGGTGACCTGACGATTGGCTCGATCAAGCCGTCGACGGTGCGGGACTGGCAGGGCTACCTGGACGAGAAGAAGTTCAGTGAGAACTACAAGCTCGTCTTGTTCACGGTGTTGTCCGGCGTGCTGGATTCCGCGGTTGAGGACAAGCTCATCCGGGAGAACCCGTGCAAGGCCAAGACAGTGCGACGGCCGACCGGCGGTAGCCCGAAGGTTGCCGTCTGGCCGGAGGAGCGTGTGTGGGCGGTGCGGGACGGCTTGGAGGACCGCTTCTCCGTGGTCGTCCCCCTCGGCGCGGGGCTCGGTCTGCGGCAGGGCGAGATCCTCGGCGTCTCGGTCGACGACTTCGATCCTGACGGCCTGGTGCTCAACGTCGTGCGGCAGATCCGCATCGTCGGCCGGACGCTCGTGTTCGCGCCGCCGAAGGGTGGCAAGTCGCGGACCGTTCCGGTGTCGGGGGCCGTTCTCGCGGAGATCCAGGAGCACGAACGTCGGTTCGAGTCCGTAACCGTCACCCTGCCGTGGCGGGAGCCGGACGGCGAGGAGGTGACTGTCCGGCTGTTGGTGACCGGTGAGGGCGGTCGGCTCTACTCCGGCGATCTGTTCAGCAAGGTCGTCTGGCAGGCAGCGTTCCGGAAGGCGGAGATCGAGTACCGGAAGCGGGCGGACGGGATGCACGCGCTCCGGCACTTCTACGCCTCCGTGCTCCTGGCGCAGGGTGTGTCGATCAAGGAGCTGGCGGACTACCTCGGCCACGCCGATCCGGGGTTCACGCTGCGGACCTACACCCACCTTGTCCCGTCCAGTCACGAGCGGGCGCGGGTGGCGGTCGACGGCGTGTTCGGACGGCCTGACACGACAGACGGCCTGGAGGCGGCCTGATCTTGAAAACCGCCCGGATTACGACCGTCAGAACGGCGACGGACCCGGCCGCTGAGTCCCGAAAAGGACAACGGTGGCCGGGTCCGTTTTCGCAGGTCACTTGAGCTGTGCCGACGTCTTGCCCAACAATCTACGGGCGATGATCAGCTTCTGGATCTGTTGGGTGCCCTCGAAGATGTCCATAATTTTGGCGTCTCGGGACCACTTCTCCAGCAGTTCGTTCTCCGTGTAGCCGATCGAGCCGCACAGTTCCACGCAGCGCAACGTGATCGCCGTGGCCGCGCGGCCTGCCTTCGCCTTCGCGTAGGAGGCTTGCAGGGAGTTCGGTTTGCGGTTGTCCGCCATCCAGGCCGCCTGGAGGGTCAGGAGGTACATCGACTCGTAGTCGGCTTCCATGTCCAGGAAGGCGGCGGCCGCGGCGTGTTGGAGGTGGGGTGGGCGGTCGTAGTCGATCCGGACGCCCGCCTCCGTGAGCAGGCGGCGGGTTTCCTCCAGGGCGGCTTTCGCGATGCCCACCGCCATTGCCGCCACCAGGGGTCTCGTGTTGTCGAACGTCTGCATGACGCCCGCGAAGCCCTTGTCCGTCTTGATCTCCGGGTCGCCCAGGAGGTTGGCGGCCGGCACCCGGCAGTTGTCCAGGCGGAAGTGGGCCGTGTCGGAGGCGCGGATGCCCAGTTTGTGTTCCAGGCGCACGAGTTCGAAGCCCGGGGTGTCGCGGTCGACGACGAACGACTTGATCGCGGCCTTGCCGAGCGACCGGTCGAGCGTCGCCCACACGACGACGCAGTCCGCGCGTTCGCCGGACGTGACGAAGATCTTCTCGCCGTTCAGCACGTAGTGGTCGCCGTCGCGGACGGCGGTCGTGCGGATGGCGCCCGAGTCGGAACCGGTGTCCGGCTCCGTGATGGCCATGGCCGCCCACTTCCCCTTGTAGCGGGCGATCTGCTCCTCCGACGCGACCGACGCGATGGCCGCGTTGCCGAGGCCCTGGCGCGGCATGGACAGCAGGAGACCGGCGTCGCCCCAGCACATCTCCATCGTGCCGAGCACCAGGGACATGTTGGCGGTCGACGGCTTGCCCGACGCGCGGCGGACGCCACCGGCACCGGCACCGCCGCCGGACGCGCTCAGACCGTCCAGCAGCGACGCCAGCGTGTCCAGCTCCGTCGGGTAGGTGTGCTCGGCCTGGTCGTACTTGCGCGAGTTGGGGCGCAGGAACGCCATCGCCGCCTGGCGGGCCTGGTCGACCAGCGTGGTCAGCTTGCGGG
>WUUC01043510.1_pt1 | contig 11900 bp, 10 predicted proteins | sample 6278441 | NCBI WGS metagenome assembly WUUC01 (sample SAMN13675441, study PRJNA597444) | soil metagenome | isolation source: soil | place: USA: Washington | collected 2017-10 | reverse complement strand
GCACCGACTCGCGGCACTTGGCGTTGAACTCGGCCACGCCGTAGCGCTCGATGTCGTCCTTCGAGGTGAACCCGAGCTTCCTCTCGATCTCGAGCTCGACGGGCAGACCGTGGCAGTCCCAGCCGGCCTTGCGATGGACCACGTGGCCGCGCATCGTCTTGTAGCGCGGAAACACGTCCTTGAACACGCGTGAGAGCACGTGGTGCGAGCCGGGCCGGCCGTTGGCGGTGGGCGGCCCCTCGTAGAAGACGAAGGGCTCGGCGCCCTCTCGGCTGCGGATCGACTCGTGGAAGACGTCGCGCTCGCGCCAGCGTTCGAGCACGGCCTGCTCGAGCGCAGGGAACGATTGCGCGGAGTCGACGGGCTGGTAGCGGGCCACGAGCGGTCGATTCTAGGCGGGCGCATTCCCGGGCTGGCGCGCACGCGGCCGGTCTGGTAAGACTCCGGCCGAATCGCCGAATCGCCGCCGGCACCGTGCCGGGGGCGAGCGGGGGACCCAAATGCGGTACGCATGCATCCGGCCGGGGCCAGGTGCTTGCGCACTGCAAGGGGCGAACCGGCGCAGCCGGCGCGCGATCTTTCCTGCGCGAGCCCGACAGCTAACCCCGTAGGCCGTTGGAAAGAGAGGCTGTCGTGCTCCGCTGCTCAGCGCTAGCGGCCTGTGCCGTGCTGGTCGCCGCCCTGACCCTGCCCGCCGCTCCCGCCTCGGCCGGCGCCGAGCGGGCGGCAATTGACGCGCTCAACGACGTCAGACGCGCCCACGGGTTGCACGCGCTGCGGCCCTGCGCGGGCCTCGGCCGCTCGTCGGGCCGGTGGGCGGCGAAGATGCTGCGCCAGGACTTCTTCGGCCACGGCGCGCGGATCGAGGTCGCCGGCGGCTTCGGTTCGGCCGGGGAGACGCTCGCCTGGCACTCCGGCTGGGGCGCCCAGCCACGCCGTACGGTGAGCGCCTGGATGAACTCGCCGCCGCACCGGGCGGTGCTGCTCTCGCCGCGCTTCCACCAGGTGGGGATGGGCCTGGCGCGGGGACGGCTGGGCTCGCGGGTGGCGACCACCTGGGTGGCGCACGTCGGAGCCCGCTGAGCTACGCCGCTAGCTTGCGGCAGATTTCCGCGAGACTGCGCTTCTCGCCCTCGTCGAGCACGTCGAACGTGCGCGTCACGCGTTCCGCGTGGTCCGGGAACAGCCGCTCCACCAGCTCGCGACCGGCTGCGGTCAGGTCGATCACCACGATGCGCCGGTCGGCCGGCGCGCGCCGGCGCATGACGAGATCGCGCGCCTGCAGCGTGGCCGTGACCTCGGTGGCGTTGGCCTTCGACCAGCCCAGCCGGCGGCGGAGGGTCTTCAGCTCGAGCGTCCCGCCCGCGGTGGTGAGCACCACCAGCACGGAGAACCCCGCCGCCGAGACACCCTCGCGCTCGAGCTGGGCGGCCAGGCGCTTGCGCACGGCCGCCTCCGCGCGCAGGAGAGCCTGAAGCGCGCGGTGTGCGAGCGGATCGCCGAGCTCGAGCGGCATCCCGGCGCCACTGTAGGAGTGACGCCGGACGGCCCTGTCGGAGGGGTTATCCCGCTTTGCGGCCGCGGGCGGCCGAGATGCGCGGCGCGGCGGCCGCCTCGTCGGGGTCCGACACCACCACGACCTGCTCGATCCGGCCGCTGTCCACGTAGCCCTTGAGGCGCTCGACGGCTTCGATCGGCGCGCTGCCAAGCGAGGGGATCCCGTGGTCGCCGGTCACGGGCATCGCCTCGCGATACTCGAACACCGGCGCCGCGGAGCCGACCTGGCGCACCGTGTAGACGAGCCGTCCGACCACGTCGAGCGTGGCCTCGCCGCCACAGAACACGAAGGCCGTCGGGTCGAGCGCCCGGACCGCCCTGACCACGCGCTCCGGCGGCAGGTCGAAGGCGAGCAGGAGCGTGCGGAACCCCGCCCTGCGCAGGCCCAGCTCGAGCGCCTGGACATGGAGCGACTCCAAGTCGAGCCGCGGGCTCGAATCGAACAGGAGCACCCCCTGGGGCCGGCTCGCCGCGGGCGCCACCCGCCGCGCCGCGTACATCCACCCGGTGGCCCAGCGGAAGGCCAGCTCGCGCTCGGCGTCGCGTCCGTCTCGCTCGGCGGCCAGCTCCAGCGCGGGCAGCAGCACCTCCTCGACCGAGCGCTCCACCGAGCGCACGGCGAGGCTCTCCTCCATCACCCGGTCCGCGCCTGACTCGTCGAAGTGGTCCCAGGCGTCGAGCAGCCGGCTCGGCGAGCTCGGCCCCTCGCCGCGCTGTCGTGCGAGCTCGATCGCCGATGAGATGTTGTGCGTCTCGAGCAGCGCCCGCCGCAGCGACTCAAGCTCGGCGAGGTCGTACTGCCGGTGTCCCCCCTGCGTGCGGCGCGGCTTGGGATAACCGAACCGTCGCTCCCAGCTGCGCAGGGTGTTGGGACTCACCCCGAGCAGCTCGGCGGCCGCATTCGTTCTGATCCCGCTCAAATTGCCTCCGTCCCGTGTGAATCGCAGCAGCTGTGCGCCATTACTTCGCACGTCTCCACCCCGCTTTCGAGGTCTGCTGCGCCCTTGCACAGGTTTTCGGCACGAGCCCCACCACCTTGATGGAGCTTTGTGCCTGCTGGCCGCATGTTGTGCAAGCCGTGCAGAGGTTCTTGCACCGATTCAGCGTCGACCGAACTCGCTCGGCTCGACCGTGACGAGCGCCGCGCGCGGCGGGCCGCAGGTCGCGATGCGAGCGGCGAGCGTGCCGATCCTGCGCGCTCTCTCCGAGACGAGCCGCAGCGGCATCACGATCGGATCGCAGGGCCGCTGGGCGGCGAGCCCGGCATGGCGCGCGAGCTGATCGTCCCCGAGCGGGCTGGTGACCAGGTCGAGCAGGCTGGCTCCCACGACCATGTCCTGCTTGCCGAAGATCCGCTCCCCGGCTTGACTGACGGCCGACACGGTCAGGTCGTAGGTGCAGATCAGGAAGGTGGCGGCGTCGCCGGGGAGCGCCTCGCGCGCGCAGCTCAGCACCATCCCCATGCCGCAGCGTCCACACACGCGGCGGCGCAGCTCGGGACGCCCGGCCGGCTCGTCCGCTGGGTGCCCGCAGCGCGAGCAGAAGCGGATCGGCTTAAGCCGATCACCAGCCGGCGTCCATGACCGGTCGATCCGAACAAGAGCCGTCACGCCGGGCGATCACAACACGGAGTTGGCTCGCGCGGCGCGGGCGCGTGAGGAATGCACCGATTCGGCGCCGAACTCTGTGCGGAGCCTTCAGCTCCGGCCCCGTTCGGGACCGCGAACGGGCCGAGCGGTAGCCTCCAGGCAAGGCAAGCGAGCAAGGACGGGAATGGCGGTCGAGCAGACCCTGTGGGGTCCTGAGACGAGCAAGGCGGTGGAGAACTTCCCGGTGTCGGGCGAGACCGTGCCCGCGCCCGTCGTGCGCTGGCTCGGACGCCTCAAGGCCGCCGCGGCGCGAGTGAACGCCGAGCTGGGGTTGCTCGACCCAGACCTCGCCGAGCGCATCGCCCGCGCCGGCGACGAGGTCGCGAACGGCGAGCACGACGACCAGTTTCCCATCGACGTCTTCCAGACGGGCTCCGGAACCTCCTCGAACATGAACGCCAACGAGGTGATCGCCAACCTCGCCGGCGAGGACGTCCACGCCAACGACCACGTGAACATGGGCCAGTCGTCGAACGACGTCTTTCCCTCGGCGGTCCACCTGGCCGCGGTCGACAGCGTCGAGGCCGAGCTGCTGCCCGCGCTCGAGCGGCTGGCCGGCTCCTTCCAGCGCAAGGCCGACCAGTGGGCCGACGTCGTCAAAGCCGGACGCACCCACATGATGGACGCAGTGCCGGTGACGCTCGGTCAGGAGTTCGGCGGCTACGCGGCGCAGGCCGCGCTGGGGCGCGACCGGGTGCGCGACGCGCTGGCGCGCGCGGCCGAGATCCCGCTCGGCGGCACCGCCACCGGCACCGGGCTCAACACCCATCCGGAGTTCGCCGAGCGGGTGCGCGAGAAGCTCGGGCTCGGCGAGGCGCCACGCGACCGCTTCGAGGCACAGGGCAGCCGCGACGCGCTGGTCGAGCTGCACGGCGCGCTCAAGGTGGTGGCCGTCTCGCTCACGAAGATCGCGACCGACCTTGTCCTCATGGGGTCGGGTCCGCGCACCGGCCTGGTCGAGCTGCGGCTGCCCGAGCTGCAGAAGGGCTCCTCGATCATGCCGGGCAAGGTCAATCCGGTGATTCCGGAGGTCGTGCTGCAGGTCGCGGCGCAGGTGATCGGCAACGACACCGCCGTGACGGTCGCCGGCACGCAGGGCAACTTCGAGCTGAACGTGCGCGTGCCGATGATCGCCCGCAACCTGTTCGAATCGATCCGGATCCTGAGCGCGGCCTGCCGGCTGCTGGCCGAGAAGTGCGTGGACGGACTCGAGGCGAACGAGGGGGCCCTGCGGCGCCACGCCGAGTCCACGCCGGCGATCGCGACCGCCCTCAATCCGTACATCGGCTACGACCGGGCAACCGAGATCGTCAAGGAGGCCGTGGCGAGCCGCCGGACGATCCGCGAGGTCGCGATCGAGAAGGGCGTGGACGAGACGACGCTCGACAAGGCGCTCGACCTGCGGGCGATGGCGAGGGGACATGGCGACCGAGGGCCCACGCCCCCGGACCCCCGCTGATGCCCGGCCGGTCTAGTGAGATCCGCGGCAGTCGTCGATGCGGGCCCGGCGGTAGCTGTCCGGGTCCGAACAGCGCACCCGCCCGGGGCGAGCGGCGCTCGCCGCGGTCGCGCGGGGCAGGTACGGAGCCGGGTCGACCGGGTTGTTCCACAGCCGCACCTCGAAGTGGAGGTGCGGCCCGGTGGAGTAGCCGGTGGAACCCACGTATCCGATCCGGGTGCCGGCCGAGACGTGCTCACCCACCCACGAGGTGATCTGCGACAGGTGGGCGTACCAGGTCGTGTAGCCGCCCGCGTGCTGGATCACGACCAGGTTGCCGTACCCGCGCGAGTTCCAGCCCGCGAACACCGTTGTGCCGGCGCCCGCTGCGGTCACGAGCGCGCCGTGCCAAGCCTCGAAGTCCACCCCGGCGTGGCGCCTGCCGCCCGCGCGCGTGGCGCCGAAGCGGTCGCCGATCAGCGCCGCGACCGGGCGGCTGAAGCGGGTCGACCCAACCGGGATGCTGGCGGGTGGTCCAGGGCGGCGCAGGGCCGAGATCGTCGCCGGGCCGGCTATGCCGTCCACGCCCACGCCGGCCGAGCGCTGGAAGCCCATCACCGCGGATGCCGTTGCCGGCCCGAAGACTCCGTCCACGCCACCAGGCGGGTAGCCGCGACGGATCAGCAGGAACTGCAGCGCGGCCACGTCCCAGCCCCGCCGGCCCGTCTGGATCATGCGTGTGCCGAGCCGCGGCCGGCCCCGGCGCCCGAGAGCACGGCGCGTCTGCGGCCCAGCGATTCCGTCGATGAGCAGGCCCCGGCGGCGCTGGAGGAGCTGGACGCCGCGCGCGGTCAGCGGCCCGCGGACGCCGTCGACGCCGGCCGGGTAGAGGCCGAGCGATTTCAGCCCGACCTGAAGAGCGGCCACACTCGCGCTGCTCCCAGCCGACTGCTGAGGCATCGCGAGCGACAGCATCCATGCCACGATGACCACGCCAGCGAGACGCTGGACGCGGGGCATACTGCGATGGTGCGCGACCCGGCGGACAGAAGCAAGCCCATGAATGACAACTTGCGGCGGGCCGAGTCCGGCCCCGACCGCTGGCCGGCGGACGCAGATCTGGACGCAACCGAATCTCTCGTCAGTCCACTTCGCGGCGCAAGCGTTCGCCATTCTGAGCGTCCAGCAGTGGAACCTCCGCGTTGGCGGCGGACGGGCACGGCTGAAGCTCCGGAGCGCGATGGCCGAAATGGGTAGAACGATGCCCGAGCACCTGCCGCACAGCGCGCCGGAGTCCGGGGACCCCTTGTTCAAGGCCGTCCTCGACGTGGCCGCGTCCCTGGTCGTGGTGATCACGGGCGGCGGTGAGGTCGTGGTGTGGAACCGGGCCTGCGAACGACTGACGGGCAGGACCGCAGACGATGTGACCAGCCTCGACCGCATGCTCGAGCTCGTCCCGGAGGAGGAGCACCCAAAGGCGAGGGACGTGCTCGAGCGGCTCCACGCCGGCGAGTCCCCGATCAGCTTCCAGCTCCACTGGCGGACGGGCCGGGGCGAGCTGCGGCTGATCTCCTGGACCAGCACCGCCGTGACCGACGCCGACGGGCAGGTCACGCATGTGGTCCAGACCGGAGTGGACCGGACCGAGTCGCATCTCGCCGAGGTGCGACTCGCCGCGGCGTTCTACAACGCGCCGATCGGGATGGCCCTAGCCGACCTGGACGGGCGCTTCATGCGGGTCAACACCGTGCTCTGCGAGATCACGGGGTACGGGCCCGACGAGCTCCTGCGGCGCGGCTTCAGGCACCTCGTCCACCCCGACGACGTGGATGAGAGCCCCGGTGCGGTGGCGGGCGTGCACGCCGCCGGCGCCCGCTACTCGCGGGCGGATCGCCGGTTCCTCACCAGGGACGGGCGGGTCATCTGGGTGGAGGTGCACAGCACCATCGTGGACGACCCCGAGGACCAGCCCAGCCACCTGCTCGCCCAGATCGCCGACACGACGGAGCGCCATCAGATGGAACAGCAGCTGCGCTACCTCGCGGACCACGACGGGCTGACCGGGCTGATCAACCGGCGCCGGTTCAAGGAGGAGGTGGAGCGGCACCTCGCCGAGGGCCGTCGGTACGGCCTGGACGGCGCGCTCCTGATGCTCGACCTCGACAACTTCAAGCAGATCAACGACGTCCACGGGCATCGGGCCGGCGACCGCGTGCTGAACGCGGTCGCCGAACTGCTCACCCAGCGCCTGCGCGAGAGCGACATCGTCGCGCGAATCGGCGGCGACGAGTTCGCCGTGCTGCTGCCGCGCGGCGGCCTCGAGGAGGCCACGCGGGTAACCGCCTCGCTGAAGGACGCCCTGGCCACGAGCATCAGGACGCCCGAGGGAACTCCGCTGGGCGCCAGCATCGGCTACGGCCTCTTCGAACGGCACGCCCGCTCCTACGACGACATCGTCACGGCGGCCGACGCCGCGATGTACGCGGACAAGCGCGGCAACGACCCGACTTCGAGCGAGCCACCACGCTGACCTGCTGGCCGGCGGCCACCAGGGCTAACCCCAGGACGGCTCGGTCATCGGGCGAAAACTGGTCGTCAACATGCGCATGCGCCTGGAGCGCGTGACCGTGAACAGCACGACGTCGGCGACCTCGTCCGCTGTCAGCAGACCCTCGAGCTCCGGGTCGCCCGCCTCTCGCCCGGTCCCGATCGCGAAGTCCGTCCTGACGCCACCCGGGCAGATGCAGGTGGCGCGCACGCCCCGCTCGCGCAACTCGTGGTCGAGGGCGCGGGTGAAGCCCAGCTGGCCGAACTTCGACGCGTTGTAGACGGCCTCTCCGGGGAAGGCGCGGAGACCGGCGACGCTTGCGAGCGAGATGAAGTCGCCCTCGCCTGCCGCGATCAGGTGAGGCAGCGTCGCGGCCGCCGTGTACAGCGTGCCCTTGAGGTTCACGTCGATCATTGCCTCGAGCCGCTCCGGATCGATCTCGAGGAACGGCCCGTAGGCGCCCACCCCCGCGTTCGCGACGACGATGTCGAGTCGCCCGAAGCGCTCGACGGCCGCATCCGCGGCGGCGGCGACCGCCGGACGGTCGCGAACGTCGCAGGCCAGGCCGAGTCCACGTTCGAGCCCCAGGTCGTCCCCGCGTCGCGAGAGCAGCCCGACCGACGCGCCGGCCTCGTGCAGCCTCCGCGCAACCGCCGCGCCGATACCACCGCTGGCCCCGGTGACGAGCGCGACCTTGCCTTCGAGTTCCATGGCCTCTCCTTCGCAGACCTCAGAGGTTCACCGCCACGTACTTCGTCTCGAGGAACTCCTCCAGGCCCTCCGTGCCGCCCTCGCGCCCGATGCCGGACTGCTTGACGCCGCCGAACGGCGCGCCCGCGTTAGAGACCATGCCCTGGTTCAGCCCGACCATGCCGGTCTCGAGGCCCTCGCAGACCCGGATCGCCCGCTTGATGTCGCTCGTGTAGACGTAGGCCACCAGCCCGTACTCGGTGTCGTTGGCGCGCGCCAGCGCGTCCTCCTCGGACCCGAACGCGCCGACCGGCGCCACCGGGCCGAAGATCTCTTCCCGGAACATGCGCGCCCCCTGGGGCACGTCCCCCAGCACGGTGGGCTGGAAGAAGTAGCCGCGCCCGTCCGGAATCTCGCCGCCGACCACGCGGGTGGCGCCCTTGTCGAGCGCGTCCTGCACCAGCTCGGCGACCTTCTCGCGCGACGGCTGGTCGATCAGCGGGCCGACCCTGACGTCCTCCTCGGTGCCGCGCCCCATCTTGAGCGCGCCCATCTTGTCCGCCAGCCGGCGTGAGAACTCCTCCTGGATCGGCTCGGCGACGTGGAAGCGGTTCGCGGCGGTGCAGGCCTCGCCGATGTTGCGCATCTTGGCGAGTAGCGCGCCTTCCACGGCGGCGTCGAGGTCGGCGTCCTCGAAGATCAGGAACGGCGCGTTGCCACCCAGCTCCATCGAGGTCTTCAGCACCTGCGAGGCCGACGCCTCGATCAGCTTGCGGCCCACCTCGGTTGAGCCGGTGAACGACAGCTTGCGCAGGCGCGGGTCCTGGATCAGCGGGCCGGTCGTCTTGCTCGACGACGAGGTCGTGACGATGTTGAAGACCCCGCCCGGCAGCCCCGCCTCCTCGAGGATCTGGCCCAGCGCCAGCATCGACAGCGGCGTCTGCTGCGCCGGCTTCATCACGATCGTGCAGCCGGCGGCGATGGCCGGGCCCACCTTGCGCGTGCCCATCGCCATGGGGAAGTTCCAGGGCGTGATCATCAGGCTGGGTCCGACCGGCTGCTTCATGACCAGCACCCGGCTGGTGCCGTTGGCGAACTGCTTGTAGGTGCCGTCGATGCGCAGCGCCTCGCCCGAGAACCAGCGGAAGAAGTCGGCCGCGTAGACGATCTCGGCCCTCGACTCGGCGAGCGGCTTGCCCATCTCGAGCGTCATCAGCAGGGCCAGCTCGTCGGCGCGCTCGTTCAGCATCTCGAACGCCTTCCAGAGGATCCCGGCGCGGTCGTTGGGGGCGCTCTGGCCCCACTCGCGCTGCTGCTCGGCGGCGGCGTCGAGTGCCGCCATGGCGTCGTCCGGCGTGCCGTCCGCCACCTCGCAGAGCGCCTCCTCGGTGGCAGGGTCGAGCACCTCGAGCGTCCCCCCGCCCGAGGCGTCGCGCCACTCGCCTCCGATGTAGAGCCGCTTCTCGACGCTGTCGACGACTGTCTGTTCCTCAGTGGCGATGCTCATGTTGCAACGGTCTCCGTTCCGAGTTCCTCAGAGATTGCGACGTCGATCGAGTAGTCGATCGGCAGGACGATCAGGGACGGCACCTCCAGCCCGAGCGCCTCGCTCAGGCGGTCGCCGAACTCGCCGGCCGAGCCGCAGCGCCAGGCGGGCATGCCGAACCCCTCGGCCAGCTTGACGAAGTCGGGGTTGGCGAAGTCGGTGCCGAAGTGGGTGCCGAACTTCTTGTCCTGCTTCCACACGATCGAGCCGTACTGGCTGTTCTCCCAGACCACGTTGACGATCGGGGTCCCCACGCGCACCGCGGTCTCGAGCTCCTGGCAGTTCATCAGGAAGCCGCCGTCGCCGTTGACGGTGACCACGTTGCGCTCCGGGTGAACGAGCTTGGCGGCGATCGCGGCCGGCAGCGCAAAGCCCATCCCCGCCAGCCCGTTGGCGATCAGGACGGTGTTCGGCTCGTAGGCCGGGAACATGCGCGCGATCCAGAGCTTGTGCAGGCCGACATCCGAGATCAGGATGTCCTCTCGCCCCAGCGCCCGGCGGATGTCGTAGAGCGCGCGCGCCGGCTGAACCGGGAACTGGTCATCGTCCTTCGCCTGCTCGAAGCGGCCCAGCACGAGGTCGCGCAGCCTGGTCGATCCGCCCCGGTGCGGCACGTGGCGGCACTCCTCGCCGAGCCGGGTGAGGATGCTGTAGAGGTCACCGACGAGCTCGACCTCGGGCATGAAGAAGGCGTCCGTCTCGGCCGGGACCGAGTCGATGCAGATGATCTTCTTGTCGCGCCTCGGGTTCCAGTGCTCGGGGGAGTGCTCGACCAGGTCGTAGCCGATCGCCAGCACGAGGTCGGCCTCCTCGAAGCCGGCCATCGTGTAGTCGCCCGACTGGAGGCCGACGGTTCCGAGCGATCGCGAGCTGTCCGGCGGCAGCAGGCCCTTGCCCATGAAGGTCTCGGCCACCGGGATGCCGGTTGCCCGCACGAACTCCCGCAGCGCAGGCGCCGCGTTCCCGCGGATCACGCCGTTGCCCGCCAGCGCCACCGGGCTGATCGAGTCGCGGATGATGTCGGCCGCCTTGAGCAGCTCGCGGGCGGCGGGCTCGGGCCGCGCCTGGCGCCGGCGCGGCAGCGGCTCGGCGTCGATCTCGTCTGCCATGACGTCCTCGGGCAGCTCGATGTGCGTGGCGCCCGGCTTCTCGCCCTCGGCCACCTTGAACGCCTTGCGCACGACCTCGGGGATGATCGCGGGGTCGGACAGCCGGGCGTTCCACTTGGTGATCGGCCGCATGACGCGCAGCAGGTCGATGTACTGGTGCGATTCCTTGTGCATGCGCTCCAGGTCGCCCTGCCCGGTGAGCGCCACGAGCGGGGCGCGATCGAGGAACGCGTCGGCGACGGCCGTGACCAGGTTGAGCGCCCCCGGGCCGAGCGTGCCCAGGCAGACCCCGGCCCGGCCGGTGAGGCGCCCGTAGACGTCCGCCATGTAGGCGCCGCCTTGCTCGTGGCGGACCGGGATGAACTCGATCGAGGAGCGAGACAGCGACTCGTTCAAGTCGATCGTCTCCTCGCCCGGGATCCCGAACACGTGCTTCACGCCCTCGGCCTCGAGGCATTCCACGAACACGTCGGAGGCCTTGCGCTTGGCCATCGTTCGAGGACATTACCCGGGGGCAGCCTTCGCGAGCGCTACCTTGAACCACTCAAGGGGTTAGGGAACCCGTCGATACCTGCTGGAGGGCCGCCTGCCCTCTCCCATGCGCCGAACCCTGCCGATCACAGCCGCCATGCTTGCCCTTGCCGTCGCGCCCGCCGCCGCGGATGCCGCGGTGCGCCACGTCGTGCGCGGCGCCGGCTTCGGCCACGGCATCGGCATGAGCCAGTACGGCGCCTACGGCTTCGCGCTCCAGGGCCGCGACTACCAGCAGATCATGGCCCACTACTACAAGGGCACCCGGCTCTCCACCGCGCCCAGCCGGCCCGTGCGGGTGCTGCTCCAGCCCGGCGACCCCTACATCCGGGTGCGCGGCGCCACCAGCATCGGCGGGCGCAGCCTGCGCGCGGGCAGGATCTACGTGGCGCGCGAGTCGCGCGGCGCCGTGCTTATCACCACCTCGTCCGGGAAGCGGGTGACGCGGGTCGCGAACGGCGCCAGCTTCGAGGGCCCCGGGGCGCTGCGGCTGCTCGGCCCGGCGCTCAACGGCGTCTCCAGCGGGCTGTACCGGGGCGCCGTCGAGCTCCGCACCGAGGGCGATGGCATCACCGCGATCAACGTGCTCGACATCGACTCCTACGTGCGCGGCGTGGTTGCCGGCGAGATGCCCAGCAGCTGGCCGCTCGAGGCGCTCAAGGCGCAGGCGGTCGCGGCACGCACCTACGCGCTCGCGACGCGCAAGACCACGGGCCTGTTCGACCAGTACCCCGACACGCGCTCGCAGGTGTACCGCGGCGTGACCGGTGAGAGCGTGCGCAGCGACGCCGCCGTTGTGGGCACCGCGGGCCGGATCCTCATCTACGCCGGC
>WUUC01213481.1_pt1 | contig 11901 bp, 11 predicted proteins | sample 6278441 | NCBI WGS metagenome assembly WUUC01 (sample SAMN13675441, study PRJNA597444) | soil metagenome | isolation source: soil | place: USA: Washington | collected 2017-10 | reverse complement strand
CTCCCTCCGCCCTCCCGACCCGGCGCTCACCGCCGAGCTGCGGCGCCGGTTCGTGCCGGACGGCGCGCGGGCCGTCGTGTACACCGGCAACCTCGAGGCCTACCAGGGGGTGGACCTGCTGCTCGACGCGCTCCCGGCGGCGCTGGAGCGCGCGCCGGACGCGCATCTCGTCATCGTCGGCGGGCTGGAGGCGCACGTCGAGGCGGGGCGGGCCCGGGCCGCCGCCGCCGGCGTCGCGGAGCGGGTCACCTTCGTCGGTGCCCAGCCGGCCGAGCGCATGCCCGAGTTCATGGCGCTCGGCGACGCGCTCGTCTCGCCGCGCCGCGCCGGCGGGAACACGCCGCTCAAGATCTACAGCTACATGGCGTCCGGGCGCCCGATCGTCGCCACCGACCTGGCGACCCACCGCCAGGTGCTCGACGACGAGACCGCGGTCCTGGCCCCGGCCGAGCCGCGGGCCTTCGGTGCGGCCCTCGGCGACGTGCTGGCGCGCCCGGACGCGTGGCGCGGCGTGGCCGAGCGCGCCCGCGAGCGCGTGCTGCGCGACTACTCGCGCGAGGCCTTCGAGCGGCGACTGCTCGACGCCTACGGGCGCGTGCTCGGCCGCACCTTCTCGGCCGTCGCCAGCAGCATGTAGCCGCCCGTCCACGGCAGCAGGGCGTCGAGGGCGGCGAAGGCGCGCATGGCAGGGTAGGCCAGCGCCAGCGCTCGACCGCCGCCGCCGGCCACCTTGTCCCCCGTGACGACGGTGCCCTTCGCCGTCGGCGTCCCGCGGCTGGACGAAGCGCGGAGGAAGGCGGCGTTGAGCGCGGTGTCGAGCAGGTGCGAGAAGAAGCGCGAGTACCCCCGCGCGCTCGTCAGGCGGAGGGCGGGGGGGAGCATCGCGGCGAGGGTGGGCGCGTCGTAGCCCGGGTGCCGGTGACCGTGCCAGGCATCGGTGAGCCCGAGGGCGTGGCGCAGCGGGGGGAGCATCCCGCGCGGCACGAGTCGGGGGACGTTGAGCACCGCGCGCCCGCCCGGGCGCAGGCAGCGGGCGATCTCCGCCAGCAGCTGCCGGTCGTCGTCGAGGTGCTCGAGCAGGTCCACGACGACGACCAGGTCGAAGGACGCGTCGGCGAAGGGGAGAATCGGGCCGCGCAGGCGCTGGACGCGCTCGCCCACCATGCGGGTGATCGCGGCGACCGTCTCGTCGGTCAGGTCGGCGCTGGTCCACCGCCCGCCCCGCGCTCGGAACAGCCAGCTGATCACCCCATTGTCGGAGCCGAGGTCGAGGGCGTCGAGGCCGGCCGTGGGGCCCACGGCGCGGGACAGCTCGCGCCACTTCGCCTGCTTGAGCACCGACCGCCGGAACAGCGCGAGCTGGCCCTCGCGGAATTGCTCGAGCTCCGCCGCCGCGGGCACCGCGCCGTGCGTCATGTCGTCGGGCGCGGCGGGTCGGCGGGAAAGTGGGCCCGCAGGCGCCGCCGCTCGGCGTCGAGCCGCTCCTCCGCCCACCCCAGCTCGCGGGCGGCGATCGCGCCGGCCGCGGCGGCGACCTCGTCCCCCGGATATCCGCCGTCGCCGAGCGCCAGGCGTCGCAGGAGGATGTCGTCCAGCCGGGCGGCGAGCTCGTTGCGCACGGCGTGCACGACCTCGGCGGCCGTCGCCGGGCATCCCGGAGCGAGGGGGCGCGCGAGCTCGTCGTCGTCGGCCAGGTGCCGCACCTCCACGGCGGCGCCGCCGTAGAGCGTCGTCAGGCGGTCGCCGGGCGGGTCCGCCGCGGTGCCCCCCGCCGGCGGGCGGTCGGTGACGCCGCGGCGGACAGGGACGCCGAGCGAGCGCTGGCAGAGGTCCACGGCACGGGCGGCGACCGCGCGCCCCGTAGTCCACTTCACGCCGACCATCGTCACCAGCCCCGCCGGACCGCCGGCGCGCGCGTGGTCGAGCAGGACCGGCCGGTCGAGGAGCAGGACGCGGCCGTCGGCGGACGCCGCCGCCGGGAGCCGCCCCTCGTGGACCGCGGTCACCTCCTCGGGGCGCAGCTCGAGCCCGGGTAGTGCGCGATTGAAGTCCTCGAGCAGCCGCCGCGGCTCCTCGCCGATCGGGTCGCCGCCGCCCGCCGCCGGCGCGCGCTGGTCGGCGGGAGCGTACGCCGTGCCGAGGACGGTGCGGTCGGCGCCGGGGACGGCGAAGAGGTAGCGCCCCTCGCGCGGATGGGGGACGGCGACCGCGACCGGGGCCGGGGGGCGCCTGACGACGACGTTCCAGGCGCGGGCGAAGCGGGGGAGGGGGGCGCCGCCGGCGAGCGCGGCGGCCCACGGGCCGGCGGCGTTCAGCACCGCGCGCCCGTCGACCACGAGCTCCCCACCCCCCTCGTGGTCCGTGACGCGAACGCCCGCGGCGCGGCCGTGCCGCGTGACGAGCGCCGTGGCCTCGACGTGGTTCAGCGCCGTGGCGCCGGCGGCGACGGCCGCCCGCACGACGGCGAGCAGCACGCGCTCGGGGCTCAGCAGCAGCGCGTCGTGCCAGAGCACGCCGGCGCGCGCGGTGGGCGAGGCGAGAAATCCGGCGAGGCGGGTCAGCGTCGCCCGGGAGAGCAGGCGGGCGCGGCGCAGCTCGCGCTCCTCCCGGATGTCGAGCGTGAGCAAGGCATAGAGCCCGAGGCCGGCGGCGAGGGTCAGCGCCTGCGTCGCGGAGCGGGCCGGCAGCACGCACGGGAGCGGGCGCACCAGTCCCGGCGCGAGGCGGACGATCGCGGCCCGCTCGCCGGCCGACTCCCGGGCACGGGCCACGTCCATGCGCTGGAGGTATCGGAGACCACCGTGGACGATGCGGAGGCTGTTCGCCGAGGTCGCGCCGCCGAAGTCGCCGCGGTCGATGAGCGCCACCGACAGCCCGCGCAGTGCCGCGTCCCAGGCCGCGAAAGCGCCGTGGACGCCGGCGCCGACGACGACGAGGTCGAACCGGCGGCTGCCGAGCGCGGCGACGGCGGCGCGGCGCGCGGCCGTCCCCACGGGGGGGTCTGCTGGCCTGGCGGGGACGAAGGTCGACGAGTCCACCGCGCTTCCTAGCCCCCGGCCGCGTCGGCCGCGCCGGCGCTGCGGGCGACGGCGACCGAGACGACGACCCCCCCGTCCAGGCGGCAGCGCAGCGCGAGCCGCACCGGGCCGCTCGCGGCATGAAGCGTCACCTCTCCCCCCGGGGCACCGCCGCTGAGCGGGAGCGGCATGTCGGCGGCGAGCAGGGTGTGCGTCGGCAGCGCCTTGAAGGCCGCCTCCTTCCCCGACAGGGCGACGACGAGCGCCGCTGCCGGCGCCGGCTGCGTCACCCACCATTCGAGCTCCCGGTCGTGGAGCCACCGCTCGGCGCAGTGTCGCAGCGCCGCCGGGTCGAAGGCCGCGAGCGCGTCGAGCGACTCGACGTCGGCGCCGACGCCAAGTACGGCGCCGGCCCCCGCGGCCGCCGCCGCGTCCTCAGCGATCGCCGCGATGGCGGCGGACGGTGTCCACGAGAGCGCCATAGCTCCGGATAGACGAGACTTCCTCGGCCGTGAAGCGGATGCGGAAGCGGTCCTCCACCTGCGCGATGAGCATCAGGTGACGGAGTGACGTCCACGCCGGCGTTCGCTCCATCTCCAGCCCGGCCGACACGTCGGCCGCCGGGATCTCGAGTACTTGCGCGACGAGCGCGCGCAGCTCGTCGCGCAGCCCCTCGGCGCCCTCAGCGCCGCGTAAAGATGACACGGGCGGGATTCCCCTGTGCGATGGAGTTCTTGGGTATTGCGCCGGAGATCATCGACCCGGCGCCGATGATGACGTTGTCGCCGATCTGGCTCCCGTCGAGTATCACGGAGTTCGCGCCGATCCACACGTTGTTGCCGATCCGGATCCCCTTGCTCGTGTGCCCCTGCTGGTACAGGGGGACGTCCACCCGGCTGTAAACGTAGTTGCCGGCCACGATGGTGCAGTTCGGCCCGATCAGGACGTCGTCCCCCATGTGCAGCTCACCGGCGCCGACGCCGACGTAGCAGCCGGCGGCGATGTGCACCCGGCGCCCCATGATGAAAAGCGCCTCCATCTTCACCTGCGAGAAGGACGAGATGACGCAGTGGCGCCCCCAACGGGCCAGGGGCGAGTACTCGACTTCGGCCCGCGGCCCGATGATCACCCGGTGCCGCAGGTAGTACAGCAGCTGGACGGCGATGTGCGGGATCAGGAACCGCTTGGCGAATCGGCCGAACGTCATTGCCATGGCTGCGACTCGCGGGTGAAGGAGCGAGCAACGGGCCGGTCACCACGGCGGGCCGGCCTCGGCTCGCCCGTCGGTCACGCGGCCTCCGTGCGCGCCGGCGCGCGCGCCGGCGAGTCCCACGAGGCGACCCAGTCGGGCCAGCGCGGCCCGCCGTCGCGCAGGTCGCGCCGGTAGAGAGCGTCGGCGCCCTGCGCGAAGCCGTGACGGGGGAGGAAGTCCGCCGCCGGCGCGTTCCGCCCGCTGGGGATGAACTCCGCCGTCAGCTCGTCGGCGCCGGCGGCGCCGGCCTCGCCGGCGATGTGCGCCAGCAGCGCCGACTCCACGCTCTTGCCGATGACCCGGCAGCTGAGCAGGAAGGAGTCGATCCGCCATCGCGTCCCCTCGGGGACGGCGATCGCCAGCCCGGTGATGCCGAAGTCGCCGAAGGTGTCGGCGACGCGGATCGTCCACCCCCGCCACGCGCCGCTGCCGATCTCGCGGCGCAGCGTCGTCTCGTCGTGGCGCCGCGTCGTGAGGTTGAACTGATTGGTCTTCCCCAGGAGCTGGGCGGCCCGCGCGTACGTCCCCTCGCCGATCGGCTCGACGCGCGCCCGCAGGCGCAGCGCCCGGAGGAAGTCCTCCTCGCTCGACGCAGTCTCGCGCGCCTGGGCCCGGCCGCGTGCCTCGCGGTACTGGCGGGTGCGCTGGGCGTCCTCGGCGCTGTGGTGGAGCACGAGCACCGACTCGAGGGTCGCCAGCCAGTCGGCGTAGCGCGCCGGGTCATCGGGGAGGTCGGGGACGGCGAGCTCCGGGAGCTCGCGGCGGACCCACGCCCGCTCGTGCGGACTGTCGTCGAGGAAGAGCAGCTGGTCGAGGCCGAGGTTGAGCTCGGCCGCGATCTCGCGGATGCTCGTCGCCTTGTCCCCCCATCCGACGCGGACCGCCGCGAGGTGCTCGTCGCGGATCAGCTGCTCGGGATGGTCGCGGAGGACGGCCGTGACCTCGTCGGGGTTGTTCTTGCTCGCCACGGCCAGGAGGATCCCGGCCTCGTGCAGCGTGAGGAGCTGGCGCTGGAAGTCTAGGTACTCGCGCCCCGGCGACTGGTGGCCGATGGCGATGCCGCCCGGGCCGTCCTCGCCGAGGACGCCCCCCCAGAGGGTGTTGTCCAGGTCGAGCACGACGCACTTGATCGCCCGCCCGACGGCCGCCGCGGCGACCGCGGCGTAGCCGCGGGCGACGTCAGCCATCAATGCGTCCGACCAGCTCACGTGCCCGCGGTAGTGCGTGCGCCGGTTGAAGGCGCGCGCGCGCCCGAGCTCTGCCACGCGGTCGGCGAGCGGAAAGAGGCGCACCCCCGGCCTGGAGGCGCTGGCGTCGGCCAGGGCGACGTTGACGAGAGGGACCGCACGGGCGAGCGCGTTGGCGCCGCGCAGCCCGGCTCCGGCGTCGGCGCTTGCTCGCGGCCCGACGACGTCGTTCAGCAGGACGACGCCCGTCCCGCGGGCGAGGAAGGTGTCCACCGCCACCGTCAGTGGCTCGACGAAGCGCGTCACGAGCGACTCGGCGTCGCGCTCGGCCGACGCCCAGTGCATTTCCCAGAGCGCGTCGCCGTCGACGGCGACGACCGTCACGTGGGGGCGGAACGACAGCAGGGGCGAGGCCGGGTCGTACAGCGTCTGGAGGTGCTGCCCGTAGGGCGCGACCCAGACGTCGGCCCACACCCCGAGCCGCGCCGCCTCGACGCGGAGGAAGGCGACGAGCGGCTCGGCAGTGAACGATGCCAGCAGCGCGACTCGCGCCCGCAGGGCGTCGGGGACCCCCGCCGCCATGGCGTCGAGCGCGCGGCAGGCGCCGAGCCGCGGCGCCCATCCGGCGTCAGGCGCCACGCCGGCCACGGCCGCGCGAAGGGCGGCGGCACCCGCGGCGGGGTCGTTCATCTCTCCTGAAGTCATCAGCGTCGGGTGAAGATGACGCGGGCGGGGTTCCCCTGCACGATCGCGTTCGCGGGGACCGCGCCGGAGACGACGGACCCCGCGACGACGATGGCGTTGTCCCCGATGTCGCTACCGTCCGCGACGACGGAGTTCGCCCCTATCCAGACGTTGCTGCCGATCCGGATCCCGCGGCTGGTATGTCCCTGCTCGTGCAACGGGACATCGAGGCGGGCGTAGACGTAGTTGCTGCTGACGATCGCACAGTTCGGGCCAATCAGGACGTTGTCTCCTACCACGAGTCCCCCTGGATCGGCCGTGATGAAGCAACCTGAGGCAATGTGTACTCGCGCCCCGACCCGGCAAGGCCCGTCGATCTTGACCTTCGTGAACGACGAGATGACGCACCCCCGGCCCCAGACGGCGTGCCGGGCGTAGTCCACCTCCGCCCGCGGCCCGATGAAGGTCCGATGGCGGGCGAAGTACAGGATCCTGACGACGAGCTGCGGGACCAGGAAGCGGGCGAGGAGACGACCAGCGCGCATCCGTGTCGGTCGCCGCTCAGTCGGCGGCGGGGAGCTCGCCGCGGCGCAGCCCGCCGAGTCCCAGCCCCCCGGCCGCGAGCAGGAGCACCCCCGGCAGGCTCGCCACCATGTACGACGCGTAGCTCGCCAGCCCGAGAGCCACCGCCCGCTCGGGGGCGATTCCGAACAGGGAGTAGGTCAGGACGGTCGTCGCCTCGGCGAGCCCCCAGCTCTCGAGCTGGGCGGACACGCGGCGGACGAACGTGGCGACGAGGGCGATCTCGGCGAGCGCCAGCGCCGGGAGTGTGATCCCGACGGCCCGCGCGAGCACCACCATGACCACGGCGCCCAGCACCTGCTCCGCCGCGGCGAGGAAGAAGTTGGCCAGCATCGCCCCACTTCGACCGTCGTACGCGCTGAGCCCGTGGGCGAGCTTGGCGAGGGGCCGCCGCAGCCGGTGTGGGGCCACGCGATTGACGAAGTCCCACACCCGCCCGCGCGTCGGCGTGTGGAGCGCGATCAGCGCCGCCACCGCCGCCCCGATCACCGCCGTCGCCATGGACGTGACCAGTAGATGGCGGAGCTGCGGCGCGGCCCCGTGGATCAGGAGGGCTGCTCCGGCCAGGGCGAGCGCCAGCGCCGCCGCCGCCGCCACCAGTCGCTCCACCGCCATCGACGCGAGCAGGAGCGGCATCGCCAGCCCCGTGCGCCGGGCGAGGTAGACCCGCAACAGCTCCGAGGCCACGCTCGACGGGAGCACCATGTTGGTGAACCCCGTCTGGTAGTAGATCGACGCCGCGCGCGGCACCGGGAGCGTTCCCCCGCCGACCCGCACCAGGTGCGCCCACTTGGCCGCCATCAGGAAGCGGTCGGCGGTGAGCAGCGTCAGCGCGACGACGACGAGCCCGGGCGGCATTCCGCCGACTGCCGCCACGGCCGCGCCGAGATCGACCCAATGGATCAGGGCGGCGACGACGACGACCAGGACCAGGGCACTGATGAGCCAGCGCCGGCGGCGGGCCGGTCGCGGTCGGCCCGGCGCGCCCGGCGCCGCGGCCTCCCCCTCGCCCAGCGCGGAGGCGCCGGCGGGGAACTGCGATGTCGGAAGGCCGCCGGACATGCCGCGCCGCGGGTGCAAGTCCACGGCCACCATCCGCCGCCGCGGAAGTCCGCGACCGCGCGGCGCGGGGTGTGGCGCCTCTGCAACATCCGGCGTCACCGCGCCGAGCCTCCCCGGTGTCAACGCGGTCATCGCCGCCTCCGAGGCTGGCCCTCGCGTTGCACCTGGCACGGGCATCGATGCGAATCCTTCACGTCCTCGCCCCGGCGGAGTTCGGCGGTCTCGAGAGCGTCGTCACCCTGCTCGCCTCCGGACTGCGGGAACGGGGGCACGACGTGCGGGTCGGGCTCGTCGTCCCCGAGGCCGGCGATGGGCGGGGGATCGAGCAGGCGCTGGCCGACCGGGACGTCGCCGTGACCCGCCTCGCCCTTCCGGGACGGGCCTACGCCCGCGAGTGGGCGGCGGTCGCGTCGCTGTGCCGCGACATGGCGCCCGACGTCGTACACACCCACGGGTACCGGCCCGATGTCATCGCCGGGAGCGCGGCCCGGCGCCTGGGGATCGCCGCCGCGACCACCGCCCATGGGTTCACCGCCGGGGACTGGCGCAACCGCGCCTACGAGTGGCTCCAGCGCCGCGCGATGCGGCGGTTCGATGCCGTCGTCGCCGTATCGCGCCCACTGTCCGAGCGCCTGGTCCGGGCCGGGGTGTCCGCCGACCGGCTGCACTGCATCCCCAACGCCTACCGGCCGTCCCCCGCCTTCACCCGCGTCGAAGCCCGCCGGGCCCTTGGCCTCGACGCCGATGCGCCGGTGCTGGGATGGGTCGGCCGCGTCAGCGCCGAGAAGGGCGCCGACGTTCTCGTGCGCGCGCTCGCCGAGCTGCGCGATCTGCCGCTGCGGGCGGCCGTCGTCGGCGACGGGCCGGACCGTGCCCGGCTGGCGGCGCTCGCCGCGTCGCTCGGCATCGGCGACCGGATTCGCTGGTGTGGCTCGGTCGAGCGCGCGGCCCGCTTCTTCCCCGCCTTCGACCTGTTCGTCCTCAGCTCGCGGACCGAGGGGACGCCGATCGTCCTGTTCGAGGCGATGGCGGCGGGGGTGCCGATCGTGGCGACCGACGTCGGCGGCGTTCCGGACGTCGTCGGCCCCGACGAGGCGCTGCTCGTGCCCCGACCGGAGCCGGGAGCGCTCGCCGCGGCGATCCGCGAGGTGATGGAGCACCCGCGCGCGGCCGCGGCCCGCGCCGAGCGGGCGCGAGCGCGGCTTCTCCGGGACTTCGCCGTGGACGGCTGGCTCGACCGACACGAACGACTCTACGATTCCGTGCGCCGCCGGCGCGCCCACCCGTCATGACCGCATTCGCCCTCGCGCTCGTCGCCGCCCCCTTCGTCCTGTTCGGCTACGCCTACGTCGTCTACCCGGCGGCGCTGCGGATCCTGGCCGCATTCCGGCGCCCGGCGCCGGTGCCGCCTGCCGGCGACGATGCCGCCTGGCCGTTCATCACGGTCACCATTCCCGCCTACAACGAGGAGCGCACGATCGCCGAAGCGATCGAGAATGTGCTCGCCGCCGACTATCCCCCCGGCCGGCGCGAAGTGCTCGTCCTCTCGGACGCTTCGACCGACCGGACCGACGACATCGTCCGCGGCTACGCGGACCGCGGCGTCCACCTCCTCCGCCTCCCGGAGCGTCGCGGCAAGACGGCGCTCGAGAACGCCGCCGGCCGTGTGGCGCGGGGGGAGGTCGTGGTAAACATGGACGCGGGGATCCGCATCCCGAGACACTCGCTGCGGGCGCTCGTCCGCGCCTTCGCCGATCCGCAGGTCGGGGTGGCTTCGGGGCGCGACATCAGCGTCGGCGACGAGACCGCCGAGGGGAACCGCGGCGAGTCGGGGTACGTAGGCTACGAGATGGGCGTCCGGGCGCTGGAGACGCGCCTGGGCGGGATCGTCGGCGCCAGCGGATGCTTCTACGGCATCCGCAAGGTCGTGCACGACACCGAGTTCCCCGACACGCTGAGCCGTGACTTCGCGTCGGCGCTGATCGCCCGGGCGCGCGGCTACCGGGCCGTGTCGGTGAACGAGGCGGTGTGCGTGGTGCCGCGCACCACGGCCCTGCGCACCGAGTTCCGCCGCAAGGTCCGCACGATGGCGCGCGGACTCCAGACGCTGTGGCACCAGCGGGCGCTCATGAACCCCGCCCGCTACGGCGGGTTCGCGCTCATGCTCATCAGCCACAAGCTCTGCCGCTGGCTCGCCTACCTCGCGCTGCCGGGCGCGGCCGTGGGGCTGGTCATCCTCGCCGTGGACCATGCGGCCGCTCGCGTGGTGCTGGCCCTCGCCGCGGTGGGCGTGATCCTGGGGGCCATCGGCCTGAGGTGGCCGGGAGGGCGTCGCGTGCCGGCCGTCTTCGCCCTGCCGGGCTTCGTGCTGGCCTCGAACGCCGCCGGGATCGCCGCCTGGCTTCAGGCGCTCCGCCGCCGCGAGGGGCAGGCGGTATGGGAGCCGACGCGGCGGCCGGCTTGAGAGCGGCTCTCGGCTCGTCGCGGTCGGACGGCGCCTACGCCGGTCGCTCTCGGCCCTTCATGCACTTACGAACCTCGGCCGTGCGCCCTCGGCTCTCGGTTCTCGGCTCTCACCACCCGCCGCGGCGGAACAGGACCACCGGCACCGTGCGGATCATGATCCGCACGTCCTCGGCGAGCCCCTGGCGCTGCAGGTACTCGAGGTCGTACTGCACCTTCTTCCGGACGTCCTCGATCGAGGCGTCGTAGGGAAGGCTGATCTGCGCCAGCCCGGTGATCCCGGGCTTCGCCCGCTGCCGATACGGGTACTCGGCGATGTCGCTGCGCAGGCGGCTGAAGATGCTCGGCCGCTCCGGGCGCGGCCCGACGATGTTCATGTCGCCCTTCAGCACGTTGAAGAGCTGGGGGAGCTCGTCGAGCCGGGTACGGCGGAGCAGCGCGCCGATCGGCGTGACGCGGGGGTCGTCGGGCGTCGCCCACACCGGGCCCGAGGCGCACTCGGCGTCCACGCACATCGTGCGGAACTTGTAGATCGTGAAGATGATGCCGCCCGCGTCGTCGCCGCGGCGGTCGACGACCGCGAAGGTGCGGCGGTGCCGGCGGTCGATGCCGACGCGGGTCTGCGTGTACAGCACCGGCCCCGGCGAGGTGAGCTTCACCGCGATGGCGACCGCGAGCATGAGCGGCGCGACGATGATCAGCGCCAGCGACGCCAGCAGAACGTTCAGGACGCGGTTGACCCACTCCAGGCGCGCCCGCGGCGTGATCCCAGGGGCGAGCACCCCCTGTTCGGTGAGGCGGGGGCGCCGCCGGCGGCGTACGTCGGCCTGACGGACGATCGCGATCGGGATCGCGCGGTCCGACACCACCGGCGCTTCGCGCCCGGGAACGGCCGGACGCTCCCGCGTGGGAGCCCGGACCGCCTCGTCGCGCAATGCCTTGGACAGCTCGTGTGCTTCCATACGCCCCTAAAGCCGTGAACCGCCGTACACCCCGAGCGCCAGCCCGACCACCCAGAGCGACGTCTGAATGATCGTCGTCCAGTTCCGCTGGCGGCGCTCGCCGACGAGGATCTCGTCACCGGCGCGCAGCCCCAGCTGGTCGAGGGTCCGCCCCTCGGCCAGCGCCGTCTTCGTCTGCTTGTCGCGCAGTATCTCTTCGCGACCCCGGCGGATGCGCGTCCGGTCGAGGTCGGCCCGTTGCGTCGGCCCGCCGGCGACCATGATCGCGTCGCTGACCAGTGCGTCCGCCGGGAGGGAGTAGTATCCCGGGCTGCTCACCTCGCCGAGCACCGCCACCCGGAGGAGGGCGGTGGTCTGGACCGTCGGGTTGCGGACGTAGCGACCGATGCCCGTGCGCACGTGGTCCTGGAGCTCCGCCCGCAGCACTCCGCTGAGCGAGACGTCGCCCGCCCCCGGGAGGCTGAGGACCTGGCCGGCGCGGACGGTGAAGGTGTCGCTGAGCGCCGAGTCGCCGCGCACGAGCACGACGACGCGGTCACCGGCGCGGAAGTCCCCCTCGCGGAGCCGGGCGCGCAAAGCGGCGGCCTCGGCCGCTCGCGCCTCCCGCTCTTCCTCGTCCAGCTTCCGGTCTGTGGCGGCGCGTTCGGCCTCGACGGCGAGGCGCTCGAGCATCGTGCGCGTCGCGTGCAGGC